>ENA-OWLM01000310-OWLM01000310.1-metagenome-genome-assembly--contig:-NODE-310-length-18882-cov-4.159877_pt1 | contig 18882 bp, 17 predicted proteins | sample MGYA00245349_ERZ651102 | MGnify/ENA primary metagenome ERZ651102 (study PRJEB26857, sample SAMEA4031759) | metagenome | biome: human; feature: oral; material: saliva | place: Philippines | collected 2014... | reverse complement strand
GATGCTGCACCGCTATCAGGCCAGGTTGACCCAGCCGGCACTGGCGGATCGGCTCGCGGAGCTCATGGTGATGCGCAGCCAGGAGGGCTATATGGCAGACATGTCACAGGAGGAGGACGGCAGCTGGCTGTGGTGGGAGAGTCACTGCCCCATCTGCAGCGCGGCCAGGGCGTGCCGGGGCTTCTGTCGCAGCGAGCTGGCGATGTTCCGCGCGCTGCTGGCGCCGGCCGAGGTGGAGCGGGAGCAGTATCTGCTGGACGGGGACAGGCGCTGCCTCTATCGCATCCGGCCGCCGCAGCGCTGAGTGGGCGGACAACAAAAACAACAAAGCAGGCGCCGGGATGCCTGCTTTGTTGCCTTCGGGGAGAGGGTGCTCTCGTTCCAGCCCGTCGCTTCCCGGTTGGGTCGAACGGCTGATGGGGTTGGTGACCCGGTAAGGTCCTTCACCACAGGCGCCTGGTTGGGCATCTGTCTTGCCACCGGAAGATGACACCATAGTACCCCCGGCCATGCGGTGAGTGGTTGTGAAGTAGCAGGTATTTTCAGTTGTTTTTGCAATAGTTCACCCTTAATCTAGGAAAAGTGGATTAGTAATTGCAACGAGGAACGGAGAATGCTGAAACTTGATCGTATAGACAGGCATATTCTGGAGTTGATGCAGGAGAATGGCCGCATCAGCAACCTGGAGCTGGCCGAGCTGGTCGGCCTCTCCCCCTCCCCCTGCTCGCGCCGGGTCAAGGCGCTGGAGGATGCCGGTCTCATCGACACCCATGTGACCCTGCTCAACGCCCGTCAGCTGGGGCTCACCCTCACCGCCTACATCCATATCTCCATGGACAGGCACACACCGGAGCGCTTCGAAAACTTCGATCGGGCCGTCAAGGATCTGCCCGAGGTGCTGGAGTGCGACCTCATCACCGGCAACGACGCCGACTACCAGCTCAAGGTGGTGGTGCGGGACATGGAACACTACCAGCACTTCCTGCTGGACAAGCTGACCCACATCTCCGGGGTGACCGGGGTGCGCTCGAGCTTCGTGCTGCGCCGCATCAAGCACAAGACGGCCCTGCCCCTCAATCACCTGGGCTGACGGCCCGGCACCAGAGCTGACAGACACAAAACGCAAGAGGAGGCCATGGCCTCCTCTTTGTCGTCTCTGGCGCCGAGAGCCCGCTGTCAGGCCTCGACCGGGCTGACGTCCTGCACCTGCAGCAACCAGCCATTCTGCTCCTGCAGGGGTTCGCCGCTCAAGCGCAGGCGCTCGCCGGTGGAGACCCACTGCCCTTTGGGCAGGGCGACCTCCAGGCTCTCGCTGCCGTTGTCGAACACCCAGCGATCCGCCCCCAGGGACGCGATCAAATATCCTTCCATCTCCACTCTGGACTCGGCTTGCCAGGACGGGACCACGGTCTCGCGGCTCTCGATGAAATCCCCCTGCACGCCAAAACTGGCCAGTCCCCACAGAATGGAGAGCCCCACGATGGATGACTGCATCTCTCTCTCCTTTTCGTTTGGCACTTGAGGGCCAGTATGGGAAGAGAACAATGAGCGCACCATGAACAAGGCGCCAAACTGCTGGCGAGATCGCGAAAAAAAACCGACCCCAGGGTCGGCTTTGTCATTTTATGGCGTCTTGATCACACTATTTGGCCGCTTCTTCTGCCATCCGCACGGCCCTTGGTTTATTCATCCACATGGCCACGCCGCGATGCGCCGCACAAATACCCTCGTCGGTGATGGCCCTGACGCGAACGCCATCCTTGCAGACGGCCTGCCAGGCATCGGCATCGTCGATGCGCAGTTCGGAGGGGCCCTTGCCGGTGCCGGCACAGGCGCCCAGCAGAAGTGCAAACAGGGGGATCATGATCTTCATCGGATGACTCCAGACAGGAAAAGGGATCAGCGCCCCAGCTGAGCCGATACGCGATCGCAGAGCTGCTTGAGCTGGGCCAGCTCAGCATCGGCCAGATCCACCTGGTTGCGCAAGCTGTCCCCCAGGCAGCAGGCCCTGACCTCCTGTTGCAGCTGATGTCCCGCCTCGGTCAGGCGGATGCATTTTTGCCGCTCGTCTTCGCGAGAAACGGTGCGGGTCAGCCACCCCTTGGTTTCCAGACGTTTGACGATGGGGGTCAGGGTACCCGCATCCAGCCCGGTCTCCTGGCCAATCTCCTTGAGGCTCACGTCGTCCCGGGCCCAGAGCGCGAGCATCACCAGGTACTGGGTATAGGTCAGGTCCAGCTTGTCCAGCAGTGGCCGATAGGCCCGCATCACCGCATTGGAGGCGCTGTAGAGGGCAAAACAGACCTGCTTTTTCAATTCACTCATGGGGCACCCCGCTGACGACTGGGCGCAGTATACCCCATGAGCAGTGAGGGCTGAATAATTTGCACGCAAGACAGTTAGCCCACCTGCCCCCATCCGGATGGGTGGTAGACAATCAAGATCCCCGGGGCCATTGCTTGCGAAACGCCCTTATCCGTCCTAAGGTGGGCCCGTTTTTGGGGTGGAAGGCCCCCCGTCGTCGCACAGTCACAGCCAGGAGCGTCCCCATGTCTACTCCCTATCCCCGCGTCGGGGTCGGCGTCATCCTCACCAACCGCCAGGGCCAGGTGCTGCTCGGCAAGCGCAAGGGCAGCCATGCCCCCTACTGGTCCATCGCCGGCGGCCATCTGGAGCTGGGGGAGACCTTCGAGTCGGCGGCCATCCGGGAAGTGGCCGAGGAGACGGGCTTCGTCATCCACCATCCCCGCGTCATCGCCGTCACCAACAACCTGGAAACCTGGCGCGAGAGCGGCCTGCACTACGTCTCTGTCACCCTGTTGGCCGAGGTGGAGGGGGAACCGCAACTGCTGGAGCCGGAGAAGTGCGAGGGCTGGGTCTGGTGCGACCCCAGGGTCCTGCCCGAACCCCATTTCGATGCCAGTCGCCAGTCCATCGCCTGCTGGCTGGCCAATCGCTGCTATCTGCCAACACCGAACCAGCCCACCCCATAAGCCATCGCCCGCTGGCTGGCAAATCGCTACTATCTGCCAACGCTAGGCCAGCCCACCCCATAGGCCATCGCCCGCTGGCTGGCTGGCGAACCGCGCCTACCTGCCAACGCCGAACCAGCCCACCCCATAAGCCATCGTTCGCGGGGCGACACACTGTGCAAACGGGATCGCCCGAATAGTCATAACAGGTTCATCCCTTTGTCATATCATCCCGGCAGTGCCTTTGATAACGAGACAGGAGTGGTGGCGTGGGGCAGGTGTTTATTCAGTTTCTGTGGCTGGGCTGCGTCAGCTTTGGCGGGCCCGCTGCCCATATCGGTTATTTTCAGCGCACCTTCGTCGAGCGCCTGCGCTGGCTGACCCAGGCCGAGTTCGCCCAGCTGCTGGCCCTGTGCCAGCTGTTGCCCGGCCCCGCCTCCAGCCAGCTCGGCTTCGCCATCGGCCGCCACCGCGCCGGGTTCGGCGGCGCCCTGGCCGCCTTCGTCGGCTTCACCCTCCCCTCCTTCCTGCTGCTGCTGGCCGCCGCCATCGGCGTGGGCTATCTGGGTGCCAATGTCTGGCTGGACGCCGCCCTGCACGGCCTCAAGCTGCTGGCACTCATCGTGGTGGCCGATGCCGTGCTCACCATGAGCCGCCAGTTCTGCAAGACGGGCCTGCAACAGGGGATCATGGTGGTCACCGCCGCCGCCCTCTGGTGGCAACCCGGCCTCCTGACCCAGCTCGTCATGCTGGCGGGGGCAGCCCTCATCTGCGCCCGGCAGGAAGGAAGCGGGGCCGCTGCACAGGCCGGCGCGCGGCGCCAACCCCACTGGCCCACCCTGCTGCTGTTCGCCCTGCTGTTCCTCGGCCTGCCGCTGCTGGGTGGCCCCCTCGGCCAGCTGGCCGCCGACTTCTATCGGGCGGGCAGCCTGGTGTTCGGCGGTGGCCACGTGGTGCTGCCCCTGCTGCAGGAGAGCGTGGGGCACGCCCTCAACCAGCAACAGTTTCTGACCGGTTACGGGTTGTCCCAGCTGGTGCCTGGCCCCATGTTCACCCTGGCCACCTACCTCGGCGCCCAATTGCTGCCCACCACGCCCCTGGCCGGGGCCCTGCTCGCCACCCTGGCGCTCTTCCTGCCGGGGTTCCTGCTGCTGTGGGCCCTCGGGCCCTGCTGGCAGAGCTGGCTGGCCAGCCCCAGGCTGGCGGGGGCGGTGACCGGGATCAACGCCGCCGTGGTGGGGCTGCTGCTGGCCGCCCTCTATCAGCCGGTGTGGCTGAGCGCCGTGCTGGCCCCCACCGATCTGGCGCTGGCCGCCCTCGGCTTCTACCTGCTGCGCGTGCAGAAGCTGCCCATCCTGATCCTCGCCGGCCTGTTGGTGGGGGCCACCCTGCTGCAGGTCTGAATACGGCCACAACGAAAACGGCGCCCCTGCTGGCAGGGGCGCCGTTGTTGTCTCTCATGCCGGGCAGAACCTCAGGCGTCGGGATCGAAGTCCAGACTCAGGCTGTTCACGCAGTAGCGCTGGCCGGTCTCGGTCGGCCCGTCAGGGAAGACATGGCCGAGGTGGGAACCGCACTGGCTGCAGGTGATCTCCACCCGCTTCATGCCGTGACTGTTGTCTTCGGTGTAGGTCACCGTCCCCTCGATGGCCCGGTCGAACGAAGGCCAGCCGCAGCCGGAGTCGAACTTGGCATCCGAGTGAAACAGCACGCTCTTGCAGCAGACACACAGGTAGTCGCCACTCTTGCGGTTGTGCAGCAGGGCACCACTGTAGGGACGCTCCGTGCCTTTCTCCCAGCAGACGTGATACTGCTCGGCGCTCAGCTTGTCGCGCCACTGTTCGGGGTTGTTACTGCTCATTCCGACTCCTCACCACTGATAACGGTGGCCAGCATACCCACTCCGGCCGCTTCCCTCTACCCCGCCAGCGGGAACTGTGATCCCGTTGGCAACACGGCGGCAACATCCGCCGTGGTGGTCGCCTCTTCCTTGGCCAGGGCGACCGCCGGCAGGGCGATCCGCTTGAGCAGCTTGAGGGAGTGGGCGCGCCCCACCGCCACCTGCCGCTTGATGTCGTCAGGCAGGAAGGGCAGGCCGTCGTTGGTCGCGGTGTCGATGGTCTGGATCCACTCCATGCCCTCCCCCGGTGGCGGCAGGCGGAACTGGATGTCGTAATCGCTGGCGTTGAACAGCACGCACCAGCGTTCACCGGCACAGCCGATCATTCCGATGTCCATGGCGAACGCCTGCCCCATGGGGGCATGCCAGTCCTGATCCGTGAGCTGGTGACCGTCCGGGTGGTACCAGTTGACCTGGTGGCAGCTACTGGGGGCACCGTTCCAGCTGTCGTCACTCAGCTGCAGGTTGGAGAAGACCCCCGATTCCGCCCGTAGCGCCATCATCTGCTGGGTGAAAACGAGCAGCCGCTCGTCCTCCGGGCGCAATTGCCAGTTGACCCAGCTTATCTGGTTGTCCTGGCAGTAGGCGTTGTTGTTGCCGAGCTGGCTGCGCCCCATCTCGTCCCCCGCGAGGAAGTGCGGCGTCCCCTGGGAGAGCAGCAGGGTGGCGATCAGGTTGCGCTTCTGCTGCTGGCGCAGGTTGTTCACCCTGGGGTCGAGCGTCGGCCCCTCCACCCCGTGGTTGCTGGAGAGGTTGTTACCGTGGCCATCTCTGTTGTCCTCGCCGTTGGCCTGGTTGTGGCGCTGGTTGTAGGAGACCAGATCCTCCAGGGTGAAGCCGTCGTGGTAGCAGAGGTAGTTGACGCTGGTGTGCGGAGCGCGCCAGTTCTTCGGGAAGAGATCCCGCGATCCGACCAGCCGGGTGGCAAAGTCCCCCATCTTGCCCGCATCCCCGCGCCAGAAGGCGCGCACCGTGTCCCGGTAGCGGTCATTGATCTCCAGCCACTGGCTCGGGAACTGGCCGAGACGATAGCCGAAGGGGCCTATGTCCCAGGGCTCGGCGATGAGCTTGACCCGCGCCAGCACGGGATCCGCCAGCATGGCCTTGAAGAAGGCGCTCATGGGGTCGAACTCCCCCGCTTCGCGCGCCAGAGTCACCGCCAGATCGAAGCGGAAGCCGTCCACCTGCATCTCGGTGACCCAGTAGCGCAACGCATCGAGCACCAGCCTCAGGGTGTTGGGGTGATCCAGGTTGACGCTGTTGCCGCAGCCGGTGACGTTGGCGTGGCGGTGGTAGTCCGGGCCGTGGGCCCCCGCCTCGAAGGCATAGTAGCCCGCGTTGTCAAAGCCCTTGAAGGAGAGCATGGGGCCGTCGAAACCGGATTCCGCGGTGTGGTTGTAGACCACGTCCAGGATCACCTCGAGCCCGGCCCGGTGCAGCTCGCGCACCATGGTCTTGAACTCGGTCACCGCCTCCTCGGCCACGTAGCGCGGCTCGGGGGCGAAGAAGGCGACGGGGTTGTAACCCCAGTAATTGGTGAGGCCGAGCTGCTCGAGCCTGGGCTCGGACATGAAGGCCGCCACCGGCATCAGCTGCACCGAAGTGACCCCCAGCGCCTGCAGGTGCTCGATCATCAGCGGATGGCTGATCCCCAGGTAGGTGCCCTGCAGCGCCTTGGGGATCCCGGGGTGCTGGCGGGTGAAGCCCTTGACGTGGGCCTCATAGAGCACGACCCGCTCGGGCGGAATGCCGGGTTTGCCGACACCCTGCCAGTCGAAGGCATCGTCCACCACCACGGATTTGGCCACCATGGCCGCACTGTCCCCCTGATAGAGGGCGTCGTCCCAGCGGGTGGGGCGGCTGAGGGCCCGGGCATAGGGGTCTATCAGCAGCTTGTCCGGGTCGAACAGCAGGCCGTCCTGGGACTTGCCGTGGACCCGATAGCCGTAGCGCTGACCGGCCTTGACGCCGCGCACATGGCCGAACCAGTACTGGCCGCGCCGACCGGGCAAGGCCAGCCGGACCAGCTCGCGCTCCTGCTCGTCGAACAGACAGAGCTCCACCTTGTCCGATTGGGGAGCCCAGACACAGAAATGGCAGCCCGTCTCGTCGAGACGGGCGCCCAGCGGGTGATCCACCCCGTTTTCCATTGTGAACATCAAGACTCCTGTTTGATGAACAAGGTCGCGAGCGGCGGCAAGTCCAGCACTATGCTGTGCGCCATGCCCTGCCAGGGCGTCGGCTCGGCGACGAAAACCAGACCCACATCATAATTGCTGCCCCAGTAATGCTCGCTGTCGGTGTTGAGCACCACCCGGTAGTGACCGGCCGCCGGCACCCCCAGGCGATAGGCGATGCGCGGCACCGGGGTGAAGTTGCAGGCCACCACCAGGGGGTTGGCCCCCAGCTTGTCGGCGCGCAGCCAGGCGAAGATGCTGTTGTCGGCGTCGTTGTGATCCAGCCAGCGGAAACCGGCCTGCTCATAATCGGCCTCGTACAAGGCAGCTTCATGACGGTAGAGGTGGTTGAGATCCCGGATCAGCCGCTGCTGACCGCCGTGCCTGGGATACTGCAGCAGGTGCCAGGGCAGCTGGGCATCGTGGTTCCACTCGTTGCTCTGGGCGATCTCGGTGCCCATGAAGTTCAGCTTCTTGCCGGGGTGGGCATACATGAAGCCCATGTAGGCGCGCAGGTTCGCCGCCTGCTGCCACTCGTCGCCGGGCATCTTGTAGAGCAGGGAGTGCTTGCCGTGGACCACCTCGTCGTGGGAGAGGGACAGAATGAAGTTCTCGTCATAGTGGTACACCATGGAGAACGTCATGTCGTTGTGGTGGTAGCGGCGGTGGATGGGCTCTTTCTGCATGTAGCTGAGGGTGTCGTGCATCCAGCCCATATTCCACTTGAAGCCGAACCCCAGGCCCCCCAGAAAGGTGGGACGGGAGACACCGGCAAAGGCGGTGGACTCCTCGGCGATGGTCATGGCGTGGGGATACTTGCCGTACACCTCCTCGTTGGTCCACTTGAGCAGGCTGATCGCCTCGTAGTTGTGGTTGCCACCGTCGACGTTCGGCACCCACTCGCCGGCGTTGCGCGAATAATCCAGATAGAGCATGGAGGCGACCGCATCCACTCGCAGGCCGTCCACGTGGAACTTGTCGAGCCAGAACAGGGCGCTGGCCACCAGGAACTGGCGTACCGTGTCGCGACCGAAGTCATAGATGTAGGAGTTCCAGTCCGGGTGCCAGCCACGGCGCGGATCCTCGTATTCATACAGCGGCGTGCCGTCGAAGCGGGCAAGGCCGTGGGCATCGGACGGGAAGTGGGCCGGCACCCAGTCGAGAATCACGCCGATCCCCGCCTGGTGGCACTGATCCACGAAATATTTGAAATCATCAGCCGTGCCGTAGCGGCTGGTGGGGGAGAACATGCCCACCGGCTGGTAGCCCCAGGAACCGGTGAAGGGGTGCTCGGAGACCGGCAACAGTTCGATGTGGGTGTACTCCATCTCCTTGACATAGTTCACCAGATCCACCGCCAGCTCGCGCCAGTTCAGGCTGTCGCCGTTGGGGTGGCGCTTCCAGGAGCCGACGTGCAGCTCGTAGATGGAGAGGGGCTGCTCCCGCTTGTCATTGCGCTGGCTCTCGCGCCAGGCGGCGTCCTGCCACTGGTACTGATCCTGGTCATACACCACGGAGGCGAACGAGGGGTACTGTTCGCTGTAAAAGCCCACCGGGTCGCTCTTGTGGGGCAGCCGGTTGCCCATGGGGTCTTTGAGTTCGAACTTGTAGCGATCCCCCGCCTTCAGGCCCGGCACGAACAGCACCCAGTGGCCGCACTGGCTGCGCTGCATGGGGTGGCGACGGCCGTCCCAGAAGTTGAAGTCGCCGATGAGGCTTACCGCAGTGGCGCTCGGCGCATAGACGGCAAAGCGCACCCCTTCTACCTGCTGGCCAAGGTGTTCAACGGTGCGCAACTGGGCACCGAGGGTGTGGTAGAGGTTTTCCGGTTGCCAGGTCAGCTCTGCCAGTCCTTCCCAGGCGGCAGCCTGGAACTGGTAGGGATCGATGATGTCGACACTGGCGTCGGCGTAGCGGGCGATGAGCTGGTAGGGGAAGGGATTCTTGCGGCGAGTGAAAACAGTTTCAAAGAGGCCCGCTTCATCAGCGGCGGTCAGGGTGGCAACTATCTTGCCGGACTTGAGGTCTCTGACCCGGACCTCGAGCGCATCGGGCAACCAGGCGGTGAGTTTCAGGCCTGGCCCATCCGGATTGGCCAACAGGCCTAGATGGGAGAAGGGATCGGCACAGCGGGCGGCAACCAAACGTTCAACGGGCATCGACATTTCCTTTGATGGCTGAACATCCGCTTCGGCCTGGGCCGAAGCGGATGAAAGTGAGTCACATGTTGGCGATTAAGGCTCAACGGCTGGCCTCGTCACGGGCCCGGCTCATCTTGCCCGCCAGATTCTTGAGCGCCTCATCGGCAAAAATATCCTCCAGATCCCGGGAGAGCTTGCGACGCCAGTTGGGGTATTCATAACTGGTGCCCGGCACGTTCACCGGCTTGTCCATCTCCAGCCAGTCTTCCAGCTGGGTGCTGAACAGGGCACAGCTGCCACGGGACATGTGCAGTTGCAGACCGTGGTTGAGTTCGGTGTTCATGCCGACCCAGTTCACGTCGTGGCTGATATTGTCAGAGATGACCCCATGACCGTGCAGGCTGTCAAGGATCCGCTGCTTGGCCTGGTGGCGATCAGCATACAGAGTCTTGAGCACCTCTTCATCGGGGTAGAGCCCCAGTTCGCGCCCCAGCGCCAGATCGTCACAATGCCAGAAGCCCTTGAGGGTCGGCATGTCGTGGGTGGTCAGGGCGGACATCGCCTGCTCGGCGTAGTGGGCAGGCGAGATGAAGCCGCCATCGTCCTTGGAGCGTTCGAAGAAGAACACCTTGTAGGAGTGGACACCGTTTTCCTTGAGGGTCACATCGATCCCTTCCGGTACGGTGCCGAGATCCTCGCCGATCAGCAGGCACTGGTTGCGGTGGGATTCGAGGGCCAGGATCCCCAGGAGATCGTTGACCGGATAATAGATGTAGGCCCCCTTGGCGGCGGACGCTCCGGGCGGCACCCACCACAGACGCAGCAAGGCCATCACGTGGTCGATACGCAGCGCACCGCAGGCACGCATGTTGGCGCGGAACAGATCCACCATGGGCTGGTAGGCGGCCTCGAACAGCTGGTTCGGGTTCATGGGGGGCAGGCCCCAGTTCTGACCCAATGGGCCGAGAATGTCGGGCGGCGCACCGACCGAGGCTTTCGGGCAGTAGAGATCCCGGTTCGCCCAGATCTCGGTGGAACCTTCGGAGACGCCCACCGCCAGATCCCGGTAGATCCCCATCACCATGCCGGCGGCCTTGGCACGGGCATCGGCCCGGGCCAGCTGCTCGTCGGCCAGGAACTGCAGGTAGAGGTAGAACGCCACGTCCTGACTGTGCTCGGCCATCCAGGCGGCAACGGCCGGGTTGTGGTAGTCACGGAACGGCTCCGGCCACACCGGCCAGCCCCAGGCATTGTCGCCCAGGCCATAGAAGTGGGCCTGCAGGGCGTCGAAGGCGGCCTGCTGCTGCAGGCTGTCGCCACCGGCGGCCACGAAGGCATCGAACGCCGCCTGACGCTCGGCACTGAAGCTTGCCTCGTCAAACACCTGGCGCAGCATGCCGATCTTGGTCTGGATGACGCCGGTGTAGTCCACGTTGTCCTTCACCCGCAGGGAGGTGAGGTGCTGCTGGAAGGCCGGGCTCGCCACCTCCGCTTTCAGGCGCGCGTTGCCCAGGAATTCGGGCACCGCTTCCACATCGATATAGGCGACGTTGAGCCAGCGACGGGACGAGGGGCTGTAGGGGCTGGCACTCTCCGGGTTGGCCGGATAGAGGGCATGAATGGGGTTCAGACCGACGAAGTGGGCACCCCAGGCGGCGGCTTTCTCCACCAACTGGCCGAGATCGCTGAAATCGCCGATGCCCCAGTTGTGACGGCTGCGCAGGCAGTAAAGCTGCACACTCGGACCCCACACCTTGCGGCCGTTGGCGATGGGCGCCTGCTTGTAGCAGGACTTGGGGGCGACGATGAGACGCATGGAGGCCAGCGGTTCATCATTGCCCTCTTCCAGCAGCTGCAACTGGTGATACCCCAGCGCAGGCTGCACATCCAGGGCAACCCGGTAGGCCTGGCACTCCATCTCTTCAAACTCGGCGACACCGACCAGCTCCCCTTCGATGGGAGTCAGCTGGCCGGACAGCCGGGAGCCTTGCTCCAGCGCGATCTGCCAGTGGAGGGCGTCGTTGACGAATTCGATGGGCAGACGGACTTCAAGGCTGATGGGTTCGCCACTGCGCACCACCATCACGGGATCCAGTGGCCGCAGCCAGTGCTGGCGATGCTCCTGGTCCAGCTGCTCGGTCAAGGCGGCCTCGTCATCGACGCGGTAACCCATGGCGCCCAGCATGGCGGCCTTGCTCTCTTCTGATACCAGGGCCGGCTGGCCCCAGGCATCGACATATTCACTGGCAATGCCTTTGGCGGCAGCCAGCTGTTCAATCAGGGTGGTCATAGTTTGAGAATTCCCGCTGTGGATTCTGTCTACGCTATTTTGTGATTAATTTTTATGGTTGGTACTTGAACAGTGGCTCTTTGGCCATGCTAAACCGGGCACATTTTTACATATCTCCCCGGCTGGATGTGTGACCGGGCAGGCACTATTGTTGTTCTCTGCGCCCCACTTTGCTGATGATGCATTCAACAAAAGCTGGTAGCCAGTTACATAAACCGAAAATAAATTTCACAGTTTTTCATGATATAGCGCAATTTCGCGCAGAATGTTGGTTGACTCACAGGTGAGTTCTAGTAAATTTACAAACGGAATTTTCTTTGACTACTGAACAGTTAGGTAACCAATTATGACTATCAAAGTAGGTATTAACGGTTTTGGCCGTATCGGTCGTTTCGTATTCCGTCTGGCCGCTGAGCGTTCTGACATCGAAGTGGTTGGTATCAACGACCTGATCGACGTTGACTACATGGCTTACATGCTGAAATACGACTCCACTCACGGTCGCTTCAAGGGCACTGTTGAAGTCAAAGACGGCAACCTGGTCGTTAACGGCAAAACCGTACGTGTTACCGCTGAACGTGACCCGGCCAACCTGAAATGGGGCGAGATCGGTGTTGACGTTGTTGCCGAAGCTACCGGCCTGTTCCTGACCGACGAGACCGCTCGCAAGCACATCGCTGCCGGTGCCAAGAAAGTCGTTCTGACTGGCCCGTCCAAAGACGCCACCCCGATGTTCGTCATGGGTGTTAACCAGGATTCCTACGCTGGCCAGGACATCGTTTCCAACGCTTCCTGCACCACCAACTGCCTGGCCCCGATCGCCAAGGTTCTGAACGATACCTTCGGTATCGAATCCGGCCTGATGACCACCGTTCACGCTACCACTGCTACCCAGAAGACCGTTGATGGTCCGTCTGCCAAAGACTGGCGCGGTGGCCGCGGCGCGGCTCAGAACATCATCCCGTCCTCTACCGGTGCTGCCAAGGCTGTTGGCGTGGTCATCCCGGAACTGAACGGCAAGCTGACCGGCATGGCCTTCCGCGTTCCGACTCCGGACGTGTCCGTTGTTGACCTGACCGTCAACCTGAAGAAAGAAGCGTCCTACGCTGAAATCTGCCAGGCCATGAAGGCTGCCTCCGAAGGCGCCATGAAGGGCGTTCTGGGCTACACCGAAGACGAAGTGGTTTCCACCGACTTCCTGGGTGAGCGTCAGACCTCCGTGTTCGATGCCAAGGCTGGTATCCAGCTGAACAAGACCTTCGTGAAAGTCGTCTCCTGGTACGACAACGAAATGGGCTACTCCAGCAAGGTTCTGGACCTGATCGCTCACATCTCCAAGTAATTTGGGATGCGCAATCGCGTAGCGTGAAAAAAGGCGGCCATTGGCCGCCTTTTTTGTATTCTGAATCCCAGGCATTCCTTCCGAACTACCGAGCACAGGACTCTTTATGACACCGACACGCACTCTGACCGCTCACTGTACTCTCAGCCATCGTGCGGATGGCCAACCGCTGCTGACCATCGACAACCAATACGCCAGGGCCGAAATCAGCCTGTTTGGTGCCCACGTACTGAGTTATCAGCGCCATGGCGAGCCCGCCTCCATCTGGCTCAGCGACAAGGCCATACTGGATGGCAGCAAGCCCATCCGCGGTGGCATTCCCCTCTGCTGGCCCTGGTTTGGCCCCTCCCCCGCCCGGGTTGGCAGCGGCAAGCCCGCCCATGGCTTCGCCCGCACCAGCCTGTGGACCCTGGATGGCGTCTCCGACCACGGGGATGGCACGCTCGTCCACCTGTCTCTGCGCGATAGCGATGCCAGCCGCGTCCTCTGGCCCCACGCCTTCGAACTGGAGCTGGACGTGCTGGTAGGCAAGGAGCTCTCCCTGGTGCTGACCACCCGCAACACCGGCAAGGCCCCTCTCACCTACAACGCAGCCCTGCACACCTATCTGCAGATCAGCGCGCCGCACGCGGTAGCCGTGACCGGTCTGGGCGAACCTTATCTGGACAAGCTGACCGGCCAGACCGAGCGTCAGCAGGGCCCCCTGAGGGTGACGGCGGCCATGGATCGCATCTATCGCCAGCCCGACGCCATGGTCAGCGTACAGGATGGCGAGCGCACCACCCGGGTGGTGAATGGCAACCACGACAGCGTGGTAGTCTGGACACCCTGGCTGGAAGGCGCCAGCGCCATGGCCGACATGAGTGACGATGGCTATCTCACCATGCTATGTGTCGAGGCGGCCATCTCCGACGAGACCGGTGTCACTGTGGCGCCGGACGAGGAGCACAGCTTCTCCACCGTCATCATCTGATGGGTGTGACAAGCCCATAAAAAAAGAGGGCTCCCGCAGGAGCCCTCTTTGCATCTTGTTCTCGGAGACGATCAGGCGTTGCCACTGGTCTTGAGCCTGAGCTCGGCGGCAAAGTTGAGCATGCGGTCCAGCGGGATCAGGGCCTTCAGGCGCAGCGCTTCATCCACATGGATCTCGTGACGCTCGGCGCCGTCGGTCAGCGCTTCCTTGATCGCCACCAGACCGTTCATCGCCATCCAGGGGCAGTGGGCGCAGCTGCGGCAGGTGGCGCCATCACCGCCGGTCGGCGCTTCCACCATCTCTTTCTCCGGGCAGGCCTGCTGCATCTTGTAGAAGATGCCGCGATCGGTCGCCACGATCAGCTTCTGCTGGGGCAGCTCTTTGGCGGCCTTGATGAGCTGGCTGGTGGAACCCACCGCATCCGCCAGTTCGATGACGGAGGCCGGGGACTCCGGGTGCACCAGCACGGCGGCATCCGGGTTCTGGGCCTTGAGCTCACGCAGCGCCTTGGCCTTGAACTCGTCGTGCACGATGCAGTGACCCTGCCAGCGCAGCATCTCGGCCCCGGTCTTCTTCTCTATATAGGCGCCGAGGTGCCTGTCCGGTCCCCAGATGATCTTGTGGCCCTGGCTGTCCAGGTGCTCGACGATCTCCAGCGCGATGCTGGAAGTGACCACCCAGTCGGCTCTCGCCTTCACCGCCGCCGAGGTATTGGCATAGACCACCACGATATGGTCGGGGTGGGCATCGCAGAAGGCGGAGAACTGGTCGATGGGGCAGCCCAGATCGAGGGAGCACTCCGCTTCCAGGGTCGGCATCAGCACCCGCTTGTGGGGGCTCAGGATCTTGGAGGTCTCCCCCATGAAGCGCACCCCGGCCACGATCAGGGTCTGGGCGGCGTGGTCACGCCCGAAGCGAGCCATCTCGAGGGAGTCGCCGACGAAGCCGCCGGTGGCTTCAGCCAGGGCCTGGATCTCGGGATCCGTGTAGTAGTGGGCAACCAGCACGGCCTGGCGCTCCTGCAGCAGCGTCTTGATCTCGGCGATCAGGGTCGCCTTCTGCTCGGAGGTCAGGGGCTTTGGCTTGGCCGGAAAGGGGTAGTCCATCTCGACTACCGGCGGGACATTGTTCAGTGCATTGCTCATTGCGACTGTTCCATCAACGCTCGGAAAGGCCAAAATTATAACCAGAAGCCGTGCACAAACCCATCAGCAAATCCATCTCAACCCCACTCTCGACGCCTGCATTAGCAATCTGTTCTCATTCCGGCCCGAAGGTATTGCCGGATGGCACCGGGCTTGCTCACGCCGGGCTGCCTCTAGGGGAACTCTCTCGCTGCGGGATCACGGCTCCATGGCGCAGTCAGATGGTATGGAGAGGGAAGTGACGTCGTCGTCGGCAAGTCAGTCGATGGTGGGGGTACTGGCAGACAGCAACAAAAAAGCCCGCTGGCTGCGGGCTTTTCAAGATGGTGGTCGTTACTGGGCTCGAACCAGTGACCCCCTCCTTGTAAGGGAGGTGCTCTCCCAGCTGAGCTAAACGACCTGGGATTCTGAAATGATGGTGGGTCGTGCTGGATTCGAACCAGCGACCAATTGATTAAAAGTCAACTGCTCTACCGACTGAGCTAACGACCCTCACCACGACCAGGACCTATTGCACTGCTGCAGCGGCTCTGACGGCGGCCTATATTACGGATTTATCATCCTGGCGCAATAGAAAAATCTTAAATTAAATCTGTTTGTTCACTGCGCATACAAAGCGAGGCTGTATTTACAAGACTGTTACGAAAACAGTGACATGCAGCAATGTTACAGCTTGCCGAGGCTCTGCTTGGCCAACTGGGCCGGCGAGGTGTTGGGGTAGCCCTTGATCACCTGCTCGTAAAACGCCTTGGCTTCCGCCTTCTTGCCGTCAAGCTGTGCCAGCATGCCGAGCTTCAGCAGGGCATCGGCCCGCTTGGGTGACTTGCTGTACTTGTTCGCCACGGTGGAGAACTGACTCGCCGCACCGGTCCTGTCACCCTTGTTGAACATCAGCTGGCCGAGCCAGTAATGGGCATTGGGGACATAGCTGGAACTCGGGAACTGCTTGATGAACCCTTCGAAGGCAGGAATGGCCTTGTCGTAGTTCTTCTCCTTGAGCACCAGGTTCACGGCTGCATCATAGGCCTGGTTCTCGTCCTGGTTGGTCGAGTAGTTGGCAGCAGCGGCAGGGGTCGCAGCAGCGGCGGCAGGTGCGGCCGGGGCAGCGGCAGGCTGGCTGTTGGCCACCTTGTCGAGCTCCTGATAGAGCTGACGCTGACGCTCTTGCGACTGCTCCATCTGGTAGGTCTGCTGTTCCAGCTGACCACGCAGCTCGGAGACCTCCCCTTGCAGGGAATCCACCTGTTGTTGCAATTCGGCCTGCAGGCGCAGACGGGCGTTGAGCGTGCGCTCCAGCAGCGCCACCCTGTCTTCCAGACTGCCTGTCGGCACGATGGCGCCGTTGTTGCCGCTCAGCACGACGGCACTGCCAGAGTCGCCGCTCAGATCGCTGACCGGTGCAGCAGCATGGACACTGGCTGCAAATAAAACGGCCATCGAAATGGCCGCTTGCTTATACACGAATGTCATTCGGTTCAAACCTTAGTAAACCAGGACCGCGCGGCGGTTTTTGGCAAAGGCTTCCTCGGTGTGGGACAGATCCAGCGGCTTCTCTTCGCCATAGCTGACGATGGAGAGCTGCTCGGCCTGCACACCCAGGGTTTGCAGATACTTGGCAACAGCCTTGGCACGACGCTCGCCCAGTGCGATGTTGTATTCCGGAGTGCCGCGCTCATCCGCGTGGCCTTCGATCAGTACCTTGACGCTCGGACGCTCACGCAGGTAGCTGGCATGGGCATCCAGCAGGTCGGCGTACTGACCCTGAATGTCGTAGCCATCGTACGGGAAGAAGATCACGTTGTCGCGTTGCAGCGCTTCGAACTTCTGACGCATCTGCTCTTCCGGGGACAACATGCCGTTGGCGCCGCCGGTTTGTACACCGCCCATGCCGTCAGTCATGCCGGACTCGGCACCAGCGGCGTCGGAGTCGGAAGAGGAGCTACAGGCAGCCAGGGTGAACAGTGGCAGTGCGATGGCCAGACCCTTGAGCAGTTTATTGAGTTGCATGCTATTTCCTTAAACCTTTATAACAAAACAAAAAACAAGCGATTTTTTTATCAATTCAAGAAGGGCGACCAAGCTGGTGCACGAATTTCACCGCTACTGGTCGGAAGCACTGCCTTGAAGCGACCGTCGGTCGACACCAATGCAAGACTCTTACGACCCTGATAGATGGTGGCATAAATGATCATGCTGCCATTGGGAGCCACACTTGGCGATTCATCCAGAGCACTCTGAGTCAGTACCAACATGGCTCCATTTTCCATATCCTGGCGAGCGATGCGATATTGTCCCTGAACCCGGGTCACCATCACCATGGACTTGCCGTCCGGCGTGATGGATGCCCCCTGGTTGGAATCCCCTTCCCAGGTCATCCGGCGAGTGACGCCAGTCGCCAAATTTACGCTATAAATCTGAGGTTTGCCACCACGTTCAGAGGTGAACAGCAAAGTTTGACCGTCCGGCATCCAGGAGGGTTCGGTGTCGATGGTGCGGTTATTTGTGACTCGAGTGAGTTGCTTGCTAGCAACATCAACGACATAGAGATCAGGCTGCCCATCTTTGGACAACACGATAGCCAAACGGCGACCATCCGGAGACCACTCCGGGGCCCCGTTGATGCCGCGGAAGCTGGTGATCAGGCTGCGCTGCTGGGAGTAGATGTCCTGCACGTAGATCTCGGACTTCTGGTTCTCGAAACTCACGTAGGCCAGCTTGCTGCCATCCGGCGACCAGGCCGGGGACATCAGCGGTTCGCGGGAGCGCAGCAGGGTCTTCTCGTTGTAGCCATCGTAGTCTGAAATACGCAGCTGGTACGGGAACTGGGTCCCCTGCTGGACGGAGATATAGGCCAAGCGGGTCAGGAAGGCACCTCGCTCACCGGTCAGACGCTCATAGACGATGTCGGAGATGCGGTGGGCAAACTGGCGCATCTGGGCACCGGGGATGGTCGCCATGCGACTGTCCAGGATGTAGCCATTGCTCTCGCCGCCCTGGGTCTTGGCCAGCTGGCCCTTCAGCACGTCGACCAGCTCGAAGTTGATCTTGTAGGTGCCGTCACCCACGGCGGCGATGGAGCCGACCACCACAGCCTCGACGCCCTGGGAGGCCCAGGGAGCGAAGTTGATCTCGCCGCTGGAGCTCGGGGTCTGCGGCATCTGGCTGCGGGACAGGGGCTTGAACTTGCCACTGCGCATCAGGTCATTGGAGACCACCTCGGCGATGTCCTGCGGCAGCTGACCATTGCCTTCCCACTTGAAGGGGGCGATGGCGATGGGGCGTGCACTGTCGATACCGCCGGTGATGACGATGTCCAAGGCCGCCTGAGCGCTCTGGCCTAGCAGAAGGCAGCCAACCAAAGCAAAAAACACTTTTCTTATCATGGCTTAGATACTCTGTTCCAAAAAAATGAGAGGTGAAATTCCTTTATCAGCAGATGCTGCCAACCACGGTCAATGACCCCGTTTTATCATGCTTAGATGTTCGGTTCTAACTTGAGGTTAAACTCCTTCAACATCTCGAACGCCGCCGGATCCTTCGGCACCGGCAACTGGTTGGCCTTGAGGACCGCCGCCTTGCCGGAACGACAAACTGCCGGGTCACCCTGACCGTTGTCCACCGAGATGACGAAACCACTACTGGCCAACTTGACACCAATGGTACAGGTTTTGCCCCGCATGGTGGGATCCAAAATCATGTAACGCTCGACGGTCGCCTTGATGAGTGCCGCATACTTGTCGACCTCACCCTTGGCGGCAGCAGACGCAGCCTGACTGCGCGCATTGGCTTCCGCCGCCAATTGCTGCTCCATCATGGCTTCCATCTCTTTTTGCAACTTGGCCTCCTCGGCCGCCTTGCGCTTGCGCTCCGCCTCTATCTTGGCCTTCTTCTCGGCCTCGGCCTTCGCTTTCTTCTCTGCGTCAGCTTTTGCCTTCTTGGCCG
>ENA-OWLM01000308-OWLM01000308.1-metagenome-genome-assembly--contig:-NODE-308-length-18953-cov-4.486401_pt1 | contig 18953 bp, 23 predicted proteins | sample MGYA00245349_ERZ651102 | MGnify/ENA primary metagenome ERZ651102 (study PRJEB26857, sample SAMEA4031759) | metagenome | biome: human; feature: oral; material: saliva | place: Philippines | collected 2014... | reverse complement strand
TACAAGATTTAAGAACGGGTATTGTAAAAGGACAGTCATTTAATGGGATGCCTAAAACTCCAAGCAATGACAATCGGACTGAAGACTTAAATATAAAAATCACGGATAAGATAGACGAATTATACAAGCAGATAGAACAAGAACAAAAGGAACAAGAGGACTTGACACAAGCGATAGAATCATTAGAAGACCCTATTGAAAATATTGTGATGCGTTTATTGTACATTAATGGTCTAAGCTGGAGTGAAACAGAAAGAGAATTAAATTGTAGCCCTGCAACTATCCAACGTGCTAGAGACAGGGCTGTTGTAAACATATCTAAAATCTTTGATAATAACGATAGTATTTGATAGTTTTAAAGTGGTATTATGTTAGTATCAGCAAAGCGGTAAGCATGACTGATAGACTCCTATTATATTTTTCGGTGTTAGGAAAGTATTCATTGTTGATTTTCCTTTGCGTTTTAATTTTATAGTATCTCTAAACTTCCTAACGCCGTTTTTGTTTTTTTGGGAATATAGGTCTCCACAGGGATGACAAGGCTAGAGCCTATGCATAAGCTGACTAGACGTCGTCAGCATAGATGCCGGCGGGTGCAACTCCCCCTATTCTCATGAGAGGTCTTCATTAAGTCACACAGTAGTGTGGCTTTTTGTGTTGTAGAAATGAGGTGGTGGAAAGTGGGATTTAAAAACAATATATACGGATATGTTTATTGTATCGAGAATAAGGTAAACGGTAAAAAGTATATCGGTATCACCACACGAACAATGAACAAAAGATTTGAAGAACATAAAAAAGCCAACTCATATATAGGAAATGCTATTAGAAAATATGGCGTCAGCAATTTTTCTATAAGTGAATTAGATATAGCAAAAACGCATGAAGAATTGTGTCAATTAGAAGTGTTTTACATTGAAAAATTCAAAACATTTGAAAATGGGTACAATTTAACAATCGGCGGAGATGGAGTAGTTAAGGATATTTATATTGATGTCGTTTTGAACAATAGACAGAAAAAATTTATTGAATTTGTTGATAAAGAGAATGAAAAGAAAGTTGATGTTGACGATTACGAAGAAATGATTAAATCGTGCTTGTTAAATATTGCTTATTGCTATTTGATGAGTGATTCAAAAATCATTAAGCGACAATCTGCAAAACTCATCTTAAAACTAAAATCTCACTTGTTAGAACAAGTTCTAAAAATGAAGTTCTTTCCACTTGATGAGGTGAGGAGGTGGTCAGAGTGGCAAAGTACACAGAGTGGCTAACTAGAGAGGGTTTGTTACAGATAGAAGGGTGGGCAAAAGACGGCTTAATTGACGAACAGATAGCGAAAAACATGGGCGTTGCTTACTCAACTTTTAAAGACTGGAAAAAAAGGTTTCCGGACTTATCGGCCGTCCTAAAACGAAGCAAAGAAGTAGTTGATCGTGAAGTGGAAAATGCTTTATTTGAATCAGCTAAAGGCTTTGTTTACGAAGAGGAAACAGTTACAAATACTGGTGAAGTGGTAACTGTAAAAAAATATAGTAAACCAAATGTAACGGCTCAAATCTTTTGGCTCAAAAACCGAAAACGCAACGAATGGCGAGATAAACAAGAAATTGAACAAACAACCCGCACAATCGACATAAAAGTTGGTGATTGGGATGATAACGAAGAATAAACCTAAAATCAATATCATTATTGATTACCCAAGCCGTGTTTTCAACAAACATATCTTTGATAAGCTATATGACTATTCAACGTTTACAGAGGTTCATTATGGCGGTGCTTCAAGCGGGAAAAGTCATGGCGTTATTCAAAAGGTAGTCTTTAAGGCTTGTCAAGACTGGAAGCATCCACGCAAGGTTCTATTTCTTCGTAAGGTAGGCGCAACGGTTTATGACTCAATCTTTGAAGACGTGAAGCAATGTTTGGATAAATGGCAGTTATTAGATAAGTGCAAAATAAATAATTCAGCATATCGCATTGAGTTGCCAAACGGAGCACAGTTTATTTTTAAGGGTTTAGACAATCCGGAAAAAATCAAGTCAATCAAGGGTGTGTCGGATGTAGTCATGGAAGAAGCATCTGAATTCACGCTTGATGATTATACACAGTTGACTTTGCGTTTAAGGGATAAGAAACACTTGAATAAGCAAATATTCTTGATGTTTAACCCCGTTTCAAAAGTGAACTGGACGTATAACGCTTTTTTTGTTAAGAAACCAAAAAATACGGTTGTTTATCATACTTCATACAAGGACAATCGCTTTTTAGATCAAGTAACTATCGAGAATATCGAGGAGCTAGCAAACAGAAACGAGGCTTACTACAAGATTTATGCTTTAGGTGAGTTTGCGACACTTGACAAGCTAGTCTTTCCGAAATATGAAAAACGATTACTTAATAAAAGTGAGTGGGAGCATTTACCCGCTTATTTTGGTCTTGACTACGGTTTTATCAATGACCCGTCAGCATTACTTCATGTTAGGGTAGATGATGATAACAAGCGTTTGTATGTCGTTGATGAGTTTGTAAGAAAAGGCTTGACGAATGACAAGATAGCAGAAGCGATAAAAGCTTTAGGATATGCCAAAGAGCAGATACGAGCTGATAGCGCTGAAAAGAAATCGAACCAAGAATTAAGAAATCTTGGTGTTCCACGAGTGATAGACGTTCAGAAAGGCGCTGGTTCAGTCATGCAAGGGATACAATACTTACTTCAGTATGATTGGATAGTAGATGAAAGATGCGTCAAGCTGATTGAAGAACTTGAGAATTACACTTGGAAGAAAGATAGAAAGACAAACGAATACATCAATGAACCAGTAGATAGCTATAATCACTGTATAGATGCTATCAGGTATGCTTTGCAAGATAGGATTTATCAAGCGAAAAAAGATATGGATGTTGATAAGACAATTAGTAAAATCAATAAAATGTTCAGGAGGTAGAGAGTGGACAAAGTAAACGAATTTGAACATGGTATAGATACGACTACAAAAACAAGGTCAGATAGTCTATACTTTGGCAGTATTTCAAACGAGCAATTTAGATATGCTTCAAGTGATGAATTGCTGGGTACAGATAACGGTAAGAAAGTGTTTAGAGGAATGATTGAAACATTCTTCAATAGTCAGCAAAAACGCTTGAAAGTCTTATCTTCTTATGCGAAAGGCGATAATTACAGCATCTTGTCAGGACATAGACGACTGGATAACGAAAAGGCAGATTATCGAGTACGTCATAAATGGGGCGGTTATATTTCTAGCTTTGCTACTAACTATGTTATCGGCAACCCTGTTTCAATCGGTATTCTTGAGGGTGCAGATGAAAAGCAACTTAAAACAATTCAAGAAATCGAGTGGAACAACGACATTAACGCCTTGAATGGCGATTTAGCCCTTGATGCTTCAATCTATGGCCGTGCTTTTGAATACCACTTTAGAGATAAAGACGGAGCAGACAGAGTTGTTTTAATTGACCCGCTAGAAATGTTTGTTGTTCGTGATCTAACAGTAGAACAAAATATCATTTTAGCCGTTCATCTTCCAGTATTTGCAGATAAAGTAAATATGACCGTCTATACGAAAGACCAAGTTATCACTTACAAGCCGTTTACGGTAGGCAATCCAAAACTTGCAGTAGATACAATCACGAAGCATGAATATAAGGACGTTCCAGTTGTTGAGTGGTGGAATAACAGATATAGAACGGGAGATTTTGAAAGTGAAATCTCTTTGATTGATGCCTATGATGCTGGACAATCTGACACAGCAAATTATATGTCAGATTTGAATGATGCAATGCTTCTTATCAAGGGAGATTTAGATGCGTTAGGTTTGTCAGCAAGTGACATTGCTAAAATGAAAGATGCTAACACGCTACTTCTTCAAACTGGTATCAGCGCAAATGGACAACAAACAAGCGCAGATGCTGGATATATCTATAAACAGTATGACGTACAAGGAACGGAAGCATATAAGAACCGTTTAGCGAATGACATTCACAGATTTAGCCGTATTCCTAACCTTGAAGATGATAGATTTAACGCTACTTCATCAGGAATTGCATTGCTTTATAAAATGATTGGTCTTGAGCAAGTTAGAAAGAACAAAGAAACATACTTTACTAAGGCTTTGCGTAGAAGATACGAATTGATTAGTAACATTCACAAGGCTATCAATAAGCCGTCGATTGAAGCAAGCAAGTTAACGTTTACGTTTCATCCAAACATTCCACAAGACGTTTGGAATGAAATTAAAGCGTATATCGAAGCTGGCGGGGTAGTATCACAAGAAACTTTGATGAACAATGCAAGCTTCACAGATTACAAGACAGAGCAGTCACGCATTTTGAAAGAAGCTGGAGCAAGTGACAACGAGATCATGCAGTTAGTAGGTGGCATGAATGAGCAAGAAAGCTAACCGTCTATATAACGCAGAGCGTAAGGCACAAGCTGAACTAATCAAACGTGATTTAGACCGTGATAAACTGATAACACAGTTGTACCAAGAGTCTTATGACCGACTACAAGCACAGATAGACAAGTTTTATCTTGGTTATGCTGGACGTGAGGGCTTGACAAAGCAAGAAGCAATGAAGCGTGCTTCGGAATTTGACGTTACGAAGTTTGCAGAAAAGGCAAGAAAAGCTGTTAAAGAGAAAGATTTTAGTCATAAGACTAATTCTTGGCTACGAGTTTACAACTTGAAAATGAAAGTCAGTCGTTTAGAACTTTTAAAGGCTGAATTAGGGCTTGAAATTAACAGTTTGACAAGTAACCTTGATGAAGTCTTTGATAAGGCACGTAGAAGCGAATATTTAGCCGAATTTAAGCGTCAAGCGGGTATCTTGGGTATTTCATCCAAAGGAGCGACAAAGCGCTTAGAAGCGATTTTAAACGCTGATTTCTACGGACAATCTTTTTCTAGTCGCGTTTGGGGGAAAACTGGCTTACAAGCTATCTTACAAAGGGATGTTTTCGCTTCATTAAACCGTATCTATACAGATATGAACGGTTATCAAAAAGAAATGAAATTGCTTGCTAATAAGTACGGCACAAGTGAGTATAACGCTAAACGTTTGCTAAAAACAGAAATAGCAAGGATAAACTCAGACACAGACCACGCTATGTTAAAAGATAACGGCTTTACTCATATGATTTTTGTAGCAGAAAGTGGCGCTTGTGATATTTGTAAGCCGTTAAATAATACGGCAGTCCCGATTGACAAAGTAGAAAAAGGCGTGAATATGTTTCCTATGCATCCTAATTGCAGATGCTCAGCGTATGGACATATTGAAATGAAGTACAAAGACGGAAGAAGTACGCTAGATCAATTTAAAAAGATTTAAAGGTATCGCAAAATGAAAGTCAAAGAACTTGCTGAATTTGTGGAACTCGGAACATATTTTAACGTGATACATGGTGAAAAATGGCTGGACGGTGAACATCCAGTAGATTTTTTAAATTGTGAATTAGAAATAAAAAATATTTCCATTTCTGCTTGTTCAACTATGATTATTGAAACTTAACCGTATATAACCTATACGGTTTTTTAATTGTCCAAACCGTGCTAAAGACGTTAAAAGTTGCATGAGTTCGAGGGGGTTGCTCGTTAAAGCGTAGAGAAAGGAGCCAAACATGGCAGAAGAACAAACACAGACAGTTGATACTCAAGTTCAGGAAACTACGGTTGAGGAACAAGCTAGCAATCCAAAACAAGAAACTGAAAAAACGGTATCAATCGCAGAGATGCAACGTAGACTTGAGCAAGCAGAGAAAAAACACGCTCAATCAACTCAAGAAGCTATTGCAAAGGCTTTAGAAAAGTACAAAGCGGAAACTGAACTATCAGGTAAAGAGCTTGAGGAATACCGCAGAAAAGAAGCTGAAGCAGAAAAGCAATCGTTGCTTGATAAAATCGCTGGACTTGAAAAAGAACAAACCAAGCGAGAGTTGACAGATGAAGCTATTAAAACTCTATCAAGTCGTAAGTTGCCCGTTAATGATCGTGTACTTGCTTTTGTCGTGAAAGACACGGCAGACGGCACACTACAAGCTATTTCAGACTTTGAAAGCATTATTAGTGAAATCAAGTCTGAATACACACAATCAGAACCGCCCGCAGTTTCAACTACGTTTGGTGGTTCTAAAACACAATCAAGCGGAGAAATCTTCCGCAATTCAAGAATTATCTAATTAAGGAGAAAACATAAATGACTATTCAAACATTCACACCGGACAAAGTTCTAGTATCAGAAAAGAAAGACGGAACTTTATATAAAGAATTTACAGATATTATCATGAAAGAAGTTGCTAACAACTCACTTGTAATGCAACTTGGGAAATATCACGAAATGGACGGTAAACAAGAGAAAACTGTTTACGTTCAAACAGACGGCGTTTCAGCTTACTGGGTAAATGAAACAGAAAAAATCAAGACTGACAAACCTGAAATCGTACCAGTTACACTTCGTGCTAAGAAACTTGGTATTATCTTAGTTGCTTCTCGTGAAGTTCTTAACTACACTTGGGAAAAATTCTTTGAAGAAATGAAACCACAGATCGTAGAAGCTTTCTATACTAAAATTGACGAAGCTGGACTTTTGGGGCATGAGTCACCATTTACAAACTCAGTAGCAAAAGCGGCCAAAACCGCAGAAAACGTTGTTACTGGCCCAGTAAACTATGAAAATATCTTGAAACTAGAAGATAAATTGCTAGACAAAGATGTAGAAATCAATGCGTTTGTTTCTCGCTTGTCAAACCGTTCAGCGCTTCGTGATGCTCGTGACGGCGACAAGAAGACAATCTACGACAAAGACACAAACAAACTTGATGGAACAGTTGTCGTTGATATGAAATCAAAACAATTCAAGAAAGGCGATTTGTTCGCTGGTAACTTCGACAACCTTATTTACGGAGTACCTTACAACATCAACTACAAGATTTCAGAAGATGCTCAAATCTCAACGATCAAAGGAGCAAACAACGAGCCAATCAACCTATATGAACAAGAAATGGTTGCAATTCGTTGCACAATGGACATTGCGGTTGCAGTTACTAAAGACAATGCTTTTGCTCGCTTGACTGCTTCAGCAGAAAATGTCTAATCAAGAATTAGAAAGGGGAATCAATGGCTTATATTGTAACTAAGAATATCATTGATACCAAAGACAATGACCGTTTTTATGAAGCGGGCGAGGTTTATCCACGTCCTAACTTGAACGTGTCAGATGCTCGCATTAAAGCGCTTTTGAAAAAAGGCGTTATCGAATCAGACGGGGCGCAAGGTGATATTGTATTGCCTAAAACTGAACCCGTTGAAGAAATCGAAGAAGAAACAGGGGAATAATCATGGATAATACCCAACTTGCAAAGATAAAGCGTAGGTTGGGGATTGACCCCAACGACACAAAAGAAAATGACTTGTTAAATGACCTAATTGAAGATGCAGAAAGCTACTTCAAATCACTTACTGGTTCGGTTTATATTGACAGTAAGTATAATTTTATGATTGAAAACGTTGTTTATAAACTATACGGACGCAAAGGTTCAGAAAGTGTTACTACTGAAACAGTTGACGGCTATTCAGTAACTTATCAAGACTACGACAACTTATTTAAACCTTATATGGCTATTTTGAATAAAGATTTTGGTCTTGACGGTTCACAACGTCAACGAGGAAAGGCATTCTTTCTATGAAAACGCCTCACAGAATCACGCTTGTCCGAGGTAAAGGCGTTGCAAAGTACAATCCAGTAACGGACACTTACGAAAACCAAGCTGAACAAACCGAAGTCGTACCATGTTTTGTGAATTACATTCAAAAAGCAAAGGTTTTCGAGTTATACGGCAATCGTTCCGATGTTGTCATGATATGCAGATTTCAGCAAGAACAAGAACCATTCTTGCATGCAATCTATGACGGCTTCAAGTATGAATTGATTGATAGCATAGAAGCTTCAAAATGCTCTGTACGGCTCAAAAGGACGGTCAAGGTATAAATGGGCGTAAATATAGAATGGCACGGCTTAGAAAAGCTGACAAGCACGATTTATAACGCACACCCTAAAGCCGTAGAACAATCTATACAAGTTGTTAAAAACAAAGGCGAAAAAGGAAAGAAAGTAGCAAGGGAACTAGCGCCAAAAGATACTGGATTTTTGAAAGATCATATCAACGTGACATATCACGGTATGGAAGCATGGATAACAGGAAGTGCATCTTATACAGGTTATCAAGAATACGGTACTCGTTTCATGGCTGGTAAACCACACTTTAGACCTATGTTAGAGCAGATATTACCCGAATTTCAAAAAGATATGACGGATGTTATGAAAGGAGTCTTTAAATGACACCAAACCACGATTTGTTTAGAAAGTTGTTTGCTCTTTCTGATTTAAGAGTAGATACTTATGATTATCTACCTAATGCAGATGCACAATATCCGTTTGTCTATATCGGCGAATATAACGGCTCTGATACGCCTAACAATGACTTGTATGGAACAGTAAGACAGACAGTCCATATTTACGGTACAAGGAAGAATAGAGCCAAAATAGACAACGTTTCAGCCTATCTTGAAAATACTGTAAAGCATTTTAAAGAGGGTTATGAATATAATTTCAATCATTTAACAACAGATAAACAAGTTATTGCAGATAATACAGACGTCCAGCCTTTATTACATATAGTGCTGGACATTACTTTTAGCTATACCAAAAAGGAGAAATAATAAATGGCAGAACTAATTTTGGGAAAAGACGTAGTAGCCTTTTTCCGCCGTTATAAAGACCGTACGAAACAAGATGCGGGCAAAGTACGCTTCCAATCTGAACTTTCAATCAAATTGGAAAAGAACGTAGAAAGCACTAAAACTAAAGATGGTGTCGTAAACTCTATTTCAGACGGAGAAACAAGCGGAGAATTTAAGTCGCTTGCTTACCGTGAAGACGGCGAAACAGTGAATATGTGGAAAGAAATGCGCAAATGGTTTACGGCAAACGATAAAATCGAATGCTGGGTCGTTGATCTTGGAAGTAAGAAAGAAGTCAGCGGAGAAGATAAGTATGACGTTGAATACTATCAAGGTTACTTCAAAAACTTTGAATTGTCAGCACCAGCAGATGACAAGGTTGAATTATCTTATGAAGTAGCGATTGACGGCAACGGTATCTTACATACTGATAAACTTACTGCTACACAAAAACAAGCAGTAGAAAGCGCACAATACAACTACCACACGCTTGAAAAAGAAACAAACGGCGAAGGTGTCGCTGTTTAATTGAAATAGTGGTATTTAGAAGGGCAATTTATTTGCCCTTTATTTTTTTATTCAAAAGGAGAAATAAAACATGATTTTAAAAATTGGAGAACGTGACTACACTTTACGCTTTGGTCTTGGCTTCTTACGAGAAATGAACAAGCTACATTCTGCCGAATTGGAAGGAATGAAAACTGGCTATGGTGCAATGACATTGTTCAATGCTGGACAAGCACTTAATGATCCAATGGCTTTTGTAGATATTATCAAAGCTGGAACAGTCACAGAAAACCACAAACCAAGCAATGAAGCTATTGAAAAATATCTTGAAGATTTGATTTTGAATGACGAATACGACAAGACGATTACCGAAATTGTGAACGAGTTAAAAGCATCTCCCCTACTCAAAAAAGCAATGAACCTAGTAGAGTAAGGGAAAATCAAGGTTCAAACTTTGGTTATGATGAAGCAATAGCCTTGCTTATTGCAAGACATAATATGACTTTTAAAGAAGCATCACGCACCACGCTAGAAGAATTTGAAATCTATAACACTGCTTACCTTATCCAACAGGAAGATAGACGGTATAATTCAGCAATTCAAGCATGGTTCAATCAAACAGTTCAAGCTACTAAAGGCAAAGGCAAAAGCGCAAGGTCAGCCTTTAAAACGTTTGACGATTTTTACAATCATAAAGACGAATTTGACAAAATTTTCAAGAAAGATGATGTCGGACAAGTTAAACAAAAGAAAATGAGCCTTGCTGATAGAAATAGAAGGCTCAATCAATCTATGAGAGAAAGGGGGTAACTAATGGGAACAAATTTTGACGTTACCGCCATACTGAAAGCCAATGTTTCTGATTTTTCAAGTGGTATGAAAGAAGCACAAGCATCTTTGCAAAGTTTAAAACATCAAACTGGCTCAAGCTTAGATAAAGTAAGTAACAGTCTTTCAGCAGTTGGTGCTTCAGCAATGAAACTTGGTGGCGGTCTAACTGCTACTTTGACAGCGCCAACGGTTGCTGGTGTTACTAGCATTGTCAAATCATTTGCTGATTTAGAACAAAGTCTAGGTGGTGTAGAAACGCTATTTAAAGATAACGGTACAAGTGCTATTGGCCTTGCTAAAAAATACAACATCACAGCAAAAGAAGCGCAAGCAATGTATGACACAATGGAAGCGAAAGGCGCAAGCGTTCTTTCCAATGCCAACAATGCGTTTAAAACGGCTGGTGTATCAGCTAATCAGTATATGCAACAGGTAACTTCATTCTCCGCTACATTGCTTCAAGGTTTAGGCGGAGATACTGAGAAGGCCGCCCAATATGCTGATAAAGCACTTGTACAAATGGCGGACAACGCCAACAAAATGGGTACTAATATGTCTGATATTCAAAACGCTTATCAAGGTTTTGCAAAAGACAATTATACAATGCTGGACAACCTAAAATTAGGCTATGGCGGGACTGCTGGCGAAATGGCACGGCTTGTCAATGAGTCAGGCGTTTTAAACGGAGAATTTGAAGCGACAGCGCAAAACGTGAAGGATATTCCATTCCATACTTTGATTGAAGCTATCGGAATTACGCAAGATCGCTTAGGAATTACTGGAACGACAGCAAAAGAAGCGAGCGAAACTGTTTCAGGTTCTTTCCAAGCTATGAAGGCATCATTTGAAAACTTAGTAGCTGGTTTAGGACATGGCGAAGCTGATATATACGGCTTATTTGAAAACCTAAAAGAAACAGTATTGACATTCAAAGATAATGTCGTGCGGGTTCTTTTGACAATATGGGACAATCTACCACTTGAGCCGTGGCAGAAATGGATAGGACTTATAGCAGTATCAGCTGGCCCCGCTTTGATTGCAATAGGGGGCGTTCTTTCCTTTGTCGCTAAGCTTATAAGTTCTATCACTTTAATATCTGGCGCAGTTTCTAAATTTTCAGCTCTATTTTCAGCATTGCAAGGGGGTAGCGGTATTTTAGGTACTATCGCAAGTGCTTTCGGAGCAATCAGCGCACCAGTCCTTGTTGTTATCGCAGTCATAGCTGGTTTAATTGCTATTTTAGTCGGTGTATACAATACAAGTGAAGAGTTTAGAAATAAAGTCAATTCAGCATTTGAAGCAGTTAAAACTGCAATTACAAGTGCTATTCAAGAAGCAGTTAGCTTTGTTCAAGACATTTGGGGAACGCTTGTTTCTTGGTGGTCTGAAAATCACGAACTTATCGAGAGTGTAGCAACTAAAGTTTGGAATGCTATTAAAACAGTAGTCGAAACTGTAACCAATTTCTTAGCACCTATTATCCAAAGCGCTTGGAATGCTATTGGTACATACATTTCAGTCGTTTGGGGATTGATTAAATCCACAATAGGCGCTGGACTTGATTTTATCTTAGGTATCATCAAGGCAGTCTTGCAGATTATTAACGGCGACTGGTCGGGTGCTTGGGAAACAATCAAAGAAACAGCTAGTAGACTTTGGGAAAATATCAAGAATATCATCAAACAATACTTGGACGGTATCGTTCAAATTTTTAGCGGTATCTTTGAGTTCTTAAAAACTGTTTGGGAAACAGGTTGGAATGCTCTTATTACATTCTTAACGCCAATTTGGGAAGGTATTAAACTAGCAGTTCAATCAGGTATTGAAGCAGTGACTACTTTCTTCCAAACTTCAATGACTGGTATTCAAACAACTTGGGAAACTGTATGGAACACAATAACAGCTTTTATTGGCCCGATTTGGACTGCTATTTATGAAACGATTTCTACAACATTAACGACTATTTGGACGTACATTCAAACTGCATTTGAAACAATCAAGTCTATATTCACGAACGCTTGGGAAATTATTAAAACTATATTCGCTACGGTGTTATTGGTTATTTATGGATTAGTAACTGGCAATTTTGACTTAATCAAACAAGCTATTTCAAACGCTTGGGATATAATTAGTTCAAAAACTAAGGAAATATGGAATACAATTTCAAATTTCTTGAAAGGAATTTGGGACGGCATCAAATCAGCAGTTTCTAGTGCTTGGGAAAGTATCAAATCAGCTATTTCAACAGCACTTGAAGCGACTAAAACAACAATTCAGAATATATGGAACAATATTGTTTCATTCTTGAAAGGAGCGCTTGAAAATATCAAGAATGGTGTATCTAATTCTTGGGAAAATATCAAATCAAGTATTTCAAATGCTATTGAAAATATTAAAAACACAGTAACAAACGGCTGGAACAATCTAGTTAGCACGGTAACAAATGCTGGCCCTCGTATTGTATCAGCGGTAAGAAGTGGATTTGATAATGCAGTAGCATCTGCTAGAAACTTTATCGATCAAGCTGTAAATGTCGGCCATAATCTAATTATGGGATTTGTTGACGGTGTTAGGAATGCCGCTGGTGCTTTGATTGATGCAGTAGGTGGTGCAGTTCGTGGTGCTATTAACTGGGCTAAAGGCTTACTTGGTATTCATTCGCCTTCAAGAGTCTTTAGACAGTTTGGTATTTACACAGACGAAGGTTTTATTATCGGTGTCAACAGTAAAGCTGGCGCAGTCGTGAAATCAGTTGGCAACATGGCACAAGGGGCGATTGATGCCTTTAGTGGTAAAGATTTAGCTGGAAACTTACAAAGTGAACTAGGCGCAGTAGATGGTGAACTAGGGCGATTGTCGGGATATAATACTTCAGTTGACTTCAACGGTGGAACAATCACAGTCGGGCAACAATCTGCGGACATCGTTCTTAAAATGGGTAATACAACGTATAGAGCGTTTACTGAAGACATTACAAGCGCTCAAGAAATGGAATTGACCTTGGCAAACTATTAGAAAGGAGAAAGCTATGTATGGATATTCAAAACTAGAAAAACATAACGAAAACGTGGCTTTCGAGCCAAGCGATAATATGATAATAAACAGCATTACACTAGATAAAGTAGTTGAAGGTTATAGACAATTAACGGTGACTGGTAGAGGTCTAGTAGCCCAATCAGTCAAGACTACATCTATCTCTGGAAGGCGTGGCGTTTGGGTTGAAGATATTTCAGATCCTGAACGGATTTTAGAAATCAAGTATCAGTTAACGGCTGACTCAAGCGCTGAATTAAGAGAGAAATTTTTTTCTTTAAATAAATTTTTGCGCATACACCAAACAAGTTCAGGCATGCTTCAAGTATCATTTAAAGATGAACCTGATTATTATTACTACGCTATTTTTAATGGCGCAGATGCTATCGAGGAAAACGCACTAACGGTAGTTAGTCGTTTTTCTTTGTTAGTTCCTGACGGTTTCAAAAAGACGAGAGAGCAAACATCAACAGGTAAAATATCAATAACTAGTGGATTTGAAGTAACGCCCGTATCTATCACAGTCACAACATCAAAAGCGACTGACACGGTTAAAATCACAAATAGCAGACAGACAATATCATTTACTGGCACTTATGAAGCTAACAAAGATATTGTGGTTGAGTTCAAGCAAGATGAAGTGAAAGCAACTTATAAAGGCCGTAGCATTTTAAGTGAACTTGATTTGTTTAGCGATTTAGAGAATTTCAAAGTTAGACCGTTTGATACAATCACGGCTACAAATGCAACGGTTAAAGAAGTAGTTTGGAGAGAAGAACGACTATGATATATTTATTTGATAAAGACGAGAAACTAATTAAAATCGTCAAAAAAGAAGCTATCAAGACTGCTCTCCAAAAGTTCGCTTTAACTACTGAAAAATACGTATCTGATAGGCTCACAGTTGAGATGAAAGAGTTGAGCAAGAAAGAATTTGATGCAGTAGAGTATATGGCTATTCAGTCAATCGAAGATGCGCATACATTTCATTATTTCTATATTGCTCAAAAGTTTTCTGAAAATCTAACTACTTTGATTGGCGTTCAGTCAGGTATTGAAGAATTAAGAAAATCCGTTGTTTTAGATAAAAGACCACATAATACATTTGCTAGACCTATTATTAACGAACTGCTTGCTGGTACTAACTGGCAAGCACGTTTTGTTAGTGAAACAAGTCAACGATCAACAAACTTCTACTACATTTCAACATTTGAAGCCTTGAAAAAGGTTTGTCAAGTTTGGAATTTAGAAATGCAGTTTTTCGTTGAAGTGAACGGCAATAAAATAGGCGCACGCTATATTGATTTTAAAGAAAAAATCGGAGAAGCGACTGGCAAACGTGTAGTTTATGGACATAATGCGCTTCAAATCTTGCAAGAAGTAGAACGTACTAACTTATTTACTGCTCTAATTGGGCGTGGTAAAGGCGAAGAACTCAGCGCACCAAGTGAAGAAAATACACAAGGTACTTACGGGCGCAGAATTACATTCGAGGATGTCGTTTGGGAAACTAAAAAGGGCAATCCAGTAGATAAACCAAAAGGTCAGAAATATGTTGAACTTCCTGAAATGACGAAGCGTTACGGTATCAAGAACGCAGACGGTTCAATGCGTGCAAAGGTAGGCTTCGCAGTCTTTGAAGATGAAGAAGATAAAAACGCATTGATTAAGCGTACTTATGATGAACTTGTGAGAGCATCAAGACCACAGTTGACCTTGAAGACTTCAACCGTTTATCTAAAAGGCGTTAAAATCGGCGATACAATCCGAGTAGTACGACATGATAAAAAGCTAGACTATGACACCCGTATCTTTGAAATAACATTTAACCGTTTAAATAACGAGTCAAGCGACATTAAATTGGGCGATAGGATTTCAGAGAGCAATGAAGCTAAAATCCAAAATATCGCTAGTCAGAAAGTAGATGAACTAGTTTCAAGTGGTTTTAATAATATCATCTCTAAACTTCCTGAGTTTTTGCCAAGCCCTGAAGGTTTCAATAATAACTGGTACGGGAAAGATGACCCAACGAAGAAATATGTCGGTAAAGTGCTAGTTAATGATATATGGTTTAAGCCTGACCCTGAACATGAAGGACAAACTATCATGCTTCGGTGGACGGGCGAAGTTTGGCAAGAAATAATACGAAGCAATAGCGATCAAGAAATTATTGATGAAATCAGTAGGCGTTTTGAAAATCTCAATCTTTCGGGAGTTGACGAAGCTAAAGCAAAAGCAGAAGAAGCCTTGAAGAAAGCTAGAGCGGGTGTTGAACTAGCAGATGAAGCGAAGAATATTGCTGAGAAATCTCAAATAGCACTCTCTACTATCGCTAACAAGGTCAATACTCAAGAAAACGAAATTACTGACTTTAAAAATGAATATGGCTCTAAAATGCTTGAAGTCACACAAACGACAGACGGCATTAAAACAAAAATCGGAGAAATAACATCATTCATTGATAAGGACGGCCAACGTCAAGAGGAATTAAAGAGATACGCTAAAGAAGAAACGGCCAAGCAAACAAGCGTTATTCGTGAAACTTTATCACAAGATTTTGTCGCTAAAAATACTTACCTTGAAAATGTCGAGGGTACGAACCAACGTTTTGAAGCAATCACCAGAGCCAATGAAGCTAAATTGGCAGAATACAAGCAAGGCATAGACGGACGAATTGCGACAATCACAAGTCAAATTGCTGGCAAGGTCAACGACGCAGATTTTCAACGAGTTAAGGAAACGAGCCAACTATATGAACGTGTTTTAGGGAATACAGAACAAGGCTTGCCTGATAAAATTTCACGTTTGGTTATGTCTAACGAGATTTTCCAAACAGAAGTCAACGATTTAGTCGTATCCGATAATAACTTGATTGTCAATTCTGAAAAACTAGACAAGCATACTATCGTGAACAAACGAAACGGAGTTAGTATCTATAACACGAACTATGGCGTATTCAACATTGACGCTCAAGGTTTGACCGGCTATAACTGGGGCGGGTTCACGTTACCTATTTATGTACCAAAAATCCTAAAAGGCGAAGTCTATACACTAGGCTTTAAATATAAAATCAGACGACAATTAGACCATGAATTTGTGGTAGTTATTAAAAATCACACAAGAAATAAAGATGTCTTAACAAAAATTGTTGCCAACACTGAAACACCAGTTAGAAACGTTTGGATTGACTTTCAAGGTACGTTCAAAATGACGGAAGACCTTGATTTTGACCAAGTAGGAAACTTTCCTATATTCTTCTATCTGGTAAAAAATGGTTGGGTAGAAGTCAAAGAGCCTATGCTTGTGAGAGGGCAAAAAACTGGTAGCTTTAAACCAAGCCAATTTGATGAAGCTTATCGCAATCTTGAAGCTACAAAAACGCAAGTGACACAGCTTGCGGGTTCGTGGTCGGTAAAAAATCTTAATAGTGCCGGTGACGTGTTAGGTGCTATCAACCTAAACCCTGACGGCTCGGTTAAAATCAACGAGGGACTAATATCAGTCGGAGAAAAGACCTATATCAAAGACGGCGTTATTAAGAAGTCTATGATTGGTAACGCTCAAATTGGCACGGCTCACATTGGAGAGATTGATGCAAGTCAAGCAAGAATTATCAATATTTCCGCTAAAAATATTGTCGCAGACGGCTTAACGGCGAATATTATAAAAGGTGGGGTGTTATCAGCTTTAAACGGAAACTCAACCTTTGACTTGAATGCTGGACGAATACAAATGCAAAGTAGTCCTACAAGTTGGAAGACTTCTTGGGACTCAAATGGGATAGCGTTCCATGGCGCAAATAATGACGTTTGGGGAGCTATGGGTGGCGACAATGGTGGTGGTGTAGGTATCTACATGCGTGGGGATCATGCTTTCAACTTAGTCGCAAACCACTCAGAAGGTGGAAGATACTACGGTTACACTGCGTTGCGTGTCAAATACGGAGAGGGTACAACTATGCAATTTTCTCCGGGAGGACCGAATTATAATTTATTATTGTTATTTAATGATATATACGCAAATCTCAAACTGTTACACGACAATAAAAAAACAGAAAAATTCTATACAACTAGAATGTACGGCCCACTGAAATAAAACGAGGTAAACATGAATACACAAGAAAAAGTTATTAACGACTTAGCAATTCAACTTGCTAACAAGACGATTGAATGCGCAAATTACAAGGCGCTTTATGAAGAAGCACAAACACAATTACAAGCAGAAGCACAGAAAGAAACAGAAAAAGAGGAACAATAATATATGACATTTCAAGTTATCAACAAATATTTACAAGACAACAACCGTACATTCGTTGCAATCCGTCAAGAAAATCCATATACAGCTTTTGACCGTGTTTTGATTGGCGACAGAACCAACGAGTCAAATGAAGACTTAATCAAGGCAGTATTGGCTCAAGTGACGACAGAATTCAATCCAGCGGACGGCGTGAAACAATTACAAGAGGATTTAATCACTCAAGAACAGACATATAACCAAAAATTGACAGAAAAAGAAGCGCAGATTGCGGAAGTGAAAGCTATTGCTAACTGGTCTGTATTGGCACGGGTTACTGATACAGACAACCCGCTAGATCCGACACTTTACAAAAAAGGTCTTGAATTGGTGGATTTAGGACAGACTGGTAAGACTTACCAAGCACAAGAAATTTTCACTATTGAAAATCCGAACCATGTCGAGCAATTCCAAGAAGGAAAACGTGTAATGGTTCAAGTGAACGAGCCATTCACATATCAAGGTCAAACGCTTGAAGAACTGGCAGAACTTGAGCGAAACGGCAAACTCGGACTTTGGAAGTGGGAAGCGCCTACTGGTAAGCCTTCTAGTGAATTGGGAACTGAAGCAGTACCACGCTAGGAGGTGTTTATGCAAGATTTAGCATTTCACGAACTAGCAGAACACTTAAAAAATCTATCATATAGCCCGTATATTCACTTTTTCTTTTGGTTAATGGTTTTAGATATTGCGACGGGCTACATCAAGGCTTTTAAGACAAAGCGTTTTGATAGTAAAGTAGGTACAATGGGTTTAATCAGACATTTTATTGTATTTGTCGTTATATTGCTTGTGGCTATGTATGCACGTTCATTGGGTTTTCGTAGCTTTGGGATAGCATGGACTATGTTCTTCTCATTCAATTATTTGTTTTCAGTTATTGAAAATTGGGAAATTATCGGTCTTGCATTCCCTGAATTTTTGAAGCCTTACATTAACCAGCTAAAGAAAGACAACGCTCGTAAAATTGGGCAGTTGCTTGTAAATATAGACCAAAAAGACAAAGTTGAAGTTGAAGTCGAAGTAAAGGAGAAATAAAATGAACAAAATTAACTGGAAATTACGCTTACAAAACAAAGTTACACTTATTGCTCTTTTAGGGGCGATATTCCTTATGGCTCAACAATTCGGGTTTGAAATCCCGCAGAATTATCAAGACGGCGTGAATACATTTGTTTACATTCTTGTTTTGCTCGGAGTTGTTACTGATCCGACAACAGCGGGTATTACTGACAGCGAACGAGCGCTTGAATACTACGAGCCTAAGAAAGACTAGAATAGGGAAGCCATAAGGCTTCCTTTTAATTTTAAAATGAAAGGGGGCAACCTTTGAAAAAAATTATTAAACGGCAAGCGGGCGTTTGCGTTGACGTTCGGGACGGCTTAAATAAAGTTAAGGAAGAATTTTATAGTCACGATAAAAACAATACTTATATCGAATTAAAGCTAAACGGTCTAAACGCTGAAAAAGTTATCGTTTTATTCAAATTTAAAACGACAAATCGGCTTTTGGAAGTTGCTGGAACAGTCGAAAAC
>ENA-OWLM01000307-OWLM01000307.1-metagenome-genome-assembly--contig:-NODE-307-length-18955-cov-10.085767_pt1 | contig 18955 bp, 17 predicted proteins | sample MGYA00245349_ERZ651102 | MGnify/ENA primary metagenome ERZ651102 (study PRJEB26857, sample SAMEA4031759) | metagenome | biome: human; feature: oral; material: saliva | place: Philippines | collected 2014... | reverse complement strand
AAAAAGACGTAGAACGCGCCGAACAAGTCCCTGCTGCACGAAATGACATCCTAGCGAAACGCTTCGGGATTCCCATGGAAGGGTACACGTATTTCTTTACTTACGAAGAAACATTACCACACGCAAAGAAACAATACTGGGGTATGCCGTGCTCGATGGGTGTCGACTTGTCACTCGGCGATGACTTCACCGCGTTCACGTTTTTGTTCCCCCTTCAGCGGAGTATGTTTGGCGTGAAGACTCGATCTTATATCACTGAACGCACCCTGATGAAGCTTACTACTGCTCGGCGTCTTAAGTACGAAGAGTTCATCGAGGAAGGCACATTACTTGTCATGGACGGCACCGTGCTAGACATGATGCAAGTCTATGATGATCTGGATGCTCATATCCAAGAGTGTCAGTATGACATTCGTTCGGTTGGGTACGATCCATATAATGCGCGTGAATTTATCGAACGATGGACGACCGAGAATAGTGAGTGGGGAGTCGAAAAGGTCATCCAAGGTGCCAAAACCGAATCGGTGCCACTCGGCGAGTTGAAGAAGCTTGCGGAAGACCGTGCGTTACTCTTTGACGAGGCTCTCATGACATTTGGTATGGGGAATGCTATCGTCATGGAGGATACGAACGGCAACCGCAAGATTCTAAAACGACGCTATGAAGAAAAAATTGACAACGTAGCAGCTCTTATGGACGCCTACGTTGCATACAAACTCAATCCTGACAGTTTTGAATAGGAGGATACATGACAAATACAGAACTCTATCACTTCGGTGTGAAGGGCATGCGCTGGGGTCACCGGAAGGCTCGGCCCAAGATGTCTGCTTCCGCACGAATGGCGCGACGCAGGAAGATTGTAAAAGGTGTCGCTCTTGGTGTCGGTGCAGCAGCTTTGGGCTATGGTGCTTATCGGTATGGTAAGAACCCGGTCAACCGAGCAAAACTATATACACACTATAGCAACGCTCGTCTGAAGGGCGGCGATGCTGTCGATATGGTTCGAGCTCACGGTGTGAAAGGTGCTGCTCGGGAAACATATCGGAAGCTTAATGGTCCTGCTGCAAAAGCTCGACGAGAAGTTGCTCGGATGCAGCGAGGTGATCGACTGCACGACGCTGCGGGTCAAATCGCAAACCTAGGCGCTCAAGCTAAATACTTGGGTGTCCGTGGTAGTGCTCGGGCAGTAGGTAAGGCTGCCAAAACTACTGGTAAAGTTGTTGGGTATGGCGCACGTGTGACTACGAACGAAGTAGGTAAAGCTGCTAAGAAACGTGCTGGCGCCGCAGCAAGTGCAGCTGGCAGTTATGTTCTTGGTGGCAAGCGTTCTAAGACTCGTGCTAACCTTCGCTCAGCAGCATCTTCTGCTCGGGGTGTTGGCCAAAAGCTGCGCCAAGCACGAGCTGCTGCTGAAATGGCATCAGACGTTTACCGGACTCGTCGTAAGTACCAGGGTAAGCACGCCGCTCACTTCGCTTATGACAGCCCAGGCGAAGCTCTGTACCACTTCGCACTCGACCCCTACGGTCGGTATGCCATCTTGTAACTGATAGAAAGTAACAACGCTCTTGTCATTTACAGAAAAACTGAAACACGCTTGGAATGCTTTCCGTGACCCACCAAATCCTCCGTCAAATGTCGGGGGTTGGGCGCAGTACGGTCCCTCACGGCGTTTTTTGAGTTTTACTGGTGCTGACCGTTCGTTTGTGAACTCTATCATTACTCGCATGGCTATTGACGTAGCTTCGGTTGAGTTTTTACACGCTCGTACTGATGAGAACGGCGGCTATCTGGAGACCATACCATCTGGGCTTCAGAACTGCCTGAATATCGAAGCAAACACAGACCAAGCCGCACGCGCTTTTAAACAGGATCTAGCTATCACACTGTTCAAGAAGGGCGTCGCAGCTGTGGTTGCTGTCGAAACTGACATTTCGCCGCTGCGGTCTGGTGGTTTCGACATCAAATCGTTACGTGTTGGGGAGATCGTCAACTGGTATCCTCAGCACGTAATGGTTGATTTGTATGACGAGCGTGACGGACAACATAAACAAATCACTTTACCAAAGAGTACCGTTGCTATCATCGAGAACCCGCTCTACGACATCATGAACGAGCCCAACAGCATGTTCCAACGACTTGCTAAAGCGCTTCGCATGATGGACGGGATTGAAGATGATCTCAGCAGTAAGAAATTGGATGTGATTATCCAGCTTCCATATGTTGTGAAGGGTGAGAATCGTCGTCAGCAAGCGGAGAACCGCATTCGAGACATCGAAATGCAGCTCCGTAAGACTGACTACGGTATCGCCTATGTCGATGGCACGGAGAAGATTACACAATTGAACCGTGCTGTTGAAAACAACATTCTTCCAAGGATCGAATGGCTTACAAAGCAAGTGCAAGCTCAGCTTGGTTTGACGACCGAGATTCTTGACGGAACAGCACCTGAAACAGCGTTGCTGAACTATCAGAATCGCATCATCAAACCAGTAGCTGACAGTATTGCCGAAGAATTGGCTCGAACGTTCCTCACCAAGACTGCTCGCACTCAGCGACAGACGGTACTGTACCTTCGACGTCCATTCGATCTTGTGCCGATGGAGAAGATCGCTGACATTGCGGACAAGTTTACTCGAAACGAGATTCTGTCTGCCAATGAGGTTCGAGCCATCATCGGTATGCGTCCTTCGACCGACCCCAAGGCTGACGAGCTTTACAACGCTAACATGCCTTATGACGACACCTACCCAGGTAGAGAAGAGGGCGAAGAAGAGGAAGACATGAATCCATACGCTCAGCCGGAGGAGTACCCACCCGAGTACGATCCCGATCAGTATCAGTAGCTCAAAATGGAAAGGAAATTATGCGACCAGACTTTAGCGGGTATGCTACTCGCGCTGGTATTCGGTGTTCTGATGGTCGCACTATTCTACCTGACGCCTTCAAGGACAATGACGGCTCAACGGTACCATTGGTGTGGCAACACGGACACCACGATCCCGACAACGTGCTGGGGCATGCCGCCCTAGAGAATCGGGAAGATGGGGTTTACGCTTATGGCTTTTTCAACCATACAGCGAAAGCCCAGAATGCAAAACAACTTGTTCAACACGGTGACATCACGAGTCTTTCGATCTATGCAAATCAGTTGGTCGAGAAAGAAAAGAACGTGATGCACGGTCAAATCAGGGAGGTTAGCCTAGTGCTATCAGGAGCCAACCCAGGCGCAAAAATTGATAATGTGGTTCTCCGCCATAGCGACGGTGGGGAGACTGAATTGCAAGACGAAGCAGTCATTTACGGGGGCACTCTGTCTCACGGTGACGGCTATCTGATGCATGACGAAGATGACGAAGATGATGCCGGTGACATCCAGGCTATTCTCGATAGCTTGTCACCTGAACAACAGGAAGTCGTCGGCGCCTTGCTTGAAAACGCAGCAGCTCAAGGCTATGAGGCTGGCGTTGACGATATCGTAGACCAACTCGAAGACGAAGATGATTTCGAGGACGACTACGATGAGGATGAAGACGATGATTACGACTACGAAGAGGACGACTTCACGCCTGAAGAACTTGCACAATACGATTACAACGGAGACGCATACATGGGTAATGTATTCGACCAGGGTCGACTAGCCCCAAGCGGTCGTCGGCCTGTTTTGTCTCACTCTGACATGGCCGATGTGTTCAAAGATGCCCAGGAGGTGGGCTCACTCAAGGAATCCGTGCTGTTCCACGCTGACCAGTTCGGTATCACCAACATTGACCTTCTGTTCCCACAGGCTAAGGACTTCCAGAACAAGCCGGAGTTCATTAAGCGTCGGACAGAGTGGGTCGACGGTGTGATGAATGGCGTCACCAGCGCTCCGTTTACTCGGGTTCGCTCGGTTCACGCTGACATCACCCAAGATGAAGCCCGTGCCAAGGGTTATATCAAGGGCTCGATGAAGAAGGACGAGTTCTTCGAGTTGAAGAACCGCTCCACCGGTCCGACCACAGTCTATAAGCGTCAGAAGGTGAATCGGGATGACATGCTGGACATCACCACTTTCGATGCCGTGGCTTGGATCAAGGCTGAGATGCTGCTGATGCTCCATGAGGAAATTGCTTCGGCAATTCTGTTTGGTGACAACCGTGATATCGAGTCCCCGGACTATATCAACGCTAAGAACATCCGTCCTATCGCTACGGATCATGAGTTCTTTACCCATCGTCTTGAGATTGCTCAGAACGATATCGGTACTGACGCCATGATCGAGCTCATCGACACCAGCCGGCATTTCTACAAGGGTTCTGGTCAGCCAACACTCTACACCACCGAGTCTGTTCTCGGTAAGCTGCGCTGGATCAAGGACAAGGATGGTCGGCGGATTTACCCCAACGACCAGGCTATCGCAGACGCCATGCGTGTCTCGAAAATTGTCACTGTCGAAACCATGGAACGGGTCCCGAACCTGGTTGGCCTCATCGTCAACTTGGCAGACTACCAGGTTGGTACCGACCAGGGCGGTAAGCTTGGTATGTTCGACCAGTTCGATATTGACTACAACCAGCACAAGTACCTGATTGAAACTCGTATGTCAGGCGCTCTGGTTCGGGCCAAGTCGGCTATGGCGTTGTGGAAGACTGGTTCGCCTGCTGCTTCTGGTGACGCTCCGACCAACAAGCTTGATGAGAGCCGTCTGCTAGCTGACCAGCGTCACACTAAGAAGGCTGGCGGCGGTGGCGGCGGAGTTACCCCGCCTGGGCACTAAGCTCAAAATGGGAAGGTTGAATCATGACACGCTTTAGCGGCGCTGTCGGATTCGGCGAGCCTATCGAGATCGACGAAGGTGTATACGACGTGAAGGTAACTGAGCGTCTAGCTTTTGGCGACGTCGTTCGATCATACCGCAATAATCAAGACGTTGGTAAACTCAATGCCAATGTGAATTTTGATATGGCGGTATCCGTCGTCGCCGACGACTACCTCAAGAAACATTTAGACCTAGCAGTCTATGTTCGTTGGGGTACTTTGTATTTAGCAGTTTCGTCTGTGGAGATGAATCATCCACGCATCACTCTTACGCTGGGAGGTGTGTGGCATGGACCGAAGGCGGAATTTACACCTTAAGCTTGAACAGATAGCTGGGGCTGGTGTACCTGTGTTGTATCAGCCTCCGTCGATGCATAAGCTCACGTATCCGTGCATACTCTATCAATACGACGGCACCGGAGTCAAACACGCTGATAACAAAAAGTATCATCGTGCAAGTCGCTATCAAGTCACTTTGATTGCGCGCAAGCCGGATCCGGCACTCGTCGAAGAGATTTCCAACATGGAATACTGTACGTTCCAACAATGGTTTGCTAAAGACGGCTTGAACCATTACGTCTTTAGCATCTACAATTAAGGAGAACTAATGGCCAAACTAACATGGGACAACGTTGGCGAACGTAAGTTCCAGACTGGTGTGAACAAGGGTGTCCTTTACCCTTATAACGCCACACAGAAGACCTACGCAGCTGGCGTTGCGTGGAACGGTCTCACCAAGGTTACCGAAAGCCCGTCTGGTGCTGAAGTCACCGATATTTACGCTGACAATATCAAGTATCTTGGTTTGATGTCGGATGAGAAGTTCGGCGGCACCATCGAGGCTTACACCTACCCCGACGAGTTCGCGGCTTGCGACGGTTCAGCTACGGTTGGCGGAGCTTTGGTGACCCAGCAGACCCGTAAGATGTTCGGTTTCTCGTGGCAGACTCGGATTGGTAACGATACTGAGGGTGTGGATTTCGGCTACGACATTCACATCGTGTGGAGTGCCCTAGCGAAGCCTTCATCCAAGGATCACAGCACGATCAATGATTCGCCTGAAGCTGTCACGATGTCTTGGGAGATTTCTACCACTCCGGTGGCTTTCAAGGATGACGGCGAGTTCAAGGACCTCAAGCCTACGGCTCACCTCATCATCCCGTCCAAGACCGTGAAGAAGGAGAATCTGGCTGAGCTGGAGAAGAAGCTGTACGGCACGGAAAACGATCCGCCTACGCTTCTCAGCCCTGAAGAGGTTCTCACGATTGTGAAGAAGCCGTAACATGACACTAGAACTTGATGTCGTTTCTCGCCACAACTTTGACGGGGCTCGGAATCAGTTCTTGCCAGTGAAAGTCCATCTCTCTATGTGTCACAGTTTAGTCAGCATCTCAAAATGGGAAGAGAAGTACCAACGCCCCTTCCTAGTGAGTGACGATGACAAGACGCAGGAAGAGCTGCTGGATTACATTTCGATGATGGTCGTTAACAAGCTACCCCGTGCAACGCTTGATGAAGCTATTTCGCACATCACGGCTGAGCAGATGGGGCTCATTAACGACCATATCGCCTCAAGAGCCAGTGCTACTACGTTTTCGGACAGTGGTACTGGCTCTTCGACTTCCGAAATCATTACAGCAGAGCTCATCTACTACATGATGTTCGCTAACGGTATTCCGAAAGAGTGCGAGTGCTGGCACATCAATCGCTTGCTTGCGCTCATTCGGATTTTCGGCATCAAGAACTCACCTGAGAAACCTAAGAAACTTTCACAAGCTGAAATCATGGCTCGTAACCAGAAACTCAACGCTGAGCGTCGAGCAAAGTGGGGGACGAGCGGATGACAAAGCTGAAATGGGACGAACGGTTTTTCACAGAGGGTTGCAGCCGAGGGGTGCTATACCTCAGCGAATACCAAATCAAGGCGTGGGCGTGGCATGGGTTAATCTCCGCCACAGAGAAACGCCAAGCCGAGATGACTTCGTTGTATTACGAAGGACGAAAGTGGGGCGCTATCGCTGGCAACGTCGAGCGAGAACTGAAGATCAGTTGTTATACTTATCCGGCTGTCTTAGATCAGCGGATGGGTATCGTGCCGAAAGCTGTTGGTATTTATGCTGATGAAGGCCGACCGCAAACATTCGGTTTCACGTTCCAATCTTTAGGAAGCGACGGTTCACGGCATGTGCATGTGTATCCTAATCTGTTGGCGAACCCGTCAGATCGTGAACACCGTACCATCAAGGAAACCCGCGATCCGCAGACGATAGGTTTCGACTGCCAAGTAGTTCCTCAAAGTTTCAAGGGCACTGGGTATGTAACTCCGTATTTTCGGATAGACTTGGACTCTTTAGATTCTGAAGATCTAAAAACTGCCACTGAAGCTTTATACGGTTCTGATAGCGGTGACGCCTCGATGGACAAGATACTGTCGTTCATAGTCGCTAAGATGGGTGGTCAACCAAAGTGGAACCCTGAAGCCATCGACCAAGACCAATGGTCGTTTAACAGTGGTGAAGCTAATTTCCGGTGGATCAACGAAGCTGACGGTGAGTTTGAGATCGAGGTTTAGGAGAAACTATGACTAAAATCGTAACGCTCACCAAAGTTGGCATTCAGAAACTCATTGATGCCGCGGGGTCTGTGAGTCCACAGTCTCAGAAACTAGCTCGTTATGACGGGAGCGGTTGCATCAGCACCAAAGACCCTAATTTTGCTCTGGACTGCGTAAACAAATCGTATCTGGACAGTAAATTGGCTGGTCTTGGCGGCGGAGGTGGTGCTGCAACTGGCACTAGTACGCCGACTGCCGGCCAAATCGCGGCTTACGACAGTGGCGCACGGTTGCGGTCTGAACCCCAGCAAGCTAGTGCTACGACAATATTTCCTACCGAGGTTGTCGCTTTTGGTGATCTTATCGACACGTCCACAGATAGCGGCAAACGTTTTGATGCATTTAAGCGAAACACCACACCGTTTCGGGTTAAGCTTACTTCAGCTGACTCTACAACCGGCGGCCGGGTAAACTTACCTATCCCTGATAGTACTCGTTTTCCGTGGATCACCCGGGTCACTGGCGCTGGTGGGGGTTACGAGTACGAGATGGAAGCTGGTTACGCTTACCAAATCAGTTGGTCTATCTACGGCAAAGCTTATTTCCGGTCGTACAATCTTTTTGAAGACGGGACGGGCTTTTGGAACGTTTCAGGAACCGGAGAGAACTGGAAGTCTGAGACTGTCATCGTCTGGCGTAAGAACGGTAAACCCAACATCTGGCTTGAACACAACGGATGGCAAACTGGACCTGGGCGAATGGCCGTATTACAGATTACCCAACTCCGAGATGTGTTAATCTAATGTTCAAGATTGAAAAGTCAGGCGACCTTACTAAGACCTTTGACTTTCTCAAGCGCATGTCGTCGGACGAGCTCTTCCAAAGCCTCAGCCGGTATGGCCAGAAGGGTGTGAAAGCGCTATCCGCAGCCACGCCTCAAGACACTGGCAAGACCGCTGCGTCTTGGGAGTACAAGGTCAAAATGGGAAGGAAACCTAGCATCACGTGGTATAACACCAATGTGGTGAACGGGTTCAAGGTTGCTGTTGGTATTCAAATCGGGCACGGTACCGCTGGGGGCGGCTATGTCCAGGGGATTGACTACATCAACCCCGCATTACGCCCCCTGTTTCAAGAAATAGCTAACGAAGTTTGGAAGGAGGTCACCCGCTAATGGCGACCATCGACGAGCGCGTTGTTGCGATGAAATTCGACAACACGCAATTCAAGGCTAAGTCGCAAGAGACTATCGCCGATTTACAGAAACTAGAGTCAACCATCGACTCTGGAGCTACGAAGAATCTCGGTAGCGCTTTAGGTTCGACATTTTCAAATGCCTTGAGGGTGGTCGATTCGTCAACGGGTGGTATTCTTTCAAGTTTAGGGCTCATCCAGAAGTCCGCGTCAGATGTTGACATGTCTGGATTGTCCAATGGCGTTGAGGACGCCACAAGTAAATTTTCCATGCTGGAGAATATTGCTGTTGGTGCACTTCACAACATCGGCGCCAAGCTGGCCGACAGCGGTCTGAACGTAGCCAAAGCGTTCACCGTCCAAGGTGCTATGGATGGTTTTAAAGAGTATGAATTGCAGATTAACGCAGTTCAGACTATTTTGGGTAATACCCAGTCTAAAGGTACCACTCTTCAAGATGTCAACAAAACATTAGACGACTTGAACGCATATGCCGACCGAACCATCTACAACTTCGGCGAGATGACCAAGAACATCGGTACATTCACCGCAGCTGGTGTTGGTTTGGAAGACTCGGCTAAGGCCATTAAAGGTATTGCTAACCTAGCCGCTCTGTCTGGGTCAAACTCTGAACAAGCTTCTCACGCTATGTACCAATTGTCCCAGGCTATTGCTGCGAATAAGGTTGGTGCTCAGGACTGGATTTCCGTGGTGAATGCCGGTATGGGTGGCGAAGCATTCAAGAAGTCTTTGTACGAGACTGGCAAAGCCATGGGTACTCTTAAGGACGCTGGTAACCAGACATACGAAGAGTGGGAGAAAAACGGCAAAGGGTTCAAGGAATCAATGGCTGATGGCTGGATCACCGGAAAGGTGTTGACCCAGACATTGGAGAAATTCACCGGTGATCTCACTGACGCCCAGTTGAAAGAACGTGGTTATACCGACGAACAGATTGCCCAGATCCAAAAGTTAGCACAAACCGCTAACGGTGCAGCTCAGGACGTCAAGACGTTTACCCAATTGATCGGCACTATCAACGAATCAATCGGTTCGGGGTGGGCGCAATCTTGGCGTATTATTCTCGGTGACTTTGAAGAAGCCAAAGTTTTATGGACTCGGGTTAGTAAGGCCATTTCTGGGGCGGTTGATAGCTCGGCGAAAGGTCGTAACGAACTACTGCAAGGTTGGCGCGACGCTGGTGGTCGTACGATTGTTATCGACTCGTTGGTGCAGGTTTTTGATGGTTTGAACAGCATAGTTGCCCAAGTTCGACGTGCTTTTTACCAGATATTCCCGCCGATGACTGTTGCTCAGGTTATGAAACTCACACGAAGTTTTGAGGACCTTACCTATAAGATGAGGCCTTCCATCGAAACAGTGGTGAACATCGGTAGGACGTTCAAAGGCTTCTTTGCGTTATTGCACATCGGTTGGTCCTTAATCAAAGCCGTGGGCAGCATTATAGCCAAGGTATTTGGCGCTTCTGGCGGAGCAGCAGGTGGACTACTCTCCATGACAGCCTCACTGGGCGACTTCCTAGTGAAGCTCGATCAGAGCATTCAAAATGGGAAGCTGTTTGAGACTGTCTTCGGTAAGGCCGGCACATTCATTGCTGGTGTGATCGAATGGATTGGTAACGCTTTTGGGGATATCGACAGTGCCTGGGCCAAGACACTAGAGTTTATTCATAAAGTTGCTACTGGTCTCGGCAAGATTTTCAACATCCTCACTTCCGGCAAGTACAAAGACGGAACGTTCATGGGGCTGAAAAGCGATGCCGGCTTTATCAAGTTCCTTATCAAGGTTCATGATTTAGTCACTTCGTTTATCGACAAGATCAAGTCGTTCTCGATTCTGGACTGGTTCAATGTCAGCGCTGGTATCGGTGGCGTGGGTATTTTAGCACTCTTCGCCAAGATCGTATCCCAGCTGAAGGCTATTGTTGCGCTCAAGGATAAGATTCCGTTCCTGGGTGGTGGAAACGCCAAAGACACACTCATGAAACTTTGGAGTGTGTTCCGTGGAGGCGGCGGAGATGACGATAAGGGCGACAAAGGTCCTGGTATCATCGACCAACTCACCGAATCCTTCGGGAAGATGCAACAAGCCCTCAAAGCTCGGGCTCTGTTCCAAATCGCTGCTGCTATCTTGGCTTTGGCTGCTGCTGTTCTTATTCTATCGTCGATCGACGGTGGAAAGCTAGCCCAAGCCACTGCCGCTGTCGGTGCGCTCATGGCGGAGTTGATGCTAGCCTTAGGGGGCATGACATTTCTGACCAAAGGTGCCGGCTTCGTCAAGTTAGCTGGCATCGCTGGTGCGATTGTTGCCATTTCGGCTGCCATCCTCATCCTAGCCGGGGTGATGAAACTCCTTTCCAAGATGTCTTGGGAGGAGATCGGTAAAGGTCTCGCCGCTATTGGTGGCGCGTTCCTTATCATCGCCGCAGGTACCAAACTCATGCCGGCTAAGTTATTGCTTGGTACGGCATTTGCCTTGGTGCCACTGGCTAATGCTATCGCTATCCTCGTCCATTCTATCGGGGACGTCTCAAAGCTGTCGTGGGAGGAGATTGGCAAAGGTCTCGCCACCATGGCTGGTGTGATGCTTCTGATGGCTGGCACCCTGAAGCTTATCCCGACTAAGACGGCGTTTCTCCTAGGCTTAACACTTAATGCATTTGCTAGCTCGATGCTTGTTTTAGCCTCAGCCCTCAAGAGTTTTGGCGAGATGCAATGGGATGCTATCGGTCGTGGTCTAGCCGCGATGGCTGGTGGTTTGCTTATTATGGTGGGGGCCTTCCGTCTCATGCCGGCTACTGGCGGTCTAGCAGCCGTCGGTATCCTTATCATGGCACAAGCGCTTGTTGTCATGGCCCAAGCATTTGATTCTTTCGGCAAGATGTCGATCGAATCTATCGCTCACAGCCTCGTTGCTGTGGCTGTTGGCTTGCTATTGATGGTCGGTGCCGTGAAATTAATGCCTGATACGGGCGTATTCGCTGCTGTGGGTATTTTAGTCATGGCAAACGCTCTCGTCATCATGGGCCAAGCGCTCACAGCCATCGGAGGTTTGTCGATCCGTCAAATTGTGAAGGGTTTGATCGGACTCGGCGGTGCTATGGTGATCCTGGTAGCCGCTGCAAACCTCATGAACGGTGCTCTCGCAGGTGCCGCAGCTATGGTTATTGTCGCTGCTGCGATTACACTGATGGTTCCGCCTCTTGTGACCCTCAGCAAGCTCACAGCAGGGCAAATCCTGACAGCGTTATTAGGTCTAGCTGGTGCGTTCACGGTGTTAGGTGTTGCCGCAGCGCTGATGACACCGTTACTACCATCCTTATTAGGGCTCGCAGGAGCTATCGCCCTCCTTGGGTTAGGTACTCTGGCTGCCGGCACAGGGTTGGTGGCACTGGCAGCAGGTTTGGGAGCTTTAGCAGCACTTGGCAAGAACGGTTTAGACGGTCTTATCAACATCTTACTGTTCATCCCCAAGGTATTCGGTGCTATTGCCCTCGGTTTAGTCGATTTCTTCGGCACGCTGGCTGAACACGCTGGCAAGTTGGGCGCTTCCCTGACAATCATGTTCACGACAATGATCGGGGCATTGCTTGACTCAGGCAAGACCCTCATGCCGAAGCTTATCGACTTTCTGGTAACGCTTGTTGTTTCCATGCTGGATGGTCTTGACCGGACAGCGCCAAAATGGATAGCAACTTTCACTCACCTTATGCTGGTTGGGCTGGATGCTATCCGGGTGCTGACCCCGGCAATAGTCCAGACTGGCATTGATGTCTTTATGGCGTTTGTCGACGGCATCAACGACCTCATTCCAAGGATGGCTGAATCTGGTCAGAACGCCATATTACGATTACTCGAAGGCGTGAACGAGTTTCTGCCTCGGGCAATCGAAATGGGCGTTGTTATCATCTTGAATTTCCTCGATGGTATTGAGCAGGCGCAGTATCTTATCACCAATAAGATGTTCGACACTGCCGTCAACATGATTAACAATCTTGCTGACGCCATTCGTCGAAACAAGAAAGCGCTCAAAGAAGCTGGCCATAATCTTGCTTCAGCATTGCTTGATGGCATGTTTGATGGTATTTCAGAAAACGCTCAGAAGGTCTTGGATTCGGTGAGTTCACTTGGTCGGAAGATGCGACATGCCGCAGCCGCTGTGTTGGGTATTCACTCGCCTTCACGGGTTTTCCGTGAGCTGGGTGCGTTCACCATGCAGGGTCTAGCAAATGGTATTGACGCTAATTCTGGTAAGCCAATTGAATCATCCCAAGGTGTGGCGGAGTCGCTTATTACGATTGCGCAAAAGGTTCTTGGTATTCATTCGCCATCTCGGGTTTTCCACGGTGTTGGTACGAACATCAACCAAGGTCTAGCTCAGGGTATTAACGAGACGTCTAACGCGCCTCAGCAGGCCCTAGGCAACAACCTTGATAAGATGATTGCCATCACAGAATCGAAGGGTAGTCAAATTGCGAAGGCTGGCGGGTCGTTTATTGACGCACTATATTCGTCATTAAGCGAAACCGAGTTCTCGAAACAGATGGGCGGTATTTTCTTCGAGGCTGAACGTAAACGTGACGAGGCAATCGCTGCTAAACGTCAGAAGTACGAAGAGGAAACCGAGAAACTTCAGGAGGAAATCGAACAGGCGGAAGAAGCGGCTGAAAAGGCTCGTGAGGATGCTAAGAACGCCGAGGAAGACGCAGCCAAGGTTGCTGCTGACGCCAAGAAGGACGCTACAGCAAAACGACGAGCTCAGCAGAAGGCCGATCGTGCCAAGAAGAACATTGCTAAAGCCGATAAGAAGTACCAAAAAGCTCTGGAGAAGGCTGCCAAGCTGGAAGCAGAGCGAGCTGGCTTTGAAACCGGTGAGGTGTATGGCGAAGCGATGGCTGACGGCATTGAGAGCAACAAAGACCGTATCAAGACCTTGGTGGAATACATCATGGACGAGCTTACGGCAGAGCAACAGAAGCTGAAGACCAAGGTCGATAACGTGGTAAACGTTTTCGACGGTATCAGCAAGATTAAATCCTCTGTCACGAGCATCACCGACGCTGCGAAGGATTTTGTGCGCGCTTTCAACCGTATGCGCAATGCTTCGAGTGACCGGTCGTTCAAACGGAACCTTGGATATATGCTGGATTCGGTTCTTCAGATGGGCCAAGGTGTCGGTGGGATTATTGATACGTTCAGTAAATTCTCACCGATGTTGAAGGTCCTACTGACGAATTTTGAATCCACACTACCAGCCATAGCCGCCATGGTCCAGCCGTTTGCACCCATGCTAGCCCAGAGCCTCGGCGGGGGGTTAGCTAGTGCCGCAGCTGCCATCACAGGGCCTACAGGACTAATCATCGCTGGTTTAGGCGCGTTATTTGTCTTCTTAAAAGATCAAGCGGGTAACCAAAAGATCATGAAGACATTTATGTCGCTCTGGACTGGTCTGATTGAGTTCATGAAGTCCTTACCGCGGCGGTTGACCGGTTTCGTCAAGACCATGCTGAAAGGACTTGTCCAAACCATCAAGGACCTACCAAATCTGATTGGTACCTTGGTACGAGGCTTAATCGAGTTATTTGTCACACTCCTATCTGAGCTTCCCAGCAGTGGTGGTGATATTATCGTTGCTCTTATCAAGGCTTTGATCTGGATCGTGCTTAATTCACCGCGGTTATTTGTTGATCTGGCCACTGCAATTGTGGAAGCCCTTGCTAACGGGCTCTCACAAGCATTTGTGGCGTTGATTAGTATCCTCGTGAACCCCTTCAAGTGGCTGCACGACCGGGCTAAGTCTGCGTCCGATATGGATGATGTGGGAAGTCATATTTTCCAGACGCTATGGCAGAGTCTGGTCAAATTGGGAGCCGCTATGTTGCAGTTATTGCTGTCTCCATTCCGTGCTTTGAAGCGGCTTATTTTCGGAGAGCTTGATCTTTCCGAAGCAGGCGGCAACATGGTGCAAGGTTTGGTGAACGGTATCCGCAACCGTATTTACAATGCTGTGGAGTCCGCTCGTGGCCTTGGTTCAATGGTGGCGAATGGTTTCAAGCGTGTTCTGGGCATTAATTCTCCGTCAACGGTCTTCCAAGAATTTGGCTATTTCCTTGTCAAGGGTCTAGCAGATGGCATGGACGACCAGGAGACGATCCAGAGCAGTGTGGATACCATGAAAGACGCTCTGATGCGAGCTATGGACGAGATTGAGGATAATTTCAATGCTGACATTTCTCCTACCATTACTCCGGTGGTTAATCTTGACCAGGCCAAGAAGGAACTAGACGCCCTAGACCGGTCTATTCCTGTGGCCAACACATATTCCGAAGCAGCTAAAGCGTCGACAGAGGTCGATACCGCCGCTGACGCCAAGGCTGCTGGGGACACACATATTACGAACATCGAATACGTCCAAAACAATACTTCTCCGCAAGCGTTGTCGACGTATGAGATTTATCGTAATACCCGAAAACAACTAGCCGACCTCAAGAAAAGGAATCCGTAGATGATTGAACAGATCAAACTACAGCAGCCAAACACTGATGTAGTCTTGAACTGTTTCTCTCCCACGGTCATTTTCTCCCAAAACCCGCCGACTGAAATTGCGCAATCGACTTCGGCTGTTATTCAAAGCGCCACCGGTCTGTCGACTCTGGATTTTGCATTCAGCAAGACTCAGCGTCCGGCTGGTGGCGCTTTCTTGGGGGGAGGGCGTACCGCGGACCGAGAAATTGTATTAACAATTCGTCCAAACGATATTTATGAAGCTAAAACCCTGCTTAATCAGATGATGGGGTGTCAACACCGTTCCAAAACTAGTATTTATGTGCTATACCGTGGCGAATGGTTTACCGGAACCGGTTATATTTCCAAGATTGAAGGAGCACTGTTTGACAAAGACCTAGATATCAAAATCACTTACACTATGGGCGACCCGTTGTTTTATGCTGGTACTGTTGATATGAAGTACAGCAAAGGTTGGGTGGGCAATATGTACATTATTGATGTAAGCCCACATGACACAGACCAGGTACTATACCAGTCCCCGGTGTATATCAGACTGACTTTTAACTCCCCGAAAGAGCAGCTAGCGCAACTTAGTAAGATTTCTGTTGCCGGAAGACGAGAAGCCACTCCGTTTGTTGAGTATAATTTTCTACAGGACTACGCCACATACTGGACAGACAAACTAACTAGCAATCAGTCAGTCTCTTTTGTTTTAGACGGTACAGCGAAAATTGTAACGTGGTCACCATCCTCCCTTAATTATGTAAAAGAGTATAACCTGGTTCAACGTGCTGATAGGTCATTGCGCTTTCCCTATATTTACTTAGCGTCCGACTCTACCGTGGTACGATGCGAATTTCGGGCCGAGTTATCTAACAAAAGCATAGATGTAGTGGCATGGTATAAAAAAACGAGGAGCGGATTCTAATGTATCCACTGATTTTGGACGACCATTTCACACCAAGTGAGCCGATCTATGATTTTAAGTCTTTCGTATTTACCGAACGTTATCAGGATCATGGGGATTTTCAGCTGGTAAGTACAGACTTGGGTATTCTCAACGGTAAGCCGGTTTTGAAGATCGGCGATTTGATAGCTTCTTCCGAAAGCTCTACCGTTATGATTACAACCAGCATTGACGTTAATCGTGACGACAACGGCGCTGTTGAGACCACATACAAAGGTAAGACGCTCGGGTATATTTTTGAGCATCGTCCTTGTGTTCCTGTCATCAAGGACAAGATCTATCTCGAAAAGGAATACAAGAACGGCTGGGAGTTCGGGGATAAAGAAGCTGTAAACCAGTACATCGACTGGGCCGAGGTTTTCGAGACCATATTCAAAGTTGCTATCAGTAACTATGGGCACCGTGAATTAGATTTTCTAAAGTTGCCCATCCAACCCCTGACTATTGGCAAAAACATCGGAACGACATGGTATCAGCAGGTGTACGCTAGCTTTGATCTAGGCTCGACGATGTGGGATGCTTTTAAACGCATTATGGAAAACAATACGTCCACATTACGTTTCAAAGCTGCGCCACACTACGGTGTAGGATGGTGGTCGTTTGATCCTTGGCCGTCGACTCGTATTGTGTGCTATCACTATCGTGGCGAAGACAAATCGGACACGATTATTTTCGACACTTTTGATGATTCACTATTAAAAGGCCAGCTCAGCGTTAATGTGGAAGGCGTGAAGAACGTATCCATATTATCTAACGAGGACCAAACCTATGTGGCACAGTCATTAAACGCTCACTATTTTTTGGCCCAGGTAAGTTTCCACATGGAAAACATGGCCAAACAGTCGGATTACGATTGGCATAATACAGTCATGACCCATATGTACCGCGACCCATTCAAGACACTATCGAGCGCTTTCGGGTTATCTACGGAAGTAGCGCCTGTGCAAGGATCTATGAAAATTTACGGTGCCCCGTCAGGTCTTGACGCATTCGAGAACAAGGCGAAAACCGAATATTGGATTGGCGATCTCGTAGGCGTACAAGTCCCGTATTTCACATCCACAATTGGCGTTGATCGTATCCTCGCTCGGGTGACTGAGTTCACACGCATTGAGGATGAAACCGGATACCGAGAATACCCCACGCTCGTGTATGCGGATTATTTACACCGAAAGGATTTGTACTCCCCATGGAGTATCAAAAATCACGTTAAATTTGATTGGAACTGACATATGTCATGGCTTGAACTTTCGAGCACAATTATGGTCGCGGTGTTTGGTTCGAGCGGTTTATGGGCGTTTATAGCGTCACGACGTCGTAAAGACGATGCGACCACCACCATGATAAAAGGTATAGCATATAACGCTATCTTATCCGAAGCGCGTTTCATGATAGACCGAGGCTACGCAACGCCAGAGGAATATCGTGATGTATATATGTACCTCTACGAACCATACAAGACTCTCGGCGGTAATGGTGCCGCCGAACGGGTCATGCAAGAACTTGGGCGTCTACCAATGAAAGGAAATTCTCATGCCCATCTTCATTCTGAATGATAAAGCTTACCAATTCACAAAATGGGGTGTGATGATTGTCTTGCCGGCTCTCATCACCCTCTGGATTACGCTGGCGAACGTCTGGCATATTCCGCACGGTGATGCTGTGAGCGCAACGGCTACCGCAATCACGACATTTCTTGGTGTGATTACCGGCATTTCCACCAGGGCTTACAACAAGTCGGAAGATCGTTTTGACGGGGTGATTACGGTTGAGGAAAAAGATGATAAGCTGGTAAATACGCTGGAACTCAACGAGCATCCAGTCACCCTCATGGACAAGGACGAGGCCGTTTTCAAGGTCGACAACCAAGTCGTATAAAAAACCACGCTTATAGTGAGACATACGGATAGAAAGGAAATAACTATGTCTTTTATTGGCAAAAATGACCCCATTCAGGACGCAATCAACGCCCTACTTTCAGAAATGGAAGACTACTCAGGCGCAGATAAGGAATATGGAGACATCGCCGACAATCTGATTAAACTGACTGAAGCAGAACGAAACCGCTCGTTCCAGAAGCTCAGTAAAGACACGATTTTCGTCGCTGCTGCTAACCTCATCAGCATCTTTGCAGTCACCCACTACGAACAGTTCGGCTTGATTTCCCAACGGGCAATCAGTATGCTACTACGACACAAGTAACATCATCCGAAACTCGCTATAAGCACTGACCACAGTATTCACGCAATACTGTGGTCTATGTTTTCTTTCGTACAAAAAACAATGCTCTATATGAGACAGAAAGGAAACATTATCATGTTACGTTTTATTAAACGAGTATTCGCATTCGACTTTTCATTTGTAGTAACAAATGAAGAAAAGGAAAAACTTGCCGCCACCGCGTGGGACGTTTTGATCGAAACCGATCGACGTTCCGACGTAGTAGGCGGCTTGCTAGACCACATCTTCTCCGACACAAAGGAGGTCGTATCGAACTAATTTGTAAATCGCATTGATCTAATCTTGATACCCTCAAGTCTAAACCCCATCGGCAAAACCGGGGTTTAGACTTTTCAAAATTGAAAGGTAAATTTGTCGAATGGGTAAGCATGATCTTGGTGGCCCATCGAATTGGAGATTCATTCTCAAGATGTGTATGCTTGGGGTGGTCTATGCAATTCTGTTTCTGTCTTGTACGGTTTTTGCGGATTTTCTGTTTCATCAGTAATTCGTACAAAAAACCATCCTCTATATGAGAGATAGACTGACTCCGTGGACAAGGAGCAATCAATACATACCGTCACAGTCTAAATCTCAGCTTTAATTTTTCTATACCCTGAACCAGGGTATAAACTTTTCATCATCGTAATCTAGAGAAAGGATTTTTACGATGAAAAACATTTTCCGCAAAAC
>ENA-OWLM01000306-OWLM01000306.1-metagenome-genome-assembly--contig:-NODE-306-length-18961-cov-3.257855_pt1 | contig 18961 bp, 15 predicted proteins | sample MGYA00245349_ERZ651102 | MGnify/ENA primary metagenome ERZ651102 (study PRJEB26857, sample SAMEA4031759) | metagenome | biome: human; feature: oral; material: saliva | place: Philippines | collected 2014... | reverse complement strand
GTGGTTTTGGTTATTCGGTGGCGCGATTGAACGCCGATTAGACAGAAGCATTCTCAGAAACTTATTTGTGATGTGTGTCCTCAACTAACAGAGTTGAACCTTTGTTTTGATACAGCATTTTGGAAACACTCTTTTTGTAGAATCTGCAGGTGGATATTTGGATAGCTTTGAGGATTTCGTTGGAAACGGGATTACATATAAAAAGCAGACAGCAGGTGAAAGCTATCGATCTCGGATCATTTAATTTTCCGATTTTAGTCATGTAAAAATACTATTTCCCCAATAACTAGAAATTATTTATTCTAGACCTCGCAAACAAGTTTAAAGATAAACCTCAATCATGGAGACAATGATGAGCTTGATTAATACTGAAGTTAAACCATTTAAAGCTGATGCATTCCGCAACGGTGAATTCATTCAAGTAACTGATGCTGATCTTAAAGGCAAATGGTCTGTTCTTATTTTTATGCCAGCTGCATTCACATTTAACTGCCCAACAGAAGTTGAAGATGCTGCTGAAAACTATGAAGAGTTCAAAAAAGCTGGTGCAGAAGTTTATATCGTAACAACTGACACTCACTTCTCTCATAAAGTATGGCACGAAACTTCTCCTGCTGTAGGTAAAGCTCAATTCCCATTAGTTGGCGATCCTACACATCAATTAACACGTGCTTTTGATGTGCATATCGAAGAAGCTGGTTTAGCTTTACGTGGTACGTTCATCATCAACCCAGAAGGCGTAATTAAAACTGCTGAAATTCATGACAATGCAATTGCACGTGATGTTTCAGAAACTTTACGTAAGCTTAAAGCTGCTCAATTCGTAGCAAGCCACCCAGGCGAAGTTTGCCCTGCTAAATGGAAAGAAGGTGAAGCGACTCTTGCTCCATCGATTGACCTAGTGGGTAAAATCTAATTTTTAGATTTAACAATGTTGAAAAGAAACCACTCTAAAAGAGTGGTTTCTTTTTATTTGTCATTTGCTCACTTTTTTTGCGATACATCGATCTCAATTCAATAGTAAATTTTTTACAATTCTTATACTTATAAATTTATAACGAAATTCATTTATCAATTGTCAGCCTGCTTTACATGGAGTAATGTCAAATTATGAAACATAAAGAGTTTTTCGTATGTACTAAATGATCAAACTAAAATGGGGGCAAATATATGGAAAAAACTGTTGTTGTAACCTCTTGGAAATATGATATTTCTTCACGCTACTTAAAAATTTTATACAGCAATGGCACAGCCGAGCTTTATCACCCTGTTCCAGAATTTGTGTATGACAATTTGCTACGCACAACTGATAAGACTGCTTTTGTGCAGAAATATCTTGAGTTTGATTTACACTTTAAACGTCTTCAAATTTCTGCTTCATCATAAAAAAAGCCCTTTTCAGGGCTTTCTTCATATCATATCTATCTCTTCTGCATATTTTTCATATATTCGTGCTTCGGCATCAGGGTGTAAATTTACTTTACTCAAGTCACCGTTGTAATGCTCTACTACTCGATCATCCATAATTTTTGACCACCATGTTGGAATAAAGGCTGGTAAAAGCATGGCACCATAACCTGCTGGTAATTGAGGTGCATTTTCAAAATGACGTAAGGTTTGGAAACTGCGTGTTGGATAAGCATGATGATCTGAATGACGTTGTAACTGGTACAGAAATAGATTCGTCACTAAATTATTATTGTTCCAGCTATGTTCTGGCAAAGTACGCTCATACTGCCCATTTTCTTTCTTCTCACGTTTTAAACCATAATGTTCAATATAGTTAACGGCTTCAAATAGAGTCACCGCATATGTAGCTTGAGTGAGTTGAAATGGAACTGAACGAATACCAAATTTCTTAAACATCAAGCCATGATAAATTGCTGACATGGCCCAACCATGAATCAGTTCATTTTCCTTGCAGAAAAATGGTAGTTTTTTGCGTTCTAAACGTTTCTTTTCTATCTCAATTGCAGATTTAAAACTTCCAATTACTGTACGTGGTAAGAACTTCCAAAAGGTCTCACCCAAACGTGATGATGCAGGATCTTCAGGCGTTGCTACTCGACGATGATGCCCATATGGATGTTCAATTCTGAAGTGGTTATACCCTGATGGCGCTAATGCAAGATGTGATAAATAATGTTCTAAACGACCATTTTTATGGCTTAATTCATGTGCAGTATTAATTGCAATACCATTCACCATACCAACTAAAGTTCCTAACAGAACTTGATCAGCTACAGATGTGCCTTTTCGACTTGCTAAGTATCCTCCATAAACGTTGGTCGCATATTGGAGTGGTATAAAAAGCTTCACAATGCGAGAGTAATATGGGTCAGCTTCTAAGTCCGCAATCGCATCTAGTGGTGGATTTTCAGTATCCTCACCAATTAATTTGTCTAGAGTTGGGATCACACCATGGATAAATAATGGTCCAAATGAAGCAAAAAACTTTTTCGATTTTTTAGGTCCAAATTGATAGCCAGCAAGTCCACTCATCGCGATAGCAGGTACTGCAAGACCAAGTAACCACAAATGACGCTTTTTATCCTTAAATGGTGTAGTTGTTTGTTCTACATCTAATTGCGCATGCATATTCATTCTAAACTCCTCAATCAAGCGTTTAATGTTTTGCTTGAATTGATTGTGTTCTTCTGAACAGTTGCTATATTATCATTTTAAGACTTCATATTATCATTTTAAGACTTTAGTGGAGATTTATTGTGCATAAACAACAAATCCCTGTTATTCCAGCTCGCTATTATTTACGTTTGATTGAGATATTGATCAATACCAATCAATACGATAATTCAGTTTTAAATCAATTTAAGGATCAATTATCACAAACTGAGTTTTTATCAATTCAGCAAATCGAACAATTTATTGAGTTAGGATTAAGTTTACCGAATACAGAAGATTTAGCCTTTCAGTTAGGCAGAAATTTGAAACTAAGTTCACATAGCTTGGTCGGTTATGCACTTATGACCAGTCCCAATCTGGATCATGCATTAAAATTAATTGCACAATATTTCAAGCTAATCATGCCGAGCTTTAAGCTTTCCATTCAGTTTTCACAAGCGCAGCAAAAGGTGGAATTATTATTTGAACCAATTTTGCAGATGAATAAACGTTGTTTAAGCTTCCATATCGAAGCAATTGCAGTCGGATTTTATTACAGTCTATTTGAGCTTGCAGGTCAGCAATTACAACGCTATCAAATTTATTTAAGTATTCCTGAGCCTGCCTACAGTGATAGATACATACACCTTGTCAAAGCTCAGTTTCATTTCAATTACACTTGGTTTACAGAGATCAGAGTTGTACTTGATCAGCAGCAATTAGCACTTCCCTTGCCTTTAGCAGATGCACATAGCTTAAAAGTTGTAGAACAACGTTGTCAGGAACAGATTCAAAAAATTTATCATCAGGGTGAAATTGTAGAGTGGATCAGTACGATGTTAAGGCAAGCGAATCAAGTTCCGACACTGACTGAATGCGCGAAAGTATTAAATATTTCAACCAAAACCCTACAACGATATTTGCAACAACAAGGAGTAGAATTTAATCGCCTAAAACAAAAGATCAGTACTGAGCGTGCAATTGAATTACTTGAAAATACATCCTTTACCATTACACATATTGCATATGAGTTAGGTTATTCCAACCCTGCCAATTTCACACGTGCATTTAATAAAATAATGGGGTGTAGCCCCCAAGATTATCGTTTGGCACATACCAAAACTAACTCACTTCGTGACGACCATACATAAGCCTGCACCTATAGGTAATATAGTACTCATATAAAGTTCGTCATTTTTTATCAAATCTAGTAATGGCTTCACTTCTGCTGGGTGAGAAATTACATTATCAATAATTAAAGTCCCACCTTTATTTGATATCAGTCTCTTGAGATCATTCCAATAACCAGCATAGCTTCCGCGTTCGGCATCTAAAAGTATGAGATCATATTGCTCGGCAGATGCTGCCAAATAATCAGCGGCATCTCCCACCCAAAAATCAATATACGCTTCTAGACTAAATTCTTCTGCATATTTCTTCGCTTGTGCACTACGAAACGCATTGATTTCAAGTGTTTGAACATGACCGCCAACTGTCTTTGCAGCCTCAGCTAACCAAAGTGTTGAATAACCAGTGGAAGTGCCTATTTCTAAAATACGTTGGGATTGCTGTGTACGTACCAGCATAGCCAATAATTTAGCGGACTCAGCTTCAATGTTCCGAAAGCGTCTTAAACGATCAGCCTGTCGAGCATCATGTTGTTTAAACTCATCATATAAATCAGCAATTCGTTTTAAAAACAACGTGCTGGTCATATTTCGCTCCCGATGATGCTCAGACCTTTGGCTATCAATTATGTTGGTTGAACCAATTTAAAACGCGGAATAATTTCACCACTATCAAGTACAACAGTTTCAGTAAACATGCTTAGAGGACGAACCCACATGGAATAATCACCATACAAGCATTGATATACAACCAACTCTTCTTCTGTTTCGCTATGTCTTGCAACATTAAATACCTGATAAAGCTGACCTTTATAGTGTTGATAAATACCACGCTGTAAAGCCATTTCACTTTCCCTTAGTTATGCCATGTAAAGATTGCAGTTATATAACAAGTTCAAAAGTATTCAAGTTTTATCTTTCAAAGCATTTAATTAACATAGGCCTGTGGATTTAAAAATACGATCAAAATAATAAAAACAACCTGTTTTACCTATTTAAATAATTTGCGTACTATAGCCCCATTGAAAGAATTTAGCTGATTGAATTGCTGAGAATTTGGAGAAAGACATGTTAGATCAAAATATTAAAACTCAATTAAAAGCTTACTTAGAACGTTTAGAAAGTCCAATCGAGTTAGTGGCTGCTTTAGATGAATCCGATAAAGCTGCAAAAATCAAAGAACTCGTGACCGAAATTGCTGAACTTTCTGATCAAGTTACGGCGCGTTTTGACGGTTCAAACGCTCGCCGTCCTAGTTTCGGTGTGGCTAAAGCAGGTGAACAACCTCGTGTGTTCTTCGCTGGTTTACCTATGGGACATGAGTTCACCTCTTTGATCTTGGCATTGTTACAAGTTTCAGGTTATGCACCGAAGGTATCTGATGAGGTTTTAAACCAGATTAAAGGCTTGAACTTAAAATCAAACTTTGATGTGTTTGTTTCGTTGAGTTGTCACAACTGTCCAGATGTGGTTCAGGCTTTGAACCTGATTGCGATCTATAACCCAAATGCAACTGCGACCATGATTGATGGTGGTTTCTTCCAAGAAGAAGTTGAAGAACGCAAAATCTTAGCAGTCCCAATGTTGTTCCAAGACAATCAACATATTGGTCAGGGTCGTATGACTTTGGAAGAAATCATCGCGAAGTTAGATAGTAACTCAGCGGAAAAAGATGCAGCACTTCTCAATGCGAAAGATGCTTTTGATGTATTGGTGATTGGTGGTGGTCCTGCAGGTGGTACAGCAGCGATCTATGCAGCGCGTAAAGGGATCAAAACTGGGATTGTGGCTGAACGTTTTGGTGGTCAAGTCATGGATACCATGGATATTGAAAACTTTACTACGATTCAAAAAACAGTTGGTCCTAAGTTTGCTCAAGACATGGAAGCCCATGTCCGTGAATACGGTGTGGACATCATGAACTTACAAAGAGTCAGCAAGATCACAGGTGCAGATCAAACAGCCAATGGTTTGGTTGAAGTTGAACTAGAAAATGGTGCTAAGCTTGAGTCTAAGACCATCATTCTTTCAACTGGTGCTCGTTGGAGAGAAATGAATGTTCCAGGTGAAGCTGAATACCGTACACGTGGTGTTGCGTACTGCCCACACTGTGATGGCCCATTATTTAAAGGTAAACGAGTTGCAGTGATTGGTGGAGGTAACTCGGGTGTAGAAGCTGCGATTGATTTAGCAGGGATTGTTGAGCATGTGACTTTGGTTGAGTTTGATACCAAACTTCGTGCTGACCAAGTCTTACAGGATAAGTTGAATAGCTTGCCGAATACCACAGTTATTACCAATGCTTTAAGTACTGAAGTGGTTGGTGATGGTTCACAAGTGACAGCATTGAAGTATAAAGATCGTGCGACTGATGTAGAACACACAGTAGAACTTGCGGGAATCTTTGTACAAATTGGTTTATTGCCAAATACGGATTTCCTAAAGAACAGTGCAGTTGAACTCAGCAATCGTGGTGAGATTGTGATTAATGATCGTAATGAAACCAATGTACAGGGTGTATTTGCTGCAGGTGACTGTACGACAGTACCATACAAGCAAATCATCATCGCAACAGGCGAAGGTGCGAAAGCAGCATTATCTGCCTTTGATTACATGATTCGTTCTACGAATTAATTAGAACTAGTAATAAAAAAGCCCAAAGTTAACTTTGGGCTTTTTGTTTAGTTTTGAGGTTTATATAAACCGTGTTCCACAAGATGTTGTCTTAAAATTCGTCTTAATTCGAGGACTGCTTCGGGCGTTTCTTGAATTGAATGACCACCTGTAATAATTTTTTCAGAAACAGCTCCATCTAGGTGAGCACTTTTATAGGGAACTATTCCATCTGTCATGACGTTAGGGTCTTGGCTCTTTGTGATATTTCCCATGATGGAATGAAACAGCAGACCTTTCTGTGGAGGAATATCAGCCGTTAACTCCATAAATTTGGATTTTTTACTTAGATCACTTGGACCATTCTGAATAACATCATTAGTAAGTGTTTTTACAAAATCTTTTAGCTCAACATCATTACTTGTTAAAGTATCTGCCAGTGTTGTGAGAAATGTGGTCGGTAGTTTAATGATTTTTCGTGCTGCGAGAGTAAACCAACGATCAGCGTAATCTGTACCTTTATGCGGTGCTGCAAGAAAAATCGCACGATCAAAATTAGATACAGGTTGCATTTTTAGTCGCTCACCAATTACGGGATGCTTGCGTAAACGAGTTTGCTGACGACTACTCATCATCACTAATGCTTCTTTTGATATATCAGCATTGCTCACTAAAAGACGACTGATAATACCACCCATACTATGTCCAATGAGAACAGCATCTTTGGCTGCAGCATCTTGCATATTCACCGAGCCAAATGCTTGTTTAAGTAGAGCATATATTTGAAAACGACTTTCTAAGATTGGCATATTGGTTGAATAAAAAACTTGCCAGACTTGATAATGTTCACGAAGTACAGGATCACCCATAATATCGTTTGTTACCGCAATCCATGCTTCAGGACTACTAGCTAAACCATGGACCAATACGATGACTTTTTTATTAGGATTGTAAGGTTCCAGCATATATAAATGCGGCATGGTTAGGTGTTGATCACGATCAATTAAAGTTAAGTAAGCTGCTGCTCCTAAATTATTTTCAGACAACCATAAACCATATGGTGCAGAGAAATTTGCAGCCAATGAATAAGGTTTTCCAGCGATATTAACTTTTTCAACGCTATATGGATCGTAAACTTTAATCTCAAATTCTGGGCTATTTAACACTTCATCGGCTGTTGCTGCGGCGCGTTTAGGTTGAGCAATAATAGTCGCAGCTAAATAACGAGCTTTATGAATATTCGGATTTGTACCTTTAGGGTAGTTATAGTTGAGAGGATCTAAAATATATTTATTCTCAAACTTATTGGTATTGTCTGCAGGGAATACTGCTACAAAATCAGAACCAAAACCATCGCGTCGGTTAATTGCTCTTAATCCTGAGAAGTTCATGTTATAGCTAGAAACAAATTTTTCTAGCTTCATATTCTGTAAACGTTGATAAGCTTGGATATCAATCGTATACGTACTTTTCCCAATTTTAATAGTCGGTGCGAGATCTTTGGATGGATTTCTTAGACTATGAATATTGACCAGTTGAGTTAATGCTTGGTTGTAAAAGTCACGAATTTGTACTTGGCGGTTATCAAAAAGTCGCTCTTGTGGTGCACGACTAGTTTTAAATAGATAAGCATAGCTATAGCGAATACTTTTATCTAAAACTTCTAATTGTTGATCTAAGCACTGCTCATAATTTTTCTGAATATTCTTTTGTTCTTCCTCGGATTTGTGTTTGCTTAGTTTACTTATTTTGCATTCTGATGAGTCCGCTAGGGCTTTGGATTTCGCTAGAAATAATTCACTGCTAGTCGATAAGAGCTGTTCATCTAAGATTTGAGGAATCTTATGTAAATCTGCAATGCACTCATCTGCAGATTGCATGCAATACTTTGCTTCTTTACCTGACATCGATAAAACATTGAGACTTGCTTCGCTGAGTCTTTTTTGAGTCAGGATACTATTTCTCTCATTAGCAATTGTGACATCAATGGCTTGCTGTTTTAAGCTTACAACTTGGCAACCACTCATGACGACTGTACTGAGTAGCGTTATTGCAAATAGGCGATGTGAAGAATTAAATGCACGCATTAGGGTTTCAGTAAATTGAGAGCAGGATTACCGCTATAATACGAAAAAAGGATGCATTTTCAATCAAAATAAAAAAATAGACCGTATAAAACGGCCTATTTTTACAAAAAAGAGAGTAATTTAGTTAAGAACTTGCCACATGTTCCAACGTTTTCCTGATTCAACTTCTTGAATCAAACGGTCAACTACTTCTGCTTCATCAGGATAATTAATTTTGTAATTTTTGAGCGTTTGAAGCGCATTTTTCTTCTGTTCAAGCCATAAGAAATTGTTTGCAGCAGAAAGATAAGCCTCTTGCACTCCACCTTTAATCGCTTTATCTAGGTATGGAATCGCTTCACGTTGTCCACCACCTTCTGATAATCCAAAACCGAACCAAAAATTGGTTTCAGGATCGTTAGGGTTAATCGCTAAAATTCGTTGAGCATAAGTTAAAGACTTAGATGTGTAAGCTGTACCCAAGTCAAGGTTGCGAGCCATTACACTGGCTTTAAATGCACGGCTCAAAATATCCATAGATGCATTTGGTTTCTCAGCGAGAGCATCTAGTTTGTGTGTGATTTCTTTTAACTTTACTTCATATCCTTTGCGTTCTTGGCGTTCAGTAAATCGAGGAGGGTAATGGCGTGCTTTTCCTTCAACTAGTTGTAAGAAGTCATCAATTTCCGTTACATCAATTTCATTTTCGCCTGCAAGAACCGCATATTTCATCCGTCTTTCAGAACTATCAATTGTTGGGACAATCAATTTATTAATATCTAAAGTTGCAGATTTTGTTGGGTCATTTTGCAAAGAAACAACCATCTTTGTCACTGGTTGTGTAGAGGCATCTTTGATGGCAACTTCAAAGCTTGGTGGTGCATCATATTTGATTGGATTTAAAGCATAGAATGGTGGTGTCGGATCTGGTTCTTTGAACACAAATGGTTCAACAGTCTTCTCTTTTTTTATAGGTGCAATACCACATGCGGTTAAAAATGTGGTTGAAATTACAAGTAATGCCAAAGGCTTAAAATTCATGCTTTACATCCATTAATTTTAGTAAAATGAGAAGTAGTTTGTTGGTTTTACCAGTCTAGGAAAAGCAAAACCAACTTGCAATGAAAAGCTTGTTACATTTTTTATAAATTGTATTATGTTGTTGATATTTTGCTTTGCGCTTCACACTCTCTTCTAACTTCTTCAATAATCTTAAGTTCTTCTTTACTCAATGGTTGATTTTTACCACCTTGAGGTTTGAATGTTGGGTCAAGCTCAGATAGACGCTGACATAGAATATTCATACGCTTTTCATTTTTCTGCATACGATCTAATAACACGCGTATGCCTTCTAAAATAGGATCTGATTGATCTTGAGTTGTTGCATAAGGTTGGAAACCGATGCTTTCTGCATAGTCGCGACGGTTTGCTTCATCTTGCTCAACTTGATTTTTATCTTTAAAGATATAACGTGCTGGGTTACCTACAGCGGTAACTCCTTCAGGAACTTCTTTGGTCACTACAGCATTTGAACCAACTTTCGCCCCTTTATGGACAGTAAATGGTCCTAATATCTTAGCTCCAGCGCCAACAACAACACCATCTTCTAGAGTTGGGTGACGTTTACCTTTATTCCAAGTAGTACCACCAAGCGTAACGCCATGGTACAGGGTGACATCATCACCAATTTCAGCTGTTTCCCCAATCACAACGCCCATGCCGTGATCAATAAAAAAACGTTTTCCAATTTTTGCACCTGGATGGATTTCGATCCCAGTTGCAAATCGACTAAATGACGAGAGCAGGCGAGCTGTGCCTTTGTGATCTTTTTTCCAGAGTTCATGTGCTACACGATGCATAATTAATGCATGAATACCGGGATAAGTGGTTAAAACCTCAAGTGTATTTCGAGCCGCAGGGTCACGTGCAAATACAGCTTCAATGTCTTCTTTTAGCTGTTTAATCATGAGAGTGATCCTCCGTCTGTGTTTTTTTCCATGAACCATTGGCTAAAGCTTGTACTCGACTGAAAATACCGCGCAATAAATGATATTCCATACGATCTAATTGTATTCTTCCAAATAAACGACGCAAACGCAAAGGCAATAAACGTGGATTATTTGGATCTAAGAATTCAATTTCAGTTAGCATTTTTTCTAAATGAGGATAGAACTCTTCCATTTGTTTCTGTGTCACCAATGGCTCATCCCATTGCATACTTTGATTTTGCTTTAGCTGCATATGTTCTTGCGGGTCAGTCTGATCAGTGTTTTGCTGATTGAGCTCAAGTGCTGCCATCCTTAATTCATAGCATACCACTTGAATTGCTTGAGCTACATTTAAAACGCCATAACTTGGATTGACTGGAATAGTTAAATGGTAGTTTGCTAATGCTAACTCTTCATTGGTTAGACCACGATCTTCGCGACCAAAGACGATTGCAATATTTTGATCTAAATTGGCTGCTTTTAAACTTTCTTGAGCTGCAGGGCGAACATCAAGCAGAGGCCAAGGAATAGTACGGCTGCGAGCACTGGTTCCAAACACCAGATGGCAGTCTTCAATTGCTTGTTCCAAAGTATCAACGATTTGTATTTTTTCGATTAAATCTTGGGCGCCAGCGGCTAAGGCATCAATATCAGGATGAGGATAGGTTTTAGGTGCTACCAATATTAATTTAGACAATCCCATCGTTTTCATGGCACGAAGTGCACTACCTATATTGGCAGGGAGGGTCGTATTTACCATAACAATACGAACATGATCCAATTGTTTGGACACGTCATTTTGGTCAAACAGGTTCATAAATGATCCAATTTTTAAGAATATTGAGAAACTTCGGCTTGATACAGATCTAAAGCATCATCTATAGACATATTTGTAGGTGGAGGAGGAACCACACTTACTTTGGGTGTTTCAATGACTTTTGCTGCTTTGGATTTTACTTGATATTCAATATATATCGCATCTTTGCCAAAGTAGTCACGTAATTTACCGAGCAGTTCATCTAAAGGAGCAACTTTCCACTGAGCACCTAAATGTAACTCAGCTGTCGCAAAACTTTGATCGATAAAAAGCTGTATACCGATATGCTGACACATATCTACATTGCAATATGGTAAGAGAATGTTTTGTATATCTTTTGCTAAAGATTTAGTCATAAGATCGTGTGGCATACGTATTTGAATGGATTGAGCACGTTTTTGACGAATTTCATTCAAACTAAATGCTTTACTTAAACGTGCCATTGGGCGGTCAAAGCCTTCACGCTCATAAATCTCGCCTTCGATCACGACGACTTGTTCTAAGCGCACAATATCTTTATATCGTTGAAAACGTTCATGATTGCAACTAACTTCAATTCGTGCAGTGCCATCGTCTAAAGTGATCATGATACGGTTTGGAAAGTTTGCTACATCGAGTACCAAACCAGCAAATACGGTGGTTACACCACGACGTGTCGGGGTAACTTCATTCAGTTTTGCAGGAATGAATGCTTTTAATTCTGAACGATAGACATCGATTGGATGTCCTGTTAAGTAAAGTCCAAGTGTATCTTTTTCACCTTTTAAACGAACTTCATCTGACCATGGTTTAACAGGTTTAGCTGGTTTACGCTGAACTTCTTCAACTTCACCAAATAAATCCATAATTCCTGTTTCACGATTGCTTCGTGCTTGTTCCGCAGCTTGAACGGCTTCAGGAAGCTGAGCCATAAGACTAGAACGTTCTATTCCTAAACAGTCGAGTGCACCAGCACGAATAAGCGCTTCGAGTGTACGTTTGTTAATTTTTTTCAGATCAATACGATGGCAAAAATCAAACAAATCTTTATATGGTCCATCTTTAATACGTGAATCGATCACAGACTGCATTGCCTGCTCACCAACACCTTTGATTGCACCTAAACCATAGACGATTGTACGCTCATCAATGGCATGGAAATGATACAAGGACATATTTACAGAAGGGGGAAGAACTTCGAGTTTGTTATTACGACAGTCATCAATTAAGAATACGACACTATCCGTATTCTGCATTTCCGATGACATTACCGCTGCCATAAATTCAGCTGGATAATGTGCTTTCAACCATGCAGTATGGTAAGCAACTAAAGCATAAGCGGCCGCATGTGATTTGTTAAAACCGTAACCCGCAAATTTTTCCATGTAATCAAAGATATGGTTCGCTGTTGCTTCATCAATATCTTTTTCTGCCGCACCTTTAATAAAGATTTGGCGTTGTTTTACCATTTCTTCAGGTTTTTTCTTACCCATTGCACGGCGCAATAAGTCGGCTCCGCCAAGCGTATAGCCAGCGCAGAACTGTGCTGCCTGCATTACTTGTTCTTGATAAACCATAATCCCATAGGTTGGTTCTAAGACACTTTCAAGCAAAGGATGCAAATATTCGAATTCTCCACCGTGCATACGATGGATAAAGTCTGGAATGAGGTCCATCGGACCAGGACGATACAAGGAAACGAAAGCAATAATCTCTTCGAATTTGCTTGGTCTAGCTTCCTTTAACATCTTTTTCATGCCGACGGATTCAAACTGGAAAACCGCAGTCGTATTTGCCTCAGCAAATACGAGATAAGCATCTTTATCATCTAATGGTACATTAGCGATATTTAGTGGGACATCTGATTGAATTCTTTTATTAATATTTTGAACAGCATCTTCAATTACTGTTAAATTTCGCAGTCCTAAGAAGTCGAATTTAACTAAACCTGCTGCTTCAACATCATCTTTATCATATTGAGCTACACGGTTTGTGCCATCAGGATCACAGATAACGGCCGAGTAATCTGTAATTTTTCCAGGTGCGATGACAACACCACCCGCATGTTTACCTGTGTTACGTGTAATGCCTTCTAATTTTAGCGCCATTTCCCAAATTTCAGCAGCATCATCATGATCAGGGTTTGCAGGATTGGTGACGATATCTTTCAGTTGTGGTTCAAGCTCTATGGCCTGTTTTAAGTCTACACCCAATGGTTTTGTTGGAACCATTTTGGAGATACGGTCAGCTAAACCATAAGATTTACCTAAGACACGTGCTACGTCACGAATTGCACCTTTTGCAGCCATTGTTCCAAAGGTTGCAATCTGTGAAACTGCTTCACGTCCGTAATTTTGTGCAACATATTCAATAACACGGTCACGACCTGCAATACAAAAATCGACATCAAAGTCAGGCATTGAGACACGTTCAGGATTTAGAAAGCGCTCAAATAATAGGTCGTACCGTAAAGGATCAAGGTCAGTAATTTTTAAACTATATGCAACTAATGAACCTGCACCCGAACCACGCCCTGGTCCTACAGGTACACCATTGTTTTTTGCCCATTGGATAAAGTCCATGACGATAAGGAAGTAACCTGGGAATCCCATCTTAAGGATGATATCGACTTCATATTTGATTCGTTCATCATACGGCTTTCGAATATCAGGCCAATCTTCATCGCGTTCATCAATTGGATATAGATGATTTAAACGTTCTTCTAAACCTTCTCGTGATAAATGTTCGAAATAGGTATCAATGGTATAACCATCAGGAATAGGGAAATCAGGCAAGAAATAGGTACCAAGCTGCAAGGCAACGTTGCAACGTTTTGCAATTTGGTAAGTATTTTCAATCGCACTAGGAATGTCAGAGAATAACTCAGACATTTGTTCTGCTGTTTTAAAGTATTGTTCAGGACTATAAGGTTTAGGACGCTTATCATCACCTAATACGTATCCGTCTGCGATACAAACACGCGCTTCATGAGCATAAAAATCGTCTTGCTCGATAAAGTGGATATCGTTATGAGCCACTACACCGATTTGGTACTTAGCAGCAAGTTTTACCGCCTCAACAATAAAATCTTCTTCCCCAACACGATCTGTGCGCGTCAAACTAAGATAGACACGATTTCCAAATTTACTAATCCAGTCTTCAAGAAGAGGTTCTGCTTTCTGAGGGTTGGAAGAGCAGAGCATTTTGCCTACATCACTGTGTTGCCCCAATAGAATGATTAAATCTTCTGCTTGTTCTAATACCCATTCTTTTTGAACACAAGGAACACTAAGTTGCTGACCTTCGATGAATCCTCTAGACACTATTTCCGTTAAATTTCGCCAACCTGTATTGCTCATCGCAAGTAAAGTTGCACGATGTTCAGCATCATTCAATCGAATAACACTGCCCATAATAGGCTTAATCCCTTTACCTAAGCACGCACCATAGAATTTAACAGCGGCATGTAGGTTAGAAAGATCAGTAATTGCTAAAGCTGGCATTTCTTCAGCAACAGCAGCTTTGACCAAATCAGGTATGCGAACTATCGATTCTGTAATCGAAAACTCTGTGTGAATACCAAGATGAACAAACTGCATAAATCTATCCTAAACGCGATTGAAGAATATTCTAACACGCTCTGTTTAGGACAGTTGTCTAATATTTTTGCAATAGAATGCTGTTCGGAAGGATCTAACCAAGAATAAATAAAAAAACGATGCTAATCAGATCAACTGATTAACATCGATTTGGATTTCAGCTTAGCAATTAGTATTGCCAAAAGATCGCTGAATTTCTTTTGCATCATTAGTTTTTGTCAGTGCTAAAGCAGTCAAAATACGAGCTTTTTGTGGGTTTAGATCATGTCCAGCCACCCAACCATATTGATCATCAGGTTGTTCTGCATTTCGTAATACAAAACCTTGACCTACGCGAGATGAACGGACAATTTGAATGCCTTGTTCATCATGTAGTTGTTTCAATGTCGGAACAAGATATTTTGCTACCGAACCATTTCCTGTTCCTGCATGAATAATCGCTTTCGTTCCAGCTTTTGCATAAGCAAGATAAGCTTCTGGTGTCATTGAACCTGAACCATATGCGATTTGAACCAATGGAAGTTGATCACCTTTGATGTTTTCAATATTAAATTCAGAGTTGTTAGTATGACGTTTGATACTATTTCTGAACCAATAAGGTTTGCCCTCAACGATTGTACCTAATGCGCCCCATTGGCTTATAAATGCATTGGTATGAATGTTAATCCCTTTGGTTGCATCACGCGCAGCAAAAATTGAATCATTCATCACAATGAAAACACCTTTATTTTTTGCTTCTCCAGATGCAGCGATTGCAACGGTACTATAAAGGTTGAGTGGGCCATCTGCTGAAAGAGCAGTTGATGGACGCATAGAACCAACAAGAACGATAGGTTTTTCAGTGTGAATAACTAGATTTAGAAAGAATGCCGTTTCTTCTAGCGTATCGGAACCGTGAGTAATCACAACGCCATTTACAGATGGTTTTTTAACTAAATCATTGACTTGGCGGGCAAGGGAGAGTAACTCTTTGTCAGTGATATTTTCAGAAGCGATTTAAAGGGCTTGAATACCACTTACATTTGCTAGATCTTTGATTTGAGGAACAGCATTAATTAAACCATCGACTGGAACTTTGGCTGCGGTATATGTGGCACTGTTCGTTGAGCTTGCACCCGCACCAGCAATTGTTCCACCTGTTGCTACAACTACGACATTGTTTTTCGCATGTAACGCAACTGATGAAGCAATCAGTGTTAAAGCTAATCCAAATGATTTAACCGTTTTAGTAATCATTAATCACAATCCTGTATTTTAATTTTCCATAGATGTGCTATGTCTACACACGATATGACACTGGAATATTATTCAAATTTTTATGGATCAAAATCATTGGCATTATATTTTTTTCGACTACATCTAATTTATGTCGAAACAATGAGAAGTTGGGTTTTAAATTTATAATATTTAATTGCTATTTTAAGGTGTGAAAATCATGAATTTCATAAGGTATTTATGATCAAATGGTCAATTTTTTATTTTTCATATGAGGACTTTATGCTTTAGTCGTATTGTAAGAACCATAATTTTCAATACTTGTGCTATGGCAAAAAGCAAACATTGATATTTTTTAACACATTTATCCATTTCCCATTATTTTATTTTTCATGTGATATTAGGTGGTGAAAAAACTTGTTCTGAATCATTCACCTCAAAGTGCTACGGTTATAGTGAGCTTTTAAAAGATGGGTTTATTTCATCTAATTGGTAAATTTAAATTTAAGTTTACTTGGATGTTTTTGACGTTAAAATAGAGACCAATAAAAAATTTATCCATGAGAAATTTATAATGAAATTAAAGAATATTGTTCTTTCAATACTATTAAGTAGCAGTGTCACTATTTCGAGTACTGTTTATGCCGAAGATGTTCCGTTTAGCCAAGAACTCGTAGAGCAGGCAAAATCAGGTAATGCTGAAGCACAAAATAATTTAGGTGATGCTTATTACTACGGAAATGATGTTGATCAAGATTTTGGTAAGGCTTTAGAGTGGTTCAAAAAGTCAGCTGCGAAAGGAAATGCAGATGCACTTTTTTCAGTCGGTTACATGTATGACTATGGTGAGGGCACAGAAGAAGATAATCCAACTGCATTAAAGTGGTACACCCAAGCTGCACAAAAGGGGCAACTGTATGCTCAATACTACCTTGGTTTTCTCTATTTGTATGGAGATGAAGGAGTTGGAGTGAATAGTAAAAAAGGCTTGGAGTGGATGACTAAATCTGCTGATGGAGGATTAGATTTAGCTCAGGCTGAATTAGGTCACTTATATAATGATGGAAGTGATGGAGTCACTCAGGATTTCAAAAAGGCTCTCCATTATTATCAGCTAGCGGTAAAACAAGATGAGCCAACAGCGATCAATAATCTTGGGATTTTCTATCTAGAAGGTAAGGGTGGTATAAAGCAGGATTATAAAGAAGCGCTAAGATTATTTACCCTTGCTTCTGAGGCAGATAACGGTTTGGGGTCATCAAATATTGCTTATATATATGAAGAAGGCAAAGGCGTCGTAAAAAACTATAAAAAAGCGGCTGAATATTACGAGCTTGCAGTTGATCAGGGTGAGAATGAGTGTTTGTTGGATTTAGCTCGTATCTATGAAAAAGGTGGTTTTGGTCTGAAACAAGATCTAAAAAAATCAAAAGAATACGAAGCTCAGTGGGATGAAATTCAAAGTTCAGAATACTGATAAAAAATCCCCCTTTAGATAGGGGGATTTTTTTAGATGCTTAGCGCATTTTTGCCAAGAAACGGCTTAAACGATTGATTGCTTCACGTAATTCATTTTCAGCTGGTAAAAATACAACACGGAAGTGGTCTGGGGTTGGCCAGTTAAATCCTGTGCCTTGTACTAAAAGTACCTTTTCAGCTTTCAGTAAATCAAGCATGAGCTTTTCATCATCTTCAACTGGATAAATCTCGGGATCCAGTTTAGGGAAACAATACATCGCCCCATCAGGTTTCACACAACTTACACCTGGAATTTCATTTAACATTTCCCATGCAATATTGCGTTGTTCATATAAACGACCACCAGGACGAATCAAGTCATTAATTGATTGATAGCCGCCTAATGCTGTTTGAATCGCATACTGAGCTTGATGGTTTGAACACAAGCGCATTGATGCTAGCATATCTAAACCTTCGATATAATCAGCAGCTCGTGCCTTGTCACCTGTAATCGCCATCCACCCAGCACGATAACCTGCGATTCGGTATGCTTTAGACAAACCATTAAATGAAATACACAATTGATCACCAGCTAATGCTGCTAGAGCAACGTGTTCAATTCCGTCATAAACGATTTTGTCGTAGATTTCATCTGCAAATAAAATGAGATCGTATTTCTTCGCTAAAGCAACGATCTGTTCTAAAACGTGTCTAGGGTAAACAGAACCAGTTGGGTTGTTTGGGTTAATTACAACAATACCACGAGTATTTGGTGTAATTTTACTTTCCATATCTGCGAGATCTGGATACCAATAGTTTTCTTCATCACACTTATAGTGGATTGCTGTGCCGCCTGACAGATTTACCGCAGCTGTCCATAAAGGATAGTCTGGCATTGGAACAAGCATTTCATCGCCATCATCTAGCAAACCTTGCATTGCCATTACGATTAATTCTGAAACACCATTGCCTACATAGACATCATTGACATGCATGTCAAAGACGCCTTTTTGCTGATAGTACTGACAAATGGCTTTACGAGCAGGGAAAATCCCCTTTGAGTCTGTATATCCAATTGCATTCGGTAGGTTTAATGCTACGTCATTAATAATTTCTTGTGGTGCTTCAAAACCAAAAGGTGCAGGGTTACCAATATTTAGCTTAATAATTTTATGCCCTTGCTCCTCCATTTCATTGGCGGCGCGTAATACTGGTCCACGAATGTCATAGCATACATGCTCAAGCTTTGAAGACTTTTTAATTTGTCGAGGCGTTTGAGCTGAGTGGGGTGTAGCAGTATTTTTAGGCATAGCGGGATTCACTTTTGCATATCGATATAGATAACTTTTAAATGTTTCAACTGTAACCAGATCAAGATCATGTTGATCTTTCAGTAATTCAACAATTTTTTCATGCGTAAAACCAGATTGTTGATACTGTCTGATGGTTGGTAATAGATTTTTAAAAACCACACTTT
>ENA-OWLM01000305-OWLM01000305.1-metagenome-genome-assembly--contig:-NODE-305-length-18970-cov-3.726883_pt1 | contig 18970 bp, 24 predicted proteins | sample MGYA00245349_ERZ651102 | MGnify/ENA primary metagenome ERZ651102 (study PRJEB26857, sample SAMEA4031759) | metagenome | biome: human; feature: oral; material: saliva | place: Philippines | collected 2014... | reverse complement strand
CCATTCTTTTATAATGATCTATGATTAATGATTAGTTTAGTATTGATAATTAACAATTGAATTTACTATCCTAAGATCATTCCGGCAATAGTGGCGGACATTAGAGAGGCGAGGGTTCCTCCCAATACTGCCTTGAGTCCAAACTCAGAAAGGGTCTTACGCTGGTTAGGAGCAAGAGATCCGATCCCACCTATCTGTATCCCAATAGAGGCAAAGTTGGCAAAACCACATAGCAAATAAGTGGACATAATCACCGATTTTTGATACATTAGGTGCATAGGGGCTTCTGGGTTTTTCAATACAGCCAACTGAGTATAGCCGACAAATTCAGAGGCAGCTAACTTGATTCCCAAGAGCTGACCCACTAACATCATATCTTCTTTGGCTACACCTATTAGCCACATAATAGGGGAGAAGATAGAGCCTAAAATCATCTCCAAGGAGAACCGATCATAAGGGAGTATACTACTATTACTGATTACCCCATTCAGGTGGGTAATCTCTCCTACCCAGCCAAGGAAGTAATTGACCATGGCAATTAGCGCAACGAAGACTAAGAGCATGGCTCCTACATTGGCAGCCAGTTTTAGTCCTTCACTAGTACCTGTGCTGATGACATCGAGGATATTGCTTCCATATTTCTCATGGGAGCTTTCATACATTGTAGGAATTGGTTCATCCTGTGGATAGAGTATTTTAGAGATAACCACTGCACCAGGGGCTGCCATGACTGAAGCTGCCAATAGGTGTTTGGCAAATTCTAATTTCAATGCATCATCATTTCCTCCTAAGAAGTTGATATAGGAGGCCAATACTCCTCCTGCTACTGTAGCCATACCACCAATCATTACAAGCAGAATCTCACTCTTGGTCATCTTCTCCAAAAAGGACTTAATCATCAGTGGAGCTTCTGTCTGTCCTAAGAAGATATTCCCTGTAACCGAAAGGCTCTCTGCTCCAGAGATTTTTAGTGATTTACTTAGTACCCAGGCCAATCCACGAGTGAATAGCTGAATGATGCCATAGTAGAAAAGGATAGAGGTAAGAGCAGAGAAGAAGATGATGGTAGGGAGTATCTGAAAAACAAAGATATACCCAATCCCATTTATATCCATCAAGTTTCCAAAAAGGAAATTACTACCAGCTCTAGTGAAGTCCAAGATCAGGAGGAAAAAGCGTCCAGCCAGTTCAAAGAGTTCTCTCACCCAAGAGATTCTCAGTACACCAAAGGCTAAGAGCAATTGTATAGCCAGCCCGATACCGACGGTTTTCCAAGCGATGGCTTTGCGATTGTGGCTAAAGAGGATGGCAATCATCAGTAGCACACACATTCCTAAGACACCCCTAAGGACACTCTCCAAGCTCATACCCTCGCTTGGAATGATTGTATTTCCTTGCGATTGTGCTATTCCCAGCATTGGGGAAAACAAAAGTGTAAAAACATATATAAGTTTCATAGACAATTTGTGTTATATTTTCTTTCTTCGGTCTAGTTCTTTTTGGATTTTGGCAGCCATCTCATAATTCTCTTCCATAAGAGAAGATTCCATAAGCCGCTCTAACTCCGCTGTGAGGTAGCGCTTTAGTTCATCTTTGCTGGCAGGTCTTGTGCTCTCTTCTTCGGGTTCCGTCTCAGTGAAATCCTCTTTCCCTCGGGAGGTAGAGCCATATCTTTTTACCAATTCGGAGACCATGTAGATAGGGACATTGGCACAGATGGCCATTACCAGTCCATCGGCCACGCGGATAGGATAGGAGGTAGTACCTGTCTCATCTTCACACAGAAGATGACAGAAGAAATTACCTTCTTTGAATTCCGAAATCTGTACTTGAGTGACATGCAGCTGATTTCTTTCCAGTATCTCCAGCATCACATTGTAAATAGAAGGATGGCTGATGGCCGTGCTTTTGAAGTGGTTATATTGGATAGCCATAGCTTCATTTTCTCCAACCATAATGGGCACTAATCTCTTGCCATGACTCTCTTTGAGTAGAACGACATAGCTGCTGGCAGACATATTGCCCAATGATTTTATGTACATTTGAATCCATTCCATAATAGTGGCGGGTAATAGGCTGCAAAATTAGGTAAAATTATTTATTTTTACAACCTTTAGTAGGGTGAAATTTCGCTTGTTTTTTTAAATAAAATGTTGTATCTTTGCGCGAAAATAAAATATATTTGTTATGAGTTACGCACCTGTAATTTTCCTTTTGTTTGGCTTGTTTATATTGTTTTCTTTGTTCTTTACTGTAAAGCAACAAACAGCCGTATCTATAGAGCGTTTTGGAAAGTTCCAAAGTATTCGTCATTCAGGATTACAACTGAAAATCCCTGTGATTGACAAGATTGCAGCACGTATAAGTCTTAAGATTCAACAGCTGGACGTGATTGTGGAAACCAAAACATTGGACGATGTTTTTGTTAAAATCAAAGTCTCTGTTCAGTTTGTCGTGATCAAAGACAAGGTATATGATGCCATCTATAAGCTTGAATATCCTCATGACCAGATAACCAGTTATGTATTCGATGTGGTACGTGCAGAAGTGCCTAAGATGAAGTTGGACGATGTCTTTGTTAAGAAAGATGATATCGCTATCGCTGTAAAGCGTGAAGTGCAAGAATCCATGGAAACTTATGGTTACGATATTATCAAGACCTTGGTTACTGATATAGATCCAGATGCTCAAGTAAAAGCAGCTATGAACCGTATCAATGCAGCCGAACGTGAGAAAGTAGCTGCACAATATGAAGGGGATGCACAGCGTATTCTTATTGTAGAAAAAGCTAAAGCAGAGGCCGAAAGTAAGCGCTTACAAGGGCAAGGTATCGCGGATCAACGTCGCGAAATCGCACGTGGTTTGGTAGAGAGTGTCGATGTCCTCAACAAAGTAGGTATCAGTTCACAAGAGGCTTCCGCACTGATAGTGGTAACACAACACTATGATACCCTACAGTCCGTAGGACAGGATACCAAGAGCAACCTTATCCTCTTACCGAACTCTCCACAAGCAGGTGCTGAAATGCTGAACAATATGATTGCTTCCTTTGCGGCCTCCAACCAGATAGGAGAAATCATGCGTAAGGAAAATAACAAGAAAAGAGAATAGAGATAAATAATCATAGGATCATTCTAACCTCCCTTATATTTTAGGTTATAAGGGAGGTGATTTATGTTTTAATCATGATTTTTAGAAAAAAGAAAAATATGTTAGGTAAAAAAGTTTTAGCTCGTATTGAGACTCTTGGAGGAGATATAAGTCAGGTGAAAGGTGGGAAATTAGAAAAATTCCTAAACAACTTTATTACACCACAACAGCTCATTACTATTGTAGAAAAAGAATTAAAGTAGTTTTAAATCATTGATCATTAACTATTAATCATTAATCATTGATAAGTCCTATTGGTTTATTTGATTCAGGAGTAGGAGGTACTACTATCTGGAGGGAAGTGGCAAGGCAGCTTCCTTGGGAGAGTACTTTATACTTAGCGGACAGTCTCAATGCTCCCTATGGGGAAAAGTCCTCAGAGGAGATTATTGCTCTCTGCGAAAAGAACACAGAATATTTATTAGACCATCATAGCAAGCTCATTATTGTAGCTTGTAATACCGCTACAACCAATGCTATAACTCATCTTAGAGCTAAGTATAAGGTGCCTTTTATAGGGATAGAGCCTGCGATCAAGCCAGCAGGACTCTATAGCCAAACCAAGACCATAGGGGTACTGGCTACACAAAGTACTCTAAAGAGTGCTTTCTTTGCCAACACTTGTCAGCAACTACTTGATAAAGGGATTAATGTACTTAAGCAAGAAGGAATAGGGCTGGTACCACTCATAGAGGAAGGAAAGATAGACACCCCTGAGATGATGGCACTCTTGGAGCAATACCTCCGCCCTATGGTAGCCAAGGGAATGGATTATTTGGTTTTGGGCTGTACCCATTATCCTTATCTTACCTCTCTTATTTCCGAAATTTTGCCTGAGAATGTCCGTATTATGGATTCTGCTCAAGCTGTAGCTAAGCAGACAGAGCGTATCCTCTCCCAAAACAATCTACTTGCCAAAAAAGAAGAGCACGTGCCCTCTCACCTGTGGCTGACTAATAAAAATGCAGAGATACTACAATCCTTTGCTCCTGAGGGAGTGAGGGTACTCTATGAGGATTTTTGAAAAAATCCTTTGTCATTGAGAATATTTATTGATAGATACTTCTTTTGAAAGAAAGGTAATAATATCAGATATGCAAAGCCAATATAACTTATATTTAGAAAAATGTAGCGATTTCTGTTATGAGAACTTTTACGGGGAATTATCCTTTATCAAAAAAGAGGCTTTGTTTGCTGCTTATTTTCTTCCATTGCTTAACTTAAGTGGTATCCCATTTCTTATCAGGCAATCCAAAAACAGTTAGAGAATATAAAGAGTGATAATGATTATAGTGCTTATTCTCAGAAAGCAGCGGAATTATATAAGGAAACTTTTTTCAATGGAGTTTTTCTTTTTCGCTCTTACAGGCCAAAGAAGATTGGGATACTATTGGTGTAGTGCAGCATTGTTTTATCAATGAACCGGAGCAGGATGATCTGATGATGGAATATACTTGCGGCAGCTTATCTCTTTTAGGATTCCCTCAAGAATTTTTGCTTGACAAGCTCAAAAGTTTCTTTGGAGAGTTGGGGCGTTTTGAGGAAATAGATTCTACAACCATCGAGGCTATTATGAGCTATGTAGCTGCGGTGAGCCTGTATCATAAAAAAAATGTTATTGGAAGAGAAAAAGCACTTGATTTCTTCAAAGTAGAATTGACATTCATGATTGATGTTATTCTCAATGAAGAAAGCTATATAAGTAGTTTGCCTATGCCTACCAATTATGTAAGCGATATATAGATATTCAAAAAGAAAATCTTCAGAAAGAAGATTTTCTGTTACATTCCAAATATCTAAGAGAAGAAATACTCTCAGAAATCCACAGAACAGACAAGCCAGCACTGAATAATTCTTATACAAGGGATGCCTTAATGGCTTTTATGAGTATTTTTCCTTTTTCTTTGGAGCAAGACGGGGCTCTGATAAAAATATTTATAACATACTACACAAAAACTTTTTTTGACAAGGATTTTTTGTTAGAAAGACTTCATTACTATTTTTCTCGAAAGCTAAAGGGATAATTTTTGTAGAAAAAAGCAGTGGCTATATTGCATCTGATGATTATTTATTGTATATTTGCGGGCTTAAAAAGGAATAAATTATGACCTCACAAGAGATAAGAGAATTATTTCTAAAATTCTTTGAGAGCAAGGGACATGTGATCGTTCCCTCTGCTCCTATGGTAATTAAGAACGACCCTACCCTGATGTTTACCAATGCAGGGATGAACCAGTTCAAAGAATTTTTCTTAGGCAATGCCAAGCCTAAGCAAAAACGGGTAGTGGATACCCAAAAATGCCTTCGTGTATCTGGAAAACATAACGATTTGGAGGAAGTAGGGCGTGATACCTACCACCATACCATGTTCGAGATGCTGGGCAACTGGTCTTTTGGTGATTATTTTAAGAGGGAAGCCATCACTTGGGCGTGGGAATTGCTCACCGAAGTGTATAAGATCCCTAAGGAAAACCTATATGTAACTGTTTTTGAAGGAAGTCCTGAAGAAGGAGTGCCTTTTGACCAAGAAGCGTATGAAATTTGGAAGGAACGTATTGCCGAGGATCATATCCTCTTGGGGAACAAGAAGGATAATTTCTGGGAAATGGGAGACCAAGGCCCCTGTGGTCCTTGTTCTGAAATCCATGTGGATATCCGCTCAGACGAAGAAAAAGCTAAGGTAGCAGGTCGAGACTTGGTTAATAATGACCACCCTCAGGTGATTGAAATCTGGAATAATGTCTTCATGGAGTTCAATCGTAAGGCTGATGGCTCTTTGGAAAAGCTCCCTGCTCAGAATGTAGATACAGGTATGGGCTTCGAGCGCCTTTGTATGGTGCTACAGGGCAAGCAGTCCAACTATGATACGGATGTATTTACGCCTCTGATTCACAAAGTAGAAGAGATTACTAAGACTCGTTACACTAATGGTATACAACTCACTCCAGAACAAGAACAGATTAATATAGCCATACGTGTGATCTCTGATCATATCAGGGCGGTATCCTTTGCGATTGCTGATGGACAATTGCCTTCTAATAATGGGGCAGGCTATGTCATTCGTCGTATCTTACGCCGTGCTATTCGTTATGGATTCACTTTCTTAGGGCAGAAAGAACCTTTCATCTACAAGTTGGTAGAAACCTTGACCAAACAAATGGGCGGTACTTTCCCAGAGTTGGAAAAAGAGTTTTTGTTGATTGTTAGTGTAATTAAGGAAGAAGAAGCTTCTTTCTTGCGTACTTTAGAGCAGGGCTTACTGATGCTTGATGTGATGATACAGAATGCTACTGACAAGCAGCTCTCTGGTAGTAAAGCTTTTGAACTCTATGATACTTATGGCTTTCCCAAAGATCTTACTGCACTGATTCTCTCCGAGCGAGGAATGACTTTGGACGAGGCTTCTTTTGAGGAGCATCTCCAAAAACAGAAGGAGCGCTCCCGTGCTGCGGCTCAGGTAAAAGCAGGAGATTGGGTAGTACTCCGTGATGATGAAGAAGAGGAATTTATTGGTTATGACACATTGGAAGCAGTGGTTCGCTTGGTCAAATATCGTAAGGTAGAGAGCCAAAAGGATGGTACCTTGTACCAATTAGTGTTCAACACTACCCCTTTCTACCCCGAAGGAGGAGGGCAGGTAGGAGATCGTGGTACCCTACAAGCCGCCAATGGTGAGCTAATCTACATTACAGATACCAAGAAAGAAAATAACCTCATTATACACATAGCGGAGCATCTGCCAGAAAATCTCAATGATCCGTTCAAGGCGGAGGTACATCCCTTAGGACGAGCTTTGGCTCAGTCCAATCACAGTGCCACTCACTTGCTGCATCAGGCACTAAGGGAGGTCTTGGGAACACATGTGGAGCAAAAAGGCTCTCATGTATCACCAGAGTCCTTACGCTTTGACTTCTCTCACTTCGCCAAGCTCACACCCGAGGAACTCACCGAGGTAGAACGCCTGGTGAACAAGCGTATTTATGAAAAAATTCCTCTTGAGGAACATCGCAATATTCCTATACAACAGGCATTGGAAGCAGGGGCTATGGCACTCTTTGGAGAAAAATATGGGGAGAAAGTACGTATGATACAGTTTGGTGGAAGCCGAGAACTCTGTGGAGGTACTCACGTAAAGAATACAGGGGATATTTGGTTCTTCAAGATTGTTTCCGAAGGAGCGGTAGCTGCTGGGGTACGCCGTATAGAAGCTATTACCAATGCGGGGGCTCTTAAGCACTTCTTATCTCAAGAAAAGCTCTTGGAAGAAATCAAGGGATCGCTCAAGAATCCGCAAGATCCTATCAAGTCCATTACTAACTTACAAGAGGAGAATGCTCGCCTACATAAGGAGTTGGAACAACTTAAGAGAGAACAGGCCAGACAGCTCAAGGGTGAGCTCAAGGGTGAGTTTGTAACCATCTCAGGTGTACAATGCTTGACAAAACGTTTGGATTTGGATATCGCTACTCTCAAGGATTTAGCCTTTATGCTTGGGGAAGAAGTCAAAGATGCCTTTATTCTCTTCGGAGCTGTACAAGAAGATGGTAAGGCGCTACTCTTGTGCTATATCAATAAGGAATTGACCCAAAGCAAAGGCTTAGATGCTGGAAAAATCGTACGCGAGTTGGGTAAATATATCCAAGGAGGCGGTGGTGGTCAGCCTTTCTTTGCTACCGCAGGGGGTAGAAAACCAGAAGGTATCGCTGAAGCTTTGGAAAAAGTAAAAACATTGTTATAACACAGTGAAAAGCAAATTTCTATAACTTTTTAAGAAGTAATGAATTGCGTCTCTACAAAAACCTTGTCTCTTAGAGCTTGTCTTAGGGTAGAGACGCAATTTATTGCATCTTTAAGGAATGATCTTATTTGTATTTTAAAAAAATGTAGAATCTATCTACATGACAGGCTTTTCGTATTCCTTAGGATATTTATCTTTTACATATTTATTGACATCTAAGAGAATACGTAGAGTGATAGAAATATTCTTCTCCTTATAGCGGCGAGCCCAGAAGGAATATGCCCAGCGTATATCGGTATATTTTAGGTCACTATTGTTCAGATCACGCCTAAGTTCCTCCGAGCGATCCTGATCGGTGTATACCCTAAGTAGTGCTTTTAGCTGGTTCTTTAGGTGTTGTTCTTCATCGTATCCTCCATATTCAGTAACTTCATTATCAGTGTCTTTTATTACTTTATAGACAGCCTCATATAGGCTGATATTGCCCTTGTCTAAGTAATACACTTTGAGTAAGTAGCGTGCTCTGGCACTATAGCGAAGCAGTTGATTCTGATTCATCTGTTCCAAGGTAAAAGTACCCAAATGTCTCCAAAAACAAGAGAGCATATAGGAGTCTTTTCCAAGCTCTTGAGTAAACTCATAAAGTCCTTTGTCTTGTGCTTCTTTGCTGGCTTTGCTCCTATCTACCTCACGATAGATATCCTCCAAATCTACTACATATTGTTCTTGATGAAATAATTTCTGGAAAAAATCACGATTGAATTTGTTAAAGTCCCACCTATAATACTCTTGTGGTTTATCCCATTCCATGTAATCCATTTGACTTGTTTTAAAAGCAAAAGGATCATAAGTGCCTTTGGTGTTTTTTTCAGGATTATAGGTTATTTCTTCCTCGTCATCATCTCCTGTTTCTTCTATGATGAGAAAATCTTCAGGATCTTCTCCTTCTTCATTATCAGAATTGTTGTCTCTTTCAAGATAATCCTCATTTTTATAGGAGTATTCATCCCAATTCTTTTCACCTTCTTGTCCATAGGCATAGATACTAACTAATACCAGATACAAGGACAAGAGCAATCCCACAAGCAGCTAAAGTAACTCCTCCCAGTAGTCGTGTGCCGCGTCGCCAAAGCCATCTGCCTAAGAGAAAAACAGGAAAGCATCCTGCAAAGGCAGCCAAAAACATAAATAAAGAAGAGTCTTTCTCTATTTCAAAGGAAAAATGATTCGTCAGATAGATGATAAGATAATTGATCACTAATAAGCCTATGAATATAACTTCTCCCAATAGAAGATCCTGCATCCAAGGCAAGGGGTTGAGCGTTTTTTTCTTGATAAAATACCAAACAACCCCTATGATATTTCCCACTACCATGGAGAAAAACAAGAAATAGCAGAGCGAATGTAACAATAGAAAGAAAGAGTTGCCATATTGGCTGTTACTCATAAGGATATAGAAGGGAGTGAGTACAATACTTAAGAAGTCTTGAGCAGGTTCATATTCATATAGATTATACCTTATCGTTGATAAATTGAGTTATTAAAACAAGTAATCCAACGATGACAAAAGAAGCGATTTGTACTCCTACTACTGAACGTAAAAGATAGTTTTTCATACTTTAGAAGTCTTTTAAAATCCATGACAAAATTACATAATTTTTTTGAGAAGAAGAAAAAAAATAGTATCTTTGCCTCTTTAAAATAAGTATAAATAAAAATGACACTTACCGTCAATCAAATGAAGCGTGGAGAAAAGTATCTTATCAAGGAGATACATACCGAGATGCTTCCTATCAAATTATTAGAATTGGGATGTCTTCCTGGAAATAAGGTAGAACTGGTGGAGATAGCTCCCTTAGGAGATCCTTACTATCTGATTGTGAATGATACACACTTGGCCATTCGTAAGGAAATGGGACAATATATCGAGGTAGAAATCTTTAATACGGCTTCTGATGAGTAAAAATGAAATAAAAGTAGCTCTCATAGGCAATCCCAATGTAGGGAAAACTTCCATCTTCAACCTGCTTACGGGGATGAATCAGCATGTAGGGAATTATCCTGGAGTTACTGTGGATAAAAAGGTGGGATTCTGTAAGCTCTCCCAAATCATCAATGCACGTATCTATGACCTGCCGGGTACTTATAGTACCAATCCTAATTCTATGGATGAAAAGGTAGCTGTAAGTTGTCTCTTGGATAGAGATGATATTGATTTTCCTGATGTAGTGGTGGTAGTGGCCGATGTAGAGAACCTTAAGCAAAATCTCTATCTCTTTACTCAGATTAAGGATTTTGGTATTCCTACCATCTTGGCGATCAATATGGCCGATCGGATGAAGCCCCGAGGAATTACCATTGATATCCCAGCCTTGGAAGCTGCTCTTCATACGCGTATTGCTCTTGTGAGTACGCGGCAGAAAACCGGAATAGAAGAACTCAAGGAACTTATTATCAATTATAAGAAACTCTCTTTGGAGAGCTTAGTGGATATAGCTCGTATAGATCCTCCTTTCTTCTCCTCGCTCAAAGAGAAGTTCCCCAACGAGGAATTGGGCAAACTCTGGATGGTGATTTCTCAGAATTTTGAAGTAGTAGGTGCGCTGCGCAAGGTAGAGATCCAGAAGGAAAATATCAAGACTGAAGCTGAAATCAAGCGAATGCAACAGCGGGAAACAATTCTTCGCTATCAGGTGATTAACAATGCACTTAAGGATACCTACAAGGTTACGGCTGTTGGGACACGGGCCTTCTTGGATAAGATACTCCTGCATAAGGTATGGGGCTATGTGATCTTCATGGCAATATTGCTACTGATTTTTCAAGTGATTTTCTATGTAAGTGAATATCCCAAAGGCTGGATAGAAAGCGCTTTGGGCTGGGTAGGAGAGTGGCTTTCGGGGATTCTTCCTGAGGGATCACTGACTTCTCTCTTAGTGGATGGGGTGATACCAGGACTTACCGCTGTGGTCTCTTTTGTCCCTCAAATAGCCTTACTTTTCTTCTTTATTTCCTTATTGGAGGAAAGTGGCTATATGAGCAGGGTGGTCTTTCTTATGGATAGAATCATGCGCCCCTTTGGGCTTAATGGAAAGGGAACCATTCCGCTTATCTCAGGGGCTGCTTGTGCCATCCCAGCGGTGATGGCTACCCGTACGATTGAGAGTTGGCGCGAGCGCCTGATAGCCATTTTGGTAACGCCTTTTATTACTTGTTCGGCAAGGCTTCCTATTTATTTGATTATCATAAAGTTGGTGATTCCTCAGGGCGATTATTTCTTTTTTGACAATCAGGCTGTGGCACTCTTTGCGCTCTATATGTTGGGTGTTTTTATGGCTATTTTTTCGGCTTGGCTTTTGAATAAGTTCTTGGTACTCAAGCATACAATCAAAACACATTTTATTATAGAAATGCCTACCTACAAGGTGCCTTTGGTACGAAATGTGCTACTTACGGTCTATGAGAAGTCCAAAGCCTTTGTGGTCAATGCCGGTAAGATTATCTTTTTCATGACGGTGCTTATATGGTTCTTACAGACCCATGGACTGAGTGAAAAGTATCGCAATGCGGAGACTCATACCAAGCAGATGGCAGCCCAATACGGTTGGGATGAGGATCAGAAGGAGCATTACCTACTGAGCTACCGTACTGAAAACTCTCTGTTGGGGAATATGGGCAAGTTTGTAGAACCTGTATTTCGCCCCTTAGGCTATGATTGGAAGATAAGTATTGCAGTATTAGGATCTTTTGCTGCTCGTGAGACTTTTGTAAGTACCTTAGCTACTATCTATAGCTTAGGAGAGGTAGATGTAGAGGAAGGAGAGGCAGAGCAGCGCACAGTAATCACTCGCCTACAGGAGGAAATGCGCCCCGATGGTACTCCTATGTTCAACCTTGCTACAGGGGTTTCTATATTGCTTTTCTTTGCCTCGGCTATGCAGTGTATTAGTACCTTTGCTATTGTTCGTAAGGAAACCAATAGCTGGAAATGGGCGATTATTCAGTGGCTTTTTATGACAGGGTTTGCCTATCTTTCGGCTTTTGCAGCCTATCAAATTCTTAGCTAAGAAATAGGAATATTCATTTTTTTTAATTATTTTTGCGCCAAATTAAATTGTTTTAATCATGACAGGACTTATTATTATCCTCGCTGTAGTAGCGATTGTAGTGCTTTGGTACATCAGTGCCAATAACAAATTAGTGGCTTTGTCCAATAATCGAGAAAATGCTTTTGCAGATATAGATGTTCAGCTCAAGCAGCGCCATGACCTTATCCCACAGCTGGTAGCAGCCGTCAAAGGATATATGAACCACGAATCAGAGGTACTCACTCGTATCACTCAAGCACGCTCTCGTGCTCTTGCTGCTACGGGAGTCAATGATAAGATAGAAGCAGAAAAGGAACTTTCTTCAGCTATGGGTGCCTTCAATGTCCAAGTGGAAGCTTATCCCGAGCTTAAAGCAAATACCAACTTTATGCACTTGCAAGAGGAAATAGCTGATATAGAGAATAAATTGGCTTCTGTACGCCGTTATTTTAACTCCACTACCAAGGAACTCAATACAGCTATACAATCGATCCCTACCAATATCGTAGCAGGATTCAAGCATATGACACCTCAGCCTTTCTTTGACTTAGGTACAGAACAGCGCAAACAGTTGGACAAAGCACCAGAGATTTCTTTTTCGTAAGGAACTTCATGAAGATTCTTTATCCCACGTTACCTATGATATTCGGTTTATATTTTACAAAATAGCAGCAGGATGTTCAAGATTATAATGTTTGTCCGTAAGAAAGCTTCTCTTACAAGAGAAGAATTCATAAAACTATGGGAAGCACATTCTCAAAAGGTAATAAAGTATAAGGAGATCTTACTTATCAAGGATTATACCAAGACATTTCCTTTCTTTTCTACGGATGAGAAATCTGCAACTCAGAGGGAAACTCTCCCTTTTGAGTTTGACGCCATGGGAGAATTGTGGTATGAGCATAAGGAAGATTTTATCCAAGCGCGCAATACTCCAGAGGGGCAAAAAGCCTTGGCTGACCTGCGCGAGGACGAACTAAAATTTGTGGACATGGCCTCCTCTGTAATGTGGCTCGGCACGGAAGAAAGAATATTTGATGAAAATAGGTAATTCCACTCCTTTCGCACATATTCAAGCAAGTGTTAATCATTAATCATTACCTAATTAAGAAATGCAATACCTCGGAATACGACAACAAATCGCAAGAAACAATATCAAGTCTATCTTGTTCCTATTGGCTTTTCCCTTACTGATTTTAGTAGGAGTATATGTGGTATTGTATGTGCTTTCGATTCAAGATATAGAACGTACCAATGCACAATTTCTTTCGATAATACCTACTGTCCTTATAGGGGTGGCGATATGGTTCTTTATTTCTTATCTTTTTCATGCTCAGATGATACAGTCCGCTACTCATTCTCGCCCCTTGGAAAGACGAGAGAATATGAGGGTGTATAACTTGACGGAAAATCTGTGCATGAGTGTGGGAATGACCATGCCTAAGCTCTATATCATAGAAAGTGATGCGCTGAATGCCTTTGCTTCGGGGATCAATGAAAAAACTTTTGCTGTTACCCTGACACGTGGGATTATCAATACCCTGAATGACGAGGAATTAGAGGGAGTCATTGCCCATGAACTAACACATATCCGCAATCGTGATGTGCGTTTATTGATAGTAACCATAGTCTTTGTAGGGATATTTGCTACCATAGCCGATTTTGCTTTCCGGATGTTGCTCAATGGGAGTATGTCCTCCTCTCGCAATCGTAAAAATGACAAGGGAGGTGGGGTACTTGTATTGTTGATAATTCTTTTGGTGGCAGGAGCTATCTATTTCCTCTCGATTCTCTTTAAGTTGGCGCTTTCTCGCTCACGGGAGTATATGGCCGATGCTGGAGCAGTGGAACTCACCCGCAATTCTTTGGCTTTGGCCAGCGCGCTGAAAAAGATATCAGGTCATTCTACCATACGGGAGGTTCAAAATGATGAAGTTAAGGAACTTTTTATCGACTACAAAGCACAAGGGTTCTTCTCACTCTTCGCTACCCATCCACCTATAGAGAAGCGTATACAAGTATTAGAACAATATTAATGATGAATATCTCTATCCTTAAGTACCTCCCGCATCGCCCGCCTATGCAAATGGTGGATACCATTACACATATCAATGATACCAGTATTGTGACCGAATTTCTTATCCCAGAGGATTGTATCTTCTTGGAGGAAGAATACTTTACCGAATCTGGCTTGATTGAAAATATGGCACAGACCTGCTCGGCTATTGTAGGGCAGTTTTTCTTTGGTTTGGAAGAGGATACCAAGAGGGTTATTGGCTATATCAGTGCTATCAAAAAGGCAGAAATTTTCTCTCTGCCGAAGGTATTACATACCATACGTACAGAGGCTACTTTGCTTTCTCGTTATGATGACAAGGGATATAGTATTTGCGCAATGGATTGTGGGGTCTATCATCAGGAAAAACTATTGGCACAGGGGCAGATGAACCTATTTATCAAAGAATTGGACGTATGAAAGAACAAGAGATGCCTAACCAGAAGGGGGCTTTGGAGGGGCTTAAGGAGGTTTGTTATGTAACCGATAATCAAGGAAATTACACAACGGCTCTCAGCGAAGGCTGGGAGGTCAAGGATATTGCGATAGAATCCTCTATGAATCTTTTGCAGGAGCAAATGCAAAAAGCGAAGGAGCTGATACAAGCAGGTAAGCAGAGCCCTATTGTCTATTACATGGCTCGTGCACGCATGGACTGGGCTACCTTGGCCAGTTATATGGACAAGTGGCAATGGATTATCAAAAGACATGCACGCCCTAAAGTATTTGCTAAGCTCTCTGAAAAAACATTGAAAAAATATGCGGAAATTTTTGATATTTCTGTAGAAGAACTAACCAATTTTCCCTCAAACACATGAGTAAGGTAATAGAGGTCGTCAATCTCTATAAAAAATATAAGCAATCAACCCATTTTGCACTGAAGGATCTTTCTTTTTCGGTGGAGAAAGGGGAGATTTTTGGTATGCTTGGTACCAATGGGGCAGGGAAGACCACGCTCATGTCCATCCTTATGGGGGAAATACCCCCTACTGCGGGGGAGTTCTCTATCTCTGGCTTATCTTTTAAGGGACAAGCCAACCAGATTCGCTATAGGATAGGGGTGGTGCCTCAGGAATATGCACTTTATCCTACACTTACAGCAAGGGAGAATCTTTGCTATTTTGCTAGTCTCTATGGTCTTCGGGGAAAACATTTGCAAAATCTTGTTTCTCAAGGACTTGAAAGGGTGGCGCTTTCACAGGTGGCTGATCGAAAGATCAAGCACTTTTCTGGGGGGATGAAGCGCCGTATCAACCTCTTAGCGGGGATTCTGCACACCCCCGAAGTGCTCTTCTTGGATGAACCTACTGTTGGAGTCGATGTCATGTCCAAGAATATCATTATAGATTATCTAAAAGAGCTCAATGAGCAGGGTATGTCCATCCTATATACTTCTCACCACATGCAGGAAGCTCAAGAATTCTGCCATAGGGTAGCTATTTTGGATAGGGGAGTGCTCCTCTGTCAAGGAACTCCTAAAGAACTTATCTCTCAGGAGAAAGTACAACACTTGGAGGAGGTCTTTATTCGTTTCACTTCTCAGGAGCTGGCCTATGAATAAGTTTTTTGCATCTATTTACAAGGAAATCCTCCTTATTAGTAGAGACTTGGGAGGACTTATCATTCTTTTTGTGATGCCTTTGGTTTTGGTCATCACAGTTACTCTTTTGCAAGATGGGGCTTTCCGAAATATCTCCCAGCAGCAAATGCGTATCCTCTTGGTAGATAATGACCATGGAGAGGTATCACAGCATATACGCATGGGGATAGAAGGGGGGCATTTCTTCTCAGTAGTTACCGATGCTCAGATCAAAGGATTGGACGAACAAAAAGCTAAGCAATTGGTACGCCAAGGAGAGTATATCATGGCGATAGTATTACCAAAGCATCTTTCAGCGGATCTGCAAGCAGAAGTACAAGAGAGTGTCGATAGGATTCTTAGTGCTTTTATGGAGGAGGAGATACACAGGCAGCCATTAAAAGAAATAGATCCTAAGGAAGTGCGATTGTACTTTGATCCTACCTTATCTCTCTCTTACAAAGAAGTAATCAAAACCCATATAGATAAGATGATGTACCAAGTGGAAAACCTCTTTATCTATAGTGCTTTTGAGAAGGAATTAGGAGAAGATAAACAACTGCCTTTTCCCACTGGAAGGAAGATGATTACTTTCTCTGAGATCAATCCTACTGAGATGACTCAGCTTCCCAATTCAGTACAGCACAATGTGCCTGCATGGGCGCTCTTTGCTATCTTTTTTATCACTATTCCACTTTCGGCAAATATTGTACGGGAGAAGACACAGGGTACTCATATACGCCTATTGACTTCCCCACTCTCTTATGGGGAATTGCTCATGGCCAAGATAGGAGTTTTCCTTTTGATAGGGCTTTTACAGTTTGTCCTAATGGTGCTAATGGGTTTGTATATTTTCCCTCTTATGGGCTTGCCACTCTTGGATATCACAGGGCGGATGTTATCTCTTTTTTTGGTAGCTATCTCAGCTACTTTGGCAGCAATCGGATTGGGGGTACTTTTGGGGACACTCTGTCAGACACAGGAACAGTCAGCACCCTTAGGTGCTACGCTTACGGTAATCCTTGCCGCTATAGGTGGGGTGTGGATTCCTGTTTTTGCCATGCCATCTTTTATGCAGGCTATAGCGAGGCTCTCCCCTATGAACTGGGGGTTACAGGCTTTCTATGAAGTATTCCTCCGAGCGGGAAGTATCGCCTCTGTACTCCCTAGGGTGGGACTATTATTCTTATTTTTTATTCTTTGTATGGTAATTTCTATAGTATATGACAAGGCAAAAAGAAATCTATAATCCGACCTCTCTATATGAGAGTATACAGCTAAGAGTACGCTTTAGCGAAACAGATCCCTTGGGGATTGTTTGGCATGGCAATTATATCAAGTATTTCGAAGATGCTCGAGAGGCTTTCGGTCGTAAGTATGGTATCTCCTATCTGGATGTAGAACGACATGGGTTTGCTACTCCTATTGTCAAGAGTGTCTGCGAACATAAGAAAATGGTACGCTATGGGGAACTCCTTGAGGCACAGGTACATTATATGGATACTACAGCGGCCAAGTTGGTCTTTCATTATCTTATCTACAATGCTGCTAAGGAGTTGGTATGTACAGGAGAGACAATACAGGTATTCACCACTCTAAAGGAGGGAACACTATCCCTATACAATCCTGAATTTTATGAACAATGGAGGAAGCAGCACCTATAAGAATCTTATTAGTTGATAGTGATATCCAATGGTTAGAACATAGGGCAAATTTGTTACAACAAGTGGGTTTCGAAGTTCTTACAGCTACTTCAGCGGCACAAGCATTACGCATAGCCAAGAAGGCTGCTCCAGAGCTCTTGCTACTTAATATTTTTCTTCCAGATACTGATGGAGTGGAAGTGTGTGAACAATTGCCCCAGATGGGACTTCCTACCTATCCTATAGTGGTACTATTGGCTGAGGAAAATCAAGACTATGCTCTTCTGGCAGGATTTGAAGCAGGTGCTGATGATTTTATCTATAAAAACTTAAAACCAAAACTTTTTATCTATAAGTTACAAGCTTTGGTCAGGTGTTGTCTCTCTAAGAAAGAACCACAACACACTTTTGTACAACATGATGATTTTTCACTGGATCCAGACTCTTATACACTTCTTAAAGGGGGAGAAAGATATGTTCTTCCCAAGAAAGAGTTTGAATTGCTCTCTCTCTTACTCTCAGCCCCTGAAAAGCTCTTTACTCGGGAGGAACTAGCCTTGCATATTTGGGGAGATGCTCATCAGGCTAAAAATCGTACCATAGATGTACATATCCGGAAAATCCGAGAGAAAATAGGCCAGAATAAAATAAAAACAATTAAGGGAGTAGGGTATAGGTTAGTGAAGAATGAAAAGTAAAAAGAGTGAAAAATGATTTCTCACTTTTCACTCTTCTTTTTAATTTATTGTAAGGTGTTTACAATATCAATAATTTTGTTGTAGGTAGTAACCATATTTCTATTGAGATAATTGGTAAGAAAAGGTCCATCTAGGTTGCCATATTCTCCATTGAAATTCTCTTTAATGAGATTTTCTATCTCGGTATGGGTAGGGTGTTTTTTACGATATTGCTCAGCTATACGAACCATAATCTCGACTTCTGCATAGCAGACGCCGTATTGGTGTAGGTTTTCATAAGTGTTCTTTAATTCCTCAATATTGGCAGTATCCTTCTTCTCTTTATAGAATTTTTTTTGCATCTCTGACAATATCTATCCCATTTAAATAAACTCTGTTTTGTACGCTATAATAAGGCTTATCAGTAGGATATTTTTCTAAATTCTCTAATTTGACCATTAGCTTTTCATAAGCCACAAGTCTTTCTTCTATCAGGCGCTTGTATTCTTCTTGGTCAGTAATATCTGTCCTATAGTGAGGTAGGGGATTCTTATGAGGTAGCTTGAGGGTGCTGGCCAAGATATACACAGATACTTCAAAACTGCCTCGACTGCGGTTGTCTTGAGTGAAAATCTCTACCTTGGTAGTCCCTGCTTTTTTACCTAAGAGGGTAAGTTTGTTATCCTGAACAGCACCCTGTAGGGCAGCAACTTCCTCATTGTCTATTTTTACCTTATCGGTAGTGTTCCAAGTCCCTACTATGCCAACTGTAGTTGTTTTCTCCACTTCTACAGAGGGATTTTCAGGGGCAAACTTCAATGGGGAAGCTACAGGAGGATTAGTGGGGGTTAGAAGGATTGGTAGGATTAGAAGGATTAGAAGGGTTTTTAGGATTAGGGGTTACTTCATCATCTCCTTTTTCACTACATCCTATGGTCAAAAGACCAATGGCTAATGCCATAAAAGAAATTTTAAAAAAACTTTTCATATTATAGGTATTTTATTTATAATTTCCACTTCCAAAGACTTGAGTCCAATA
>ENA-OWLM01000302-OWLM01000302.1-metagenome-genome-assembly--contig:-NODE-302-length-19097-cov-3.939765_pt1 | contig 19097 bp, 19 predicted proteins | sample MGYA00245349_ERZ651102 | MGnify/ENA primary metagenome ERZ651102 (study PRJEB26857, sample SAMEA4031759) | metagenome | biome: human; feature: oral; material: saliva | place: Philippines | collected 2014... | reverse complement strand
TCCTGTGTCTCGGCATGTTGCTCAAGGTATTCAACATGGTGGGTATCGTCGGCGTACTGCGTTCAGGGGGAGATGTGAACTACAGCATCTTCATCGACATCGTCGGCATGTGGTGCATCGGCCTGCCGCTTGCCTGGGTGGCGGTCAGCCTGCTCGGCTGGCCCCTCTCCTGGGTGGTGGCCGTGGTGCTGCTGGAGGAGCTCTCCCAGGTATTGCTGGTGCAGCGCCGCATTCGCCAGCGCCGCTGGCTTCGCAACCTGGTGATGGGCTGAGAGGGGACAAGCCGGGCAAATGCGGGGTCATATCAATGACAGAAAATCCCCCTTTGCAGTATGCTGGCCGCCTCTTCAATCAGCGACGGGGCGCGCCCCGCCCCGTCAGCAGTCGTTAAAGGAGATGCACATGCAACCACAAAAAGAGCTGATCACCGAGACGGCCCTGCTGGAGATGGCCAACAAGATCATCCGGGAACACGAGGACTTCATCCACGGCATGCGCGCCGACACGGTGGAGCAGAAGGGGGACATCCTGGTGTTCAAGGGGGAGTTCTTCCTGGCCGAGGATGGCACCCCGACCGGCAAGACCATGGCCGTCTTCAACATGTTCAAGCTGCTGGCCCAGCAGCTCTCTGGCAAATACCGGCTGGGCTGATCCCGCCCCGGGATGCCGCCCTCAGGCGGCATCCGTCCCGGCGGCCCCCTGCTCGTCGGACACCTTGCCGGCTTCCCCCACCACACAGTTGCGCCCCGCCATCTTGGCCATGTAGAGGCACTCGTCCACCCGGTTGAGCAGCGCCTCGATGCCCTCGCCTCGCCGGGCCAGGGTCAGGCCGATACTCACCGTCACCTCCAGCAGCTCGTCGGACGTCGGGCTCTTCACCAGCCGCGCCTCCACCGCCACTCGCAGCCGCTCCGCCACCCGTGTTGCCTGGGCCTGATCCGGACAGCGGGGCAGCAGGATGGCAAACTCCTCGCCACCGTAGCGCCCCAGCACCATGCCGGGTTCCAGCTGCTCCGCCAGGGTCGCCGCCACCTCCTTGAGCACCGCATCCCCCGCCAGATGGCCGAAGGTGTCGTTGATGCGCTTGAAGCGGTCCAGATCCAGCAGCAGTACGGCAAACGGCGTCTGTTTGCGGATCATGGCGGCCCTCGCCTTCTCCAGCTGTTTCATCAGCAGGCGGCGGTTCATCATGCCGGTCAGCTCGTCCGTGGTGGACTCCCGGTAGAGCTGCAACAGCATGTTGAGCTGGCCGCACTGCACCCAGGCACTGGCGATGGCAAAGAGCCCCAGCAACCAGATCTGGTTGAGGGTCTGCACGCTCCAGACCGGCTGACCCACCAGCAGCCAGTTGCCGGCCAGCATGGTGACCAGGATGCCTCCCGCCAGCTGCAGGCTGAGAGAGAGGGGAATGGGGAAGATGGCAAACAGGCTGATGAGCAGGTAGGGAAACGCCATGTAGCCCGCCTGCAGCTCCTGATCCGCACCGAAGCTGTGCAGGCAGATGAGGGAGAAGAGCATCATCACCGCCATCAGATAACCCAGCGCCAGCTTCATGCGTTCGCGTCTGAAGTGGATGAGATAGGAGAGCGGGATCAGCGGCGAGAGCGCAAGCAGGCAGAAGATCCGAAGCTGGAACAGCGCCTCGAACTGGGCCGCAGGCAGGGTCAGCCAGTCCACCAGCGCCCAGGTGGGGAGTCCCACCATCAGCAGGCAGGTCAGCAACCGCAGCCGCACCGTCATGAAGCCCATGCGGGTCAGGGTAAAGTCTTCGGAGTGGGCACGGGCACTCCAGAACTCCGACAGCTTCAGCATCCAGAGTCTCCATCTTCCAACTGAGGGCTCATTCTACACCGTCCCCGTCGGGATGCATCAGCATGTGCCCGGTTTGTGACGGAAGCGGCCTCACCGCCATCATCATGAACCTGCTGCTGCCAGAACAACTCCCCAGGCCTGACGCCCCGCCATGTCACAGGTAAAGCCCCGCCGTGCGGGGCTTTACCTGCCTGCTCGCGACGGGTAGTGTGCAAGACCCGTCAATCTTCAGGATCCTGCCATGCCCTATCGCCTGCTTCCCCCTCTGCCTGAAGGTCACACCCCGGATCACATCCTCGCCCAGGAGCAACTCTGGCTGCGGGAGTGCGCCCGGGACGGTCAGCCCCGCGCCCACCTCTGGCAGGCCCCGCAGTGCCTCATCGTCACCCGCAAGGACACCCGCTTGCCCCGCTACCAGGACGCCTGCGCGCAGCTCGCCGCCGAGGGCTGGCCCGTGTTCGTGCGCGACAGCGGCGGCACCGCCGTGCCCCACGGCGCCGGCATCCTCAATCTGTCCCTCATGCTGCCCCGCACCACCACGGATCTCGCCCACTACTACCGCTTGCTGGGGGCACCGCTGCTGAGTGTGCTGGCCGGATACGGCCTCGAGGGAAGCTATGACTTCGTGCCCGGTTCGTTTTGCGACGGCCAGTACAACCTGGTGATCGGGGGGCGCAAGGTGACCGGTACCGCCCAGCGCTGGCTGGCCCCCGGGCAGGATCACGGTGGCGCCGTGCTGGCTCAGGCCATGCTGCTGGTGGCCGGCAACGTGGATGAAGGCACCCGGATGGCGAGCCGCTTCTACGAGCTGGCGGGCGGCGAGCTGCGCTTTCTCCCCGGCACCTCCACCACCCTGGCGCAAGCCATCCATTGGCAAGAGAGCCATGGAGAACTGGTGGCCGAGGTCAACCACCGGCTGCGGCGGCTGCTGACGGCTGATTAAGTGCTCTTCCGTGGCCCCCTTGAGTGACCATTCCCTTCAACGGTCCAACAAAAAAGCCACGACCCGGGTCGTGGCTTTTTTATTTGAATGGATGGTCGTGGCATCAGGCCGTCTGCGGCTCGGGCTCGGACTCCGTATCCCGGTCACGGCTGAAGTAGGCGCGGGTCTCGGCGATCACCACGTGACGCAGGCCGATGAGGCCGATGAGGTTGGGCACCGCCATCAGGCCGTTGACGATGTCGGCCAGGAGCCAAATCATGTCCAGATGCAGGAAGGCACCGCTCGCCACCAGCACCAGATAGACCAGGCGATAGGGCTTGATCGCCTTCACCCCGAACAGGTACTCGGTGCAGCGCTCGCCGTAGTAGTTCCAGCCAAGGATGGTGGTAAAGGCGAAGAACAGGAGGCCGATGCTCACCAGGTACTGGCCGACATGGGCATCCAGCCCCTGGGCAAAGGCCAGGCTGGTCATGGCCGCGCCGCTCGCATCGCCGCTCCACACCCCGGTCACCACCAGGGTCAGGCCGGTCATGGTGCAGATGATGATGGTGTCGATGAAGGTGCCTGTCATGGAGACCAGCCCCTGCTCCACGCAGGAATCCGTCTTGGCCGCTGCCGCCGCGATGGGGGCCGACCCCAGCCCCGACTCGTTGGAGAAGACCCCGCGCGCCACCCCGGACTGGATCGCCAGCATGATGCCGGCGCCGACAAAGCCGCCGGTGGCCGCATGGCCGGTGAAGGCACTCTCAATCACCAGCATGACGGCATCGGGCAGGGCGCTGGCGTTGTTCACCAGCACGCCCAGACAGGCGACGATGTAGAAGATGGCCATGAAGGGCACCACCTTGCTCGACACGCTGGAGATGGACTGGATGCCCCCCAGGGTCACCAGCGCCACGATCAGGGTCAGCACCACGGCGGTCACTTCACGGGGTACCGAGAAGGAGAGGCTCATGGCATCACTGATGGCGTTGACCTGGGGAAAGGTGCCGATGCCGAAGAAGGCGACGCCGATGCCGAACAGGGCAAACAGCTTGGCGAGCGGTTTGGAGCCGAGCCCCTTCTCCAGATAGTACATGGGGCCGCCCGCCATCTGGCCGTTGGCGTCCTGCTGGCGATATTTCACCGCCAGCAGGCACTCGGCGTACTTGGTGGCCATGCCGAACAGGGCGGCCATCCACATCCAGAACAGGGCGCCCGGGCCGCCCAGCTTGATGGCGGTGGCGACCCCGACGATGTTGCCGGTACCTATGGTGGCGGAGAGGGCGGTGCAGAGGGCGCCGAAGCTGGAGACATCCCCCTGCTTGCCCTGGCCCTGATCGCGGCCAAAGACCAGCTTGAGAGCGAGCGGCAAACGCACGATCTGAAGCAAACCCAGACGCAGAGTAAGATAGATGCCGGTCCCGACCAGCAGGATCAGCAGGGGTGGCCCCCAGACAAGGCTATCGATGGCGGCGAGCGCCGATTGAATTGATGACATGCATCCTCCTTAAAAAACAACGATTAAGGAGGAGAAGGATGATCTTCCCATAGGTGTCGCGATCGGCCAGAGGCGATCGGATGCGGGCCAAGCCCAGGTACAACCATCCCATCCCCTCTGTCCTTTTGCCTGAGAGTTTCCGGCGCCAGATTGCGATGCAATCACGGTGCCTTGCTCCTTCGGCGCCCGATTCAACGGGTCTCTCCAGAGTATCGTCCAGTAGCAGTCCACACCGGTTGCCCGGTACCTGAAAGATTCACTTCTTCGGTGGATGGTCGCCCATCGCTCTCCTGCTACCTTCATCCGAACTAGTTTGGATTAGGAAGCGGGCATGGTAATCCAAAAAATGTGAGCTGTCTCGCACTCGTGCCCTGCTCCGCCGCTTTTTTCCGTTCTCTCCCCTGAACGGGGAAAAATGCTAAATGTTTGTTAACTATCAATACTTTACCTCCCACCACCGGATTCGGCTTCTTCCGACGCTCGACTGGGGGTTTATATCGATAGCCCCTTTCGTCTCGACCAGAAAAACTTGCCGACATATTCAATCAAAAGGGTTGCACACAAACTCAATAAGCCGATAATCCCGCGCATAACTAAGCACTTCGCAAGGAAGTTATGCAGTGTGCCTGGTTGGTCCCACCGGACCGCTCGCCTGACCCGGCCGTCGCCGGTTCAATCGCATATGGCTTGGGCATTTCACGCCCCCTAAGGATGACCAAAAGAGAATGAACGAGACCCTGGTTGCACAAGATTACCGTCAGCTGGTTGAACAATTCGGCTCCCCCCTGCTGCTGCTCGACAAGGCAGCCGTCCGCAAACAGTATCGGGCCCTGGCCGCCGCCCTGCCCGATGTACGATTGCACTATGCACTCAAACCCCTGCCCCACGAGGCAGTGGTCTCTGTCTTGAAGGAAGAGGGGGCCTGTTTCGATCTGGCCACCAATGGCGAAGTGGATCTGGTGCGCAGTCAGGGTGTCCGCCCGGGACGCTGCATTCATACCCATCCCATCAAACGCGACAGCGACATCCGCTATGCGCTGGAGTACGGCTGCACCGTGTTCGTCTACGACAACCCGCTGGAGCTGGAGAAATTCCTGCCCTACAAGGACGAGGTGAAACTGCTGCTGCGGGTGAGCTTCCCGAACCCCGAGACCAAGGTCGACCTCTCCAAGAAGTTCGGCTGCACGCCGGAGCAGGCACTGCCGCTGCTGCAGCTGGCCCAGGCCAAGGGGATCAAGGTGATGGGGCTGTCGTTCCACGTCGGCTCCCAGGTACCCCACCCCCGTCGCCACGTACAGGCCATCGACGCCTGCCGCGAGATCATGGAGCAGGCCTGGGCGCTCGGGCTCAAGCCCTGGGTGCTGGACATCGGCGGCGGTTTCCCGGTCGACTATGACGGGGGCGAGTTCGACATCGACGGCTTCTGCGCCCCCATCCGCGAGGCTCTGGCCAAGCTGCCCGCCACCGTGCAGAAGATCGCCGAGCCGGGCCGTTTCATCAGTGCGCCGGCCATGACCTCGGTGGCCAGCGTCATGGGCAAGGCCCATCGCGGCGACAAGATCTGGTACTACCTGGATGACGGTCTCTACGGCAGCTACAACGGCCAGCTCTACGACCATGTCACCTACCCGGTAAACACCCCCTACGCCCAGGGCCCGCTGCACAATGCCGTGCTCTCCGGCCCGACCTGCGACAGCGTGGACGTCATTCGCGATGGCATCATGCTGCCGGATCTCGAGATTGGGGAGCTGGTCGTGGGCCGGGTGATGGGTGCCTACACCTGGGCGTCGGCCTCCACCTTCAACTTCTTCCCCAAGGCGAGCATCCTCATCCTGGACAGCGCCCAGAAGCAGAAACTGGTCGCCGTGGCCTGACGGGCACAACACAGCGCACAAAAAAAAGAGGGGAAGCATCGGCTTCCCCTCTCTCGTTTCATCGTCAGGCTAGATGAACTGGCTCGTCAGCAGCCAACCGGTGTAGGCGACGAAGCAGGCGAGCAGCACGCCCCCCTCCAGCCGGTTGATACGCCCCTGTCCCTTGCGGCCCAGGCACATCACCAGCAGCACCAGGGTCAGACCCATCATCAGGCTCCAGTCCCGGGAGAGCACCTCGGGCGCCACGTCCAGCGGCTGGATGCCAGCGGCGATGCCCACCACCGCCAGGGTGTTGAACAGGTTGGAGCCCAGCACGTTGCCAAGGGCCAGATCGTGCTCGTTCTTGCGAATGGCGATGAGGGAAGAAGCGAGCTCCGGCAACGAGGTACCGACGGCGACGATGGTGAGACCAATCACCAGATCGCTGATGCCGAAGCCCTGGGCGATGGTCACCGCCCCCCACACCAGCAGGCGGGAAGCGCCGATCAGCAGCACCAGCCCCAGCACCAGCCAGAACAGCGCGACCTTGAGGGACATGCCCTCGCTCTCGATGTCTTCCTCGGTCTCCGTATCCAGCGCATCGCCCTTGCCGTTCATGCCGGCCCAGATGGACCACCCCATCAGCGCCACGAACACGACCCCCAGAATGACCGCATCGGTGCGGCCCAGATGGCCGTCGATGAGCAGGGCACCGGAGAGCAGGGTGATGCCGAGCAGGATGGGGATCTCCTTGCGCACCACCTGGGAGGCCACCGCAATGGGGCTGATAAGGGCCGTCAGGCCCAGGATCAGGGCGATGTTGGTGATGTTGGAGCCATAGGCGTTACCGAGCGCGAGCCCGGGGTTGCCCTGGGACGCGGCCAGGGCCGACACCACCATCTCGGGAGCAGAGGTACCAAAACCGATGATCACCATGCCGATGAGCAGCGGCGGCATGCCGGCATAACGGGCGGTCGCGGCGGCGCCGTCCACAAACTTGTCCGCACTCCAGACTAGCAACGCCAGTCCGGCAATCAAGGCAACAAAAGCCAGGGTCATATTCTTCCATCTCATCCACGGCAAACACGAGAGCCAGGCGCAAGCCTGGCTCCATCCAAAAACGGGCTCAGTGTAACGGGGCCGCTTGCTATTTCAAGGACTAATCAAACAACGATTAATCTTTCACAGCGCCGCCAGCAGACTCTCGGCATCGGAGACCTCGAACTTGCCGGGCGCCTCCACGAAGAGCTGCTCCACCACACCGTCGTTGGCGATGAGGGCGAAGCGCTGGGCGCGCACGCCACCAAAGGCACCGGTCTCCTTGGCAAGACCCAGTGCCCGGGTCCAGCTGCCGTCACCGTCCGCCAGCATGGTGATGGCATCGGCGTTCTGGGCCTGCTGCCACGCCTTCATCACAAAGGCATCGTTGACCGACAGGCAGCAGATGGTATCCACCCCCGCAGCCTTGAACTGGTCCGCCAGCACCACGTAGCCAGGAAGATGGGCGTTGGAGCAGGTGGGGGTAAAGGCGCCGGGGACGGCAAACAGCACCACCCGCTTGCCTGCAAACAGGGCCTGGGTGTCCAGTACCTGCTTGCCCTCGGCGGTGATAAAGGTAAATTCCCCTGCGGGCAGGGATTGACCGACCGTGATCATGATGACGCATCCTTAGGTGACCGAAAGAGGCTCAGTCTACTCCAGGCCGAAGGTCAGCGACACAGGTCAACCGGACGGTCTTCGGGATTTGGCAACATGGCCCTACTGCGAGCGCCGCGCCTGCCAGGTGGCGATCGCGAGCAGGGAGTCCGGGGTGAACTCGTCGGCGCGCCCGGCAATCTCGTCGAGGCTCATCCAGTGCACCTCGCTCACCTCCTCCGCCTGCAGCTGCACGGGACCCTGATAATGGCAGCTGAAGAGACCGCCCCAGACCCGGTAGGCCCCGCCCCTCGCCTCCCCTTCTGCATAGAAGGTGCCGAAGTCCTGCAGGGGGACATCGCGGATCCCCAGCTCCTCCGCCAGCTCGCGCCGGGCGGAAGGCGCCATCGCCTCCCCCGTGGTCACCACGCCGCCGGCACAGGCATCCAGCATGCCGGGACAGAAGTCCTTGGCCAGGGTACGACGCTGCACCAGGATCCGATCTGCCTCGTCGAGCACCAGGATATAGCTGGCACGATGGCGCAGGTTCTCCTGACGCACCCTGGCGCGCTCGGCCACCCCGATCACCCTGTCCTGTTCATCTACTATGTCCACCCACTCCACGCGCGGCACCTTCATCAATCTAGAGATGGCCGCAGTATATCGGGGCCAGGGCCTTGTACGGCACTACTTTTTCCTCCCTTGCCTCTTAGGCCGTCATGCCGAAAAGCGGATTCATACAAACCACCCACAACTGTCACATCACTGTCACCCTTGCTGGGCATAGTGTGCCCTGTCCAAGCAACAGGGTCTCTGGTCATGAAGGTGTTCAAGCAGTTGTCTCCCCGTCGAATAGCCCGCTATATCAAGAGCTTCCATCATGGAAGCTTCATGGTAGAGGCGATGGGACGGTTCGAGTTTCAGGGGGGGGTCATCGATGTGACAGGGCTGAGCTGTCGTCAGGCCCTGCGTCTGGCCCGCCAGATCAACCTGGCCGTGCGCGACCTGCGCACCACCACCCTGCTGCCGGGCTGACATACTCCTTTCTGTCTGTAGTCTGCTTCCATGCTCTTGCTTGCCCGCCGCTCACCGGAGCGTGCGGGCTTTTTTATGGCGCGGCCCCAGTTATGTGTTGAAAGCCATTGAGTACGGTCACCATCCTGAGTGGCCTACATCATAGATATCCAAGCCTTCCAGCATTTCCTTACCCCGTTCCCACAACACTCGGTGCGACAACGGCATATCACCCTGCATGAATTGCAACAACCCAGTCACCCTCCCATGAAAGTCCTGCGAGCGGATTACCCTGCCTGCCCCTATTGCCATGCACATACAGACTCGAACAACCCCACAAAAGATCTACAGGAACACGACCCTCCTGTATCGCCATCGCTTTCTGCGCGCCATGGCAGAGCACCGGGCGGACCATGAAGGTTGGATTGTGGACGTAGATGAGGACCTCTTTCTGGCGTCCTTCAAAGGCGAACCAGTCTGGTCACGTCCCGCCATACAGCGGAGCGGTAAAGGACGAATCTGAGAAACGGGACGGAATGACATCCCGGTGGTCATGGTTGCAAGACAGGGGCTGCTATCTGGCCTGAAGCATTACCTGATTCGACGCAGGATGTTGGAGCGTCATGGAAGGATAAGGATAATGAGCATCAGACTGTACTTGCATGAGGCACCAGGGCGCCTCATGCAACAGGTATGGAGACATAGCCGTACACAAAGAGTGTCAGGCCGGCTCGGGGCTGTCGCGGCAGACCGAGAGCCAGTCGATGGGGCTCATCCCCTGCTGGGTCAGCAGGCGGTTTGCCTCGGAGAAGTGACCGCAGCCGATGAAGCCGCGATGGGCGGAGAGCGGGCTGGGATGGGGAGCACTCAGCACATGGTGGCGCGACCTGTCGATAAAGCGGCCCTTCTTCTGGGCGTGGGCCCCCCACAGCAGGAACACGACCCCCTCGCGACTCGCGTTGATCTGCTCGATGACCCTGTCGGTGAAGGTCTCCCAACCCAGGTGGGCGTGGGAGTGGGCCATGCCCGCCTGCACCGTCAGCACCGTATTGAGCAGCAGCACCCCCTGCCTGGCCCAGGACTCCAGAAAACCGTGGCCGGGTGTGACAAAACCGGGCAGATCCCGCTGCATCTCCTTGTAGATGTTGACCAGGGAAGGAGGTGTGCGCACGCCGGGCAGTACAGAGAAGCAGAGGCCGTGAGCCTGATCCGGGCCGTGATAGGGATCCTGCCCCAGGATCACCACCTTGACCTGATCCAGCTCGGTCAGCTTGAAGGCGTTGAAGACCTCGGTCGCTGGCGGATAGATCACCTTGCCAGCCTCCCGCTCGGCCCTGACCGTCGCCAGGGTCGCCTTGAAGTACTCCTGCTCTTTCTCCGAACCAATCACATCTTTCCAGGTCAGCACGCCCGTCTCCTCTCTTCGCAAATCACACCGACAACCCAGGCTGGCGCACCAGCCTCCCCTGCTCCGACGCCACCTTTCTGTCCAGGCCGGCGCCGCGTCACCCCGGTCAACGAAGCAAGGGGCTCAGGATAGGGGCCAGAGCGGCAAGACGCAACCGCAGCCCGGCCAGGGCCGCCCGCCATGGGTGCGGCTCGCGCTGCCTGCTTGCAGGGTGTGAAGACGAGCATTCGACCAGGGGGATAGCCCGGGAGACGGATCCCCCCCTGCCACGGGCAGGGAGGGAGTTCATGTCTTCCCCCTCCCCCTCAGCCATCCCGTGACATGAAAAAAGGGCTAAAGATGTAGTTAATTTACTAGATATAGATATTAAAAAATGCATAATTTATATATCTTACAAAATCGCAAAAATGATCTCTTTTTGATTAAACTCAATAAATTAATATCTTGTCTCGCCGAAAAAACGCGCATTTATTGATTTGGATCAATTTTCGTATTATTACCATCATGATATATATGACCCCAACGAAGTAAAGGTGTAAGGCAAGGCCCCGTTAAATCATCCCGTCATCCAGGTGGTTTAAAAACATCAGGGTAATGTGCTTACCGTTGAATCCGCTTTCCTATGAGGAGTCATACCATGATCAAGGGCATCCAAATCACCCAGTCCGCCAATACCGCACTGCTGAACTCTTTCTGGCTGCTGGACGAAGAGAAGCAGCAAGCCCGTTGCATCTGCGCCAAGGGCGACAGCTTCGCCGCCGATCAGGAAGTCAACCTGGCTGATCTCGGCCAGTTCGAATACCGTGAACTGCCGGTCCAGAGCGAGCCGGTGGTCGAAGGGGGTCAGCACCTGAACGTCAACGTGCTGCGCCGCGAGACCCTGGAAGACGCCATCGCCAACCCGGAGAAGTACCCGCAACTGACCATCCGCGTCTCCGGCTACGCCGTGCGCTTCAACGCGCTGACTCCGGAACAGCAGCGTGACGTGGTCACCCGTACCTTCACCCAGAGCCTGTAAGTCACTCTGCGCAAGAAACGAATAAAAAAAACGGCCCCCTCGGGCCGTTTTTTTATGGGTAACCGTCATGCTCAAAGGGCGGTTCAGCCCCTCAGATCCACCGGCTTGGCCGCCACGGGTTTCGCCAGGGCGTCCTGCATGGTGGCCTCGTCGAGCTGATCGCAGTAACGGGCCACCACCAGGGTCGCCACCCCGTTGCCGATGAGATTGGTCAGGGCGCGGGCCTCCGACATGAAGCGATCGATCCCGAGGATCAGCGCCAGCCCCGCCAGCGGCAGGTGTCCCACCGCCGAGATGGTGGCCGCCAGCACGATGAAGCCGCTCCCGGTCACCCCGGCCGCCCCCTTGGAGGAGATGAGCAGCACCACCAGCAGGGTGAGTTGGTGGAACAAGTCCAGCGGGGTATTGGTCGCCTGGGCGATGAAGACGGCGGCCATGGTCAGGTAAATGGAGGTGCCGTCCAGGTTGAAAGAGTAACCGGTCGGGATCACCAGACCCACCACCGACTTCTTGCAGCCGAGCGCCTCCATCTTCACCAGCATGCGCGGCAAGACGGATTCGGAGGAAGAGGTTCCCAGCACGATCAACAACTCTTCACGGATGTAGGAAATAAATCGAACAATGCTGAAACCATTGGCCTTGGCGATGCTGCCGAGCACCAGGAAAATGAACAGCAGGCAGGTCAGATAGAAGCTTGCGATTAATTGCCCCAGCTGCACCAGGGAGCCGATGCCATATTTACCTATGGTGAAGGCCATGGCACCAAATGCCCCGATCGGTGCCAATTTCATGATCATGTTGATAATGCCGAAAATAACATGGGAGAAGCCATCAATAACATTGAAGATGGTTTTTCCCTTCTCCCCGATATGATGCAGGGAGAAGCCGAACAGGACCGCAAATAACAGCACCTGGAGGATATTGCCACCGGCGAAGGCCCCGATCACGCTGGCCGGGATCACGTCCAGCAGGAAGGCGACGATGCCCTGTGACTGGGCCTGATCCGCATAGACCGAGATGGCGCTGGCGTCGAGCGAAGAGGGGTCAACATTCATGCCGGCCCCGGGCTGCAGCAGGTTGACCACGCACAGGCCGATGATGAGGGCCAGGGTGCTCACCACCTCGAAATAGATCAGCGCGATGGCCCCCGTCTTGCCCACCGCCTTCATGCTCTCCATGCCGGCGATCCCCGTCACCACGGTGCAGAAAATAACGGGGGCGATGATCATCTTGATTAATTTCACGAAGCCATCACCGAGGGGTTTCATATCGGCGCCCAGGCTTGGATAAAAATGCCCCAGCAATATGCCGATGGTGATTGCCAATATCACCTGAAAGTAGAGGCTGCTGACTATTTTCTTGTGCATGCTCAACGTCCTGTTAATTAATTGACTCGGGTGATGGCAAAAAATGCATGCAGCGATCCGCGGCGAGATAGTTGGCTATCCCACCCGCTTCATACCTTTCACCATCCAGACGGTCGCTACTCTTGCACGTCAAAAAGGGCAATTAAGAGACATCAATCACACAACATATTTAACATCATTAACACCACGGAAACATGGGTGTTATATGACAACAACAAGTGCCATTCGAATATTTAAAATAAAAAATGCCCCGCATGGCGGGGCATTGTTGTCCGGGAAAGCGGAGGGATCAGACGGAAGTGTCGAGGGGCTCGAAGCCCTTGACCAGATCGTCGATGGCCTTCATCTGCTTGAGGAAGCCTTCCAGCTTCTCCAGCGGCAGGGCGCTCGGGCCGTCGCAACGGGCCACCTTGGGGTCAGGGTGGGATTCGATAAACAGACCCGCCAGGCCCACCGCCATGCCGGCACGGGCCAGCTCTGCCACCTGCTCGCGGCGACCGCCGGAGGCGGCGCCCATGGGGTCACGGCACTGCAGGGAGTGGGTCACATCGAAGATGACGGGGTAGCCGCCCGTGCTCTTCTTCATGACGCCCAGGCCCAGCATGTCCACCACCAGGTTGTCATAACCGAAGTTGACACCGCGCTCGCACAGGATCAATCGATCGTTGCCGCACTCCTCGAACTTGTCGGTAATGTTCTTCATCTGGCTCGGGCTCAGGAACTGCGGCTTCTTGATGTTGATGACGTTGCCGGTGCGGGCCATGGCCTCCACCAGGTCGGTCTGGCGCGCCAGGAAGGCGGGCAGCTGGATGACGTCCACCACTTCCGCGACCGCCTTGGCCTGATGCGGTTCATGCAGATCGGAGATGACCGGCATGCCGAAGGTTGCCTTGAGCTCCTGGAAGATCTTCATCCCCTCTTCCAGACCCGGGCCGCGGTAGGAGTGGATGGAAGATCGGTTGGCCTTGTCCCAGCTCGCCTTGAACACGAACGGGATGCCCAGCCGGCTGGTCACTTCCACGTACTTCTCGCACACCGCCATGGCCATGTCGCGGGATTCCAGCACGTTCATGCCGCCAAACAGCACGAAGGGCTTGTCGTTGGCGACGTCGATGCCATTGACCTTGATATTCTTCTGTTCCATCTCAGGCTTCCTCAGTGAAGGGACTTGGAGTTCGAATCCAAGCTAAGCCGCTGTGCCTGGGCACGTCGACCTTGATACGTTTCATCTCGCCCCTTCCTCAATGGAGGGGCTTGGGGGTCAGATCCAGCGTGGCCAGCTGGGTTTTCAGCACGTCGGCCACAGGGTCATCCGGGCATTGCTCGATAAAATATTCGAAATCGTCGGCGGCGAAGCGCGGGCAGTCCAGCTGCTCGTAGATGAAGCCCCGGTCCCGCGTCTCCAGCGGATCCCCTGGTTTCATGCGCAGCAGCAGTTCGCTGCAACGCAGCGCCTCTGTCATCCGTTCCTCCCGCAGCAGGGCGCCCTTGCTGACGTTGAGCAGGCGCTCGATGATCTCCCACTGGCCCGCAGGCTGCAAATGATCGTCGCTCAGGATGGCCAGGTTGCCGAGTGCACCGCGCAGCAACAGCTCGATGCGGTGCCGGCTCAGCTCGTCACCGTTGAAGGGGTCCACATAGACCTCCCCGTCCAGACCGGCGAAACTCAGCAGGAAGTGGCCGGGGAAGCAGATCCCCTCCACATCCAGGCCAATCTTGCGGCCCAGCTGGATGATGAGGATGCCAAGGCTCACCGGTATGCCCTTGCGTCTGGTCAGCACCTGGTTCAGGTCGCAATTGGCCGCCGAGAAGTAATCCTGCCAGTCACCGCGAAACCCCAGGGTCTGGTAGAACCCCTGCAGCAGCTGACGGCGCACCTGGTCGCAGTCCCCCTCGGCAATCGCCTCGTCCAGCCAGGCGTCGAGGCGGGCCAGTTCTGCCTCCCCGCTCCCACCCTGTCCCCGGATCTCGTCGCTTACCGACAGCGCCAGCTCGGCGATGTCATGGGCTTCGAAATCGGTCCATTCGTCCACGCGTATCATCGTCGTCATCCCTAACCGAACAGGCTGGCCTGTTTCAGGACAGCAAGCTTGGCGATAAAGAAGATCCACCCCAGGGCCCCCAGGAAGGCAAACCAGCGAATGCCGTTGCTGCGTGCCAGGCGCAGGGCCATCATGGCCAGGAACACCACCACCAGCACCGAGGTCAGCTTCTCTGCGAGCCAGGGGATGGCGTTGTTCAAGGGGTTGAGACCCAGCAGCATGCAGAGCAGCACGCCGGTGAGCACCACCAGGCCGTTGAGCCAGCCGCTCACCTTGAGAGTGCGGGCGCCCCCTGCCAGAGCGGAGCCGGTCTGCAACCAGTAAAAGCGCAGTATGAACATCAGCACGGCCCCGGCTATCAGGGCGAGGTGCAGATGCTTGAGAGCAACATACATAACAGTTCCTTGCACCAGGGCGGGAGCCTCCCGCCCGTCATCATCACTGAGCCAGCCGCCCCAGGGTCACTCGCTCGTTATCACCGTAATCGCGCACGGTTTCCACCTGGTCGTAGCCCTGCTGCAGCAGGAGTTGACGCACTGCGGCCCCCTGATCCCAGCCGTGCTCCAGCAGTAGCCAGCCACCGGGCACCAGGTGGGCAGGTGCGCCTGCCACGATAAGGCGGATATCCGCCAGTCCCTGCTCGTCCGCCACCAGGGCGGAGCGGGGCTCGAAGCGCACGTCCCCCTGATCGAGGTGCGGGTCCGCCCCGTCGATGTAGGGGGGGTTGGAGACGATCATCGCAAAGCGCGGGGCGCCCGAGAGCGGCTCGAACCAGCTGCCGTCCCGCACCGTGACGGGCAAGCCCAGCGCGGCGCTGTTGGCGCGGGCCAGGGCGGCGGCATCCGGCATCCTGTCCACGGCCCATACATCGGCATCGGGCCGCTCGGACTTGAGCGCCAGCGCGATGGCACCGGTGCCGGTGCCGAGATCCAGCAGGGCGCAGGGGCCGGCTGGCAGCCGCGCCAGGGCCTGTTCCACCAGCACCTCGGTATCCGGGCGCGGGATCAGGGTCGCCGGGCTCACTTTCAACGGCAGCGACCAGAACTCCCGCTCTCCGATGAGGTGGGCGATGGGCTCCCCCGCGAGGCGGCGTGCAAGCCAGCCCTGCAGGGTCGCCTGCTGGGCCGCATCGAGCTCGCGCTCCGGCCAGGTCATCAGGTAGCTGCGCCGGCACTCCAGCAGATGGCAGAGCAGCGCATCGGCATCGGCGCGGGGGGATTCCCCGGAGGCCAACGTCGCCATGATGTGGGCACGGGCCTGCTGGATCTGCATCAGTTGCTCTCGGCCAGGGAGGCGAGCTGATCGGCCTGGTACTCCTGCACCAGGGGCGTGATGACGCAGTCCAGATCTCCTTCCAGGATCTCGCCGAGACGGTACAGAGTCAGGTTGATGCGGTGCTCGGAGAGGCGACCCTGAGGGTAGTTGTAGGTGCGGATACGCTCGGAGCGATCGCCGGAGCCCACCAGGTTGCGGCGGGTGCTCTGCTCGGCGGCGCGGTGGCGCTCATCCTCGGCCGCCTGCAGGCGGGCGGAGAGCACCGACATCGCCTTGGCGCGGTTCTTGTGCTGGGAGCGCTCGTCCTGGCACTCCACCACAAGGCCGGTCGGCAGGTGAGTGATGCGGATGGCGGAGTCGGTCTTGTTGACGTGCTGACCGCCGGCACCGGAGGCGCGGAAGGTGTCGATCTTCAGCTCGGACGGGTTGATCTCGATCTGCTCGGCTTCCGGCACTTCCGGCAGCACGGCGACGGTGCAAGCGGAGGTGTGGACCCGCCCCTGGGACTCGGTTTCCGGCACTCGCTGTACCCGGTGACCACCGGATTCAAACTTGAGACGGCCGTAGACATGCTCGCCGTCCACCTTGGCGATCACCTCCTTGTAGCCGCCGTGCTCGCCGTCGTTGCAGCTGACGATGGAGACGCGCCACCCCTGGCGTTCGGCGTAGCGCGAATACATGCGGAACAGATCCCCCGCGAAGATGGCCGCCTCGTCGCCACCGGCGCCGGCGCGGATTTCCAGATAGCAGTTGTTGTCATCCTTGGGGTCGCGCGGCAGCAGCATCACCTGCAGCGCCTGCTCCTGGGCCTCGAACTCGGCCTTGGCCAGCGGCAGCTCCTCCTGCGCCATCTCGCGCAGGTCGGCATCCTCCTCCTCCAGCATCAGCCGGGTGGTCTCGAGGTTCTCCTCCGCCTGACGGAAGCGCTGGAAGCCGTGAACGATGTCTTCCAGCTGGGCATATTCCCGGGTCAGGGCGCGGTATCTGTCCTGATCCGAGGCGACCCCGGGCTCCCCGAGCAGGGCCTGTACTTCTTCGTGGCGCTCGATGAGGCCTTCCAGCTTTCTGATCAATGACGGGTTCATAACTCTTGGATTCTCGATGGAGGACGGGACGGCCAGGGGGCCGCCCCAACACTATGACTCTTGTGACAACCCCAGCACCTGACGCAGCTGGGCCAGCTTGTGGGTATCCCCCTGGGCGGCGGCCTGGCGCAGGGCCTGGGTCGGTGCGTGGATCAATTTGTTGGTGAGACGGTGCGCCAGTGCCTTGAGGGCCTGCTCGGCATGCTCGCCCTGTTGCAGGGCCAGCAGGGCGCGTTGCAGCTCTTCGTCGGCCACCTGCTGGGACTGGTGGCGATAATCGCGGATGAGATCCACCGAGTGCTGGCTGCGATACCAGCCCATGAAGTCGTCGCGCTCTTCCTGGACGATGAGCTCCGCCTCGGCGGCCGCCCGTTTGCGGGTCTCGAGGTTCTGCTCGATGATCCCCTGCAGATCGTCCACCGTGTAGAGGTAGGCGTCGGAGAGCTCGTCCACCTCGGCCTCGATGTCGCGAGGCACGGCGATGTCCACCAGGAACATGGGCCTGAAGCGGCGGGCCTTCAGCGCCCGCTCCACCATGCCCTTGCCGAGGATGGGCAAGGGGCTCGCGGTGGAGCTGATGACGATGTCCGCCTCGTGCAGGTAGTCCGGGATCTCCTCCAGGGTCATCACCTGGGCACCGAACTCCTCGGCCAGCAGCTGGGCCCGCTGCAGGGTGCGGTTCGCCACCATCATGCGGGTGACGTTCTGCTCGCGCAGATGACGGGCCACCAGTTCGATGGTCTCGCCGGCACCGACCAGCAGCACCTTGGTCTGGGAGAGATCGGAGAAGATGCGCCGGGCCAGGCTCACGGCGGCGAAGGCCACCGAGACCGCGCTGGCGCCGATCTCGGTGTCGGTCCGCACCCGTTTGGCCACCGAGAAGGACTTCTGGAACAACCGCTCCAGGGATCCCTTCACCGCTTCCGCCTGCTGGGCATGGGCGTAGGACTGCTTGATCTGCCCCAGGATCTGCGGCTCCCCCAGCACCAGGGAGTCGAGGCCGCAGGCGACCCGCATCAGGTGGCGCACCGCCTCCTCGTCCCTGTGCTGGTAGATGGCGGAGAGCACCTCGCTCGCCTCCAGTTCGTGGAAGCGCTGCAACCAGTTCAGGACCTGCTCCCCCTGCCCCTGCTCCAGGCTGCAGTAAAGCTCGGTGCGGTTGCAGGTGGAGACGATCACCGCCTCGCTGACGCCAGGCTGCTCCACCAGCTCACGCAGGGCGCGATCGATGCGGTCCGGGCCAAAGGCGACCCGCTCCCGCAAGGCGACACTGGCGGTGTTGTGGTTGATTCCGAGGGCAAGCAGACTCATGGATGGGTGATGATCGTTTCATGCACAGGGTGTAAAGGCCGACAATTGTACGAGAAAGGGTAAGTCTTTAAAAGCGATACGGCCGCCCCGTATACTGTGGCAAACCTTTTGTTCGGAGCACGACCTTGTTCTTGCGTATCTTCTCCCTCGCCTGCCTGCTGGTGCTGGCGGGTTGTACCACCACTCAACCCCAGCGGGATCAGGTCAACTGGCAGCAGGAGCGAGCCCGTCTCGAGCGCCTCACCCACTGGCAGCTGTCGGGCAAGATGGCCATCATCACCGCCCGGCAGAAGGGCAGCGCACGCCTCAACTGGCAGCAAAACGGCGACGACTACCGCCTCAACCTCACCAGCCTCATCGGCACCCACATCCTGGAGCTCTCCCGCAGCAAGGGCGAGGTGAGCCTGCTCGACAACGACGGCAAGCTGCACCAGAGCCAGGATGCCGAGGCGCTCGTCTACCAGCTCACTGGCTGGCACATCCCGGTGGCCGGGCTGCCGGAGTGGATCAAGGGGCTGCCGGGCAACGCCGAGTTCGAGCTCAACCCCGACGCCAGCCTCGCCAGCGTGCGCGATGGCCAGTGGCAGATCGTCTATGGCGACTACCGGGATCAGGACGGTTACCGCCTGCCGCACCTGCTGACCATGACGGGTCAGGAGAGCCGCCTCAAGCTGCAGATCAACCAGTGGACGCTGGCACAGTGATGACCCAGGAGCACAGCACCATGATGAGCCCGGGCCAGATCCGCTGGCCTGCACCGGCCAAGCTCAACCTCTTCCTGCACGTCAACGGTCGCCGCCCCGACGGCTACCACGAGCTGCAGACCCTGTTCATCTTCCTCAATCACGGCGACT
>ENA-OWLM01000300-OWLM01000300.1-metagenome-genome-assembly--contig:-NODE-300-length-19225-cov-2.983985_pt1 | contig 19225 bp, 14 predicted proteins | sample MGYA00245349_ERZ651102 | MGnify/ENA primary metagenome ERZ651102 (study PRJEB26857, sample SAMEA4031759) | metagenome | biome: human; feature: oral; material: saliva | place: Philippines | collected 2014... | reverse complement strand
CCCGCACCGGCGAGATTTCCGCCGCGCTCGATTCCGGCCGCCACACCACCACCCACGCCCGTCTTTACGATTTGGGCAACGGCGGCAAGCTGATCGCGCCGACCTTCGTCAAGGGCCAGCACAACGAAGGCAAGCAGATCATTGATGAAAAGGTCGCCAAGGAAGTCGTGGCGATGATGGAAACCGTGGTCACCCAGGGCGGTGCCAAGGGCGCTGCCGTGCTCGGCTACCACGTGGCCGGCAAGACCGGCACTGCACGCAAGGCCGGTCCGGGCGGTTACGAGCCGGGCCACTACAACGCCCTGTTTGCCGGCGTCGTGCCGGCGACCAACCCGCGCTTTGCCACGGTGATCGTGATCAACGACCCGCAGGCAGGCAAGTACTACGGCGGTCTGGTGTCCGCGCCGGTGTTCCACAACGTCATGGAAGGCGCGCTGCGCCTGATGGACGTACCGCCGGACGATATCGATGCCTGGCTGGCTGCGCAGCAGTCCGGAAAGATGGGGCACGCCGCTTCCTCGCTGCCGACCCCGCCGGCCGAGGCCGTCATCGCTCCCGACGCTGCCGCCGAATTCGATGCCGCGCTGCCCAGCGCGCATGCCACGTTGCCGCCCGCGCAGGGAGGCACGCAATGAGCCCGACGATGTTGCTTTCGCAGTTGATTCCCGACGTGGCGCTGAGCCACGACCCCGCCATCACCGGCCTGGTGCTGGACAGCCGCGCCGTGCGCCCCGGCAATGCCTTCGTGGCCATTGCCGGCTTTGGCGCGCATGGTCTTGGCTTTGTCGACCAGGCCAAGGCCGCCGGTGCGGCCGCCATCCTGTTCGATCCACCGGCCCCGGTTGAACTGCCGGCCCCGGCCGACGCCATTGCCGTGCCCGGCCTGCGGGGGCGCATGGGCACGATGGCCGACCAGTTCCACGGTCACCCGTCGCGGGCGATGCAGATGGTGGGGGTCACCGGCACCAACGGCAAAACCTCCACCGTGCAGCTGCTGGCCCAGGCCTGGCACCTGCTTGGTACCCGCAGCGGCAGCATCGGCACGCTGGGTGTCGGCCTGTACGGTCACGTGGTGCCGACCGGCTTCACCACGCCGCTGGTGCTGCAGATGCATGAAGTGCTGGCGCAGCTGCGCGACGAAGGCGCGCAGGCGGTGGCGATGGAAGTCAGCTCGCACGCGCTTGACCAGGGTCGCGTCGACGCCGTGCACTACGACGTGGCGGTGTTCACCAATCTCACCCGCGACCATCTGGATTACCACGGCGACATGGCCCAGTACGGCGCGGCCAAGGCCAAGCTGTTCCACCGTGCTGGCCTGAAGGCCGCCGTGGTCAACCTGGACGACAGCTTCGGCAGCGAACTGCTGCGCACGGTGGATCCGGGCATCGCCCAGATCGGGCTCAGCTCGCGCGGCGCGCAGCAGGCCACGCTGCGCGCGGACTCGATCACGCTGGATGGCCGCGGCATCGCCTTCGACCTGGTGGTGGACGGCGCGCGCCATCCGGTGCAGTCGCCGCTGCTCGGCCGTTTCAATGTGGACAACCTGCTCGGCGTGGCCGGTGCGCTGTATGCGCTGGGCCATGCCCCGGCCGACATCGCCGCGCTGCTGTCGCAGCTGCAGCCGATTGCCGGGCGCATGAACCGCCTCGGCGGTGAACACGGCCTGCCCACCGTGGTGGTCGACTACGCACACACCCCGGATGCGCTGGAACAGGCACTGCAGAGCCTGCACGGGCATCTGCAGGGACGTCTGTTCTGCGTGTTCGGCTGTGGCGGCGAACGTGACACCGGCAAGCGTCCGCAGATGGCCGCCATTGCCGAGCGCCTTGCCCAGCAGGTGATCGTCACCGACGACAACCCGCGCGGCGAAGACGGCGACGTGATCGTGGCCGACATCCTGGCCGGATTCGCTGCACCCGAAACCGTCACTGTGCAGCGCAACCGCGCGCGCGCCATCGGCCTGGCGGTGAAGCTGGCCGGTGCTGGCGACATCGTGCTGATTGCCGGCAAGGGCCACGAGCCCTATCAGGAAGTGCGCGGCGTGAAGCACGACTTCGACGACACCCTGGTGGCCGCCGCCGCGCTGAGCGCGAAGGAAGGAATGCTCAAGCAGAATGCGCAGGAGGCCGAATGAAGCGCACGCCTCTTTCTCTGATCGCGCACTGGGCCGGTGGTGAGATCCACGGCGACGACACCGTGATCGACGCCGTCAGCAACGACACCCGCACCCTGGCCCCGGGCAGCTTGTACGTGGCGCTGCGCGGCGAACGCTTCGACGGCCATGACTTCGCCGCCGACGCGCTGGCGCGTGGGGCCAGTGCCATGCTGGTCGAGCGCCTGCTCGACGTGGCGGTGCCGCAGGTGCTGGTCGCCAACACCGAACTGGCCCTGGCGCGGATTGCCGCCGGCATGCAGCGCGACCGCGCCACGCAGGTGTTCGCGATCACCGGCAGCAACGGCAAGACCAGCGTCAAGACCCTGCTGCTGGCGATCCTGCAGCAGGTGGCGCGCGAGGACCACAAGGTGGTCTATGCCAACCCGGGCAACCGCAACAACGAAATCGGGCTGCCGCTGGCGGTGCTGGACGCGCCGGAAGACGCCGATTTCGCCATCTATGAAATGGGTGCGGGCAAGCCGGGCGACATCGCCTACCTGACCGACATCGCCCGTCCGCAGTACGCGCTGGTCAACAACATCGCCCCGGCACACCTGGAGCGCATGGGCAGCCTGCTTGGCGTGGCCACCACCAAGGGCGCGATCTACGCGGCGCTGCCGGCCGATGGCGTGGCGGTGATCAACGCCGACGACGCCTACGCTGCGTGGTTCGAACAGCACGTCGTCGGCCATCCGCCGCGCAGCCGCCTGCTGCGCTATGGCCTGGACCACAGCGCCGACATCACCGCGCGCGACATCCGCCTGACCGACAGCGGCAGCCAGTTCACCCTGCACACCCCGGTGGGCACGGTGGCGATCGCGCTGGCGCTGCCGGGCCGTCACAACATCAGCAATGCGCTGGCCGCCGCCAGCCTGGCACTGGCCGCCGACATCTCCCTGGCCCAGGTGGTCGCGGGACTGGGCAGCGCCGAGCCGGTGCCGGGCCGCCAGATCGCGCACACGCTGCCCGGTGGCGCGGTGCTGATCGATGACAGCTACAACGCCAACCCCGGTTCGCTGGCTGCCGCGATTGACGCGCTGGCCGCCGGCAAGGACGAAGGCTGGCTGGTGCTGGGCGACATGCGCGAACTCGGTCCGGACGGCCCGGCGCTGCATGCGCAGGCCGGCCAGCGCGCCCGCGCGGCCGGGCTCAAGCGTCTGTACACGCTGGGGCCGCTCAGCGAAGCCGCGTCCACCGCGTTCGGTGAAGGCGGTCGGCATTTTTCCACCCATGACGCCCTGGCCGCCGCACTGGCCGGGGAGTTGCACGCCGGCGTGCGCTGCCTGGTGAAAGGTTCGCGCGGCAGCGCGATGGACAAGATCGTAAAAGCGCTGCTGGCGCGAGGAGAGGAAAGCCCCCATGTTGCTTGAACTGGCCCGATGGTTGCAGCAGTTGGAGAGCCTGTTCGGGCTGTTCGGCTATCTGACGTTCCGAGGCATCCTCGCCGCGCTCACCTCGCTGTTCCTGTCGCTGTGGCTGGGCCCGGCGGTGATCCGCAAGCTGGCCCAGTTCAAGGGCGGCCAGCCGATCCGCAAGGACGGCCCGCAGACCCATTTCTCCAAGGCCGGCACGCCGACCATGGGCGGTTCGCTGATCCTGCTCACCGTGACCCTGTCCACCCTGTTGTGGGGTGACCTGCGCAACCACTACGTGTGGCTGGTGCTGGCGGTGATGCTGAGCTTCGGTGTGATCGGCTGGTACGACGACTGGATCAAGATCGTGCGTCGCGACCCGAACGGCCTGGCCTCGCGCTGGAAGTACCTGCTGCAGTCGATCTTCGGCCTGGCGGCCGGTCTGTTCCTGTACTACACCGCCGATGTGCCGGCGCAGCTGACCTTCTACATCCCGATGTTCAAGTCGGTGGCGCTGCCGCTGGCCGGGATCAGCTTCGTCGCCATCGCCTACTTCTGGATCGTCGGCTTCTCCAACGCGGTCAACCTGACCGACGGCCTGGACGGCCTGGCCATCATGCCGACCGTGCTGGTTGCCTGCGGCCTGGGCGTGTTCGCGTATGCCTCGGGCAACGTGGTGTTCGCCAACTACCTGCAGATCCCGCAGATCCCGGGCGCAGGCGAGCTGATCATCATCTGCGCGGCCATCGCCGGTGCCGGCCTTGGCTTCCTGTGGTTCAACACCTATCCGGCCATGGTCTTCATGGGCGACATCGGCGCGCTGGCGCTGGGTGCGGTGCTGGGCACCATCGCGGTGATCACCCGCCAGGAACTGGTGCTGGTGATCATGGGCGGCGTGTTCGTGATTGAAACGCTGTCGGTGATGATCCAGGTCGCCTCGTTCAAGCTGACCGGCAAGCGCGTGTTCAAGATGGCCCCGATCCACCACCACTTCGAACTGAAGGGCTGGCCGGAGCCGCGCGTGATCGTGCGCTTCTGGATCATCTCGGTGGTGCTCGTACTCATCGGCCTGGCCACGTTGAAGGTCCGCTGATGAACGACCTGTCGCGCCAGGCAACCCGTCTTGAAGCCATCGGAGGCCGCTTCGATCCGTGGCTGCTGGGCGCGATCATCGCGCTGACCGGTGTGGGCGTGGTGATGGTCGCGTCGAGCTCGATCGCGTTGATGAGCAGCCCGTTCTACTACCTCAACCGCCACCTGATATTCCTGGCGGTGGGCGTGGGCCTGGCGATCCTGGCCATGCGCACCGAGTTGAAGAGCATCGAGCAGTACAACCAGATGCTGCTGCTGGGCTGCTTCGCGCTGCTGGTGGTGGTGTTCATTCCGGGCCTGGGCAGCAGCGTCAATGGCGCGCGGCGCTGGATCAACCTGGGCATCTCCAAGTTCCAGACCGTGGAAGCGGTCAAGGTGCTCTACATCGTGTGGCTGTCCAGCTATCTGGTCCGCTTCCGCGACGAGGTCAACGCGACCTGGCCGGCGATGCTCAAGCCGCAGGGCGTGGCCGGTGCGCTGGTGGTCCTGCTGCTGCTGCAGCCCGACTTCGGTTCGTCCACCCTGCTGCTCGGCATCACCGCCGGCATGCTGGTGCTGGGCGGGGTCAACATGCTGCGCATGTCGATGCCGGCGGTGATCGGTCTGGCCGCGATGAGCGCGCTGGCCATCTTCGAACCCTACCGCCTGCGCCGCATCACCTCGTTCATGGATCCGTGGGCTGACCAGCAGGGCGACGGCTACCAGCTGACCAACGCGCTGATGGCGGTCGGCCGTGGCGAGTGGACCGGCGTCGGCCTGGGCAATTCCGTGCAGAAGCTGTACTACCTGCCCGAAGCGCATACCGACTTCATCTTCTCGGTCACCGCCGAGGAGTTCGGCTTCCTCGGCACCTGCGTGATCATCGCGCTGTATGCGGTGCTGGTCGGTCGTGCGTTCTGGATCGGCATGCGCTGCGTGGAAATGAAGCGTCACTTCTCCGGCTACATCGCCTTCGGCATCGCACTGTGGATCAGCATGCAGAGCTTTGTCTCGATTGGCGTGAACCTGGGCATCCTGCCGACCAAGGGCCTGACCCTGCCGCTGATCTCCTCCGGCGGTTCCAGTGTGCTGATGACCTGCGTGGCGATGGGCCTGCTGCTGCGCGTGTCCTATGAACTGGAGCGCGCCGAGCGCCGCCAGGCCGTGCGCATGGGGGCCGCCGAGGGCGACGAGCCCGTGGCACCCCGCAATGCGCCGAGCGCCAGCGAAGTCGCTGCCGCCGCGCAGAGCAGTGTTGCGCCCAACGCGTACCGCGATCCGGCCCCGAACAGCAGCGCACGCGGTACCAGCCGCATGCAGCAGCGGATTGAACCGACCTTCGGGAGGATGGGATGAGCGCCTCTGAACGTCCGGTCCTGATCATGGCCGGTGGCACCGGCGGTCACATCTTCCCCGGCCTGGCCGTGGCCCGGGTGCTGCGCGCGCGTGGCATTCCGGTGACCTGGTTGGGCAGCGACGGCGGCATGGAAACCCGGCTGGTGCCGCAGCACGACATCCACATCGACACGCTGGCGATCAGTGGCCTGCGTGGCAAGGGCAAGCTGGCGCTGTTGACCGCGCCGGGCCGCCTGCTGCGCGCGATCCGCGCCGCCGGCTTCCTGCTCCGCGACCGCCAGCCGCGCGTGGTAATCGCCTTCGGCGGCTTCGCCTCCGGCCCCGGTGGCCTGGCCGCGCGTCTGCACGGCCTGCCACTGCTGGTGCACGAACAGAATCGCGCGCCCGGCCTGACCAACCGCATCCTGTCGCGCTTCGCGCGGCGCGTGCTGACTGGCTTCCCGGGCAGCTTCACCAGCCGCGAAGAGCCGGTCGGCAACCCGGTGCGCGCTGAAATCGCTGCCATCGCGCCGCCGCAGGAACGCCTGGCCGGCCGTAGCGGTCCGCTGCGCCTGTTGGTGCTGGGCGGCAGCCAGGGTGCGCGCGCGCTCAACAACGCAGTACCCAAGGCGCTGGCTGCGCTCGGCACCGAAGTGGCGGTAGAGGTTCGCCATCAGAGCGGCGAAAAGCTCCACGCCGAGGCGCTGCAGGCCTATGCCGACAACGGCGTCAGCGCCGATGTGCAGCCGTTCATCGCCGACATGGCCGAAGCCTTCGGCTGGGCCGACCTGGTGGTGTGCCGTTCCGGTGCCTCCACCCTGGCCGAGCTGTGCGCGGTGGGTGTGGGCAGCGTGCTGGTGCCGTTCGCCGCCGCCGTCGATGACCACCAGACCCGCAACGCCGAATACCTGGTCGAGCGCGATGCCGCCGTGCTGCTGAAGCAGGACGACACCCTGGCCGCGCGCCTGCAGGATGTTCTGCGAGACCTGTCTGCCGATTCCGGCCGTCGCATGCAGATGGCGCAAGCCGCGCGTGCGCTGGCCAAGGTCGATGCCGCTGAGCGCATCGCCGACATCATTCTTGAGGAAGCCAAATGAACACCGTTACCCGCATGTGCCCGCGAGGCCGCGCATGATCCGTCGCCTGCACGACACCAATGACCTGGTCCGCGCGTTCCCGCGCGTGCACTTCGTCGGCATCGGCGGCACCGGCATGAGCGGCATCGCCGAGGTCATGCTGACCCTGGGCTATGAAGTGTCCGGTTCGGACAACGCCGACAACGCCGCGACCCGTCGTCTGGCCGGGCTGGGCGCACGCGTGATGCGCGGGCATTCGGCCGCCAACGTGCTCGGCACTGACTGCGTCGTGGTGTCCAGCGCGATCCGCGAAGACAACCCCGAGCTGATGGAAGCGCGCAGCCAGCGCATTCCGATCATGCCGCGCGCGGCCATGCTGGCCGAGCTGATGCGCTTCCGCCGCGGCATCGCCGTGGCCGGCACCCACGGCAAGACCACCACCACCAGCCTCACTGCGGCGGTGCTGAGCGAGGGCGGGCTCGACCCGACCTTCGTGATCGGTGGTCAGCTGCTCGCCGCCGGTGCCAACGCCAAGCTCGGCGGTGGTCAGTGGCTGGTGGCCGAAGCCGATGAAAGCGACGGCAGCTTCCTGCGCCTGAACCCGCTGGTCTCGGTGATCACCAACATCGATGCCGATCACCTGGAAAACTACGGCAACGACTTTGCCCGCGTGCAGGCCGCCTTCGCCGAATTCCTGCAGCGCCTGCCGTTCTACGGCAGCGCGGTGCTGTGCTCGGACGACGCCAATGTGCGCGAGATCATGCCTTTCGTGTCGCGCCCCATCACGACGTACGGGCTGAACCCGGAGGCGCAGGTCCGCGCCTACGAAGTGCAGCCCCAAGGCACGCGCATGCGCTTCAACGTGCAGCGCACGCACGGCGATACCCTGCTGCCGCCGCTGCAGGTGGAACTGAACCTGCCGGGTCTGCACAACGTGCGCAACGCCCTGGCCGCAATCGCGGTGGCGACCGAACTGGGCGTATCCGATGCCGCCATTTGCGATGCGCTGGCCGCGTTCAAGGGCGTAGGCCGCCGTTTCACGCAGACCGGCGAGTTTCCCGTGCCGGCCCGTCATGGCGGCGGCACCTTCACGGTGATCGACGACTACGGCCACCACCCGGTGGAAATGTCCGCGACGCTGGCCGCCGCGCGCGGCGCCTGGCCGGACCGCCGCATCGTGCTGGCCTTCCAGCCGCACCGCTACACGCGCACGCGGGATTGTTTCGAGGACTTCGTGCGTGTGCTGGGAACCGCCGACGCCGTGCTGCTGACCGAGGTCTATGCGGCCGGTGAACCGCCCCTGGTCGCGGCCGACGGCCGTGCGCTGTCGCGCGCCCTGCGGGTGGCGGGCAAGGTGGAACCGGTGTTTGTGGAAGAGGTGACCGACCTGCCGCAGGCGGTCGTGGATTTCGTGCGCGATGGCGACGTGGTCATCGTGATGGGTGCGGGTTCGATCAGCAAGGTCCCGGCCCAGGTGGGAGAACTGGCATGAGCAAGCAATTCGGCAAGGTGGGTGTGTTGTACGGCGGCAAGTCCGCCGAGCGCGAAGTGTCCCTGATGTCGGGCAAGGGCGTGCAGCAGGCGCTGATCAGCGCCGGCGTGGACGCGCACCTGTTCGATACGGGCGAGCGCAGCCTCGCCGAACTGGCTGCCGAAGGCTTTGACCGCGTGTTCATCGCGCTGCACGGCCGCTATGGCGAAGACGGCACGATCCAGGGCGCTCTGGAGCTGCTGGGCATCCCCTACACCGGCAGCGGCCCGATGGCCTCGGCGCTGGCCATGGACAAGACCATGACCAAGCGCATCTGGCTGCAGCATGGTCTGCCCACGCCGGATTTCGAAGTGCTGGATGCGGATACCGAGCTGCGCCTGGTGCCCGACCGCCTGAGCCTGCCGCTGATCATCAAGCCGCCGCACGAAGGCTCGACCGTCGGCATCACCAAGGTGGTGGGCTACTCGGACATGAAGGAAGCCTATGCAGCCGCGGCGCGCTTCGACGCCGAGGTCCTGGCCGAGCAGTTCATCACCGGCCGCGAACTGACCGTGGCGGTGCTGGGTTCCGGCAAGTCCGCCCGCGCGCTGCCGGTGATCGAGATCGCCGCGCCCGGCGGCAACTACGACTACGAGCACAAGTATTTTTCGGACGACACCCAGTACTTCTGCCCGGCAACCTTGCCGCCGGAAGTGGCTGAAGAAGTCGCCCGGATTGCCGTAAAGGCCTATCAGACGCTGGGTTGCGAAGGCTGGGGGCGCGCCGACTTCATCCTCGACCGCGACAACCGGCCCTGGCTGCTTGAAATGAATACGTCGCCCGGCATGACCGGCCATTCGCTGGTGCCCATGGCGGCGAAGGCCGTGGGGATCAGTTACGCCGACCTGTGCGTGGCGATCCTGTCCGAGGCTTCGTGCAAGGTGCACAGCCCCGCCCGCAACGCTTGACCTGGATATTCCGTGTGGAACGACGCTCGTACTACCAACCTGATCGCCAACACGCTAGCCGTGCTGGCGGTTTGCGCCTTGCTCGTCGCGGGCGTGGCGTGGGTGGCGCAGCGTCCGTACTTCACGCTGTCGGCCATCGAGCTGGAGTCGATGCCGGACACCGAATTGCACTACGTGTCGACGGGAGCCGTGCGGTCGGCGATCGCGGGCCGCGTGCAGGGCAATTTCTTCACGGTGGACCTGGACGACGCGCGCGAGATCTTCGAATCCGTGCCCTGGGTGCGGCACGCGACCGTGCGCAGGATCTGGCCCAACGTGCTGCGCGTGCGCATCGAGGAACAGCAGCCGTTGGCGCTGTGGAACGAGAACCAGATGATCAACACCTGGGGCGAGGCGTTCACGGCCAACACCGGCGAGGTGGACGACGAGACGGTGCTGCCGCAGTTCTCCGGGCCCGACGGCTCGGAATCGCTGGTCGTGCAGCGCTATGCCGAGCTGGCGCGCTGGTTCGCGCCGCTGGACATGCATGTGGACCAGTTGGAGCTGAGCCCGCGCTACGCCTGGCGCGTCGTGCTGTCCAACGGCATGCTGCTGGACCTGGGCCGCGATCCGGGCGCCGATGCGCCGGACCCGCATGGCCTGCCCGGCGCGCTGCCATTCGCGGCGCGCATTCAACGTTTTGTGCAGGCGTGGCCCGCCGTGTCGGGGCGCCTGGAAGGGCGCACCATCACGCAGGCCGACTTGCGCTACCCCAATGGTTTCGCCCTGGCGCTGGCCCCGTTGCCCGCGTCGGAAACCAAATCCAAATCAACACCGAAACCTCCCAAGAAACGCTAACGCCATGACCCGTGACATCAAGGACCTTATCGTCGCCCTCGATATCGGCACCAGCAAGGTGGTGGCTGTGGTGGCTGAAATCCTGCCTGAAGGCCGCTTTGAAGTGCTAGGCCTGGGCCAGCACGAATCGCGCGGCATGCGCAAGGGCGTGGTCGTCAATATCGAGACCACTGTGAATTCCATCCAGCGCGCGCTTGAAGAAGCCGAGCTGATGGCAGATTGCAAGATTCGAGACGTCTACACCGGCATCGCCGGCAGCCATATCCGCAGCTTCAATTCCAGCGGCATGGTCGCTGTGAAGGACAAGGAAGTCACCGCCACCGACGTCGCCCGCGTCATCGAGACCGCCAAGGCGGTGAACATCCCGACCGACCAGCAGGTGCTGCACGTGCTGACGCAGGAGTTCATCGTCGACGGCCAGGAAGACATCCGCGAGCCGATCGGCATGAGCGGCCTGCGCCTGGAAGTGCGCGTGCACATCGTGACGGGCGCGGTCAGCGCCGCCCAGAACATCGTCAAGTGCGTGCGCCGCTGCGGCCTGGAAGTGCAGGACCTGATTCTGCAGCCCCTGGCCTCGAGCCTGGCCGTGCTGACGGCCGACGAGAAAGAGCTGGGTGTGGTGCTGGTCGACATCGGCGGCGGCACCACCGACGTGGCGATCTTCACCGGCGGCGCGATCCGCCATACCGCCGTGCTGCCGATCGCCGGCGACCAGATCACCAACGACATCGCCGCGATGCTGCGCACGCCGACGCCCGATGCCGAGGAAATCAAGCTGCGCTACGGCGTCGCCAAGCAGGTGCTGGCCAGCCCGGACGAGTCCGTGGAAGTGCCCGGCCTGGGCGACCGCGGTCCCCGCCAGGTCAAGCGCCAGGCGCTGGGCGCCGTCATCGAGCCGCGCGTGGAAGAACTGTTCACGCTGGTGCAGCAGGTGGTGCGCGACTCCGGCTACGAAGACCTGCTGGCTTCCGGCGTGGTCCTGACCGGCGGGTCGGCGCAATTGCCCGGCATGATCGAACTGGCCGAGGACGTGTTCCTCAAGCCGGTCCGCGTGGCGGTGCCTGAATATGAAGGCAGCCTGGCCGACGTGATGCGCAATCCGCGCTTCTCGACGGTGATGGGGCTGCTGCAGGAAGCGCGCATGCAGCGTGTGCGGGGCCGCAAGGTGGCTGCGCAGACGGGCAACTTCAAAAGCCTGCTGGCGCGCATGAAGGAATGGTTTATGAATTAAAGGGTGCAGGTTGGGGCCTGCTCCTTGGCAAGAACCGCGGCAGTGTTGCGGGGCGAGCCAGAAAGAGGAGGCGTCTCAAACCCGTCGCGGACCTATGTAGTCGGCATCGGCTTTGAGGCGATTCACAAAATATAGGTTGTTGGGGAATTTTTGTGATTTGCAAAATCGGACTTGTGAGGGAGTCATCATGATGAACTTTGAGATGCTTGAGAACAACACCAAAGGGACCGTAATCAAGGTCGTTGGTGTGGGCGGTGCGGGCGGCAATGCCGTGGCGCACATGATTCGCAGTGGTGTGCACGGCGTGGATTTCATCTGCGCCAACACCGATGCGCAGGCGCTGGCGGCCACCAATGCGCCGGTGCAGATCCGTCTGGGCCGTACTGGCCTGGGCGCGGGCGCCAAGCCCGAGCAAGGACGCGCGTCGGCGGAAACCGCGCGTGAAGAGATCCGTGCCGCGCTGAATGGCGCGCACATGGTCTTCATCACCGCCGGGATGGGCGGCGGCACCGGCACGGGCGCAGGTCCGGTCGTGGCTGAAGTGGCCAAGGAGCTGGGCATCCTGACCGTGGGCGTGGTCACCAAGCCCTTCACCTTCGAAGGCAACAAGCGCCTGAAGATGGCCGAGGACGGTATCTCGGAATTGGCCAAGCACGTGCATTCGCTCATCGTGGTGCTCAACGAGAACCTGTATGAGCTGATGGACGAGGACGCGACGCAGGAAGACTGCTTCCGTTCGGCCGACGACATCCTGCACAACGCGTGCGCGGGTATCGCCGAAATCATCAACGTCGAAGGCAACGTCAACGTCGACTTCGAAGACGTGAAGACGATCATGGGCGAGCAGGGCCAGGCCATGATGGGCACGGCGTCGGCATCGGGCGCGGACCGCGCCCGCGTGGCCGCCGAGCACGCCATTGCTTGCCCGCTGCTGGAAGGCGTGGACCTGAACGGCGCCCGCGGCGTGCTGGTCAACATCACCGCCAGCCGCTCGCTGAAGATGCGCGAAACGCGCGAAATCATGGAAACGATCCGCAGCTACGCTTCGGACGACGCGACCGTGATCTTCGGCACCGCCTACGACGAGTCCATGGGCGAGAACCTGCGCGTCACGGTGGTTGCAACCGGCCTCGGCCGCGCGCAAGCCCGTCCGCAACTGGTGCAGACCACCGCTGAAGTGCTGCGCACCGGCACCGACAACATGCCCATGGGCACGATGCCGGCCGGCCAGGGCGGCGACTACCGCAACCTGGACATGCCGTCGGTCATGCGCAATCCGCGCAGCCAGGCGTCGGCTCAGGTGCGCGCGCTGGAAAGCTCGGGAATGGATCATTTCGACATCCCGGCCTTCCTGCGCAAGCAGGCGGATTGAACCTTAGGGCCGGTCAACGGCTCTAATTGCACTCCCTCATCTCCGGCTCGCCTGTCCCCACGGGCGAGCCGGAGGCAGAGCGGTCCGTGTTTCCCTTGCACGGCATAAAAAAGGGACGGAAGTATCGGTCGATCCGGCCGCCAGATGGCGACAAGGGTCGGACAGCGTTACAATACATCGGTTACGCCGGCAATTTGATTGCTATCTTGCCGGCTTCCTGATTCAAATTCCCCAAGTCCCATGTTCCGACAGCGCAGCATTCAGAATCTCGTCCGCACGACAGGCGTCGGCGTCCACTCCGGACGGCGGGTGGAGCTCACTCTGCGCCCGGCACAACCGAATACTGGCATCGTCTTCCACCGCGTAGACCTGCCGCAGGTCGTGGACCTGCCCGCGCAGGCCACTGGCGTGGGCGATACGCGCATGGCATCGGTGCTGCAGCAGGGCAATGTCCGCGTGTCGACGGTGGAACATCTCATGTCGGCGCTGGCCGGCCTGGGAATCGACAACCTGCACATCGACCTCACTGCCGAAGAAGTCCCCATCATGGACGGCAGCGCGGCGACGTTTGTTTATCTGTTGCGCTCGGCGGGCATCGTCGAGCAGAACGCGCCCAAGCAATTCATCCGCGTCCTGAAGCCGGTGGAAGTGCGCGAGGGCGAAGGCCGCAACGAGAAATGGGCCCGGCTGGAACCTCATGAAGGTTATGCGCTGGCGTTCTCGATCGACTTTCGCCACCCCGCCATCGACTCGACCGCCAACTTTGCTGAAATAGATTTCGCGACGCATTCGTACGTGCGCGAAATCGCCCGCGCGCGCACCTTCGGTTTCGTGAACGAAGTCGAAGCCCTGCGTTCGATGGGCCTGGCCCGCGGCGGCAGCCTGGACAACGCCATCGTCATGGACGAGTACCGCGTGCTCAACAGCGACGGTCTGCGTTACGACGACGAATTCGTCAAGCACAAGATCCTGGACGCCATCGGCGACCTGTATCTGCTGGGCAAGCCGCTGGTGGCGCGCTATGTGGCGTGCAAATCGGGTCACGGCCTGAACAACCAGCTGGCTCGCGCGCTGCTGGAGCAGCGCGATGCCTGGGAACTGATTACCTACGAATCGCAGGCGGAAGCGCCGCAGGCATTTCGCCACGAATGGAAGCTGGCCTGAGGCCAGGCTTTCTCATTGAACCCGCGCACCGGGGTCCGTCCCCGGCCGACTGCGCGGGTTCCTGCTTAAGGATGGCGCTGGCCGTCATCCGCTAGCGCAATAGTCGCAAACCGGTAGCAGACCATCCGACCATCGGTCTGAAAACTTGGTTTCGCCAGGTTTCCGCACGCTTGCCGTGCCGGACAAAGCCGCGGTGCTCAGCTACTCTTGTGGTGTTTCAAGAGCTTGGCTACCGCATCGGCCAACGGGCCTGGACGCAGATTGCCGTGCAGCGTTTCGAAGGCTCCCAGGGCTTTGTCGCTCAGTGGTTGCGCCTCTTTGGGAGGGCGTGGCTGGCGGGCGCCGGGCTTGGGCAAACCCGCTTGTACCTTGATGGCAATTTCGTTAAGGTTCCAGCCTTGGTCCGCCAGCGATCGCGCAACGCGCGGAGCCAATTGACGCATCTTGGCCGCGTGGGCGGCTGTGGGCACCACCAGGTGCAGGCACAGGTTTTCGAGCTTGGCCACCTGGCATACGGCGCCAAGCGGGGCGGGCAACACCGCCGCCACCGCGTACTGAATTTGCAAGTGCTTGCGGGCAGTCGCCAATACTCCGGCGCCCCGCATGTCATGACCCAGCCATCCCAGGGCGGTATTTTCGTCGCGCCGGCTGGTACTGGAACGTTGACGGTATGAAGTGGGTCTATTCATGCCGGCTTAGAGAATTAGGAAGCAAACCTTGAAAATAGTGATTATGCACGCCCGCGCCGGGCAGGACGGGCATTTCACCCTGGGCGGCGCGCGACTGGCGTTGTTTCTGGGGGGCGCCTTGATTACCGCGGCCATTTTTGGCGCCGCGCTTCAACGATACATCACTCCCATCCTTCCCGCCGTGCACACGATGGGTTGGCCGCTGTCCGAACAACCCGGGCGCGATGCCGATTTCCTGCGCGGGAACATGAATCTGCTGGCCGCGAAGGTGGGGGCGCTGCAGGCCAAGCTGGTCAGCATCGACGGCCTGGGCCAGCGGGTGGCCAAGGTGGCCGGCGTGGCCTACACCGATCCTGAACTGGCCAAGCAACTGGCCACTGCCCAGCCCGAGGCGCTGATGCAGCCCGAGGCCACGCACGTCATGGACGACCTGTTCACCGATCACCCTCCGCCCAGCGAGGCCTCGGCCGAGGCATTGGGACGCCAGCTGGACGAAATCCAGGCCAGGCTCTCGCAGCAGAACGACAACCTTAAGCTGCTGGACGCTGCCCTGACCAAGCGTTCGGCGGATCAGGCGCGCATGCCGACCGCCATGCCGATCACCGATTACCCCTATCTGACGTCCTCCTATGGCTGGCGCCGCAATCCTGTGACCGGCCGTTCCGCCATGCATGAAGGGCTGGACTTCGCCGCGCCCTCCGGCACACCCATTCTGGCCGCCTCGGGCGGCGTGGTCCTCGAGGCCAAGTGGCAGCCCGGTTTCGGAAACATGGTCGAAATCGACCACGGCGACGGCCTGATCACCCGCTACGCCCATGCCTCATCCCTGATGGTCAAGCAGGGGCAGTTGGTCGAGCGCGGCCAGCAAGTGGCCCGTGTGGGCAGCTCCGGCCGCTCCACCGGCCCGCACCTGCACTTCGAAGTCCGCCTTGCCGGACAGCCGCTGGATCCGCGCCTGTTCCTCGGGCCGCAGCAACAGCATGCGCCGCCCGCAGTAGCCCAGGCCGCCGCGCCTTGAACCCTGGCCGAGTTGGCCGGTCAAACCGGCCAACAGTGCTACCCTGGTCATAGGTCCAGGCTATTACGCTCCAGGTGCGTTAAACTGGTTCGTTTCCCGGCGGACCCCCGCTCAACCAATAACATCAAGTCACGGGTGACGCTGCCCCAAGCGCTTTCAGGTGCGGCGTGGCTCGTGCGGCCGACATACGCATGGTTTCTCTGCTCAAAAAACTCATAGGCAGCCGCAACGACCGGCTGCTTAAGCAGTATCGCAAGCTGGTAACCCAGATCAATGGGCTTGAACCCAAGATCTCCGCGCTCTCCGATACGGAGCTGGCGGCCAAAACCGAGGAATTCCGTTCCCGCCACGCCCAGGGCACGTCCCTGGACGACCTGCTTCCCGAAGCCTTCGCCGTCGTGCGCGAAGCGGGCAAGCGGGTGTTCGGCATGCGCCACTTCGATGTGCAGATGCTGGGCGGCATCGCCCTGCACAACGGCAAGATCGCCGAAATGCGCACGGGCGAGGGCAAGACCCTCATGGCCACGCTGCCCGTCTACCTGAACGCCATCGCGGGCAAGGGCGTGCACGTGGTCACGGTGAACGACTACCTGGCCCGCCGCGACGCCGAATGGATGGGGCGCCTGTACCACTTCCTGGGCATGAGCACGGGCGTGGTGGTGCCGCAGCAGCCGAACGAAGAGAAGAAGGCCGCCTACGCCGCCGACATCACTTACGGCACCAATAACGAATTCGGTTTCGACTACCTGCGCGACAACATGGAATACCGTGTTGAGGACCGCCGCCAGCGCGTGCTGTTCTACGCCATCGTCGACGAAGTGGACTCGATCCTGATCGACGAAGCCCGCACGCCGCTGATCATCTCCGGCCAGGCCGAAGACCATACCGAGCTCTACATCCGCATGAACGCGGTGCCGCCGCTGCTCAAGCGTATGGCCAGCGAGCCGAAGCCGCAGGAGCCGGAACCCGAAGGCGACTACTGGGTCGACGAAAAGAGCCAGCAGGTCTACCTGTCGGAAGCCGGCCACGAGAATGCCGAGGCCATCCTGGGACGCCTGGGCATCCTGCCTGAAGGCGAGTCGCTGTATGACCCCCGCCACATCGCGCTGATGCACCACCTGATGGTGGCCCTGCGCGCCAACACCCTGTTCTTCCGCGACCAGCAGTACGTCGTGCAGGACGGCGAAGTGGTGATCGTCGATGAATTCACGGGCCGCCTGATGGTGGGCCGCCGCTGGTCCGACGGCCTGCACCAGGCGGTCGAGGCCAAGGAAGGCGTGAAGATCCAGCACGAAAACCAGACGCTGGCGTCGATCACGTTCCAGAACTACTTCCGCATGTATGAAAAGCTGTCCGGCATGACCGGCACGGCGGACACGGAAGCCTACGAATTCCAGGAGATCTACGGGCTTGAGACGGTCATCATCCCGACCAACAAGCCCATGGTCCGCAAGGACCAGAACGACCAGGTCTTCAAGACCGACGGCGAAAAGTACAACGCCATCCTGGAAGACATCCGCGATTGCCACCAGCGCGGCCAGCCCGTGCTGGTCGGCACCACCAGCATCGAGAACTCCGAGCTGCTGTCGGGCTTGCTGAAAAAGGCCAAGCTGCCGCACGAAGTGCTGAACGCCAAGCAGCACGCCCGCGAAGCGGAAATCGTTGCCGAAGCCGGCAAGCCGGGTCACATCACCATCGCCACCAACATGGCGGGCCGGGGCACCGACATCGTGCTGGGCGGCAGCGTCGACAAGCAGGTCGACCTGATCCGCGCCGACGAATCGCTGTCCGAGGCCGACAAGACCGCGCGCATCGAGAAGGTGCGCGCCGAATGGAAGCCGCTGAACGAGCAGGTCAAGGCCGCCGGCGGTCTGCGCATCATCGGCACCGAACGCCACGAGTCGCGCCGTATCGACAACCAGCTCCGCGGCCGCGCCGGCCGCCAGGGCGATCCGGGTTCGTCCCGCTTCTACCTGTCGCTGGAAGACTCCCTGATGCGCATTTTCGCGGGCGACCGCGTGCGCGCCATCATGGAACGCCTGAAGCTGCCCGAGGGCGAGCCCATCGAGGCCGGCATGGTGACGCGTTCGATCGAGACCGCGCAGCGCAAGGTCGAAGGCCGCAACTTCGACATCCGCAAGCAGCTGCTCGAATACGACGACGTCGCCAACGATCAGCGCAAGGTGCTGTACTCGCAGCGCAACGACGTGCTGGAAGCCGCGAGCGTCGGCGCCACCGTGCACAACCTGCGCGACGCCGCCGTGACCGAGCTGTTCAATACCTACGTGCCGCCCGAGTCGGTGGAAGAACAGTGGGACATCCCCGCGCTGCAAAAGGCGCTGGAAGCCGACTGGCACCTGCATCTGCCCTTGACCGAGATGCTGGAAAAGGAAACCAACCTGAACGACGAAGAGCTGCGCGAACGCGTGGTGGCCGCGGCGCGCGATGCGTACCAGGCCAAGGTCGACCAGGTCGGCACCGAATCCTGGTCGCAGTTCGAGCGTTCGATCATGCTGCAGGCGATCGACACGCACTGGCGCGAACACCTGTCGGCGCTGGACTACCTGCGCCAGGGCATCCATCTGCGCGGCTATGCGCAGAAGAATCCCAAGCAGGAATACAAGCGCGAGGCTTTCGAACTGTTCTCGGGCATGCTGGATCGCGTGCGCGACGACGTGGTGCGCGTGCTGATGACCGTGCGCGTGCAGTCGTCGGAACAGGTCGAGCAGGCCGAAGCCGAGGCCGCGCAGGCGCATGTGCAAAACGTGCAATACCACCACTCCGACTACGACGAGGCCCTGGCTTCGAATGCGTCGGAAGAGGGCGCCCAGCCCGTGCGCAATGCCTTGCCCAAGGTCGGCCGCAACGACCCGTGCCCGTGCGGCAGCGGCAAGAAGTACAAGCAGTGCCACGGCAAGCTGGTCTGATAGAAAGGGATAGCCATCATGCTGCATTCCGTCGGCCGCACTGAATTCGACCACGCTGTCGTCATGGTGCGCGACCGGCTGGATGCGCTGGCGCCGCACTTCGAACGCCAGGGCTTTCACCTGTCCGAAAAGGCCGTGCACAACCTGGGGTCGTGCAATCGCCTGATCGTGCTGGAAGGCACTTACGTCGAACTGCTGGGATGGCCGCCCGGCGCGCCGCCGGCGCGCAAGGAAATCGCCGATTCGCCGTTCGGGCTGGAAGCGCTGGTGTTCCGCACGTACGACGCGGAAGCGACCTACCAGCGGCTGCGGGACGCCGGCTTTGCCGTCAATCCCGTGCAGGAACTGACCCGTCCCGCCCTGCTGGACGGCCAGGAAGTCCAGGCCCGTTTTCACACCGTGCGCTTTGCCGAGCAACCGCTGCCCGGCATCCGCATGTATTTCTGCCGCCATCTGACGCCCGAGTGCGTCTGGTCCCCGGCACTCATGGCGCATCCCAATGGCGCGCGCAGCCTGTACCGCATCGACGCCCGCGCGGCCGATGCCCGCGGCGTTGCCG
>ENA-OWLM01000299-OWLM01000299.1-metagenome-genome-assembly--contig:-NODE-299-length-19250-cov-3.469810_pt1 | contig 19250 bp, 16 predicted proteins | sample MGYA00245349_ERZ651102 | MGnify/ENA primary metagenome ERZ651102 (study PRJEB26857, sample SAMEA4031759) | metagenome | biome: human; feature: oral; material: saliva | place: Philippines | collected 2014... | reverse complement strand
CCGTGGCGCAGCAGATAGAGGATACGGGGCATGATTTCTCCAGCAAGCTCAATGAGATAACAAGAATGAGGTGGCATGATAACAGATGTGCCGGGGCATCAAAGCCTCATACGGGGCAGACGACCATCCGCCGCTAGGCGGTGGCCCGCCTTGGTGGTTCCCCGGCGCGTCATGGCGGCGTCCAGCAAGAGGGCACGATAGGGAGGGATCATCGCGCTGAGAACAGATCTGCCAGGCCCCATGACCAGCAACGCCCCCGGCCCATGGGTATCGAGCTCCATCTCACGTCCTCTGGTACCAGGCGTCAGGAGCCCTGTGCCGGGAATCAAGGCGTCGCGGGACCGCCCATCAGCCCCCTCGCCTAACCCCTGCCTTTAGAGAGGGAATGTTTGGAACCCAAACCGCCCTGAACACAGAGGAAGGCCGCCAATACGGCAGAAAAACGGCCTTTTCGCCGCCATATCGCGGCCATTTCACCAGGTATCGCTGGCTCCTCCCGGGGGGCCCTGGTGTACAATCGCCAACCCGATGCGATCCTCTATCCGGCCATGGTGCAGGCCGTTTTTCACCCCAGAGTAGATGAATGTGACCGCGACCCACCCCATGCTCGACAGTTATTACAGCCATGACCTGGTGTTCTTCTCCATCCTGGTGGCGGTGCTCGCCTCCTACACGGCGCTGAACATGACGAGCCGGGTGAGCCAGAGCCAGGGAAGGGCCGCTGCCCTCTGGCTCGCGGGGGGCGCCTTCGCCATGGGGTTCGGTATCTGGTCCATGCACTTCATCGGCATGCTCGCCTTCAACTTGCCCATCGCGCTCGGCTACGATCTCCCCCTCACCGGTCTCTCCCTGGTGGCGGCCATCGGCTCGTCGGCCTTCGCCCTCTGGCTGGTGAGCCGCCCCCAGCTCCCCTGGGGCCGGATCCTGTTCGGGGCCGTGCTGATGGGGGCCGGGATCGCCACCATGCACTACATCGGCATGGCGGCCATGAAGATAATGCCCGGCATCCACTACCAGAGGGGGCTCTTCGTCCTCTCCATCCTCATCGCCGTGCTCGCCTCCGGGGCCGCCCTCTGGATTGCGTTCAGACTGCGCAACAGCAGCCCGCGCGCCTTCTTCAGCAAGGCTTGCGCCTCCCTCGTCATGGGGGCCGCCATCATCGGCATGCACTACACCGGCATGGCGGCGGCACAGTTTCCGGAAGGGAGCCTGTGCGGCGCCCTCTACACCGGGCTCGATACCCAGTGGCTGGCGACCGTGATCATCATCGTGACCCTGGCGGTATTCGCCATCGCCCTGGTCCTCTCCATGCTGGATGCCCACGCGGCGCGCCTCTCGACCTCCCTCCACCAGGCCCACAACGAGCTGCTCAAGCTGGCGCTGCACGACAGCCTGACCCGGCTGCCCAACCGCTTGCTGTTCGCCGACCGCCTGGAGCAGCGCATTCAGGAGTGCCAGCACAGCCAGCGTAGCTTCTCCCTGCTGTTTCTCGATCTCGACGGCTTCAAGATCATCAACGATGCCCACGGCCACCACACCGGAGATCTGCTGCTGGTCGAAGTGGCGGAGCGGATCTCCGCGCTGCTTGGCCCCAATGACACCGCCTCGCGCTTCGGGGGGGATGAGTTCGTGCTGGCCCTGGCGCCGGGGGATGTCGGCCAGACCACGGCCTTCGCCGAGCGCCTGCTGGCCGCCCTGGCACAGCCCTATCAGTGGGAGCACCACAGCCTGCACATCACCGCCAGCATCGGCATTGCGGTCTATCCCCAGGACGGCACCAGCCTGCACGAGCTGACCCTCAACGCCGACGCCGCCATGTACTACGCCAAGGAGCGGGGGCGCAACGACTACTACTACTTCGACAGCGCCATGAACGCCAACGCCCACCAGCAGTTCCTGCTGCAACAGGAGCTGCAACACGCCCTGGAGCGGGGGGAGCTCGTCCTGCACTACCAGCCCAAATACGCCGCCCGCAGCGGCGAGGTGGTCGGTGCCGAGGCTCTGCTGCGCTGGCAACACCCGCAGCAGGGAGCCATCTCGCCGGCCCGCTTCCTGCCCCTGGCGGAGAAGAGCCGGCTTATCATCCCCATCGGCAACTGGGTCATCGACGAGGCGTGCCGCCAGATGAGCCGCTGGCGCGATGCAGGGCACCCGGACTGGAGCGTGGCCGTCAACCTCTCCACCATACAGCTGGCCAGCCCTGGCCTTTTGGAAGAGGTAGAATCCGCCCTCGCCCGCCATCGGCTGGAGGCCCGTCACCTGACCCTGGAGATCACCGAAACCACCGCCATGGAGAACGCCGAGGAGAGCCTGGCCATCCTCAGCCGCCTGGCCGAGCTCGGGCTTGGCATCTCCATCGACGACTTCGGCACCGGCTACTCCAGCCTGCTCTACCTCAAGCGCTTCCCCGCCAACGAGCTCAAGATAGACAGGGGCTTCGTCACCACGCTGGCGCCACAGGGGGACGATGCCACCATCATCGGCGCCATCATTGCCCTGGGTCAGGCCCTGGAGATGCGCATCGTGGCCGAGGGGGTGGAAACCGAAGAGCAGCGCGCCCTGCTGACACTGCTCGGTTGTGACACCCTGCAGGGGTATCTGCTCGGGCGTCCCATGACGGGCGACCAGCTGCTGGCGCACTGCTGCGCCGAGGCGGCAATCCCAGACAGCGTGCCCACCTGAACCAGCCCCCTATCTGCGCCCATCCCGCGCTTACTGATTGCGCCTGACCTTGACTCTGGGTAGGCTGCGACAACAAGACTCGAGTGCTGCCTTCCATCCCATTGAACGGGGGCAGCCTGCGCGTTCTCCCTATCGCAACAAGGCAGTTCACACGAGGAGCAACAGATGGCCAGATACCAGTTCTTCAGCGTCCCGGCCTCCAACCGGCAGCAGTACACCTATATCGACATGGCGTCCCCCAGCTTTCTGAGCGAGAAGGCGGCGCTGCTCGCGCAAGGGTTCGAGGTGCAGGAGGACTTTATCGATGCCGCCAACCCGACGGAGGCGGTGGAGAAGTACAAGTCAGACTTCCTCTATGTCGCCGATGAGGTGGGCAAGTCCGAGGCCGGCTACGGCGCCATGGTCGCCCTGCAGGAGCTGGGCAAGATGCTGCGGGGAAACACGCGGGGCAACTGAATACACCGAGAAACCCTGGCCGTCGGCAGCGTGTCGATGGCTACGAGAGACGCCCCCTGGCGGCGGGCGAGCTGGCGGAACATGGCGATAAGCTCCTCTTCGCTGCCGGGTTCCAAGGGCAGAGACGCCTGGTGCGAGGGCACATCCCGTGCGCAAGCCCTTCGCCCCCCTTAACGCCGCACAACAAAAACGGCGCCCGAAGGCGCCGTTTTTATTCCCGTCTTTGTGTGTTCACCGACGGGGCGAACAAGCCAGGGCTTATTCGTCTTCCAGGTAGGCGTAGCCTTGCAGACCCAGCTCCAGCTCTTCGAGCAGGGCCTTGCGGGTCGCATCGTCCAGCGCCGGGTGGGAGACGATCCGCTGGTAGTTCTCGCGGATCACGGACGGGTCGATGTTGACGTAACGCAGCAGCTGGTCGACGGTGTCGCCGCGCACCACGTTGCGGATGTCCATCCTGCCTTCCTCGTCCAGCCACACTTCCGCGCAGTGGGTGTCACCGAACAGGTTGTGCAGATCGCCGAGGATCTCCTGGTAGGCGCCCACCAGGAAGAAGCCGACGTGGCACTCTTCGTTCTCACCGTACTCCGGCATCGGCAGGGTGCTTTCCACCCCCAGACCGTCGACGTAGTGCTCCACCTGACCGTCGGAGTCACAGGTGATGTCCATCAGGATGCCGCGGCGGGTGAGCGGGCGCTCGAGGCCGGAGAGCGGCATCACCGGGAACACCTGACCGATGCCCCAGGCATCCGGCAGGGACTGGAACAGGGAGAAGTTCGCAAAGCACTTGTCCGCCAGCTTCTCGGAGAGCTCGTCAGCCAGGGCGCGGTGGTTGCGGTTGACCGGGTTGAGCAGCTCTTTCAGTGCCAGACAGGTGTTCTGGTGCAGCATCTCGGCCCAGGCGCGCTGCTCGAGGTTCAAGAGACCCATGGTGTATTGGGTGTTGACGTCAGCCAGATCCGCCACGGAGTCGTGGAAGATCTCCAGCAGGGAGGGATCTTCCCCGCGCAGGTCCAGCCAGCCCTTCCACATGTTCTGCAGAATGGTGGGCGCGTCTTCATCCGGCGCGCTGATGTCGTTCACCTCGACCCCTTCGGCACCGATGATGTTGGTGACCAGGACGGCGTGGTGCGCGGTCAGGGCACGGCCGGACTCGCTGATGATGGTCGGGTGCGGCAGGTCGAACTCGCGGCACACGTCGCCGATGCCCCACACCACGTTGTTGGCGTACTCGGACAGGCTGTAGTTGGCGGAGCAGTGGCTCTGGGAGCGGGTGCCCTCATAGTCCACGCCCAGGCCACCGCCCACGTCCACCACCTCGACCTTGGCGCCCAGACGGCACAGTTCGGCGTAGAAGCGGCCGCATTCGCGGATGCCGCCCTGGATGTCGCGGATGTTGGCGATCTGGGAGCCCAGGTGGAAGTGCAGCAGCTGCAGGCAGTCCAGCTTGCCCAGGCTGCGCAGGCGCTCGACCAGCGCCAGGATCTGGGAGGCGGAGAGGCCGAACTTGGACATGGAGCCGCCGCTCGACTCCCACATGCCGGAGCCGGTGGACGCCAGACGGGCACGCACCCCGATATTGGGTTTGATGTTAAGGCGAGCTGACTCGTCCAGCACCATTTCCAGCTCGGAGGGCTTCTCCACCACGATGTAGACCTTGTGGCCCATCAGGTTGCCGAGCAGAGCGTGGCGGATGTATTCCCGGTCCTTGTAACCGTTGCAGACGATCACGGACCCTTGCTCATGGTGGTGGGACAGCACGGCCAGCAGCTCCGGTTTGGAGCCTGCTTCCAGCCCAAGCCGGGGCTTGTCGCTGTAGGACTGACTGATGGTCTCGATGACGCGACGCTGCTGGTTCACCTTGATGGGGTAAACACACAGGTAGTCCCCTTCATAGCCGGACTTCTCGATGGCCTGACCGAAGGCGTTGAACAGCGCGTCGACCCGGCTCTTGAGGATGTCGGGGAAGCGCAGCAACACAGGGGTGGTCAGCCCGGACTGGCGCAGCTGCTCGATGGCGTCGGACAGCACGATCTGCGCCTCGGGACGAGACTTGTCGGGGGAAACGGTCACATGACCGGCGTCATTGATATTGAAAAAACCCGCACCCCAGTAGGGAACGTTGTAGACCTTCAAGGAGTCCTTGCTGGACCAGTTAGTCATGGGCTATGCCTCGCAAATGAGCGGCCGTGGGCCGCCTTCGTTACCCTCAATCACATCCAGACCATCGATGGCAACATGGGGCGGGCCAGAGTGGCCTGCCTGCCCGGTGCGTGACGGCACACTCGGCGGCGGCCTGTCTGCCTCGCCGTGGCCCGGTCACCCCGGTTAATCTGTTGCACATCGCGGCAAGCCAAGGCTGCCTGGTGGATCTTGGGAAGTAACGAGTCTTGATGTGGGGCTGGTGGCTTTACATCAAGCTCAACGGTATGCGGTGCCACCTTAACGGGGCGCCGCGGTACTTTGATGACAATCGGCATCAGCCACGCCGTTTGTTCATCATTCGGCAGCGTTCCCGACGGACAGGAGAGGGTTCCAAGGAAGAGAAGGGAAGACGTCAGCACGCAAGGTGTTGATAGACGACGACCACCACAGCCAACCCATTTCCAGTGACCGCCCATGACAAGGGAAGATGATGAGCCGTTGGCTCACTCGGTCAGCCGAAAGATGAGAGTCCGTTGTTCTCCCTGATACCGGAGCCTAACCGGTATTAAAGAAACCATTCCCCAGCAGTGTCTGTCGTTTCTGCGTGCCTCGCCCTATAGGCGTGTGACCCTCCGGGTGTCTGGCGGCCTCTGCCTGCTCAGGGTTACCCTCGGATCGGCGCGGAGTGTACACACTTACCGCCGCCAGTGACAATAAAAAATCGTGTTAAAAAACGGGTTTTCGTCGGGGGGGCAGATCTCGCTGTCAGCGAGGCGGGCTCTGGGGTGGCGGGGTATGAGTCCGGTCTGGATAAGCCCTGAAAATAACGGGTGATCCGCCCTTTTTCCCCCACCCCTCGCCAATGCTGGGCCAGGGGCAAATTCAGGGCTTTCGCATATGCTTAACCAGTTTTTATTTTGGAATTTTTATTCATCCAGATACCCAAAAGCCCTCGCCGGTTCCGCCCTCCCCCCTCTCCTGCTTCCGATAAAGTCATCAAAAGCTGCGCTGACGCAATAAGCGTCGTGAGCATCTTGGCCACAATGGCTCCTCTTCCGTGACCCGAGGCCTGCCAATGACCACCCTGCTTGAGCGTTTTCTCCATTACCTGACCTTCCACACCCGCTCCGACGCTACCAACCCCGCCTGCCCCAGCAGCGAGGGGCAGCTCGTCTTCGCCCGCGCCCTCTTCGACGAGATGACCGCCATGGGGCTGGCCCAGGTCACTCTGGACGAGCACGGCTACCTCACCGCCTGCCTGCCGGGCAACCAGCCGGATGCACCGGCCATCGGGCTCATCGCCCACATGGATACCGCCGACTACGAGGCCCGGCAGGTGGTGCCCCAGATTGTCGAGAACTACCAGGGGGGTGACATCTGCCTCGGCAAGGGGGACGAGGTGCTGGCCATCCGCCAGTACCGCTTCCTGAAAAACTACCTGGGACAGGATCTCATCACCACGGACGGCACCACCCTGCTGGGTGCCGACGACAAGGCGGGCATCGCCGAGATCCTCACCGCCGTCCAGCACCTCCAGGCCCACCCCGAGATCCCCCGCGGCGATCTCTGGATTGGCTTCACCCCGGACGAGGAGATAGGCCGCGGCGCCGACCGCTTCCCGCTGGCGCGCTTCCCGGCCAAGTGGGCCTACACGGTGGACGGCGGCGAGCTAGGGGAACTCGAATACGAGAACTTCAACGCCGCCAGCGCCACGGTGCGCATCGTCGGCAACAACGTCCACCCCGGCACTGCCAAGGGCAGCATGATCAACAGCCAGACCCTGGCCGCCCGCTTCCACGCCGCCATGCCACCCGAGCAGACCCCGGAGTGTACCGAGGGCTACGAAGGCTTCTTCCACCTGGTCCGGATGGAGGGCACCGTGGAGGAGAGCACCCTGCACTACCTCATCCGCGACTTCGACGACGAGGGCTTCGCCGCCCGCAAGGCCCAGCTCAAGGAGCGGGTCGCCTCCCTGCAGCTCGACGCCCCCAAGGCACGCATCACCCTGGGGATAGAGGACAACTACCGCAACATGGGCAGCCAGATAGCGCCCCATCCCCACATCGTCGAACTGGCGAGGGCCGCCATGGAGGCCGCCGACGTGACCCCGAAGATCAAGCCCATCCGCGGCGGCACCGACGGCGCCCGCCTCTCCTTTATGGGGCTGCCCTGCCCCAATATTTTCACGGGGGGCCATAACTTCCACGGCAAGCACGAGTTCATCCCGTTGCAATCCATGGAGAAGGCAGTCGCCACCCTGGTGGCGCTGGTGCGCCTCACCTCGGCCTGGCGGGCAGAGTAAGGGATTGAGGACGGGGTTCGCCCCGTCATCAAACCGTCACGGCGCTGCCACACGGCGGGAACGCAGGGAAGGGAAGCTTGAGCAAAGTTCAGCGGAGCCTTGCCCATGTTCGACGTCGATACCCTGCTGGGGCAACACCTGCCCCGGCTCGCCACCCAACCCCTCATCCGTCCCCTGCTCCGGCAAGGACTGCGCTGGCTGCTCCACGAGGAGGCCTTTGCCCGCTTTGCCCAGCGCCACCCCCACCTGCGCGGCCTCGACTTCGTCGAGCAGGCCCTCACCGAGCTCGACTTCGATTATCGGGTGAGCGAGGCGCAGCTCGAGAACGTCCCCGCCAGCGGCAGGGTCATCCTGGTCGCGAACCACCCCATCGGCTCCCTGGACGGCCTCGCCCTGCTGCGCCTGCTCGGGCGCATTCGCCCGGACGTCAAGATAGTGGCCAACCGGCTGCTGGCAGAGCTCGCCCCCCTGCGCCCCCTGCTGCTGCCGGTGGACAACCTGGGGGGCAAGACGGACAGGCGCGCCATCCTGGCCATGGGGGAGCACCTGGCCCGGGAGGGGGCCCTCATCATCTTCCCCGCCGGCGAGGTGTCACGACTCGGCCCCAAGGGGGTGAAGGACGGCCCCTGGCAGGGAGGTTTCATCAAGCTGGCCAGGCGCACCCGCACCCCCCTGGTGCCGGTGCACCTGGACGGGCGCAACGGCCTCTCCTTCTATCTCGCCGCCTGGCTCAACAACGACTGGGCGGGCCTGCTGCTGGTCAAGCAGCTGTTTCGCCAGCAGGGGCGGCGCCTCTCCCTCACCCTGGGGGAGCGCATTCCCCCCCAGAGCCTCGGGGATCTCGCCCCCAAGAGCGCCGCCGCCCTGGTGCGCAGCCACCTCTATCGCCTCGGGAAGGGGAAGAAGGGGCGGTTGCAAACCGAAGCCCCCATCGCCCTGCCGGAGGATCGCCGCCTGCTGAAACAGGCCATCGACGGGTGCGAGCTGCTCGGACAGACCCCGGACGGCCAGCGCATCCTGCTCTATCGCCGCCACGAGCAGAGCCACTCGACCATATTGCGCGAGCTCGGCCGGCTGCGGGAGATCGCCTTTCGCGCCGTGGGGGAAGGCTCGGGCAGGCGGCGGGACCTCGACGCCTTCGACGATGACTACCACCACCTCCTTCTCTGGGATCCGGCCCGGCTCGACATCGTGGGAGCCTATCGCTTCGCCCCGGTGCCCGAGCGGCTCGCGAGCAAGGGGCTGGACGGCCTCTACAGCCACACCCTGTTCGGTTTCGAGGAGAAGCTGCTGCCCCGCCTGGAGCAGGCCATCGAGCTCGGCCGCAGCTTCATCCAGCCCGCCTACTGGGGCAAGCGGGGGCTCGATTATCTCTGGTTCGGCATCGGTGCCTATCTGGCCCGTTATCCCCAGTACCGCTACCTGTTCGGGCCCGTGACCCTCTCCGGCAGCCTGCCCCCGGCGGCCAAGGATCTGCTGGTGGGCTTCTACCGTCAGCACTTCGCCCCCGAGCTGGCGCTGGCCCCCTCCCGCCGCCCCTATCCCCAGACCCCGCCCCTGTTCGAGGGGCGCGACTACGGGGACGACCTCAAGGTGCTCAAGGCGGGGCTAGACAACCTGGGCTGCGCCATCCCCACCCTCTACAAGCAGTACGCCGAGCTGTGCGAGCCGGGGGGCGTGCAGTTCATGGACTTTGGCATCGACCCCGACTTCAACCACTGCATCGACGGCCTGGTCTGGGTGGACGTGCACCGCATCAAGCCCCACAAGCGGGCGCGCTATATCGGCGCCCCCGTCCAGGCTGACGTCGCCAGCCAGCCGTCACGGCAACAAAAAGAAGAGGGAGGCTGATGCCTCCCTCTTCTTTGTCATCTTCACGCCTCATTCGGTGGCGGGCTTGCGATCCGCGTGGCCGAGGTCGCGCTCGGGGGCGATGACATCGCGCACCCGCTGCTTGATCTCCTTGGCCTCGGGGAAGCCCTCGTCCGCCACCCGATCCCACACCAGCACCCCGTCCACCAGGATGCGGAACTCCCCCTTGCTGGCGGGCACCAGCGCCACCTCGCCAAGTTCGCTGTCGAAGGTGGAGAGCAGCTCCTGGGCCAGCCAGGCCGCCCGCAGCATCCAGCGGCACAGGGTGCAGTAACGGATTTCGATGCGCGGTTTGTTCATCGGGACTTGTGTCTCTGTCATGGGGTGACTCCGTGAAAATCGGTTAACCAGTGGCGGGCGATGCGCTGCATGGTGGCCTCGGGCAACTCGTGCAGGCCGGGGGCCGGTCCCTGACGGGCCAGCAGGTGTACCCCTTCGATGATCTCCGCCAGCACCAGATAGACATACTCGCCGATGACGGCGCCGTGGACAAAGTTGACCGCCTCGCCCCGGTTGAGCAGGAAGATGGTGCTGCCGTCCGGGCGGCTCAGCGCCAGCACGTGGGGGCACACCTCCTCGCTCGGCCAGGGCAGCTGGGAGAGGCAGAACGCGAACTCGTCGTCGGCGGAGGTGACGGACGCCAGCATGGCGCCGGGGCGCAGGGCCTGCAGATCCGCCAGATCGAGGGAGCCGTTGCCGGTGGAGCAGATCACCAGCTCGGCCCGCGCCAGGGCCTCGGCCTTGTTCACCAGCTTGAAGCCGTGGGAGAGCGCCTCCACCTGGCGCAGGGCATCCGTCTCCACCAGCTCCAGGTGCAGGTTGCGGCAGCGCAGCTCGCGGGCGATGCTGCGCCCCACCTTGCCATAGCCAAACAGGGCGGCCTGACAGACGTTGAAGGTGCGCCTCAGTGTGCGCGCCAGGGACTCGGCGGAGTAGACCACGCTCAGGCCGATCTGGATATCTTCCGCCTGCTTGAGGGGGCTGCGGGCCACCGAGATGACGGGGGCCGCCAGGTGCTCCTGCTCGTAACGCTGATGGCCGTTCTCGGTCATCTCCACCACCCCGATGAAGCGTTCGCCAAAGTGCTCGGCCAGCACCGCCTGGCTCTTGGCAAAGTAGCCACCGATGTCGAGGATGATGAGCCGCTCATGCTCCCGCACCAGGGGGGCAATCTGGTCGATGACCCCCTCGGGATCCGAGGTCCAGTGACGATTGAGGGGCAATACGGGGTAGTGCTGCTGTGCCCAGGCCAGGGTAGGTCCGTGCACGGACTTGGGTTTGGGCAGGATGGCGCCGACCCGCCCCACCTGGTCGAGCACCTGGATGAAGTGGGGTCTGTCGGGCAGCAAATGGGTCACCAGCAGGATGCAGAGATCCCCGAGGCGTCCCTGTTCGGTGAAATGGCTAAAAAACAGATGCTCAGATCCCTGACTGTGCAACTGTGGCCTCCTTAGCGTGCCGCGGGAAAGCAGGCAAACAGAACCCGGCAAAGCCGGGTTCTGTGTGTGTCCAGATAATGAAAATCCTTTTTATCTGAAAGCACCATGGGTCTCAATCTTTATCTACACAGACTATGACAAGCCCGTCAATTTATACGGTAATAGCCTGTTTTTTATACTTAAATCAATAAAGAGAGGCCTCTGGCCACACCCACCACAGGCTCACGCCCGCCCCTATCCCCGCCACCAGGATAAGCAGACCCCAACGGGTCAGTCCCGGGCGACTGTGCAGGGCCCGCTCAAGCAGGGGCAGCAACCAGACAGGCAGCAGCACCAAGAGCGGCACTTCCACGTATTGCCAGGCGAGCATCTGCACGAAGGCGAGCGCCAGTCCCAGGCTGCCTGGCGACACCTTGACGCCGGCAAAGGCGCCGAGCAGGGCGCGGAACCCGGCGAAGGCGGCCAGGGCCCCCGCGAGCTGGGCGATGAGCAGGCTGCCGTCGATACCGATGACCAGCGCCAGCCAGATGAAGCCGAGGGCGAAACCGAGCCCCTCCTCGCTGTCAGCGTACCAGCGCGTCCAGCCATACCAGGCGATGGCGGGCAACAGGGCCAGCCAGATCCCGGGTTCGCTGCCGAGCACGGAGGAGAGTCCCAGCCACCACACCAGGGCGCCCAGCAGGGCGAAGATCGCGAGGGCAACGCGCTTGTCGGCCTGCTGCGCCAGGGCGGGCACCAGCAGGGTGAGCGGCAGCCACTGCCACGCCTTGGCCGGCACACCATAGGCGCCCCCCAGCAGGCAGCCCAGCAGCCAGAGGGCCAGCGCCCCCCACAGATACCCCAGCCGCGGCCAGCGCCATGACAGCAAAGCGGCCCCCAAAGGGGCCGCCAGGGTTTGAAGCAGAAGTGCTGCGCCCATTACTTGCGCACGCCTTCGACAAACAGGTTGATGCTCATCTCGTCCGGGATGTTCGGCACCATGTAGTTCACGCCAAAGTCGCTGCGCTTGATGGTGGTGGTGGCGTTGAAGCCGCTGCGGTAGCCACCCCAGGGGTCCTTGCCTTCACCGATGTGGACCATGTCGAAGGCCACTTCCTTGGAGACGCCGTGCAGGGTCAAAGTCCCCTTGAGCACGCCCTTCTCCTTGGTGCCTTCATAACCGGAGCTGACGAAGGTCATCTTGGGGAACTGCTTCACGTCCAGGAAATCCGGGCTGCGCAGGTGCTTGTCACGGGCTTCGTGGTTGGAGTCCACGCTGGCGGCATCGATCTCGAAGCTCGCCTTGGCCGCCGCCGGGTTGGCGTCGTCCATGCTGAAGGTACCGCTGAAGGTGTTGAACCGGCCGATGAGCTCGGAGAAGCCGAGGTGGCCCACCTTGAACTGGACAGTGGTGTGTGCCGCGTCGACGTCGTAATCGGCTGCCATCAGGGGAGCCGCCATAAACAGGCAGGAGGCCAGCAGGGCCTTGGTCATTTTCATTCCGATCGTTCCTTCATTAGGGGTTCACATCTGTGAACGAGATGCTAACCTCCAAGTAGTAATAGATAATCATCGATTTATTAAAATAATTATCAACCGAGAGTGGAATATGGATCAGATAGCCGCCATGCGTACCTTCATCAAGGTGGTGGAGTGCCAGAGCTTTACCCGGGCTGCCCACCAGCTTGGCATCTCGGTCGCCATGACCTCCAAGCTGATGCAGCAGCTGGAGGAGTCCCTGTCGACCCGGCTGCTGTCGCGCACCACTCGCCAGGTCAACCCCACCGAGGCGGGCCTCTTCTATTACCAGCGCTCCCAGGCCCTGCTGGCGGAGCTGGAAGAGACCCACAGCCAGCTCACCCGCAACAACCAGCAGCCCCAGGGCACCCTCAAGCTGTCGGTGCCCATGGACTTTGGCTACCTGCACCTCTCCCCCGCCCTGCCGCTGTTTCGCGAGCGCTTTCCCGAGCTCAAGCTGGAGATAGAGTACAGCGACCGGCGGGTCGCCCTGGTGGAGGAGGGCTTCGATCTGGCGCTGCGCATCGGCAACCTGCCGGACTCCTCCCTGGTGGCCAAGCCGCTCGCCATGATGAGGCTGGTGGTGTGCGCCAGCCCCGACTACCTCGCCCGCCGGGGCACTCCCAGGACCCCGGAGGATCTCAAGCAGCACGACTGCCTCATCTACACCCTGACCCAGCCGGACTGGGTCTTCAAGCGGGATGGGGAGCAGCTGAGCGTGCGCCCCCAAGGGCCCCTTCGCGCCAACAACGGCGTGGCCCTGACCCGGGCGGCCTGCGACCACCAGGGCATCATACTGCAGCCCACCTTCATCGTCGGCGATGCGCTGCGCTCGGGGGAGCTGGTGCCCTTGCTGCCAGAGTGGGAGAAGGGACAGGTGGGGCTCTATGCCCTCTACCCGCATCGCCGCTTCATCTCCGCCAAGGTGCGCTGCTTCATCGAATTCGTGCAGGAGCGCTATCTCGCGCCCCACTACTGGGACAGGGAGACCTGAGGCGCCGGAGCGGGAGAGAAGATCAGGTCTTGGGAGGGAGCGGCAGATCGGCCAGCAGCAGGGTCTCCTGCTGCACTATCTGCCAGCGTGGCAGGCGCTGCTGCAAGGTGGCGAGCTGCGCCTCGCCCAGGGTGTAAGGCAGGGTGATGCGCAGGCAGTGGCAGTCCAGCATGGCCGCGAGCTGCAGGATGAGGGCAAGGTTGGCCTCGTCACTCTTGTGCCTGTTGATGCGCTTGCCGAGCTCATGGCGAAAATGGGTCTCGGGATCCTGGGTCATCGCCTGCCAGCCGTAGCCGAACAGCGGGATGAAGGCGCTGATGATGCCAAGGGCGGTCAGCGGCTGCTTGGGCGGGTGATAGAGGGCGTTGAGATCCAGCAGGATGGGGCTTTGATGGGGCTCACGACTGCCGGATAAAATAGCATTGCTCATTGGATAACCTTGTTGATTCCTCTAGACTTCGCCGCATATTTGACCCGACATGCCAACGAGGTGCTGATGCTAAGCGATATCGAGATCTCCCGCCAGTCCCCCCGTCTCCCCGTCCACCCGCCGGCCGAGCGCCTCGCCATCCCGCCGCACCTGCTCCACCCCCATGGCCACTACAAGGGCAAGCTGGACCTGGATCTGCTCAAGCAGGCCCCCACACACGCCGGCAAGCTGGTGCTGGTGAGCGCCATTACCCCGACTCCCCTCGGCGAGGGCAAGACGGTCACCACGATCGGGCTCGCCATGGGGCTCAACCACATCGGCCACCCCGGCATCGCCACCATACGCCAGCCGAGCCTGGGCCCCGTGTTCGGGGTCAAGGGGGGCGCCGCCGGGGGCGGCATGGCACAGGTGGTACCGATGGAGGAGATGAATCTCCACCTCACCGGGGATTTTCACGCCCTCAGTGCCGCCCACAACCTGGCGGCCGCCGCCCTGGATGCCCGCCTGTTCCACGAACAGAAGCTGGGCGACCAGTTCACTGCCAGAACCGGCCTGAACCGGCTCGATATCGACCCGGCCAACATCCTCTGGCCCCGCACCCTCGACATGAACGACCGCGCCCTGCGCCACCTCACCATAGGCCAGGGTGGCACCGCCGATGGTGTCGAGCGCCCCGATCGCTTCGTCATCACCGCCGCCTCCGAGCTGATGGCCATCCTGGCGCTGGCGAGCGATCTGAAGGATTTGCGCGCGCGCATCGGTCGCATCCAGCTGGCACTCGATCTCCACGGCAACCCCGTCACCGCCGAGCGGCTCGAGGTCGCGGGCGCCATGACGGTCCTGCTGAAGGATGCCCTGCAGCCCACCCTGATGCAAACCACGGAGCAGACCCCGGTGCTGGTGCACGCCGGCCCCTTTGCCAACATCGCCCACGGCAACTCCTCGGTCATCGCGGATCGCATGGCCCTGGGCCTCGCCGACTATGTGGTGACCGAAGCGGGCTTCGGCTCCGACATGGGGCTGGAGAAGTTCTTCAACATCAAGGGCCGCCAGTCCGGTCTCACCCCTGCCTGTGTGGTGCTGGTGGCCACGGTGCGCGGCCTCAAGGCCAACAGCGGCCTGCTCGACATCCGCCCGGGCCAGCCCCTGCCCGAGAGCCTGTTGGGGGAAGATCTCGCCACCCTGCGCCAGGGCTGCGCCAACCTCGCCTGGCACATCGCCAACGCCCGCCGCTACGGGGTGCCCGTGGTGGTCGCCATCAACCGCTTCCCCACCGACAGCGAGGCCGAGCTGGCCCTGCTGGCGGAGGAGGCGCGCCAGGCGGGGGCCCAGGGGGTCGCCCTCTCCCAGGCATTCACCCAGGGGGGGGCCGGCGCCGCCGAGCTCGCCCGGGCCGTGGTCAGCGCCTGCGCACAGCCGAGCGAGCCCCGCCTGCTCTACTCCGACGAGATGAGCCTGGCGGCCAAGCTCGCCACCCTGGTGGAGTGCGGCTATGGCGGCCGTGGCGTCACCCTCTCGGACCAGGCCCGCCAGCAGCTCGCCCGACTCTCGGCGGCGGGCTGGGATCACCTGCCCATCTGCATGGCCAAGACGCCCCTCTCCATCAGCCACGATCCGGCCAGGAAGGGGGTGCCGACGGACTTCGAGGTGCCCGTCGAGGAGGTGAGGCTCTGCGCCGGTGCCGGCTTCGTCTATGCCCTGGCGGGCCCCATCATGACCATGCCGGGCCTTGGCAGCCTGCCGGCCTATCGTCATATCGATATCGATGATAACGGAGAGATCATTGGGTTGAGCTAAATGGCCGGGTAAGGGGTCTGGCGTCGGCCGATTACGCTTCGCTAATCGACCCTACGGTCAAAAAAACTGCCAGAAACGACAAGGCCCCGCCAATTGGCGGGGCCTTTCGTTATCACGCCAGCAAGGCTTTAGAGGGTGAAGCGCTGGGTCATATGGTGCAGGGTATTGGCCAGCTTGCTCAGCTCGACACAGGCCTGAGCCGTCTGCTGCGCCCCCAGGGCATTCTCGTCGGCGGCGGCGTGGATGTTGACGATGCTGCGGTTGAGCTCCTCGGTCACCGCATTCTGTTGCTCGGTGGCGGTGGCGATCAGGGTGTTCATGTCGGTGATCTGGGTGACGGCACCGTTGATGCTGTCGATGCTGCCCCCCGCCTCCCGCGCCAGCTCGACGCTGCTCTGCATCTGCTGACGGCTCAGCTGCATGGCGTTGCCCGCCTCGGCGGTGCGCTCCTGCAGCACCTCGATCATCTTGCTGATCTCGGCGGTGGAGGCCTGGGTGCGCTGGGCCAGGGAACGGACTTCGTCCGCGACGACCGCAAAGCCACGGCCCTGCTCGCCGGCCCGGGCCGCCTCGATGGCCGCATTGAGGGCCAGCAGGTTGGTCTGCTCCGCGATGCCGCGAATGACGTCCAGCACCATGCTGATGCTGGCGCTGTCGGTCTCCAGCTGCTGCACCACGGCGCCCGCCTGCTCTATCTGTTGGGATACCTGTTCGATGCTGCCGATGGCGCTGCGCACCACCTCGTTGCCCATGGTCGAGGTGCGGGAGGCCTGCTTGGCCGCACTCATGGCGTCCGTGGTGTTGCGGGCGACCTCGTTGACGGTGGACTGCATCTCGTTCATGGCGGTAGCCACCTGGGAGACCTCGCTCTGCTGGCTGGCCATGCCCTTGGCGGACTGCTCGGAGATGGCACTCACCTCCTCCACCGCGCTGCTGAGCTGGCTCACCGAGCCCGCAATCTCGCTCACGAGATCCGCCAGCGCCCCCTGCATCCGGTCGATGGCCGAGCCCAGCTGACCCAGCTCGTCACGGTTGAAGCGATTGCCGCGGATCCACTCCTGCAGCTCCCCCTTGCCGAGATCGCCGCTGGCGATGCGCTGGGCCTGGCGTGCCAGCATGATGAGCGGGTCGCGGATCTGGCGGGTCAGCACCACGGAGAGCACGGTGACCAGCCCCAGCCCCAGTACCAGGGCGATGATGATGCTCAGCTTGGCGCTGTCGAAGGCGCCGACGACCTCGGCACGGGAGCCCACGGAGTAGCCGTGGTTGATGCGGATGAGATCACCCACCGACTTGGTCAGGTTGGTGTAGAGGGTGATCCCCTCCCCCATGAAGAGGTGCTGGGCCTCGACCCACTGGCCGGCATCCTGCATTTGCCGGATGCGCTGGTGCAGGGCGATGTACCTCTCCCAGTCCGCCTTGACGGTGTCGAAGGTGCGACGCTCCTCCAGATCTTCCGCCCAGATGGTGGCATCGTGGGCCACTATCTGGCGTGCGGCCTCCTGCAGGCTCTTCTCGCTCTCGTTGCGATAATGGGCTCTTTGCTGGGGATCGTCCGCCACCAGGAAGACATCCAGCTCATAGCGGCGCAGGGCATTGATGGTCTCGCCCAGGGTGCTGGTGCGCACGACCGCGGGCAGGATGCTGTCGGTAAACCCGATGGCGGCCCGGTTCATCTTGCTGAATTCAAACAGTGAGAAGCCGCCGATAAAGGCCATCATCAGGCCGAGAACGGCAAAGCCGGCGGTAAGTTTCTTGCCTATCGTCATGGTGTTCATGGCATGTCCTGCATGGGGAAAACAAGTGGCATTGGTCGGCGCCGGGCCCGGGAGCTCGACCACCGTCACCGCCATCCATAGCAGTACATAAAGCCTCGTGCGCGTCGGTACCCGCGAAAGAGGCGCCGCGCCCTGGCGTCCCCCGGGGCGATATCACTCGCCGCAAGGGAGCCGGCTGACCAGTGGTCAGCCGACGGCACGAAGAGCCATATCGGCCGACGCGGACATGGCTTTAGGGATTTTCAGAAAATAATGGGATCAGGGGGCAAGCCCCCTGCGACTTAGCCCTTCAGGCCACCGAGAAACTCGGCACGGGTGTCGGGCTGGGTCTTGAACACGCCACCCAGGGAGGTGGTGGTGGTGTAGGAGGTGGAGTCCATCACGCCGCGAGCCTTCACGCAGAAGTGGGTCGCCTTGATGCTGATGGCCACGTCCTGGGTGCCGAGCAGGGTCTGCAGCGCCAGCAGGATCTGCTGTGTGAGCCGCTCCTGCACCTGGGGCCGACGGGCGAAGAACTGCACGATGCGGTTGATCTTCGACAGACCAATCACCTTGCCGCGGGGAATGTAGGCCACGTGGGCAAAGCCGTCAATGGTGACGAAGTGGTGTTCGCAGGTGCTGGTCAGGCTGATGTCCCGCACCATGATCATCTCGTCCACCTTCATCTTGTTCTCGATCACCGTCACCTTGGGGAAGGTGGCATAGTCGAGGCCGGAGAAGATCTCGTTCACGTACATCTTGGCAATGCGGTGCGGCGTCTCGGCCAGACTGTCGTCGGCCAGATCCAGCCCCAGCGTCTCCATGATGGCGCGCATATGGCCTTCGATTTTTTCCTTCTTCTGCTGGCCGTTCAGTGCATTGGCCACCAGAGGTGTCTCGAGGCCCTGGGCCTCCAGCGCTGCCCTGACCAACAGGGCTTCCTGGCTTAAGCTCGTCATCGTGTTTCTCTCCCACGCTCAGGGACTGTGTTGGCCTTCGGCATGGTGCCATGGCGCAATCTTACAGGGCGATTATTGTCATAATTCTGACTAACTCAAGCCCGTTCCCTGACTTTATGCCAAACCGCGCCCTTTTCCCTGCCCCTGCCTGCCCATCCGGGGGGCGCAGTGGTGGCCCGGTCGGCACTGCCATCTCGGCATGGAACGCCGCCCCGAGCCTGTGACGCCCTCTCTCTATCGGGTGGCCATGCAAGGGGATAGCCGGGCCACCCTTCCCCTGCCCGGGAGTGCCTTTCCCGCATTCCTTGGCAATCAGCCTGCCCATCCGGACGGATTTTTGGGATAATCCGCCCCCTACACACCAGAGAGGTCATGATGATGGGATTCGATACCGGTGCACTCCTCCCCTTGGACAAGGCGCTGCAAGGGATGCTGGAACAACTCACCTGCTGCTGCGAGACGGAGCAACTGCCGCTGCCCCAGGCGCTGGATCGGATACTGGCCGAGGAGATCAGCTCCCCCCTCTCGGTCCCCCCTTTCGACAATGCCGCCATGGACGGCTATGCCGTGCGCCTGGCGGATCTCGCCGCCGGCACCCCGCTTCCCGTGGCGGGCAAAGCCTTCGCCGGCCAACCCTATGACGGCGAGTGGCCAGCCGGCCACTGCATCCGCATCATGACCGGCGCCCCCGTGCCCGCGGGCACTGAGGCAGTGGTGATGCAGGAAGAAACGCAGGCCGGCAACGACGGGATCACTTTTCTGACCCATCCCGCCCCCGGCCAGAATATCCGCCGCCGTGGCGAGGACATGGCGCAAGGCTCCCGGGTGCTCGCGAGCGGTCTGCGCCTGAGCCCCCGTGAGCTGCCGCTGCTGGCCTCCCTTGGCATCGCCAGCGTCTCGGTGCGCCGGCCGCTGAAGGTGGC
>ENA-OWLM01000291-OWLM01000291.1-metagenome-genome-assembly--contig:-NODE-291-length-19416-cov-4.174888_pt1 | contig 19416 bp, 14 predicted proteins | sample MGYA00245349_ERZ651102 | MGnify/ENA primary metagenome ERZ651102 (study PRJEB26857, sample SAMEA4031759) | metagenome | biome: human; feature: oral; material: saliva | place: Philippines | collected 2014... | reverse complement strand
CGATCAAAAAACAAACACATAAAAGTAAACTATAAAACACCACAGATTTTATCTGCAATAGGCTGTTATAACAATATAAGATTCCTAAATCTTGCTTTAGTTATTGGTAAACTTTAGATTATGTTCTCTCCTTAGAAGAACCTGTTTGAATTTTAACGCTATGTTATATAAACTATGAAACCTCCTTAGAGTTTCAAATTTTAATTTTGGATTGACTTCCACCCTTATATTACTTAGAGTAACGTTTAAATTTAAATTTCGTTATAACGTTTGAAACAATTTACGAAAGTAAAAAGTTTTAGCTTATTACAAAGTTAAATTTATTTAAACTTTTAGATAAAAATCTATAGAACAATCAGTATATCTACTGAGTTGTTAACTGTATAGTTACGCTTTGTAGGAACTGGAATTACATTATGTGGTTTTTGTTCTATCGTATTTTCTCTTCGAGTTACGATAAACTTTTAACACTACAGCTAGCCGTTCGGTTAGTTGACTCATCTGACGTGGAGGTTACTGATTCAACATTTCCTCAACTAGTTGGCAGATGTTGCTCTCTTCTGTAACAGTTAGAGGAAAGGTTGCTTACTACAATACGGGGGTTAAACCCCGACCCCCTCCGATGATCCGGGCTCTCACAGGCCTAGTAGGAGGTGGTTGTAGTAACCGTAATCGAAAAGGTTACGGGCCCTAATTGGGTGTGATTTTTCTTTCTTTCTGTTATACGAAGGGAGTACGTCTGCTGACTGCTTGAAGATTTGTTGTATCAGCAACTGTCTGCGTTCAGATGAGACCTGAACCAGAAGTGTGTTGATACCTGGAGGCTTTGCAAAGTTGGAAGATACTTCCTCTGGTAAGATACGTGGTTCAAACGTGTTAAACCCTGAATTTATTTCAGGGAACAAAAGTGGACTGGATTTGTTCCAGTCCTTTTTTGTTACTTTTATTGTTAAATATTATCTTTATATTTGCGTCTCAACTCAGAGACCGGCAATTCTTTCATCATCGGAATATATCCGTTGTCTATCTGATCTAAAAAATCAGAATCATCCACTGATGTTAGATTGTTATTTATATTCTGTTGTGAAAAAGTTTTTAGATAGTTTTTAAAACATTGGCTGCTAACAAACTCATCCCAAACTTGACCTGCCTGCTCGGGAAATACAAGTTCATAAATTACCGCTTTGAAAATAATTGTATTCAAATCGATTGGTAATTTTGGAGTTAATTTTAGATCTTGACCTCTAACGTTATTTTCATCAAATAGAGCGACTAGATGTTGACTCTTTTCGACTGAAGATGATTTGCAATCGACAACAAAAGAGTTTGTTTTTAAATCGAAGAAAATTCTCAAATTCTTTAATAAATTATTAAATAGGTGCAAAGCCATATCTATATCAAAATATATATTGTAATAATAGGCTTTATAAATCGAGGGGTTAGAAACCCCGATTTTCATTAATCGTTTGATAAATTCATCGAATGTCTTGTCTTTAACCTTGTAATTCTGAGATTTAAATAAATTTATATAAGTTTCGTTATCAAAAGAATCAGAACTATCCTTTTCCACCAAATATAAGTAAACCGACTTCCAAAAGGTATTTTTATATTCATCTTTAATATTTTCAGAGAAGGAGATGATTTCTGCACCAGCTTTGGATCTCTCATATTTAAAACCATAAGATGAGATTAATTTTCTACATCTATTTTGTATAAGTCTAGAGAGTTTCCGTAACTGTTTTTCTGTGAGATTATTTAAAGAGGCGTTCAGTTGAACGCACTCTTTTTTGTATATTTCCAACCATTTAGATTGACTGTTACGTTTTGAATCTAACAATTCAATCTCCTTTTTTCATTACTAATTTTCTTTAATTCAGTCAAAGTCAAACCTTTTATATTTGGAATGCGACCGTATTGAATTTGATAGATAAGGGTATCACTATCAGTTGTATCAAGGATCCCAGAGATGTTATTTTTAGAATATCTTTTAAGGTATTCCACGAATCTATCCGCAAGAACGAAGTCGTCCCAATATTTTCTCGATTCAGAAGTGCCAGCCCACTCGTGGCAGAATGCCTTGAATAGAAGTATCTTTAATTCCAAGGGAAAATAAACCGGCTTTATTTTTTCTAGCATACTAATTTCGTGTTTATTTTCTTGAAAAATTGCAACCAAGTGTGATCCGTTTGTTAGTCGATCAACCTTACCCTTTTGGTAAATGGCCGCTAATGTTTTTGATTTTAAATTAAATAATATTCTATTTTTTTTACAAAATGATTTAAAGGTATTGCCCAAAGGTTCAGATTTATAATCATCGTCAAATTCGTATAATAACTCCATTGAATCCCAACTGGAAACAAAGTCATTGAAAGAATCATATTTCATTTCGTCTTTGGATAGGTGCCAACGTTTCCACTCATCATCCTGTACTTCAATCCTATGATACATTTTTTCTATTTCTCCAGCTAATAACTTTGAATAAACAAAACACCAAAACTGATCTTTATGCTCATCTTTAATATTCTTATCTTCCAATAAAATTGACTTTGCGACGCCGAAATAATCATCAGGGATTTTATAATCAGAATCTTCAATAACTTTTTTAGCGTTACTTTTCAATCTTAAAGACAAAGCTCTCAGCTGTTTTTGATCAAGATTATCCAATTCGTACATCAATATTTTTATTTCTTTTTTATAATCATCCAACCAAGTCGCCTGTTTCTCAATTACCATTCACATCAACCTCTTTATTTATTTCAGATTTTACATTTTACTATCATCTTTAATAATATCATAAAAGAGTGGATTTGTCAAAAATAAAAAGGATCAAAAAAATCCTTTTTTAATATTATGGAATGAAACTTTTTTGAACCATTCTGTGATCTTTGAGTTTCTGGTAAAGCTCAGGATAAGCCGGTACGTAACCATCGTAGCATATCTCGTGACTAGGGTTGTAACCCTTATTTAATAACATCAACTCAAAGTTTCGTTTGATTATTTCATCAAATTCCATACGAACCAATGTTTTGAAACTTTCAGGATCATTTTGAATCACAGATTCGAACATTTTATCATCAAGCTGATATCCTTGATAATCCCTTAAGATATACTTAGATAAATATTTCATCAGATTAGAAAAGAATGGAAGTGTATCTTTATTTAATAAAGATGTTTTGAATGATTCTAAATCTTTTAAAATCATCACCTCGCTCTCTTTTGCAATAAACGGATATTGCTCAAATTCACCCTCGTATGGGTTCCCGTAGATTTCATAAATAGTTGATGTGTTAAGAATTTTAAATTTTTCTTCATTCAAATCAAAAAACAAAGAATAGCTCGTCTGATTGTTTTTGATTTTTAAATTAATACCAAACATAAGATTCAATATTTCATTATCATAGCCATATCTAATTTCTTTTATTCTGAGATAATAACCAACCAACTTAGTCAATCTTATCTCGTAACCTTTTAATGGAAAATCATCATCCCCAAAGATAAAAGATAAGATTATTTTCTTTTCATCTTCACTGAAACAGTTTGAGAATAAATCAGAAAATATATCTTCAAATTCTTGACTTAATTTGACTAATTCAAAGTGATTCTTTTTTGAATTAAATTCAAATAAAATAGATTGAATGATAGCCCAAAAAGAATATAATAGTTCAACGTTTCCGTATGCTAACATTTTAAATGTTAGTTTTTCTACTTTCTCTGCACGACCATCGTGTTCATTTTTATACAAAGATTGATCAGAAAAAGGTTTTTGACATCCCCATCCAAAATCAATTTTTTCGACAATTTCCTCAGATGATTTATTTTCCAAAAATTCAATCACTTTTTTTACATCTTTTTTATAGTCATATTCCCAGGTACAACTCTTCTCTGATTTAATCATCAGATACCTTCTTTCTATCTGAATTAACTTCAGATTATTTTTTTTCTTTAATTATAACAGAAAAGAGAGTGGATTGCACTCTCTTTTTAAATGTGATGATATTTTGTATGATCATTTTCTTTCAAATCTACATAAACTGGAAGATTACCGCCGTGCCTTAATAAACTTATCTTACAAGTTTCTGAATTAATAAATTTATTGAGGTTATTTTTAAAGATATCAGCGGAATCTTTTAAGATTATTTCTATAAAAATATCAGGATATTTTAAGAACATATCTCTCAAAAAATATTCGGATCCAATATGATTCTCACAAACAAATCTATTCAAGTATTCAGAAAATATTTCTCCTAAAAAGTCAAAGGATTTTCTAGAATTGAATCTTTCAAGAGTTAACACGTTAACGTCCTTAAATACCTTAATTTGACCTGGTTTAGCAATAAAATATGAGATAATCAATTCATCTGAAGTATCACAAGAATTAATATCTTCATTTAATAAATAATTTTTGTTATTTGCCGCACGCAAACAATTTTTATTTAAATCAAAAAATATAGATAAATTATTCGACTTAACGGATGAAAATTTACCATCTTTATAATATTTAATTATTAAAGAAGTATCCAAGAACCAATTGTTGAAAATAGCCTTTTTAAATGTTAATCTCAATAGATTTTTAAATTTTAAAATTAAAACATCAACATCCGACTCGTTAGATCCAAGAATAAAATTAAGGATGTATTCTTTCTCATCAATTGAAAGTAGATCAAAAAACAAAGAGACTCTATTTAAAAGATGATTTATATCATAATTTTTAGCCAACAAATTTTCTTTTGTTATTTTTCTGTAAAAAAAGGGGCCTTTGTACAGATCTGGTAGCGAATTTCTCTGACAATCACTCAGAAATAAGTTCAATAAAAGTGACAGGGAAAACAGAATGTTGGGATACTTCGAATTTTTAACTTTGTAGAAAAACAACGAAGTTTTTCTGCGATCCTTGTCTGTGAATTTCGAACGATTCCCGAAAGAAACGCCTCTTAGTAGAGGATAGCTTGATCCTTGAGATTTTGAAATAATTTCATTATCAAACCATTCCATATTAGAAACTAGCTCTTCTGCGTCTGTATTTCTAAGGATATTCGAAACGGCTAGATAATCATCACGATACTTCTTGAACCAAGTCGGTTCTGTCCTTTTCATAGTATGATCCTTCTTCCTGAAATAAATTCAGACCTTTCTATTTTTCTAAAATTATAACAGAAAAAGAAAACCTAAGTTTTCTTTTTAAGAATATTTATTGGATTTTACTAATCATCGTCTTCAAAAAAGATACATCAATTCCGGATATTGTGGTATCGTATTGAATTGTATTTGTTCTTCAATGAAATTATCCAATGATTTGTTATCAGTTTTAAGACATTCTGATATAACAGTTTCGACAATCATTCTAGAATGCCTGCGTATTTCGGATATCCAAACCTTCTGATTTTTACTTAAAAATAAATTTTCTAATAGTGGCTTTAAATCAAAATCATTATCAAAGCGATGGGATAATAATTTCATCTCCATCATCTGAGCGTAAACTTTAAGTAGCTCAACATCACCTAATTTTAGTTCATTAGTAAAACCTAAAAACTGGGGTTTATCATTAGCTATGAAAAATATGGATTCGCTATGTACTGTGATTTCATTTCCCGGGAAAATGCCCTCTTTATGTTTTGCAACTTTAAAAGTTTTATTTTTAATATCAAAAGTGATCTTAAAATAAACATTTGTAAAAGGTGCGTAATTTGAAAAATGAATCCAGGATGTTAGCGGGTGAGTTGAAAGTGTCTTGTTATTTACGATGTCCGTCAAAACCTTAGAAAATTTATAAATTCGGTTATGCAACGTTCCATCCGCACGAGTAAATAAACCGATAAATTTAAGTGCCACTTCTTCGTTATAAAAACTAAGAATTTCCTTAAGAGCCTTTATGATTTCTGGCGTTGAGATTATTTTACCACCCATAAAAGTCTTTGAAGATTGAAGCCCTTCCATCACCCGACTAAACAAATAGACGAAGCCGAAGAAGTCATACTTATCCTCAAATTGTTCGGAGACACTCAAGAGATAATCGAACTTCTTGAAAAGTTTCGAACGTTCATCGTCATCTCCAATATTATAATCCGAAACCAAATCTTCTGTCATCAATCTTTTCACTTCGACAACCACCTCGTCAGAGATGATTAGATTGTTAAAAAGTTCCTCCGGTGATTTTGAATCAATGTATTCAAACATCTGCTTGTAATCGGATCGATATCTTTTTAACCAGTCATCAGAAATACCTGTCTTTTGTACCATTAATTTCCTTCTTTCTATCTGAATTTCTTTCAGAATAATTTTATTTCTTAAATTATATTGCAACATCGGGGAATCTATTTATCAAATTTCAGAAAACTATAATTTTTAAAAAAAATAACTGAATTTATTTCAGTAGGAAGAAGGAAACAAAATGAATAAAAAATTAGCAGAAATGTCACTATCAAAATTTGAAAACTTTGAAAAAGATGTTAAGTTTAAGGAATCATTAGTATCATCTCTAAAAGAACGATTTTTAAGTGGATGTAACTTTATTTATGTCGAAAATTTCGTTCGTATAGATTTAGGTTTGAATAAGGAGCTCATCTATGAAGTGGAAGAGTTCGAGAAAACTTTAAAAGACCAATTTTTCAAAAAGATCCTTTTTGAAACTAAGAAACTAGATAATGATTCTCGAGATATTTTCTACTCGATTATTTTTGCAATTGTTCTTCTATTAGAAGATCTGTTCAATCGTAATCTAGATGAAGATGAATCGCTTAAAGATCCTGAATTAATCAAAGAAAAAATTTTAAACAAAATTTTAGAATTGTACAAAAGGGATGAGTTAGAGTCTTCTTTATCTATATTTGATACGGAAATTGAAGAAACTGTAAACTACATTGTTGAAAACATTTTAGAATATTCCGGAGAGGAACCATCAGACTATGATTATTCAGGAGAAGATCCTTTCCCTGTAAACTTCGTAGCTGGAATATTTGATATTTTAACTGTTTATACTGTTTTAAAAACAAATAAAGAGTTAGGAGAACAAGTAGCCTTTTCTTATACTGGTTATAATCTTGAAACTGGATGGGATAATTCAATTGAATTTAATTTCAGCGAGATTAACCCACCGACAACATTTGAAGTCTATTCTGATGTTAATAAAAAACCCGCTTTTGGATTAAATCAAAAGAAATTGGCAGGAAAGTATTTTCAGTTCGCAATGTTAAGTTTAATTTTTTCTAAATGTGAACCTGAAAGTTACGGATATAGTAAAGTTCAGGACGCAACAGAAAGATTCCTTTCTGATGAATATTTGTTATCATTTTTAATTGATAATGTAAAAAAATATCAACAATCAGATTTTGAATCGTAATTCCAATTATCACAAACAAAAGGTCAGGAAACTTTCCTTTTGTTTTTTTATAAAAAAAGATGAATTTATAAAAATTAAAAAGCAGGATTATTCCTGCTTTAATTGTTACAGATTATTGTTTTTATCATATTCTTTAACAATCTGATCATAAGCCGGTAATTGTGAAAAAAACACTGCCGACCGAACGTCGTCGTTAACCCCCGAAGGCAACAATAAGTTGGATGTTACAACATCCTTTGATTTTTTCACAAATAGATTCACCCAAAAATCTGAGTGTTCACAAAGTGTATCTTTCAAATTACGAAAATCATTTCCTAATAAAATAATAGCCAGATTCAATAAGTGACCAATTGTTTGTAAATTATCATAATTCATATCTTCAAAAGAGTAAAAATCATAAAATTTTTGATTTCCAAAATCTAATATCAATTGGCGGTCTTTATCAAAAATTTGAATTATTTTTGAGATCTTTGTCTTTTCACACCAAATAATTTGATTCCAGCTTGTATTGTAGAATAGAATTTGTCTAACAAACAACCGATCGATTTTAATACGTAAATTAGAAGCAATCGATGTCATAGAATAAATATCCCCAACGTACTTATTTTTAATAAGTTGATCTTCAATTGATACAACCAATTCTAATACTTTGGCAGCCAAAAGTTGATGATTATCGTTATCTAAAAATTTATCGACAAAATCAAATGCTACATTTTTTGGGAATAGACTCAATACATCAGTAAACTTTTTAATCAATCTTGTTTTCATAAACAAACCCGTTCTGGATTCTTTATAGAATTTATATTCTTTTCTAACTTCAGTTGTTACTAAAAAGACGAATCCAAAAAATCCGATAGGATCCTTTGTTGTTTTAGAAACTTTTAATAATTTTTTGGCAGCAACGATTGGATCAAAACCTGCCTTTGTTAAGCCTGAATCTGATGAACTTCCTAAATATTCCTTAGAGATTCCATAAGTTAAATCATCCTTTAATAATTTGGGAACTGAATCCCATACCAACATACTTCTGATGATATCATCCGGTGATTTTTGCTCAAAGAACTCCATCATTTTTTTAACATCCTTCTTGTATTCAGAACTCCAATCTGTAACAGTTCCAGTTGTTTTTACCATTAAATTTCCTTCTTTCCGAGTTTTAATACTCTTTTTTGTTTTATTAATTATAAAAACTAAAAAACAAGGATATTAATATCCTTGTCAACTAACCTTTTTGATTAGACTTTCGTAATATTCTTGTAAATCTTCAAAGCGGAACAGTCCCTTTTTACTTGTGAAGTAATCGCCATTCATTTTCTTATTAAAATAGATGAATTTTTTCGGATCATTTTCTCCGAATTTCAAATATTCAATAAATTCGTCGTCGTCAACCTTAAAATCAAATTTAGGATTATTTTTTTTAGAATAGTAAACCCAAAAATCAATCAGTTTACTTGTTAGCTCTGGCCAAATAGAAGATTCACAGGCGTCATCCCCTAACCTAAACTTGACACTTTTGAATTTAGATAGTAAATCAAAGGCCATTTCAACTGGCACGTCAAAGAATGTATCCGATTCTGGAACATCGCCATTGAAATAATAAACTGATGGTGAAAATTTAAATTTTTCACTATAGCTGACTAGCATAGTTGGAGTTGAGGAATCCAGTACCACTGTAACATCAAAAGAAGATAATTTTTCTTCTGGAATGTACTCCAGCATTTCACCCACAAAACCACCAACAAACAGACTGTTGATATCGAACCGCTCGAGTATCAACTTTGTGTTTGCCATCATAATATCATCCAACTCTTTCGGGTAGTCCACTCCGAATGTTTTATAAACTTTTCGTGATGGTAAAATTAAATGTGCATAAAAACTGTTAAACCAATGTTTTCTGTCCTTGCTATCCACAGATGGGAATAAGGAGTTGTAAGAATCTTTCTTTTCTGGATTGATATCTTTATTCTGATGGATAATTTTTTCCTTGAATTTATCTAACATAGTAATCGAAGCTTCTTCAGAAATTTCATTGTATTGCTTGTAAAGAAACATACGGCTAGTAAGTTCTCTGTGATCATCGCAATAAAATGATTTGAAAAACAAATCGCAGACATCTTTGGATAAGATTTTTTTGAAAGAAAATTCTTTGCGATCAAAGACATCATCGAATCCAAAATAATCAAAATCCTGATTAAATAAATCAACTAAGATACGATCCCAGGCCTTTTTTTGATAAATTTTGTCAAAGATACAAAACGGGTATTCGCCCCGAGCGATTGATCTTTGTGGTTTTGACTTCAGCGTTGGCGTCAGCTCTGAAATAAAATCAGAAACAAACGTGTTAAATCGTTCAAGCGTAACATCAATTCCACTCTGGATTGAATAATTGTTTTTGCCAAGTTTTTCAATATTCCAAAAAGACAATTTTACAGTCTTTAACGTTGCACCAAAAATAGGTTTCATAGAAACTGTTCCATCTTCCAAGTTTAGATAGATGATGGACTTCTTATCTGTTTTGTACTTTCCGGATTCTAAATCAGTTAAAAAATCATCTGAATTTACATAAGATACAGCTTTCTTTAAATTTTCCAACCAATAAGGTCGGCTGTCATTGGTATCTCTAACCATTAACTCTCCTTCTTTCTTTATTTTTTTAATTTCTTAAATTATAAGAGAAAAAGGAGATGATAACATCTCCTTAATTTATTAAAGACCTTCAATCATCTTGGCTAGATTTGTCGCAGCTTGTAGCTCACGATCTGTGATTATCACATCAAAATCGTTTATTAAAATTTGCTTCCAACTCTTCAAGAAATAATGCGGATCTTTCAAGTTGTGGTGTAAGTATTCTAAAAACTTAGGACAATTAAATTTGATCTCAAAATTATCTAAAACATAACCCGGATCATCGGTGATATATTCGAGAATTTTGATGAGTCCTATTGCAGTACTTCCCCAACTCTTTGGTTTTAAATTTTCATCATCTACGACAAGTTTAAAAGATTTAAAATCTGAAACCATAACTGCCACTTCAAACTGGTCTGCCTGTGCAATAAGTTCGTGTGGTTTTTCCTTTTTGGAAATAAATTTATCGATATAGCCAAATCCGTTGAGTCCTTTTTGAGTGTCGTTATTTAGAAATGTTGTTCCCGATTTCGACTTAATCGTCAGAGAAATATCCAATTCTGAAACAACAGAAGGAGATACGTTGTTTTTTAACTCGTGATAAAAGAATTTTAAAACTTTAGGATTTAAATCGTAGTATTCAAAAATTGCAGCAGTTGCATTTTTAATATAAAGATCCAAATCTTTAGAATAATTCATATTATTTTTAGAATAAATTTTATAGGCAGGGAATAAAATCTCTTCGTAAAATACATTAAATGAATAATCGTTGTAATAGATTTCTTTTAATTGATTATAATCAGGAACTTTATCTAATCCAAAGTATAACGATCCTTTCACAATCTCTTTTGTTATCTCATCTTCTAAACTTACAAGTTTAGCCTTGTAATTGGAAAATCTATCACACATCTTATCCAAATCTTCTAGAGAATATGTTGACAATTCTTCTCTAAAAATTTCAGTTAAACTTTCATCTGAATTTGTAATAGAAAAATTATTTAAATCAACAACCCTATCAACTTTAACCTTTCCAAGGTAACACCGATCGTACACCAATTTAATTGAAATATATTTAATAATATCCTTTTGCTCTTCTTTGTTAAAAACAAACCAAGGTAGTGATCCAGTAGTTAATCGTTTGATTCTATCTGGTGCATTATTAACCCAGTTGGGACAGCTTCTGTTAAATAAAAATTCTTTTGAAAATTTATTAAAACGTTCCCTGGTTCCAGCAATAGATTCGATAGATTGCGGATTCGCCATACCAAGTTGTGAAATATTTCCACAAGTAATTTTTACGGTTTTCAAGGTAGTTCCGGGAACAGCTCTATCAACTACAAGTCCACGTTCCAAATTAACATAAATATAGTTGTTTTCTTTATCAAAATTGTAATGATTGTACAATAGGTCTTCCACAAATTTATCAGAATTGATATAATTGTGAACTTTTTTAAAGTTGACCATCCAATTGATTGAATCAAAATTTTGGTTTTTAATAACCATTTTACTTGCCTTCTTTCTAATTTTTTATTTTCTTAAATTATAACAGATTTTAAATTATTTCTCAAATTGATCAAGAGGCTACTTCATTTATTATAATTTTAGAAATAAATTTATTCTGGATATATTCCAGTAGAAAGAAGGTTACTGTGGTTATTACAGCTAATAAAAAATCAAACGAAACGAAAACAATTTCGAAAGAAGTTGGAACTCGTGATATCTCAACTGGTCTAAAAAAACTTCAAGATTTCTACGATCTTGCGGTTGCGGGCGAAAGTGTCGTGAAAGATTTTGTTCGAGATAATTTTTTCAAGGCCAAAACTGTTTCAAATTTACAGAATATACAGAGTCAAGAAAAACAAAGAAAATTAAAACGTTTTAAATCTGAGTTTGACGCTGATGTTAAAGATTTTTTTGAAAAATTAGAATCAGATTTGGCAACAACGCAAAAAATGATTGTATTTTTAAAGGATCCAAATCTTAAACTAATAAAGGACGCTGAAATTATCAAATTTGAAAGTAATTATGGATATATTCGTTATCGCTTAAACAATCCGATTTTGAATATTGACTGGGATGATGAAAGCAATGTTTTTACAAAATTAGCTAAAAACTTTGGCAAGGGCCTGGCTGATGATATTGTTGATATTTCTTCAAAGATTTCTGAAAAAATTATTTTAAACAATATTGCACGATGGAAATATTCCAAAAAATCAGACGAAATTACGTCCTTTGATAATAGAATTTGTTCATATATTTCTGAATTATTAGAGGCCGTTATCTCAAAAGATTCTTCTGTCGCACGGAAGATTTATCTCAATCTCTCTAAAAACCAACTAGTTATTGTTCAGGAACATCATAATGTTTTAAGTAAAGACGAACAAAAGGATGATGTTATTCTACTTGTTGATATCAAAAACGAAGGTTTAGCTCAACGAGCTTACAGCAATGCTATTCGCACCGGCGAGATGGATGAACTATTCTCCTTGATTACTAATCGAATTATTAGTGGGATGAAGTCTAAAATTAAGAGTCTGGATTCAAAGAAATTAACTTTGAAGCAGGTTCAAAATGATATCGTTCCTCTAGAAATGTTAAGTGACGAACAAATCATTTCTAGCAATCTAATGAACTATCGCACAATGGATCTTTTGCACCTATGTCGACACGTGAAGGACAAGAAACAAATTTCAAGACTAATAGAAATCATTGCAAAAGAAATTAGAGATAAGTAAAAAAGAAAGAAGGTAAAAATGGTTACAAAAGAAATTGCGGACGTTAAATTCTCAACTGGATTTTTCTCTCTCAAAAATTACACAAAAAAAATGATTGAAAATTCGGAAGAAGTACGTTCTTTTATTGAGAATGGTTTATTTGACAAAAGCATTGAACAATATTTTACTGATAACGAGGTTGAAATCAAACTTTGGATCGAAAGCTTTGAAAATTTAACCGGCATTGACACAACAAGTGTTTTTGAGTATTTCAAACTCAACTTTGATAAATCTATTGAAGTAATTAATCTTTTTGAGGATTTCTCTCATTATGGATTTTTCGATGTATACGACGAGCATAGTTTTGTTGTAGATCAATATCTTTATGAAGATGGTAACGAACACCCGGTAGGTGTTTATTTGAAAGATTTTAATTTCGAATTATCAACCAAATATTTTTCAAATAAAAAATTAATTGAAATTGTTGGTAAACCTATGTTCCTTGAGCTTGTAGAGTTGCAGAAACAATATATGCTCAAAACAAAGATTTTTGTAGATCCAGACGAAGATGGTGTTATCAAAAATTACTCAATCAGGAATGCGATTCGTTACAGTTCTGATTATCGAGAGATCGCTCTAGAAATCCTAAATCTTGTATTATTATGGTCGAGTGATGGTATGAATAAATCGATTTATTACTCAATCAATAATAACAAATTCGAGACTGAACTTAGCGGTACTGAAGATTTGATTCTTTTAACAAATTTAAGTAAATCAGATAAGTATAAGGTCGAATTTTTGAAGGCTGTTTATAGCAAAAACGACAAGGATTTCTTCAACTATTTAGAGTCTCGTATTCTAACTTCGTTAAAAGTACGAACTAAGAATATTCTAAATAATAAGCTAACACTGAAGAAGGTTAAAAGTGGTGATATTCCACTAAGTTTATTGACAGACAATCAAATCTTAGAATCCTTTAGGAATGATTATCTAAAAGTTTCTGACTTGGGAGAAATATCATCCTTAACTTGTGATGAAAAACAATTCAATCGAATGATGGAATTGCTAGAGCTTTTTATTGAAGATCTTTTATAGGGTGGGGTTTTATACCCCACTTTTTATTTTGTTTATTTATTTATTTATTTTTGAGATGGATATTTGCAATTAAAGCAAATTCCATGTTCTCACACTGAAGCGCAAAATCAGCATTTTCGTGAGGCAAAGTAAAACTATCGTACTGTCCTGCAGCTACCAAAGTTTTACACTGAGGTACAGGTACATCACTTAAACGCAACAAACGATTGCAGTTGATTTCATAACGCTCACGCTCTGTCGCGGTAAAATCCGCCATCTGTCTAAAGAACAAGCGCTTAGCTGTCGGAGACATCCGCGTTTTATCAAGCTTAGCATGATTTACAAGGTACAAAATCACCGCCTGACCAAACTCCTCCATGCGGTCTTCTCGCATGAGGTGAAGTGATTCTTCAAGTAGCATACGCCAGCTTTTACGGGTCTTTTGCATCACACCCATCAATACCATACGGTCAACCAATTCCGGTCGTTGATAGGCAAATGATGATGCGACAACCGAACCCAATGACATTCCCATCACGGAAACTTTCTCAATTCCGACGATATCAAGCCATTGACCGAGCATCTTAGACAAATCTGGTAATTCTAAAATTCCAGCGGACTCACCTGTATCAACATTGCGAATCTGCTGATTTGCACCCATTGACGGTAAGTCGATTAAAATAACAGGCCCACTCTCAAAGAGTTGCTCAACACAATACTTATAAGAGTTAAAGTTTTGAAATGCGCCCCCGACAATTACAATTGGCGTATTGTTGATCGTTTTAGGATCTGCAATTGCCATATATTCAATTTTCCAACCATCTATCCATGTTGTACGCGCTGGTTGTTTAAAACTGTTTTTATTGTAAATGTCGAAAAAACCAAAACCTGTATAGGTATGATTTAAATCCGAGTCCATTTGGATAATGGAATTCATATCCTTCCTCCATCCTTGTTTATTTTTCTGCTGCAAGAGTCTCATTTTTGGCGATTTCTACTTGCAAATTAACAAATTTATAAAATTTGTATTACATTTATCCTCTACATTTTTCATTCTATACAAATGCACGTTTTATACGCAATCATTTCCTTCACCACTCGTCCTGTTTAAAGCAATAATCTTTTGCAAAATATTTTATATTTAACATGTGCATCTCATTTATATAAGAAAAATTGCGCTAATTAACAATTTATAATTTCTTGAATTATGAGTTCAGGCTATTCATTGTTCTTCATTTGACTGTTACTATCATTATAAATACATGCAATCGTTAAAATGCTATGCAAGATTCTATTGAAAACTATATGCAACAGGTTGGTACTCAGGCACGTCGTGCGTCTCGAGTTTTAACTAGTGCATCCACTCATTTGAAAAATCATGCACTGTCTGCTATTTACACGGCTTTGGAAAATAACCAAGCGCAAATTTTAGCAGCCAATCAAATTGATATGGAAAATGGGCGCCAACGCCAATTAGATAATGCGCTTTTAGATCGCTTGGAATTAACCCCTGCTCGTTTTAAAGGGATGTTACAAGGATTAAAAGATGTCATTGCTTTGGTCGATCCTATTGGTGAAATCACAGATCTTGCTTATCGCCCCTCAGGGATTCAACTCGGAAAAATGCGTGTACCGCTCGGTGTAATTGGAATGATTTATGAATCACGTCCAAACGTAACACTTGAAGCAGCATCATTAGCTTTAAAATCGGGAAATGCCATTATTTTACGTGGCGGTTCTGAAGCACTTGAATCCAATAAAGCGATTGCAACAGCAATTCAACATGGTTTACAGGTTTCAGGGTTACCTGAACATGCAGTTCAAGTTATTGAAACTTCTGATCGTGCTGCAGTTGGTCATTTGATCACAATGACTGAGTTTGTTGATGTGATTGTGCCACGTGGTGGTAAAAGCCTCATCGAACGAATTAGCAATGAAGCTCGCATTCCTGTGATTAAGCACTTAGATGGCAATTGCCATGTATTTGTTGAAGCTCAAGCGGATTTACAAAAAGCATTACCAATTGCATTAAATGCCAAAACACATCGTTATGGTGTGTGTAATGCGATGGAAACACTTTTGGTTGATGAAGTGATCGCTGAAGAATTCTTACCGAGTATTGCTGAACTCTACGCAGAAAAACAAGTTGAACTACGCGGTTGCCCTGAAACTCAACGTATTCTTGGCGATTCAGTAAAAACGGCGACTGAAGAAGATTGGTACACAGAATACTTGGGGCCAATCTTGGCGATTAAAGTTGTCAGTGGCATGGATGAGGCGATTGATCACATTAATAAGTATGGTTCACATCATACAGATGCCATCATCACTGAAAATTTTAGTTTAGCGCGTGAGTTCCTTGCTCGAGTAGACTCAAGCTCAGTCATGATTAATGCTTCGACTCGTTTTGCGGATGGTTTTGAGTATGGCCTCGGTGCCGAAATTGGTATTTCAACCGATAAAATTCATGCACGTGGTCCAGTTGGTTTAGAAGGCTTAACGTCACAAAAATGGATTGTATTTGGTGATGGTCAAATTCGCCAATAAGATAATCCTAGAATAGAACGGACAAACACGATAAAGCATCATTTTGATCTTTATCGTGTTTTTATACAAAAGATACGCTTAAAACAAACAAATCAATTAAAAGAACATTTTAATTTACAGACTATACTGATCAGATTCAATTATAAATCAGTTGTATAGGCTAAAGTCTATCTTCGCCTAAGTTACAACCCATGTTAAAACATTGCGCTTGATTCCACTGCCCCATGCGTTGCAGCAAGATCAAAGTGTTCGTCATAAAATTTAAAATCAGTTAGGTGTTCAAACGTGGCTAAATCTGTACTTGTAATTAACTGTGGTTCATCGTCGATCAAATACGCGCTTGTTTCAGAACGTCGTGAAGATCGTATTTATGGCTTGGCAGAAAACTTAGGCTCTGCTGATGCGCGTATTAAGGGGGTAACGGTCGGTGGCGAACCGCTTGAATTATCAATTCCACATGCAGACCATGCCAAAGCGTTGGAAACTTTGTTAGCTCGTTTAGCAAATTATAATCCTCAAGCAATTGGACATCGTGTGGTTCATGGTGGAAATCTAACGAAAGCCGAACTTTTAACACCTGAAATCGTGAAGCGTATTGAAGCTGCCACACCACTTGCACCTCTACACAATCCTGCGCATTTGATAGGAATCGAAGCAACCATGCGCTTATTCCCAGAATTACCGCAAGTTGCTGTTTTCGATACTGCATTCCATCAAACGATGCCTGAACGTGCATATCGTTATGCATTGCCACAAAATTTATATACTGAACATCAAGTACGTCGTTATGGCTTCCATGGAACTAGCCATGCCTATGTCACTGAACGTGCCAGCGAACTTGCAGGTGCCAAAAATCAAGGCGGCTGGCTCAGCGCTCACCTAGGTAATGGTAGTTCTACTTGTGCAGTTTGGAATGGTCAAAGCCTTGACACCTCTATGGGTATGACACCTTTAGAAGGTGTAGTTATGGGTACACGTAGTGGAGATGTTGATCCAAGCTTACACTTATTTTTAGCTAGTAACTTAGGGTGGGATATCCAAAAGATCGACACCATGCTAAACAAAGAAAGTGGTTTACTTGGTTTATCAGGCTTATCCAATGATATGCGTACCCTTGTGGAAGCTTCTGAAAATGGTCATGAAGGTGCGACTTTAGCAATCGAAGTGTTCTGTTATCGCTTAGCAAAATCTCTGTCAGCTTTAAGTTGCGGTCTACCACGTTTGGATGGTTTAGTATTTACGGGTGGGATCGGTGAAAACTCAGCTTACGTACGTGAAAAAACGTTGGGATATTTACCACACTTCGGCTTACAGTTTAGTCAAGATAACAACAATACCCTAGCACGTGGTACTGAAGGACGAATTGATGCTGGAACAGGTCCTCAAATTTGGGTTGTTCCAACCGATGAAGAAGGGCGTATTGCCAAAGAAACACGTCAAGTCATTGAACAGACTGCTTAAACTAAAACAGTTAGACAAAAATTAAGGTCATTATGAATACAATTTTATTGATCCCTACAGGTGAAGGTGTTGGTTTAACATCTGCATGCTTAGGTATGATTTACGCATTGGATTGCAAAGGGATTAACGCAGGGTTTCTAAAACCTTTTTCACAAATTGCAGATACCACCATTGACCGTACTACTACGCTGTATAGTCACCTTTTTCAACATAAGTCAGTTGAACCGATTATTTATGAAAAGTTAACTCAACTGATTGCTTTGGGTGAAACTGACGAATTACTCGAAGAAGCAGTTGCCTTACATCGTCAAATCGCTGCAAATCATGATGTCATTATTGTTGAAGGACTTGTTCCAAATGGTCAGGATCATTTTGCTAGTGAAATCAATGCCGCACTTGCACAAGCGCTAGATGCACAAGTCGTATTAGTCAGTACTGCTGATCTTGCAGACCCACGTAAAACAGCTGAAAAAGTTGATGCACATCTACGTCAATTTGGTGGTGCTGCATCAGCACGTACTACAGGTGTGCTCTTTATGCGCACCAAAGGACTTCCTGAAGGCACGGCTGAGATTCCTGTTACACTCGACCCAAGCTTACGTTTAGATGAAAAAATTGCAGAATTCTCAAAAGAACTGCAACGTTATAATCGTTTTATGGGCACAGATGACTTACCGATTATTGGTTTAGTCCCTTTTAGCAACATTCTGAGTGTTCCACGCAGTTTAGACATTGCATCGGTGGTTGATGGGACTTGGTTACACGAGGGTGAAGCAAAGCAACGTCGAATTCTTCATACCAGCTTGATTGCTTCAGATATCGAAGCCGAATTACAAAAATTCGTTGCTGGTGAGCTGATCATCAGTGCAGCACAGCGAACTGACACTTTACTTGCAGCCAGTGTCGCAACTAGCAACGGGATTCCTTTAGCTGGATTAGTTTTAACAGAACAATCGGCCCCAGCGAATAACGTTCTAGAGTTCTGCCAAGGTGCCATAAAACAAGGTTTACCTATTTTACACACACCTTTAGATACGCTAGAAACAGCTCAGCGCTTACACCATTTTGGTAATGAAATCCCAGTCGATGATACTGAGCGTGCTGAACAAGTAACTCGCTTTGTTTCTAGTCATATTGATAATAACTGGCTTGATCAACACACTCAGAATAATCTACATCCGCGATTATCCCCTTCTGCTTTCCGCTATGAGTTGGTACAAAAATCGATTGCAGCCAAGAAGCGTATCGTTCTACCTGAAGGTGATGAGCCACGTACTGTTCAAGCTGCTGCAATTTGCCAATCTCGCGGAATCGCGCACTGTATTTTGCTTGCAAAACCAGAATCAGTTGCTGAGGTTGCAAAAGCACGTGGCATTCAACTACCAAGTGATTTAGAAATTATTGACCCTGACAGCATTCGTGACCAATATATTGAACCGATGGTTGAATTGCGTAAAGGTAAGCTTGATGCACTACAAGCTAAAGCTCAACTGCAAGACACTGTGGTTCTCGGTACGATGATGCTAGCACTTGATCAGGTTGATGGTTTAGTTTCAGGTGCTATTCATACAACGGCCAATACTGTACGTCCAGCATTTCAATTAATAAAAACTGCACCAAACTACTCACTGGTTTCATCAATCTTTTTCATGCTATTGC
>ENA-OWLM01000289-OWLM01000289.1-metagenome-genome-assembly--contig:-NODE-289-length-19476-cov-6.634416_pt1 | contig 19476 bp, 17 predicted proteins | sample MGYA00245349_ERZ651102 | MGnify/ENA primary metagenome ERZ651102 (study PRJEB26857, sample SAMEA4031759) | metagenome | biome: human; feature: oral; material: saliva | place: Philippines | collected 2014... | reverse complement strand
AGGAAGAACCGCGGTAGGTTTCTACCACCCGGCAGGACGCCCCACGGCGTCACCTACCGGGTATTTATATGCCCAATTGTCGGTCTGTTCTGGGGTGTGCCGGCGTGCTCGTGGGTGCTCAGGTGACCGCATTGTAATGAGAACGCCATCAGAGAAGACGAAAACGCACCCTATGGCGTAGTATCGAAGGGTAAATATCGTTGTTCGGCGTTGATTGTTCATTCAATCTCACCGGCAACATTCGAGAGCAACCACAGAGCCACCAAACGAGCCACAGAATAGCCGGTCATAGGGACGCCACCGCTACGACGCGGTAGCTACACAGCCGCTATGACGACCACTCAAGGACACACCATGGAAAACCAGATTCCCGCCCCCTCCTTCCCGGAGCAGAACAACGCAAACTCCCCGCAGCCGGTACCTGCAGGCGTAGCACCCGGCGCTCCCCTCAGCGCCGCACCCGGTGGCCCCGCCCTGGGCGTGGCACCCGCTAACGTGCGCGACCGCGACGACAGCTACCAGCGCATCCCGGACATCTACCGGGTACCTGCTGAATACCGCCGCCCCTACGGCGAGACCACCGGCGACTTCCGCGGCCCCGGCTACTTCTACTCCATCGGCGCGTTCGGTGCCTCCCTGGGTGCCCTGGCGCTGACCCTCTACGCGTGGGTTCAGGTCGCGGCACTCCACGCTGAGGCAAGGACCAGCTCCGGCGGTTACAGCTCCTCTGCTTATAGCTCCGGTCTGAGCCCCAACATCATGGTGATTGCTCTGCTGCTCGTGGGCCTAATCCCGGTAGGCGTGTCTATCTGGCTTGCCATCTACTCGGCGAAGGTGAACGCCGGTCACACCACCAAGTACACCTCGAAGATGACGACCTTCAACATTCTGGCGTACATCATCTCGGGTCTGAGCCTGCTGGGTCTGCTCGGCACCCTCACGATGCTGTCCTAAAACAGGCAATACGTGCTCTCATAGTGATAACAGCGAGGCGGCGGCTTTCCACTGACCGGAAAGCCGCCGCCTCGCTATATTGTCACCGTCACCGGGGGAGGGGCTAGGGGCGGAGAGAATCTAGGAACGGGGTGCGAGCGCCTCCAGCACCTGCTGCTGGACCGCCGCCGTATTACTTGCCACCAGGGATACCGGATGCACGCCGGAGACTGAAATGCCCACGTTCTCGGGCAGGTCACCCTCCAGGGTGGAGGCGACGCCGCCAGCCTCACGGATCAACGGCAGAAGAGCCGCCACCTCATAGAAAGACAGGGACGGATCAACCACAGTATCCACGGCACCCTCAGCGAGCATGCACGCCGCCCAGAACGAACCGTACGCACGGGAACGACCCACGCGACCCAGAAGCTGTACAAGCTCGCCAGAGCGGTCCACAGCGCCTTCAGAGGCCGCCTTCCAGGAGGAGAGGTCGGTGTACGCGGCAGACAGCTGATCCAGCTGAGTCAGCGAAGACACCTCAAGACGAGTCGCCTGCGCCAAGGACTTACCCGTGTACGCGCCCGAACCGCGAGCAGCCCACCAGCGGCGACCCAGCGCGGGTGCAGACACCACACCCACCACCGGCTCGCCCTGATCCAGCAGAGCAATCAGAGTCGCCCACACCGGCACGCCGCGGCGAAAATTATCCTGCTCAGCAATCGGCGCAATCACCCACTGGCGCGCCGCCTGACCGTTATAGCCAGCATGCGCACCGGCAATACCGTCACGAGTACGCACACGCGACAGCTGCGCGCGCAGAAGCTCCTCAACCTCCTGAGCCACACCCGAAGCGTAATCGGCAGGCTCCTGCACCGGTGCCTGCGGTTCCGCGGGCTGCTGAGTAGCCTGCTGCCACGGCGCCAACGGTGCCGCAACGGGTGTAGCCTCGGCGGGCTCTACCACCTCGGAAGCGGGGGAGAAGACCGGGCGGTCACGAAAACGCATGGCGCTCACACGATCGACGCTATCGGCAAGAATATGCGCAAGACGCAAATCGTCGGTGTACTGCTGGGGACGGCTCATAGTAATGCTCTTCTTCAGTATTCGGTGATGTAGTCAGCAAAAATGTGTGTGTAGTGCTGTGTGTAGTGCAGGGGAGAGAAGCTAGACGAGAGCGCCCAGTTCCTTCTCCGAATCGCCCTCTTCAGGAGTCAACAGCAGCAGCTTACGCAAGGACTCCAGGCGGGCGGGACCGCTCTCACCGGCATGACCGGCAGCAACGTACGCCTCCAGACCGCACTCGGGAGCCTGCGCCGCGTGAGTACACGCCTTCGGACAATCCGCCGCACCGGGCGCCAAATCCACGAACGCCTCCACGACGGTCTCCGGCGGCACATGCGCCAGACCGAAAGAACGAATACCCGGAGTATCAATAATCCAGGTGCCCGGCTCCATCGGGTCGCCATTCGCATTCACCGGACGCAACGCCAACGCCGACGAGGAAGTGTGGCGGCCACGGCCCGTCACCGCGTTCACATGACCGGTCGCACGCTCGGAGCCGGTCAGCGCATTCACCAGGGTCGACTTACCCACACCCGAATGGCCCAGAAGCACCGACACCTGACCCAGCAGCTCCTGCAGAAGCTCCTGAACCGGCGCCGACTCCAAACCGGCAGCGCCCTCCTGGCTCGGCGCCAAACCATCCGAAGAAGAAGACAGCACAATCTTCAAACCGCTCGCCGCATAGTAATCCAGCAGGTTCTGCGGGTACCGCACATCGGTCTTCGTAATGCACAGAATCGGCTCAATACCGGCATCAAACGCCGCCACCACGGCACGGTCAATAAAGCCGGTACGCGGCTCCGGGTTCGCCGCAGCAACCACAATCACCAGCTGCTGAGCATTCGCCACGACCACGCGCTCCGACGGGTCGGTGTCGTCGGCGCTACGGCGCAGAATGGAGGTGCGCTCGCCCAGGCGCACAATGCGCGCCAGGGTATCCTTCGCGCCGGAGGTGTCACCCACCAAATCCACAAAGTCGCCGGTCACAATCGCGGTGCGGCGCAGCTCCTTAGCGCGCGCCGCAATGAGGGTACGTTCCTTCTCGGTACCCTCATCAACTACGACCGACCAGCGGCCACGGTCCACCGTAATGACCCTGCCACGAATCGCTTCTTTGAAGGTCGGGCGGTCCTTCGTGCGGGGTCGGGAGCCCTTCTTGTTCGGGCGCACGCGCACATCCGACTCATCCCATTCGGAGAAATCGCGCACGTTCATGCGGGAAGAACCCATTTAGAAGACCTCCTGGTCGGCGGTAACGTCAGAGGCGGAAGCGCCGGTCTGCCATTGCGCCAGCATGTCCTCCCACATTGCGGTAAATTCGGGCATGGTCTTAGCCACGGTGGCAACATTCTGCACCACCACATTGGGACGGCGCAGACCAATAATCGCCGCGAAGGTTGCCATACGGTGATCGTCGTAGGTGCGTGCCAGAACCTGCGCAGCCTCAGCGGCAGCGGGGATGGGCGCCTCAATCACCAGCGAATCGGCGGTGTCGTGGGCACTGCCTCCCAGGCGGTTAATCTCAGCGGCGAGCGCGGCGAGGCGGTCCGTCTCATGACCGCGCAGATGCGCAATGCCGGTCAGCTCAACGCGGCCCTTCACAAAGGCGCAGGCGGCCGCCATGGTCGGTGCCAGCTCACCGCCGGCAGACAGATCAAAGGAGAAATCACCCTCGGGAAGCTCACGGGGGCCGGTCACGGTCAGACGGCCCTCAGCGTAGCTCACCCGGGCGCCCAGCGCGGGCAGAAGCTCACGCCACATATCGCCCACCTGGGTCGTACCCGCCGAAGAATCAGCCGCGGGTGCCGGCCAGTGAGGAATAGTCACCGACTCGCCGGTAACCACGGCGGCGGCAAGGAACGGACCGGCATTCGACAGATCCGGCTCAATGGTCATCTCAAAGCCGGGGAAAGAACCGGGGTGAACCGTCCAGCGGTACTCGCCGCCCTCTGCTTCGTTGCCTTGGCTCGGGTAATGCTCCTGAACCTCGATGCCCATCTGGCGCAGCGCCTCCACGGTCATCTGAATGTGCGGGATGGACGGCACCGAAGAGCCCTCGTGCACCAGCACCATGCCCTGCGGCAGGCGAGGCGCCATCAGCAACAGAGCCGAAACGAACTGGGACGACGTAGAGGCATCAATACGAACCACGGGCGCCTCAGAGACACCCTCCGCGCTCGCCAGACCGGGGGAGCGCAGCACGAAGGGCAGAGCGTTCTCGCCCTGCTCACACTCCACCTGCACACCCAGCTGACGCAGACCCTCCAGAACCGGACCCATCGGACGCTGACGAGCGTGCGGGTCACCGTCAAAAGCGAACTCACCCGGCAGCAGCGCCGCCAGGGCGGGCACAAAACGCATCACGGTACCGGCAAGACCGCACTCAATCGAAACCGCGCGTGCCTGTGCGGAATGTGCTTCCACAAAGCTCAGGGGAGTAATCTTCACATCCGGACCGAACGGCGAATCGGTGGGCACCAGCTCAATACCCGCACCCAGCTGACGCAGCGCCTCAATCATGAGCGCCGAATCGCGCGAATGTAGCGGCGCACGCAAATACGAGGGGGAATCCGCCAGAGCGGCAAGCAGCAGATAACGGTTCGTGAGCGACTTAGAACCCGGAATATGCACCAGCGCGTTCTTGCCAGCGGCTTCGCTGGAGGCGGGTGCCAGGGGAGCGGGCCAATCACCGGGGGAAAGCTGCACTGCTGCGTCGCTCATACATCCTCTTCTGGTTCAAATCATGGGGAGGGCGCAGACTCAGAGAGGCTGCGCCGGTTGATGTCTACCCCTATTCTACCGGTTGAGGGTTTGCGAGCCGCTGAGGGCTGCCGTGCTGAGACAGACAGCGCGAGCCAGATAATACGCAGGAAGGCGGCGCACCGTTATTGGTGCACCGCCTTCACTCATCGTCAGTTTTCTGTCCCCTCAGCGAGGCAACAGTGTGGGGCAGTTTAGAGCTTTGCCTCGGCGCAGAATTTCTGCACATCCTGCAACAGGCGAGCCTTCAACTGCTCGGGCGCCTGCTGAGCGCACGAAGAACGCATCTTCTCACGCACCATCAGCTCAAAGTCCTTCACATCCGCGCACTCGGGGCAGGCATTCAGATGCGCCTGAATCGTGTGCACCTGCTCGGGGCTCAGCTCCCTATCGAGGAACTCGTAGAGGTGCTTGAGGGTCGACGAGCAGGGCAGGCCGCCGCAATCCTCCAGCGGCTCGGAGGCTGCGGGGACGGAAGAATTCTTGTCTGTGCTTGACATCGGGGTTCCTTTCACACGGAAGGTATAAAGCGTTAGGGGAGAGCCGCCTCAACCTCATGGGGGGGTCTTCTAGCTCACGTGGAGAAGAGTGGAACTACGAATCCGCAGGCGCCTGGGAACGAGAGCCCGCCGGCGGGGACTTTACGCCCTTGGCCGCCTTAGTGCCCTTGGTAGCCTTAGCCGGCTGAGCCTTAGCACCCGCCTTCGCGGCAGCTTTCGCCTCAGCCTTCGCTTCTACCATTGCGATAGTCGAAGGGCGCAGGCCGTTCTCACGCGCATAATCGAGCAACTTCTCACGCAGAATCCGGCGGCCACGATGCAGACGAGACATCACCGTGCCCATGGGAATATCCAGAATCTCCGCAATATCCTTGTACGCGAACCCCTCCACATCGGAGTAGTACACCACCATGCGGAAATCCTCAGACAGCTCGTTCAGAGCCTCACGAACCTCCGTATTCGGCAGGGCACTCAGCGCCTCCGCCTCAGCAGAACGCAGACCCACCGCATCATGCTCACCGGCCTGAGCCAGCTGCCAATCCTCCACCGTCTCACCCTGAGACTGCTGCGGCTCACGCTGACGCTTACGGTACAGATTGATGTACGTATTCGTCAGGATGCGGTACAGCCACGCCTTCAGGTTCGTACCCTCGGTGAACTGGTGGTACGAGGCAAAAGCCTTCATATAGGTTTCCTGAACCAAGTCTTCAGCATCGGCAGAGTTGCGGCTCATCCGCAGGGCTGCAGCGTAGAGCTGATCCACATACTGCATAGCGTCCGCGGTAAAGCGTTCGCGCAGCTCGCGGGTATCCGCCGCGGTGTTGGTTTCAGCCATGTTTCTCCTCTACAGGAACGCGCTAGGCGTTCACATCCATAACGTAGAATTCTTCTCTTTATTCCGCAGAACGTGCACAAACATCCCCGGGTAAAGCAAAACCCCGGGTCCGAATAATATCCGAAACGCCGGGGTTTTAAAGTGTATGCAAGATACCTTATGCGTTGGGGCGCTTACCGTGGTTTGCGCCGCCCTTACGACGGTCCTTGCGCTTACGACCGCGCTTGCTCATCAGAGCCTCCTTATAGTGTTCATGGATGCACGCCCCACCTTCGCGGTGCGCGCTCCCTATTACCTGCCCTAGCAGAGGCGGTCACCGAAACCGGTGGCCCACGCTATAAGGGCAACGCCGTCTATTTTTTCATAGAAACGGCATGATTGCATCTTGGAACCGGGATATGAGCTAAAAAACACGAACTTTCTTCGCATCAACTCACAGTCCCAGCCGGGGGAGCGGGCTCTTAGCCGTGCTCAGGAATGTTCAGCCAGTTGTACCAGCCGCGGTGCAGAACCAGCCACGCCATCAGACCGTAACCGGACTGACCCGGGCGACCATCATTCGCAGCAAGATCGTTGCGCCACTGCTCGTGGTGAAGCAGCGGGTTGAACGTATCCACGTACACGTGGTTACGGCGGGTCACCACATCCGCGTACGCCGCCGACAGGTCAGCGATACGGCGGTTACGCTCAGCGTCCAGGGTCGGCGGCGGGCCAACAACCAGAACCTTAATATTGTTCTGCGACGCCATGTCCACAATGTTCGCCAGGTTCAAACGCGAACGAGCGCTAGTCAGACCCAAATCAATGTCAAAGGTCGACGGAGCAATAATGAGGCGGTTATCAGCACCGGGAACGAAGCGGCGGCGCGCCTCCTCGAACCAGCGTGCATTCAGCTGCTCGCTACCTTCATTGGGGGCGGCAAGGTTATATGCCGCGATGGATGCAGTGGTCTGCGGGGTGCGCGCCATAACGCGGCCAAACCAGCCGAGGGTACGGGGGTCGCCAACACCGGCGAGCAGGTCATCGCCGACTGCCACAATTCGAATATTGCGTTGCTCCACGGAATTCTTTCTTCAGCAGGATGCGCCCGCCGTGAGAGGCGGCAAGGCACGTGAGTAATAGTCTTCATATCTAGGATAAGCGCTTACCGGCCTCTTTTCGAACTTAATACTCTATCCGGCAAGTATCCGAGACTAAAAAACCCGTCTACCCACCAGAAACATCTGACGGGAAGACGGGTTTTGAAGAGCTAAAACCTTAGCCGGTTAGCCGTAGAAGACCTTAGCCTTCGAAGACCTGCTTGAGCAGAGCCTCAGCCTCAGCGGCGTGCAGCTTACCGGTACCGGCAGCAGGGGAAGCAGCTGCGGGGCGGGACGCAAGACGCATACGGCGGTCGATCAGCGGCTGCAGGTTCAGAGCCATGAACGGCCACTGACCCTGGTTAGCAGGCTCGTCCTGAGCCCACACAACGTCGGTAGCGTTCGAGTACAGAGCCAGCTGCTCCTTGATCTCGCTCTCGGGCAGCGGGTACAGCTGCTCCACCGAGACAATAGCGGTCTTGGTGTCGCCGCGGCGCTCGCGCTCCGCTTCCAGATCGTAGTAGAGACGACCGGACACGAAGACCAGACGCTCAACCTGAGCCGGGTTGATACCCGAACGATCGCCAATCACCGGCTGGAACGAACCCTCGGTGAAGTCCTCGATGGAGGACGCAGCAGCCTTCAGACGCAGCAGCTGCTTGGGGCTGATCACCACGAGCGGCTTGTACGGACGGTGCTGCGAGTGGCGACGCAGCAGGTGGAAGTGCGAAGCCGGAGTCGAGGGGCAAGCCACGGTCATGTTGTTCTCAGCGCACAGCTGCAGGTAACGCTCAACACGAGCCGAGGAGTGGTCAGGACCCTGACCCTCGTAGCCGTGCGGCAGCAGCATAACCAGCGAGGAGCGCTGGCCCCACTTCTGCTCGGAGGAAGACACGAACTCGTCAATGATGGTCTGAGCACCGTTCGCGAAGTCACCGAACTGAGCCTCCCACACCACGAGCGAGTCGGGGCGCTCCACCGAGTAGCCGTACTCGAAGCCGAGAACGCCGTACTCAGAGAGGAAGGAGTTGTAGATACGGAACTTGCCCTGGTTCTCAGAGAGGTGCTCCAGCGGCGACCACTCTTCATCAGTGAGGTGATCGTGCAGCACAGCGTGACGCTGAACGAAGGTACCGCGCTGAACATCCTGACCGCTCATACGAACGTCGGTGCCCTCCATCAGCAGCGAACCGAAGGCGAGCAGTTCGCCCATACCCCAGTTGATGTTGCCGGTGCGGCCCATCTCAACGCGCTGCTCCATGAGCTTCTTCAGCTTCTTGTGGATGGTGAAGCCCTCAGGAGCCTTACCGAACGCATCAGCAATGTGCTGCAGGGTCTCGCGGGAGATCGCAGTCTTGCCGGAGTGAACGACCTCGGTGTTCTGCTGAGCAGCGGGCAGTTCCAGACCGGAAACGTGCGCGCCAGCAGGAGCCGGTGCCGAAGACTGAGTCTCGACGAAGATAGCGTCCAGCTTCGAGTGGTACGAATCCAGAACCTCGTCTGCCTCCTCCTGGGAGACATCGCCACGGCCGACCAAATCCTGTGCGTACAGGGTGCGGGTCGAGGGCAGAGCGTCGATGTCCTGGTACATCTTCGGCTGGGTCATCGACGGATCATCAGCCTCGTTGTGACCGCGGCGGCGGTAGCAAATCAGGTCAACGACAACGTCGCGACCGAAGCGCTCACGGTACTCGAATGCCAGGCGTGCGGCGCGAACCACAGCGTCCGGGTCATCAGCGTTGACGTGGAAGACCGGAGCCTTAGTCATACGCGCAATGTCGGAGGCGTGGGTTGCGGTGCGGCCGTCGTTCGGCAGGGTGGTGAAGCCGATCTGGTTGTTCACCACAATGTGCACGGTACCGCCGGTGGTGTACGCCTTCAGGCCGGCCATCTGCAGGGTCTCCATGACGATGCCCTGGCCAGCGAACGCTGCGTCACCGTGAATCAGGATCGGCAGAACCGGGTAGCCCTCAATGCCCTGCTCGCGGTAGACATCCTGCTTAGCGCGGACGATACCCTCGAGCACGGTGTTTGCAGCCTCAAGGTGCGAGGGGTTAGCAGCCACGTAAACCTGGGTCTGCTTACCGGAATCGGAGGTGAAGACACCCTCGGTACCGAGGTGGTACTTCACGTCACCGGAGCCACCCTCGTAGGGTGCTGCGGTGCCGGAGAACTCACGGAAAATCTGAGCGTAGGACTTACCAGCAATGTTGGTCAGCACGTTCAGGCGACCGCGGTGTGCCATACCAATGGCAACGCCCTTCAGGTCGTTGTTAGCGGCCTTGTCCAGAACAGCATCCAGCAGCGGAATCAGGGACTCGCCGCCCTCCAGGGAGAAGCGCTTCTGGCCCAGGTACTTGGTCTGCAGGAAGTTCTCGAATGCCTCAGCCTCAACCAGCTTGGAGAGAACACGCAGCTGCTCCTCGCGGGTGGGCTTAGCAACGCCGCGCTCCAGGCGTTCCTGGAACCATGCGCGAACCTCGGGGTCCTCAGAGTACATGTACTCAACGGACAGAGAACCGGAGTATGCCTCGTGCAGACGCTCCAGGATGGTGCGCAGCGGCAGACGCTCGGAACCGCCGAAGCCACCGGTCGGGTAGACACGGTCCAAATCCCACAGGGTCAGACCGTAGTTCTCCAGCTTCAGGTCCGGGTGCGAACGCATCTTGTAACCAACGGGGTTGGTTGCTGCGGTCAGGTGGCCGTGCACGCGGTAAGCGTGAATCAGCTGCTGGATACGTGCAACCTTGGAAATCTCGTGAGCGTCATCGACGTGGTTGTCGCGTGCCCAACGAACCGGCTCGAAAGGAACCTTCAGGTCGCGGAAGATTGCGTCGTAGAAGTCGTCGCCGCCGAGCAGGTAGTGCTCAACCAGCTTCAGGAACTCACCGGAACCTGCACCCTGAATGACGCGGTGGTCGTAAGTGCTGGTCAGGGTGATGATCTTGGACAGACCCTGCTGGGTGATGAGCTTCTCGGACAGGCCGCGGAACTCAGCCGGGTACTCCAGCGCGCCCACACCGATGATGGCAGCCTGGCCCTTGGAGAGACGGGGCACCGAGTGGACGGTACCAATACCACCGGGGTTGGTCAGCGAAACAGTGGTGCCGCGGAAGTCCTCAATGGTCAGCGCGCCGTTACGGCCACGCTTAACGATGTCGTTGTACGCATCCCAGAACTCGCGGAAGCTCAGCTGCTCAGCACCCTTGAGGTTCGGAACGACCAGGTTACGGGAACCATCGGGGCGGGGCAGGTCAATAGCCAGACCAAAGTTCACGTGCGCGTTGTGGATTGCAACGGGCTTGCCCTTCTCATCCACACCGTAGGTCACGTTCATCGAAGGCATCGCTGCCACTGCGCGAATTACTGCGTAACCAATGATGTGGGTGAAGGAAACCTTGCCGCCGCGGGTGCTTGCCAGGTACTTGTTGATGGCAGCACGGTTCTCAATGAGCAGCTTTGCGGGGACCGCACGAACGGTGGTTGCGGTGGGGACAGTCAGCGACTCTTCCATGGTCGTGACGACTGCCTTAGCAGGGCCGCGGAGGGGGACAATCTTGTCTTCAGCAGGTTCCACAGGTTCAGCCTTCTTGGTAGCAGCGGGAGGGGTGGGGTTAGCAGGCGCAGCCGCAGGCTTCGGTGCCGCGGGGGCGGGAGTTGCTACAGGTGCGGCAGATGCAGCCGGTGCGGCGGGTGCCGCAGCAGGAGCTGCACTAGCGGTACCGGCGCCTCCCAGCGCCTTGTCGATGGTCTCAAAAATGGGCCACCATGAAGGGTCCACGAGGTTCTTGTCCTTCTGGTAACGCTCGTACTGTTCTTCAACGAACCATTCGTTACCGGCAAATTCCTCAGGCACCAGATGTTCTGGCAGATTTGGCACGTTAAACGCCTCTTCCAATTAGTGTGAATTTATCCGTCGCGTCCGGGACTCTCCCCGGCATAGACGACCCGCGTCTTCGAGGGGCGAATCATCACGCTGAGCATGTGCGCATCGCCTAAGATGGTGGCCGTATGTGCGGGGTGTGCACCGTACAAACCTGCCTAGCGTGCCGTGAACGTCGGGGTTCATCCGCTTGCTTGGCGGCACACTCATGCTCCTATGTATAAGTGTAAAGAGAATCACGGTGAACTTTCCAGCTCATCGCGCTATATCCGCAATGCAATTTTTCACTCTTAGGGATTAGCAATGAGCCGCGTGCGCAACAAGTGCTGTCTTGCGCTTGTGAGCAGGCACTCTACAGCACCGGGAAGAGACGAAACCTTCGCTAAAATATGGGGTATGGATGACCCTTTGAGTAAGACTCTGACTACTAGCCAGCGCAGAATACTGCCCGCATACTCTGCGCAACACGGCACTGTAACACCCAAAAACACCACCTCCGATGCTCAGCATCTGGACAGCCTGACTGCGGGGCTACCCCGCCAGGCCCAAGGCGCCGCACACCAGTCGATGGAGGCGGTGGCTGAGTGGATCTGATTCTCCTACTCATCGGCCTGCTCCTCATCCTGGGAACGGGCTTCTTCGTTGCCGTAGAGTTCTCTCTCGTGGCGCTCGAAACCGCCACCGTGCAGCAGGCAAAGGACTCCGGCGATAAAGCCGCCGACGCCGTCCTGCGCTGCCTCAAAACCCTCTCCACTCAGCTGTCCAGCTGCCAGATCGGCATCACCATCACCACGCTGCTGACCGGTTACACCCTCGACGCCGCCATCAAGGCGCTCACCACCGGCGCCATCAGCAGCCTGGGTATGCCCACCAGCGTGACCGACGTACTCACCCTGGTGCTGGCGATGCTCATCGCAACCTTGCTCTCCATGGTCGTCGGCGAACTGCTGCCCAAGGGCCTCGCTATCGCCGAACCCTACGATGTGGCGCGTCGAGTCGCCCCCGCGCAGCTCGCCTTCACCCGCGTCATGTCCCCGCTCGTGCGCATCATGAACGGCTCCGCCAACTGGATCCTCGGACGCTTCGGCATGGAAGCCAAAGAAGAACTCTCCGCGGCACGCACCCCCGAAGAGCTCTCCTCCATGGTGCGCCGCTCCGCAGAAGAAGGCACCCTCGACTCCGATGCGGCACGCTTCGTGGATCGCACCCTGCGCTTCTCCGAGCTGACCGCTTCCGAAGTGATGACCCCGCGCGGCCAGGTCGCCATGCTCGAAGACACCGCCCCCGTTGCCGAAGTCATTGAGCTGGCACGCTCCACCGGCCACTCCCGATTCCCCCTCTACAAGGGCGACCACGACAACATCGTGGGCGTCGTGCACGTGAAGAAGGCAGTCGGCGTGCCCCCGGAGGTTCGTGAAACCCTCGAAGCTGGTGCCCTCGCAGAAGACGTGCTGCAGGTCCCCGAAACCCTGCACCTGGACGCGCTACTCACCCAGCTACGCCAGGGCGCCCTGCAGCTCGCCGTGGTCCTCGACGAATACGGCGGAACCGCCGGCATCGCAACCCTCGAAGACCTCGTCGAAGAAATCGTCGGCGAAGTCTCCGACGAACACGACCGCGGCCGCACCGAACGCCCCCTACGCTACGGCAACGGCGACTGGGTGTTCTCCGGCCTGCGCCGCCCCGACGAAATCAACACCCTCATCCCCGGGCTCGAGGTTGAGGAAAGCCCCGAATACGAAACCGTCGGCGGCTTCATGATGGAACGGCTCGGCCGCATCCCCGAAGTAGGCGACAGCGTCCCCGTACCCGGCGGCACCCTGCGCGTCGACACCCTCGAAGGCCGCCGCGTGGACCGCATCCGATTCACCCCCGCGCCTAGCGCACAGGAACAGACCGAGAAGGGAGGCAACGCATGAACGACTGGGTAGCCATCGCACTGCTCGTCATCCTGCTCGCCGGAAACGCCTTCTTCGTCGCCGGTGAATTCGCCATCATGTCCACCCGACGAGCACAAATCGAACCGCTCGCCGAAGAAGGCAATAAGCGAGCGCAGACCGTCATCTACGCGCTAGAGAACGTCTCGCTTATGCTCGCCACCTGCCAGCTGGGCATCACCATCTGCTCCCTGCTGATTCTGAACGTCTCAGAACCGGCGCTGCACCACCTGCTGGAGGTGCCCCTGCACCTGGTCGGTCTGCCCCACGCCATCGTGGACGTCATCGCCTTCGGTGTCACTCTGATTCTGGTCACCTACCTGCACGTGATCTTCGGTGAGATGGTTCCCAAGAACGCCGCAGTGACCCTCGCCGCCCGCGGTGTGGCTCTCTGGATTGTGCCGACCCTGGTGACCTTCTCCAAGATCTTCGCCCCCGTGGTCGCCCTGCTGAACAACCTGTCCAATAAGCTGCTGGCGCTCATGAAGGTCGAAGCGAAGGATGAGGTCGCCTCCACCTTCACCCTGGGCGAGCTGCAGACCATCGTGGCAACCTCAACCGCGGAAGGCACCGTGGAAGACGACGCCGGCGTGATTGAAAGCGCCCTCGAATTCACCGAGAAGGACGTCTACGAAATCATGGTGCCCGGCGATAAGCTCGTCACCCTGCCCTTCGGCAGCACCCCCGCCGAACTGGAACGCGCCGTGGCACGCAGCGGCTACTCCCGCTTCGTCATTACCGACAGCGACGGAACCTACATGGGCTACCTGCACGTGAAGGACGCCCTCGCCATCGCCCCCGAGCGGTTCGAGGAGCCCTTCCCCTGGTACAAGCTGCGCTCCCTGGACACGCTCACCCCGACCACCGATATTGACGATGCGCTCGCCTCCATGCAGCGCAGCCGAACCCATATCGCGCAGGTTATGGACGAGCACGGCGTAACCCTCGGCGTGGTCTTCCTGGAAGACGTGCTGGAGGAGTTGGTCGGCGAAATCAACGACACCACCCAGGATGCGGTGCGTGAGCGTCTACGCCGCCAGCAGGTGCGCGAAGCCCAGTAGTAAGCTCAATAGCCGCATCGTGAGATACCCCGAGTAAAACGGGGAAATCTTGAACACACAGCCCGCCCGGTGCCCTCGTCAAGGAGGGCGCGGGGCGGGCTATTTTGCGCTCAAAAACGGTGTATGGGCGCATTCAAGGGGCAGTCTCAGACGGCGGGATGAAGCGGCAGTATAAAGTAGCGGTGGGGGAGCGCTGTAGGCTGAGCTAACTATCCCTGTTGCATAAGCTACTGACAGGGAAAAGGTTTGCCTAACAGCACCCAAATGACACCAATAAAGAGTTGTTTATACGGGTGTGCGCATGATGTAGTTAAGAAACCTACAGACTAGAACGAACCGAAAGAGAGCCCTCATGTCGCACCCGAAGATCACCCGCAAGCACTTCCTCACCGCAATGGGCTCACTCGCCGCGTCCTCCCTGCTGCTGGCAGGCTGCGCAACCGAGAACAGCACCTCCTCCGGTTCGTCCTCCTCGGCTGGCTCCAACAACGGCAAGGTGAAGGTCGTCGCCTCCACCGACGTCTACGCAGACATCGCCAAGCAGGTTGGCGGCGACTACATTGAGGTCACCGCGCTCATCGCCTCCACCAGCACCGACCCCCACTCCTACGAAGCCACCAGCGCCGACCGCCTCAAGGCGAAGGACGCATCCCTGATCGTCATCAACGGCGCAGGCTACGACCTGTTCCTCGAAGACCTCGCAGGCAAGGACAACGCCTCCCAGAAGATCGTGAACGCGGTCAAGGTCAGCGGCAAGCTCACCGACGCCGAATACACCCACCTGGTCGAGGACCACCGCGGCGGCGAACACCACGAAGACGGCGGCGACCACGCCCACGCACACGAGTTCAACGAGCACCTCTGGTACGACTTCGAAACCGTGAAGAAGGTCGCCCAGAAGATCGCTGAAGAGCTCGCAGGCCTCGACTCCGCACACGCTGAGGCGTTCCGCACCAACGCATCCACCTTCTCCAAGGAACTGGACGCACTGGACACCACCGCCAAGGCAATCGCCGGTGAAGGTAAGAAGTACCTGTCCACCGAGCCCGTGCCGGACTACCTGATTTCCTCCACCGGCGCAGAGAACGCAACCCCCAGCGAATTCGCTGAGGCGGCAGAAGCCGGCAACGACGTCCCCGCCCTCGTCCTGAAGGAAACCAAGGACATGGTCACCGAGAAGAAGGTCCAGCTGCTCGCCTACAACGAGCAGACCTCCACCTCTCAGACCAACGAGGTGCTGCAGGCAGCTAAGGACGCCTCGGTGAACTACGTATCCTTCACCGAAACCCTGCCGGAGAACACCAACTACCTGGCATGGATGAAGACCAACGTCAGCAACCTCGAAAAGGCGCTCTCCTAAGTGACTGACAACAATAACGGTGCCGCCCCCGCGATTTCCATTCGCGGGGGTAGCCTCGCTTTCGGGGCCCGCACCCTCTGGAAAGATCTAACCCTCGACATCGGCGCAGGCGAATACTTCGCCGTGCTCGGACCCAACGGCTCCGGTAAGTCCACCTTCCTCAAAGTCGTTCTCGGCCTGACCGGACTCAACGCCGGCGAAATCTCCGTGCTCGGCAAACCCGCACGCCTGGGCAACGCCGGCGTCGGCTACGTACCGCAGCAGAAGTCCATCCCCACCTCCACCCCGATGCGCGCCCGCGACCTCGTGGGACTTGGCGTGGACGGGCACCGCTGGGGCATCCGCCTGCACGGCCGCAAATACCGCGCCAAGGTTGACGAGCTCCTCGAAGCCGTCGGTGCGACCGAGTACGCGAACGTGCCGGTGGGTCTGCTCTCCGGCGGTGAGCAGCAGCGCCTGCGTATCGCCCAGGCGCTTGCGAACGACCCGAAGATTCTGCTGGCTGATGAGGCGCTACTCTCCCTGGACCTCAACCACCAGTACGCGGTGGCTGAGCTGATTCACCGGTTCAACCGTGAACGCGGCGTGGCGGTGGTGTTCGTGACCCACGAAATCAACCCCATCATTGAGCATGTGGATCGCGTTCTCTACCTGGCGAATGGTCGTTTCACGGTCGGCTCGGTGGAAGAGGTCATGACCAGCGAGACTCTCACCTCCCTGTACGGAACCCCGGTGAGCGTGCTCAAGTCTAATGGCCGTTACGTGGTGGTGGGTGAGACTCACGCCAGCGACCACTGCCATATTGAGGGCACCGACCAGAACATTCACGGCTCCCACCTGAAGTCTGGTCTTTCTGAACCGCAGCGCACCCTACACATTCCGGGAGGAACCACTCGATGACCATTCTTGCTTCCTTCCCCGCCCTGGCTCCGGTTGCCGCCGCGCAGAACGATTTGCTCTCCCGCATTTTTGTGTTTGACCGCTACGGCGAGCTGTTGCAGATGCTGCAGAACTCCATTTTTGCTGGCGCTGTGCTAGGCCTTATCGGTGGTTTCGTCGGCATTTTCGTGATGATGCGCGACCACGCCTTTGCGGTGCACGGCGTCTCTGAAATGTCTTTCGCGGGTGCCGCCCTTGCCCTGTTGCTCGGCTATGACGTGGTGACCGGCTCCATGGTCGGTTCGATTGCCTCGGCTCTGCTGATTGCCTTTCTGGGCTCTAAGGCGAGTAACTCGAACTCGGTCATTGGTGCACTCATGCCGTTCGGCTTGGGCTTGGGTATTCTCTTCCTCTCCCTGTACCAGGGCCGTAGCGCGAATAAGTTCGGTCTGCTGACCGGTCAGATCGTGTCCGTGGACGCCGACCAGCTACACACCATGATTATTGGTGCGGTGGTTATTATTTCCCTGCTGGTGATGGTGTGGCGTCCGCTGAGTTTCGCCTCCCTGGACCCGGAGGTCGCGCGCGCTAAGGGCGTGCCGATGCGCTTCCTATCCCTGGTATTCATGGTGATTCTGGGTATCGCTGTGGCGCTGTCGGTGCAGGTGGTCGGTTCGCTGCTGGTGCTGGCGCTGCTGATTACTCCGGCGGCTGCGGCGATGCAGGTGACGGCTTCTCCGGTGCGCACCCTGATCCTGTCGGTGCTGTTCGCGGAGGCGTCCATTGTGGGCGGTATTCTGCTGGCTCTTGCCGGTTCGCTGCCGATTAGCCCCTACGTGACCAGCATTTCCTTCCTGATTTATGTGGTGTGCCGTGTGATTGGTGGCGTGAAGCGTCGCCATAGCGCCTCGGGTCGCCAGCTGACTGAGAAGGCGTAGGACCTATAAGAAAGAGCCCCACCTCGGGAATGAGGTGGGGCTCTTTCGTTGTCGTGCATAGGTGCCGCGGTGAAGGGGGATGTCCCGGTGCGGCGTGGGCTTAGTCTGCGTGGGGTTGCGTGGCCCAGTCCAGATGCCCTGTGTGTCGTGCTGTTGCGGCGTCAAAAATCTTTGAAAGCACCAATCTTTGAAAGCGCCGTATCCTTCGTTGAGAAGGTTTTCCCTCGAGGGGGGCTCCTCAGAATGAGGGGCTTAGGGGTTGCGGCTTAGCCTGCAATGTTAGCGTGCAGTGCCGCCCTGCGATTCTTCCTCGCGACGTGCCAAAGTGCAGTCCGGGCAGTAACCGGTCACTTCAACCACGTGCTCCAGCTCCGAGAAGCCGTGCTGCTTGCCCATCGCCAGTGCCCAATCCTCAAGGGCGGGTGCTTCCAGCTCAATGGCGGTGCCGCATCGGCGGCAGAGCAGGTGGTGGTGGTGATCTTTCACCCGGCAGTGGCGGTACAGAGTCTCACCCTCAATACCCTTGACCGAGTCCAGCTCACCGGCGTTAGCCAGCGACTGCAGCACGCGGTAGGTGGTTGCGAGAGAGACCTGTTCCTTGCGGTTCGCGAGGATCAGGTGCAGATCCTGTGCTGAGATGAAATCGCCGAGCTCTTCCATGGTCGCCTTGATGATGCGACGCTGGCGGGTATTTCGGGCTTCGGCGGGCTTCGTAATTCTCCGTACGGGAATATGAGTGTCCATTGCTGAACCTTTCGGGGTGGAGATCCGCCCCATTGTGTGGTCGATCTTGTCTTATGACTCTACACTAGAGGCGTTCAAAAGGTGGTTGATTTGCGCTTTATCTCAAAAATTGAAGTCACCAACAGGCACGAATGAGGGTTAACGGTAGACTAAAACTATGAAAATGACGAAGTACACCCACTCATGTATCCGCCTTGAGAATGAGGGGCGCACCCTCGTTCTTGACCCCGGCAATTTTGCTGCTGAAGGCGAGCATGCCACCGCGCTGGAAGGCGCCGATTACCTGTTCGTGACCCACGCGCATCCGGACCATTTTGATGGCCCGTCGGTGCTGCCGCTGATTGCTCAGCGCGCCGAGTCGCAGAACCCGTTGAAGATTTGGGCTCCCGAGGCTGTTGCCCAGGTCATTAAGGAGGCTGTGCCCGCTGCCGAGGTCACCGTTGTTTCCTCTGATTCTGAGTTCAGCATCCCCGGTTTTGAGGTGAAGACCTATGGCGGTCAGCACGCCCTGATTCACCCGCTGATTCAGACCATCGCCAATGTTGGTTACCTGATTAACGGTGCCGTTTACCATCCGGGTGATTCGCTGGTGGTTCCTCACCGAGTGCGTGCGAATACCGTTCTGGTGCCGATTCACGCCCCCTGGTCGAAGGTTCAGGAAGTCATCGATTTTGTGATTGCGACCGGCGCTCAGCGTGTGGTTCCGATTCACAACGGCATGATTAACCAGAACGGCACCGGCATTATTGAGGGCCTGGTGACGAACTTCGGCGCGAAGTACGGCACTGAGCTGAAGCACCTGAACCCCGGCGAGAGCATTGAGGTTGAGGCGTAAGCCTGACCGTTGAGCTTCAACCGCGCCGATGACGGCGCATAAAGGAGAGTATTATGAGCACGATTTTTACCAAGATTATTGACGGCGAGATTCCCGGCCGCTTCGTCTGGAAGGACGACCAGTGCGTGGCGTTCATGGACATCATGCCCCTGTCGGAAGGTCACCTGCTGCTCGTTCCCCGCGCTGAGGTCGACCGTTGGCCCGACCTTCCCGAGGAGCTGGCAACGCACCTGTTCGCTGTGGCGCATAAGATTTCTGGTGCCCTGGACCAGGCCTTTGATAAGGACCGTGTGGCTCTGATGATTGCGGGCTTCGACGTTCCGCACACCCACATCCACCTGTTCCCGGCTGACGGCATGGCTGATTACGATCCCGCTAACGCGAAGAAGGACGCGACCGCCGAAGAGCTGGACGCGGCCGCTGAGAAGGTGCGTGCCGCCCTGCGCGAGCGCGGCCACGGCGAGTTCGTGCCCGAGGCATAAGCGCTTCCCGCAGCATAGTGTGTAGCTACTTAACACGAAGGAGCCGCCCTCTACAGATTTGTAGAGGGCGGCTCCTTCGTCGTTATACCCAAACGGGCGAGAAGTTTAGTGCTTTTCAGCCTTGGAGATCTGCTCAGCCAGGTCCTCGGGGGAGAGGTTAGCGGAGGAGAACTCGGGGGTCAGCGGCA
>ENA-OWLM01000285-OWLM01000285.1-metagenome-genome-assembly--contig:-NODE-285-length-19580-cov-3.495160_pt1 | contig 19580 bp, 16 predicted proteins | sample MGYA00245349_ERZ651102 | MGnify/ENA primary metagenome ERZ651102 (study PRJEB26857, sample SAMEA4031759) | metagenome | biome: human; feature: oral; material: saliva | place: Philippines | collected 2014... | reverse complement strand
CCGCGTCCGGACCCGCGGCCGAAGGCAAGACCACCACGGAACTGAACAGCGGCGACGGCCTGGTCGGCACCGGCCCGTACAAGTTCGTTTCCTGGAAACGCGGCGCGGAATTCGTCCTGGCCCGCAACGACAACTACTGGGGCAAGAAGCCCGAGTGGGATCGCGTGGTTTACCGTCCGATCAGCAACGCCGCCGCGCGCGTGGCGGCCTTGCTGGCGGGCGACGTCGACATGATCGAGGATCCCCCAACTGACGACCTGCCCAAGCTCAAGGGCGACAAGAAGCTGTTCGTCGAAGAGACGCCGTCGGTGCGTGTGGTGTACGTGGCGCTGGACCAGCACGCCGAACCCTCTCCCGGCATCCAGGGCACGGACAAGAATCCGATGAAGGACAAGCGCGTGCGCGAGGCGCTGTCGCTGGCCATCAATCGCGACGCCCTGGTGGAACGCGTGATGGGCGGCGTGGCGCTGCCCGCGGGCAATCTGTTGCCCTATCCGATGTTCGGATCGAGCAAGGAGCATTCGAAGGCGCCCAAGGCCGACGTCGAAAAGGCCAAGGCGCTGCTGAAGGAAGCGGGTTATCCCAATGGCTTCTCGATCACGCTGGGTTCGCCGTCCGGCCGCTACGTCAACGATTCCAAAGTGGCGCAGGCAATCGCATCCATGTGGACGCGCATCGGGGTGAAGACCAGCGTGGACGCGATGGCCCCGCCGGTGTTCTTCAAGAATCGCGACTCCTATGCGTTCTCCGCCTACCTGGCGGGCTGGTCGGTGACCAGCGGCGAAATGTCCAATGCGTTGACGTCCTTGCTGATGACGCGCAATCCGGAAGCCGGCCAGGGCACTACGAACCGCAGCCGTTATTCCAATCCCAAGATGGACGATCTGGTCAAGCAAGCATCGTCCACGATGGATGACGCCAAGCGCGCCGAATTGCTGTCGACCGCCAGCAATATCGCAATGGACGACTTTGCCATGCTGCCCGTGCATTTCGAACTGTCGGTGTGGGCCATGAAGAACGACATCCGCTATCAGGGCCGTCCCGATCAAGTCACGCTGGCGCAGTTCGCTACGCTAAAGAAGTAGCGCGCGCCGGGCGATAGATCTGTGCTTGCAACGATAGTAAGAAGGCTCCTGCAGACCATCGTCGTCATGCTCGCCATGTCGGCGCTGGTCTTCGCGGGTATCTACATGGTGGGCGATCCGGTGTCCATGCTGGCCAGCCCGGAAGCCACGGAAGCGCAACGCGCCGCGATCAGGACCTCGCTCGGACTGGATCAGCCGCTATGGCGGCAATACATGATCTTCATGAGCCAGGCTGTGCGCGGCGATTTCGGCAACAGCTTCCTGACGGGCGAGCCGGCCATGCATCTGATCCTGGAGCGCATGCCGGCGACGGTGGAACTGGCCTGTGTGGCGATGCTGCTGTCAGTGCTGATCGGCGTGCCGCTGGGCATTCTTGCGGGCTTGAAGCCTGCCGCGGTGGGATCGCGCGCGATCATGACCGGTTCCGTGCTGGGTTTTTCGCTGCCCAACTTCTGGGTGGGCCTGATGCTGATCATGGTGTTCGCCGTGATGCTGGGATGGGTGCCGGCAGGCGGACGTGGAGACACGGTCAGTATTGGCTCGCTGCAGTTGAGCGTGCTGACCTTCGACGGCTGGCTCAGCCTGGCGCTGCCCGCCGCCACCATCGCAATCGCCAAGTGCGCGATGATCATCCGCGTCACGCGCGCCGCCACGCGCGAGGCGCTGCCCATGGACTACATCAAGTTTGCGCGCGCCAAGGGCCTGTCCGAAAAGCGCGTGCTGGGCGTGCACCTGCTCAAGAACATCCTGATTCCCGTGGTGACCGTGGCGGGGCTGGAATTTGGCCAGGTGATGGCCTTTGCCGTGGTCACCGAAACCGTGTTTTCCTGGCCCGGCATGGGCAAGCTGTTGATTGATTCGATCATCAACCTGGACCGGCCGGTGGTGGTGGCTTATCTGCTGCTCATTGTGTTCTTTCTTGTCATGCTCAACCTTGTGGTGGACATCATCTACACGGTGCTGGATCCCCGCGTACGCCTGGACAGCCGCCGATGAATACGCAGACCGCCGCCGCGCCCCCTGTTCCGGCCAAAGAGCAGTCGCCCTGGCGCAGATTCGTATCGGATTTCTTTGCCAGCAAGCTGGCCACGCTGGGCCTGGTGATGCTGGTGCTTATTGTCGGCGCCGCGCTGCTGGCGCCTTGGATCGCGCCGCAGAACCCCTATGACCTTGCGAGCCTGGACATCATGGATTCCAAGCTCAAGCCGGGTAGCGAAAGCGGCGACGGTTCCATGCGTCATTGGCTGGGCACAGACGGTCAGGCGCGCGACCTGTTCTCAGCCATCCTCTACGGCATGCGCACGAGCCTCATGGTGGCCACCGTGTCGGTGCTGGCGGCCTTTGGCATCGGCGCCACCGTGGGGCTGATCGCCGCGTATTTCGGGGGGCGCATAGATGCCTTGCTGATGCGGATTGTGGATATCCAGCTGTCGTTTCCCGCCATTCTTGTAGCGCTGATGCTGCTGGCCATTCTGGGCAAGGGTGTGGATAAGGTGATCATCGCGCTGATCGTCGTGCAATGGGCCTACTTTGCACGTGCGGCGCGGGGCGCGGCGCTGGTCGAACGCGGCAAGGAATACGTGGAGGCGGCGCGCTGCATGTCGCTGTCGTGGGGTCGCGTGCTGTTCCGCCACGTGTTGCCGAACTGTATGCCGCCGCTCATCGTGATCGCCACGATCGACCTGGCTCATGCGATCGCACTGGAAGCCACGCTCTCGTTCCTGGGCGTCGGCGTGCCGGTGACTGAGCCGTCGCTGGGCATGCTGATCTACAACGGCTTTGAGTACCTGTTGTCGGGGCAGTACTGGATCTCGTTCTTTCCCGGCATCGCTCTGGCATTGGCCATCATCGCGATCAACCTGGTGGGGGACCACCTGCGCGATGTGCTCAACCCGCGGCACGCGAACTGAGGGCGGGCGCGATGCTCACACACGCGATGCAGCAGCCTATGGCCCGATCCAAGCCTGTTCTTGATGTTCAGGGATTGAAGACGCACTTTTTCACGCGCAATGGCGTGGTGAAAGCCGTGGATGGCGTGGACCTCAGCCTGGCTGAAGGAGAGATCCTGGGGCTGGTGGGGGAATCGGGTTCCGGGAAGAGCATTACCGGCTTTTCGCTGATGGGACTGCTGGACGAGCCCGGACGCATCGTCGAAGGCCAGCTGCTGCTCAATGGCGAGGACCTGCGCGCCGCCACGCCAGACCGGTGGCGGCAGCTACGCGGCCAGGAGATCGCCATGATCTTCCAGGATCCGATGATGACGCTGAATCCCGTGCTGCGCGTGGATACGCAGATGATCGAAGCGGTGCAGGCGCATGGCAAGGCCACGCGCGAACAGGCGCGTCAGCGCGCCCTGCAGACGCTGTCCATGGTGGGCATACCGTCGCCGCAGGAGCGCCTGCGGGCTTATCCACACCAGTTGTCGGGCGGCATGCGGCAGCGCGTGGCGATCGCGATCGCGCTATTGAATTCGCCGCGCCTCATCATTGCGGACGAGCCCACCACCGCGCTGGATGTCACGATACAAGGCCAGATCCTGTTCGAAGTGCAGAAGCTCTGCCGCGAGACCGGCACCGGCCTGATCTGGATTACGCACGACCTGGCCGTGGTGGCGGGCCTGGCCGATCGGGTGTCCGTGATGTATGCGGGCCGCGTCGTGGAAACGGGCAGCACCGAGGCCGTCATCAGCCATCCGATGCATCCTTATACGCATGGCCTGATTGCTTCGATACCCACGCCGCAATCCCGCGGAAAACCGCTGGTGCCGATTCCCGGCATGACACCGTCGCTGCTGAATCTGCCGCAAGGCTGTGCGTTCCGCGGACGTTGTCCGCGCGCGACCGACGCCTGTCTGGCCGAACCGCAACCCGTGGAAGTCCGCCCGGCGCAATGGGTGCGCTGCTGGCATGCCGGAGGCCCAGACGCCAAATGAGCGTAGCGCAGCGCGACACTACCCCCATCCTAGCCTTGCGCGAGGTCGAGCTGCGCTTCGTGCAGCCGGTGGACTTGGCCGGGCGCATTGCGAACCTGCTTGGCGCGGGTCTCAAGACACAGGTCGTGCATGCCGTGGCCGGCGTGGACCTGGAGGTCAAGCCTGGCGAAGTGATCGGCATCGTCGGTGAATCGGGTTGTGGAAAGTCCACGCTGGGCCGCATTGTGTCGGGCATCTTGCCGCCCACCGCCGGCCAGGTGCATTACCGCGGCAAGCCCGTCCATGACATGACGGGCCAGGAGCGGCGTGCCTACGAACTGGGCGTGCAGATGATCTTCCAGGATCCGTACGCGTCGCTGAATCCGCGCATGCGCGTGCGCGAGATCATCGGCGAAGCGCCGGCGGCGCATGGGCTCATCCGGTCGCGCGACAAGGAAGCTTACGTGGCCGGCCTGATGCGCCAGGTCGGGCTGGATCCGAGTTTTTCGCAGCGTTATCCCCATCAGTTTTCCGGCGGCCAGCGGCAGCGTATTGGCATTGCGCGGGCGCTGGCGCTCAAGCCTTCGGTGATCGTCTGCGATGAGGCCGTGGCGGCGCTGGATGTGTCGATCCAGGCGCAGGTGCTGAATCTGTTCGAGAAACTGCGCGACGACTTGGACCTGACCTATCTGTTCATCAGCCATAACCTTAGCGTCGTCAGTCACATTTCGGACCGCGTGGCGATCATGTACCTGGGGCGGGTGGTGGAGCTTGCGCCGACCGACACGGTGTTCACGCGCGCCAATCATCCCTACACGCAGGCGCTGCTGAAGGAGCTGCCCACGCTGACGCCGGGACGGCGCACGTACCAGCCGATCAAGGGCGAACTGCCTTCGCCGCTGGATCCTCCCACCGGCTGCGCGTTTCATCCGCGCTGTCCCCATGCTATGCCGCGCTGCAAGGCGGAGCGTCCGCTGCTGCGGGAGATCGCGCCGGGGCAGTACAGCGCCTGCCATCTGAATGACCTTGCCTGAGGCCTGCGCCAAAAAAGGGCTGGACGCGGAAAGGGGGGCGGCGCGAGAATTCCCGCATAGGCAGGCCATCGGGCACGCGCCATCCATCAACCAATATTGTTTATCCACAGCCATGAAGACCATAGCCGAAATCGAACGCGTACACGGGGATCTGACCGCCTTGCGCCGGGACATCCACGCGCATCCCGAACTGGCGTTCCAGGAAACGCGCACGTCCAGCCTGGTGGCCGAGCGTTTGCGCGAGTGGGGACTGGAAGTCCACACGGGCCTGGGGAAAACTGGTGTGGTGGGCATTTTGCGTGCGGGCAGCGGCAAGAAGACCATCGGCCTGCGGGCCGACATGGACGCGCTGCCCATGCCCGAGCACAACCGCTTTGCCCACAAGTCCACCATCAGCGGACGCATGCATGGCTGCGGCCATGACGGGCACACGACAATGCTGCTGGGCGCCGCGCAGTACCTGTCCAAGCACCGCAACTTCGACGGCACCGTGGTGTTCATCTTCCAGCCGGCAGAAGAAGGCGGCAACGCCGGCGCGCGCGCCATGATGAAGGACGGGCTGTTCGACAAATTCCCCTGCGATGCCGTGTTCGGCATCCACAACATGCCCGGCATGCCGGTCAATCAGTTCGGCTTCCGTTCGGGCCCAACGATGGCGTCGAGCAATCGCTGGGATATCGTCATCAAGGGTGTTGGAGGCCATGCCGCCCAGCCGCATGCGTCGGTCGATCCGATCATCGTCGCGGCCGACATGGTCCACGCGCTGCAGACCGTGATCTCGCGCAGCAAGAACCCGCTGGAGCAGGCGGTGCTGTCGATCACGCAGATCCACGCCGGCGACGCGTACAACGTGATTCCCGGCGAAGCGGTGCTGCGCGGCACGGTGCGCACGTATTCGGTCGAAACCCTGGACAAGATCGAAGCGGACATGCGGCGCATCGCCACTACCCTGCCGCAGGTCTATGGCGGCACGGGCGAGCTGGACTTCGTGCGGGCCTATCCGCCGCTGGTGAACTGGGAAAAGGAAACGGCCTTTGCGGCCAAGGTGGCGGAAGACGCCTTCGGCGCCGAAAACGTGCTGCGCGACATGCCGCCATTCATGGGAGCCGAGGATTTCTCGTTCTTCCTGGAGGCCATTCCGGGTTCGTACCTTTTCCTGGGCAATGGCGATGGCGACCACCGCATGGAAAGCTATCACGGCATGGGCCCGTGCCAGCTGCACAATCCCAATTACGACTTTAACGACGCGCTGCTGCCGGTGGGCGCGACCTATTGGGTGAAGCTGGTGGAAGCGTTTATGCCGGCCTCGTAAGGACCGATACGCTATTTGCTTATATGCGGTTCGCCAGGAAGCCGCGGGTCGTTCCCCGCGGCTTCCTGCTATATGACGTAAAGCTTTGTTCAAACGCCGATAACTTCGTTTGAGATAGAAGAGGCGGTTTCCATAATCGGTCGTTCCAGATATGCCGCAAGGCGAACCGGAGCGATAGATGTCCCAGAGCAACGCCTTGCGGCGCGAAACAGACGCCGCCGCCTACCCCCAGGCGCAGTCTTTTGAACTGCGCCCCCTGCCCGGTCCGCTGGGCGCCGAGATCATTGGCCTGGACCTGTCGCGCGAACTGGCGCCCGCCGATTTTGCGCGCGTCCACAAGGCGCACCTGGATCATCACCTGCTGGTGTTCCGCGACCAGCGCATCACCCCGCAGCAGCACATCGACTTCAGCCGGCGCTTTGGCCGCCTGATGATCCACGTGCTGCACCAGTTCCATCTGGCCGGCCATCCCGAGATCCTGACGGTTTCCAACATCCTGGAAGACGGCAAGCCGATAGGCCTGGGCGATGCGGGCAAGTATTGGCACTCGGACATTTCGTACAAGGAGCTTCCCAGCCTGGGGTCGCTGCTGCACGCGCAGGAGCTGCCTTCCGAGGGCGGGGACACCTTGTTCGCCAACATGCACCTGGCGTACGACACGCTGCCGGCCGCGCTGAAGAACGCGGTCGAGGGCAGGCGCGGCGTGCATTCCTACCTGGCCCAGTACGGACAACTGCAGAAGGAAGGCAACTGGCGTCCCAATCTGAGCGCGCAGCAGATCGCGCAAGTGCAGGAAGTGGTGCATCCGGTGGTGCGCACGCACCCCGAGAACGGGCGCCGCGCGCTGTTCGTCAGCGAAGGCTTCACCACGCGCATCGAAGGCCTGCCTGACGATGAAAGCCGCGCCTTGCTGAACGAACTGTTTGTCCACAGCGTCCGGTCCGAGCACATCTACCGCCACAAATGGCAGCCGCACGATCTGGTGTTCTGGGACAACCGTTCGCTGATCCACCTGGCGGGCGGCACGCCGGATCACCTGCGCCGCAAGCTCTACCGCACGACGATCGAGGGCGATGCGCCGTTCTGAAAACCGGCCCTTTCGCCGCCGCACCACTTATCCACAAGGAACGCCATGCGTTTTTCCTCCACACTCCGGGATCGACTGGTCCAGACCGCCACCGGCGCCGGCCTGGCGCTGATACTTGCCGTGCTTGCGCTGGCCTCGCCCACGCCCGCGATGGCCGAAGGACGCATCCGCATCGCCGAGCAATACGGCATCGTCTATCTGCTGCTGAACGTGGCGCGCGATCAGCAACTGATCGAGAAGCACGGCAAGGCCGAAGGTGTGGATATCTCGGTCGAGTGGGCCAAGCTGTCCGGCGGCTCGGCCGTGAACGACGCGCTGCTCTCCGGGGCTGTGGATATCGCGGGGGCGGGCGTGGGACCGCTGCTGACGATCTGGGATCGCACGCATGGCAAGCAGAATGTGAAGGGCGTGGCTTCGCTGGGCAATTTTCCCTACTACTTGGTTACCAACAACCCGAACGTGAAGACGATCGCCGACTTCACGGACAAGGACCGCATTGCGGTGCCGGCCGTGGGCGTGTCGGTGCAGTCGCGCGTGCTGCAGCTGGCCTCGGCCAAGCTGTGGGGCGATGCGCAGTTCAACAAGCTGGACAAGATTTCGGTGGCGCTGCCGCACCCGGACGCGGCGGCGGCCATCATTGCCGGCGGCACGGAAATCACGGGCCATTTCGGCAATCCGCCGTTCCAGGAGCAGGAGCTGGCCGAAAATCCCAAGGCGCGCATCGTGCTCAATTCCTATGACGTGCTGGGCGGCCCCAGTTCGTCTACCGTGCTGTTCGCCACCGAGAAGTTCCGGCGCGACAATCCCAAGACCTACAAGGCCTTCCAGGAAGCGCTGAAGGAAGCGGCCGGCTTTGCCGCCGCCAACCCCGAGAAGGCGGCGGACATCTACCTGCGCGTCACCGGCGCCAAGCAGGATCGCGACTTTCTGATCAAAGTGATCAAGAATCCCGACGTGCAGTTCAAGCTGGAGCCGCAGAACACGTTTGCGCTGGCCGAGTTCATGCACAAGGTGGGCGCGATCAAGAATGCGCCCGCCAGCTGGCGCGACTACTTCTTCGACGATCCGGTCACGGCGCAGGGAAGCTGATCATGACCCTGCACGCCGCCGGCCCTGTGGATAAGATTGAAAACGCCACGCCGCTGCTGGCTGTGGATAAGGTGTCGATCGAGTACAAGACGCGTGAACGGCGCGTCCGCGCCACGCATCAGGTGAGTTTCGATGTGCATGGCGCCGAGCGTTTCATCCTGCTCGGGCCGTCCGGCTGCGGCAAATCCACCCTGCTCAAGGCCATCGCCGGATTCATCGAACCCACCGAGGGCAGCATCCGGGTCGACGGCAAGGCGGTACAGGGGCCGGGGCCGGACCGCATCGTGGTGTTCCAGGAATTCGACCAGCTTCCGCCCTGGAAGACGTTGCGCCAGAATGTCGCCTTTCCGCTGGTGGCCTCGCGCAAGCTGAACCGGCGCGAGGCCGACGAACGCGCGATGCACTACCTGGACAAAGTTGGGCTGTCGGCGTTTGCCGATGCCTATCCGCATACGCTATCCGGCGGCATGAAGCAGCGCGTGGCGATCGCCCGGGCGCTGGCGATGCAGCCGCGTGTGTTGCTGATGGACGAGCCCTTCGCGGCGCTGGACGCGCTGACGCGGCGGCGCATGCAGGAAGAGCTGATGGCGTTGTGGGACGACGTGCGCTTCACGCTGCTGTTCGTCACGCATTCGATCGAAGAGGCGCTGGTGCTGGGCAGCCGGATTTTGCTGCTGTCGCCGCATCCCGGCCGCGTACGCGCCGAACTCAACGCGCATGGCTTCGACCTGCACAGCCAGGGATCCGCCGCGTTCCAGGCGGCGTCGCGGCGCATCCATGATTTGCTGTTCGACGTCCCTGCCCCTGCGCCGGCACAGCGTGCGGCGGCATGAAGGAAATCGCATGAACAGCACGTATGCCGTATCGGCCCTGGTCCGTCCCGAAGTGGAGTACGACCTGCCGCCCTTGCCCGCGCAGGCCGCCGAAACGCCGCTGCCATGGCACGAGCGCCTGTGGCAACACGCCAGCCTGCGCAAGCTGGCGATCCTGGCGCTGCTGGCCGGACTGTGGGAACTGGCGGCGCGCTATACCGACAATGATCTGCTGCTGCCTGGCGCGTGGCAGACGGGGCAGGCTTTTGTGCAGGGCATCGCCAGCGGAGAACTGCTGGCGCGCGCCGGGCAGTCCCTGCGCGTGCTGGTGCAAGGGTATCTGGCCGGGGTGGCGCTGGCCTTCGTATTGACCACGCTGGCCGTGTCGACGCGATTCGGCCGCGACCTGCTGTCCACGCTTACCGCCATGTTCAACCCGCTGCCGGCGATCGCCCTGCTGCCGCTGGCGTTGCTGTGGTTCGGCCTGGGCGAAGGCAGCCTGGTGTTCGTGCTGATCCACTCGGTGCTGTGGGCGCTGGCCCTGAATACCTATGCGGGCTTCCTGGGCGTGTCCGAGACCCTGCGCATGGCGGGCCGCAACTACGGACTGACCGGGTTGCGGTATGTCCTGCAGATCCTGGTGCCCGCGGCCCTGCCGGCGATCCTGGCCGGTCTGAAGATAGGCTGGGCGTTCGCGTGGCGTACGCTGATCGCGGCCGAGCTGGTGTTCGGCGCCTCCAGCGGCAAGGGGGGGCTGGGCTGGTACATCTTCCAGAACCGCAACGAGTTATACACAGACAAGGTGTTTGCCGGCCTGGCCGCGGTGGTCATCATCGGGCTGATTGTGGAAAACCTGGGATTCGATACGCTGGAGCGTTTGACGGTCCGGCGGTGGGGCATGCAGCGCTGAAGGCCTGACGCGCTGCGCAAGTAAAAAAGGGGCGCCGGAGCGCCCCTTTCTCGTTGCTTGGCCGGACCGTTACAGCTTCAGTCCGAGCGCCTTCGCGACACCCTCGGCGTAGGCCGGATCGGCCCTGCGGAAGTGGTCGAGCTGGCGGCGCTGGATCGCTTCCGGCACCCCAGCCATGTGGCGGCCGATGTTGCCGAACAGCTGTTCCTGCTGCGCGGGCGTCATCAGGCGGAACAGCGCGCCCGGCTGCGAGTAGTAGTCATCGTCCACCCGGTGGTTCCAGCGCGCCGCGGCCTGCCCGTCGAGCGCCAGGGGCGGTTCGGCCGCCGACGGCGTTTCCTTCCATTCGCCCGCGCTGTTGGGCTCATAGTTGATCGTGGCGCCGGCATTGCCGTCGACTCGCCCTGCGCCGTCGCGATGGTAGCTGTGGAACGGGCACTTCGGGGCGTTCACCGGGATCTGGTGGTGGTTGATGCCCAGGCGGTAGCGGTGCGTGTCGCCATAGGAAAAGATGCGGCCCTGCAGCATCTTGTCGGGCGAGAAGCCGATGCCCGGAACCACGTTAGCCGGCGTGAAGGCCGCCTGCTCGACCTCGGCGAAGTAGTTTTCGGGGTTTTTGTTCAGTTCCAGCACGCCGACCTCGATCAGCGGGTAGTCGCCGTGGGGCCAGACCTTCGTCAGATCGAACGGGTTGATGTGATAGGTTGCCGCTTCGGCCTCGGGCATGATCTGCACTTTCAGCGTCCACTTCGGGAAGTTGCCCTGCTCGATGTTCTCGAAAAGGTCCCGCTGCGAGCTTTCGCGGTCGTGGGCCACCACTTGCGCCGCTTCCTCGTCGGTCAGACAGGCGATGCCCTGCTGCGACTTGAAGTGGAATTTCACGTAGAAACGTTCGTTGTTGCCGTTGATGAAGCTGAACGTGTGCGAGCCGAACCCGTGCTGCTGGCGCAGATTGGCCGGGATGCCGCGGTCGCTCATCAGGGTGGTGACCTGGTGCAGCGATTCGGGGTTGAGCGACCAGAAGTCCCAGGCGGCCGTGGCGTTGCGCAAGTTGGTCTTGGGGTCGCGCTTCTGGGTGTGGATAAAGTCGGGGAACTTCAGCGGATCCCGGATGAAGAAGACCGGCGTGTTGTTGCCCACGAGGTCCCAGTTGCCTTCGTCTGTGTAGAACTTGATGGCGAAGCCGCGCACATCGCGTTCCGCATCGGCGGCGCCGCGTTCACCGGCCACGGTCGAAAAGCGCAGGAACAGCGGGGTCTGTTTGCCAACCTTGGAAAAGATGCTGGCGCGGGTGTATTGCGTGATGTCGTGCGTGACAGTGAACGTGCCGTAGGCGCCGGAACCCTTGGCATGCACGACTCGCTCGGGGATGCGTTCGCGGTCGAAATGCGCAAGCTTTTCAATCAGCCAGAAGTCTTCCAGCAGCGCGGGGCCACGGGGGCCGGCGGTCAGGGTGTTGTTGTTGTCTGGCACCGGCGCGCCCGAGGCGGTGGTCAGAGGCTTTTTGTCGGTCATGGCACACTCCCTAGTCAGTCCTGGATGGCGCGGGCCGCTGGATGGGCCGCGCGGCGTAGCAGCTACAGCCCGGCGGCATGGCCGCCGGACGGCAAACTGAGACCCATGATAGGAGCCATCGCTCGCGATGTGAAGTTGATTGATCTTCCTTTTGCGATTAATAATAGCTATTCGGTTGAAGGGGCGGGAATAGAAAATGCTGAGCCTGCCCTTCGCCCTGCACGGGCTTCAGGCATGAAAAAACCGGCCCATGGGGCCGGTTTTTCTTGGGAAGCAACCGCTTATCAGCGATTGGCCGCCACTTCAGACTTGCGCTGGATGGCGCGGGTGATGGACCACTGCTGCGCGATCGACAGGATGTTGTTGACGCACCAGTAGAGCACCAGGCCGGCCGGGAAGAAGAACATCATCCCGCCGAACACCAGCGGCATGATCATCATGACCTTGGCCTGGATGGGATCCGGAGGCGTCGGGTTCAGTTTGATCTGCAGGAACATGGTGGCCATCATGATGGCGGGCAGAATGAAGAACGGATCGCGGACCGACAGGTCATGGACCCACAGGATCCACGGCGCGCCGCGCATTTCCACGCTGGCCAGCAGCACCCAGTACAGCGAGATGAACACCGGAATCTGCACCAGCATGGGCAGGCAGCCGCCCAGCGGGTTGATCTTTTCGGTGCGGTACATCTCCATCATGGCCGCATTGAGCTTCTGCTTGTCGTCGCCGTACTTTTCCTTCAGGGCCTGCAGGCGCGGGGCGACCTGCTTCATGCGGGCCATCGAGCGGTAGCTGGCCGCGGCGAGCGGGTAGAACACGGCCTTGATCAGCACGGTCAGCGCCACGATCGTCCAGCCCCAGTTGCCCAGGATGGAATGCAGCCAGGTCATCAGCTTGAACAGCGGTTTGGCGATGATGGTCAGCCAGCCGTAGTCGACAACCAATTCCAGACCGGGGGCGAGAGCCGCCATGGCCTTCTGGTCCTGGGGACCGACCCACAGGTGCGAATCGACGCGCGCGGCGGCGCCGGGGGCGATGTCGCCGACGGCTTCGATGCTGCGGCCGGCGTACAGGTTCTTCTGCACTTCCAGCAGTTCGTTCGTGCGCGGCTTGCCTTGCGGCGGCACCCAGGCAGTGGCGAAGTAGTGCTGGACCACGGCAATCCAGCCGTTGTCGGCCTGCTTGATGTAGTTGGCCTTCTTCTTTTCGATGTCGCTGAACGTGCTCTTCTGGAACTTGTCCTGTTCCGAATAGACAGCGAAGCCGGTGAACGTGTGATAGAAGCTGGACGTGTCGGCAGGATCGTTGCCGTCGCGTTCGATCTGCAGGTAGAGCGACGGCGTCACGGGAGCGGCGCCGACGTTGGCCAGGTCATGGCGCACGTCGATGTCGTAGCGGCCGCGATGCAGGGTGAACGTCTTGGTGACCTTCACGCCCCCCGATTCGCCTTCAAACGTGACGACCAGGTTGTCGCCGGTCAGTTCGCGTTCCTGGGAGACCAGGCGGAAAGGCGTCTGGTGCGTGGGGAAGCTTTGGCCGTTGGGCGCGCCGACCACACCGGTCTGCACCACATAGTTCAGGCCGGCGGAGCGGTCCAGCAGCACCGTGGGCTTGTCCGCCTGGCCCGTCGCCGGGTACTTCAGCAGTTCTGCGCGCACCAGTTGGGCGCCCATCGTGTCGAACGTCAGGCGCAGCACGTCCGTCGTGATGACGATTTCTTCAGAGCGCGCCGGCGCGGGGGCGGAGGCGCCAGGCACCGCGGCCGACGGAGCGGTCGCGGCAGCGGGCGCGCTGGGCACCGACGGCGTCGCATTGTTTGCGCCAGCCGGCGATTCGCTCGTGCTGGCCGTGGGCGTGGGGGCCCCGAACAGCGACGGCTTGCCGTTATGGATTTGCCAGTTGTTCCAAAGGAGCAACAGCGAAAAGGAAAAAATCATCCAGAGGACGGTTCGTCGGATATCCATGGTGCCTACTGAAGTGAATACGGGCCAGCAAAGCCCGCCAGTTTAGCGTCAATCGTGCTCGATGCGGTGGCTGTGGGAGCAGCACGGGGCGTCATTGGTTCCCTTGGACGGCGGAACCGGATCCAACCCGCCCGGTGACCACGGATGGCAGCGGCCGATGCGCCGGACTGCCAGCCAGAAGCCGCGCCAGGCGCCGTGGCGCTCGATCGCTTCGATCGCATACGCCGAGCAAGTGGGAGTAAAGCGGCACTGCCTGCCGATCCAGGGACTCAGGAAAAACCTGTAGAACCGGATCGGGGCAATGAGTAGAGCCTTGATCATCGTGCGATCCGTGCAAAGTGAGCGTCCACTTCGGCTCTTGCCGCGCGTTTCAGCGCGGTGAGCGTGGCGGGAGCAACCTTGCTGTGCAGGCGCACGACGTAATCTTTTGCCGGCAGCGCCAGGCGCTGATGGCGGAAAGCCTCGCGGATGACCCGCTTCAGTGCGTTGCGTGTGCTGGCATGGGCGGCGAAGCGCTTGGCGATCACCAACCCCAGGCGGGCACACGCATCCTGGCCGGGAGGCAGATCATTGGGAGCCGAGCTCACAATGAAGAATGCCCCTCGGGCCAGACGCCGGCCTTTAAGGGCGGCGGCAAACTCGGAGGGGCGATGCAGCCGCGCCTCCGGGGGAAGCGTGGAGCGCGGCATGGACTGCGGGTCAGGCGTATGCGCGGAACCGGAACAGGATTGCGAGAGGTCTTGCAATATGGCCGGTCCGTGCAGGTAGTCAGGTTTCCGGTAAAGCCGGAAAACCAGGACTTAGACGGCCAGACGCTTGCGGCCCTTGGCGCGGCGGGCGCTCAGGATGGCGCGGCCAGCGCGGGTTTTCATGCGCACGCGAAAGCCATGGGTGCGCTTGCGGCGGGTAACGGAAGGTTGGTAGGTACGTTTCATGGACGATCCACAAAAAGAACAAGAGTCAGAAGGGACCTGCCCGGAGGGTTCCTCGTCGCACAATGCAGAAGCGGGTATCTAAAGCGCGTATTGTTGCAACGTGTGCAAAAAACATCGCTTAGACGGGGCTCTGGACCGGGAATTTCTTCCCAGGCGACCTATTCAGCAAAGCTAAAAACCGCAACGATTGCTCTGAAAAGAGCGGGTTACGGGCTAGCCTTCTGCGAAACCTTCTGACAGACAGAATTCGGAAAAGCCCACCATTTCAGCAAGTTTTCCCTGTCTTGTCAAACAGTTAAGCCTGGCAAGTGTAGGCGCTTATGGCCCTCCCTGTGGATAACCCCTGCTCAGGCAGGGTAGAATCGAGGTTTGAATAAGAGCGACATGAAAGAATTCTGGCAGACCTGCGTCAGTCGTCTTGAGCAGGAACTCCCCCCCCAACAAATCAGCGCGTGGATACGACCGCTGGTCCCGCTTGCGTACGACGAAACGCAGGCGGTGCTGCGCGTTGCCGCGCCCAACCGCTTCAAGCTGGATTGGGTGCGCAAGAATTTCTCCCACCAGATCGAAGCGTTGGCCGCGGAGTGGTTCAAGCGTCCGGTGCAGGTTCTGTTCGAACTGCCCACCCAGGGAACCGCGCCGCGCATGCCGGTCGTTCCCGTGCGTGCGCAGCAGCCCGAGCAGACGCACCTGTCCGCTGCGCCGCCTGCCGGCGCCGCGCCGCCAGTGACCGTCACGGTATCGACCGCCCCGCCCCCTCCCGCGACGACGACCGCGGCGCAGGCCGTGAACGCGGATGCCGCCAATATCGTGTACGAGCGCTCGCGCCTGAACACCGATCTGACGTTCGAGAATTTCGTCACGGGTAAGGCCAACCAGCTGGCGCGCGCCGCCGCGCTGCAGGTGGCCGAGAATCCGGGCACCTCGTACAACCCGTTGTTCCTGTATGGCGGCGTGGGCCTGGGCAAGACCCACCTTATCCACGCCATCGGCAATGCGATGGTCGCGGCCGGCACCGGCGTGCGCGTGCGCTATGTGCATGCCGACCAATACGTGTCCGACGTGGTCAAGGCCTACCAGCGCAAGGCGTTCGACGACTTCAAGCGCTACTACCATTCGCTGGACTTGCTGCTGATCGACGACATCCAGTTCTTCTCCGGCAAGAACCGCACGCAGGAAGAGTTCTTCTACGCGTTCGAAGCGATGGTGGCGCAGCGCAAGCAGATCATCATCACCAGCGATACGTACCCCAAGGAACTGTCGGGCATCGACAGCCGCCTGATTTCGCGTTTCGACTCCGGCCTGACGGTGGCCATCGAGCCGCCGGAACTGGAGATGCGCGTGGCTATCCTGCTGCGCAAGGCGGAATCCGAAGGCGTGCCCATGCCCGAGGAAGTGGCGTTCTTCATCGCCAAGCACCTGCGCAGCAACGTGCGCGAGCTGGAAGGCGCGCTGCGCAAGGTCCTGGCCTACGCCCGGTTCCACGGCCGCGACGTGCTGACGGTCGACGTCTGCAAGGAAGCCCTGAAGGACCTGCTGTCGGTGTCCAACGGCCAGATCACCGTGGAAAACATCCAGAAGACGGTTGCGGATTTCTACAAGATCAAGGTGGCCGACATGTACTCGAAACGCCGCCCGGCCAATATCGCGTTGCCGCGCCAGGTTGCGATGTACCTGGCCAAGGAGCTGACCCAGAAAAGCCTGCCGGAAATCGGCGATTTGTTCGGCGGCCGTGATCACACCACGGTGCTGCACGCCGTTCGCAAGATTTCCGATGCCCGCGCCAAGCAAGCGGAGCTCAACCATACCCTGCACGTGTTGGAACAAACTCTAAAAGGATGAACATGCAACTCGTACAAACCACACGCGATGCATTGCTGAAACCGCTGTCGACTGTGGCGGGCATCGTCGAAAGACGCCATACCCTGCCCATTCTTGCGAACATCCTGATGCGCAAGGAAGGCAACAAGGTTGCCTTCATTGCGACCGACCTCGAAGTGCAGATCACGACGCACGCCGACTTTGGCGTGGGCCAGGACAACGAGTCCACCACGGTGGCCGCGCGCAAGCTGCTGGACATCCTGAAGGCGCTGCCGGACACGGGCGATGTGCGCCTGGCCCTGGCAAGCAACAAGCTGTCGGTGCAGTCGGCCAAGAGCCGCTTCGCGCTGCAGACGCTGGCCGCCAGCGAGTTCCCCACCGTCGCTCAGCCCGAGCAGTGGGACGTCTCGCTGACCATGCCGCAGCGCACGCTGCGCCACCTGTTCAACATGGTGCATTTCGCCATGGCCCAGCAGGACATCCGCTACTACCTGAATGGCATGCTGCTGGTGTTTGAACCGGGCCGCGTGCGCGCCGTCGCCACCGATGGCCACCGCCTGGCGCATTGCTCCACGGAAGCCGACGGCATCGCCGAGCGCCACGAAGTCATCGTGCCGCGCAAGACCGTGTTGGAAATGCAGCGCCTCCTGGAAGACTCCGACGAAACCGTCTCCATCGACGTGGCGCCGGGCCAGATCCGTTTCCGTTTCGGCGACGTGGAGCTGGTGTCCAAGCTGGTCGAAGGCAAGTTCCCCGATTTCACGCGTGTGATTCCCACGAACTACACGCGCCACTTCCTGGTCGGGCGCGAAGCGCTCCAGGGCAGCCTGCAGCGCGCCGCCATCCTGACCACGGACAAGTTCAAGGGCGTGCGCCTGCAACTGGCGCAGAACCAGATGAAGATCTCGTCCTCCAACGCCGAGCAGGAAGAGGCGCAGGAAGAAATCGACATCGACTACGGCCATGAAGCGCTGGACGTGGGCTTTAACGTCGGCTACCTGCTCGACGTGCTGTCCAACGTGAAGGTCGACAACATCCAGTGGTCGGTCATGCCGGACGCCAATGCGTCCGCGCTCATCACCCTGCCCGAAGACGACCAGTTCAAGTACGTCGTCATGCCCATGCGGATCTGATCCGCATCCCCGTTGTGGGTTTGTGCCGCTTGCGGACCGGATGGTCCGCGGGCGGTCCGGCCGCCAGGCCGTTCTTTAAAGCGTTTTCGATACAGACATGTCAGATCAGCAGAACACCACTCCCGAGACCAGCGGCTACGGCGCTGACTCGATCAAGATGCTCAAGGGGCTGGAGGCCGTGCGCAAGCGCCCCGGCATGTACATCGGCGACACATCCGACGGCACCGGCTTGCACCACATGGTGTTCGAAGTCGTGGATAACGCCATCGACGAAGCCCTGGCCGGCTATTGCGACGACATCGTCGTCACGATCCACACCGACAACTCCATTTCCGTCACCGATAACGGCCGCGGCATCCCGACCGATATCCACAAGGACGACGAATTCCACCGCAGCGCGGCGGAAATCGTCATGACCGAACTGCACGCGGGCGGCAAGTTCGACCAGAACTCGTACAAGGTGTCCGGCGGCCTGCACGGCGTGGGCGTGTCCTGCGTGAACGCGCTGTCCGAATGGCTGCGGCTGACCATCCGCCGCAACGGCCAGGTGCACCAGATGGAATTCCGCCAGGGCGAGCGCGTCGCGCCCCTGGCCGTGACCGGCACGACCGACAAGCGCGGCACCGAAGTGCGCTTCCTGGCCGACCCGATCATCTTCAACAACATCGAATACCACTACGAGATCCTCTCCAAGCGCCTGCGCGAGCTCTCGTTCCTGAACAACGGCGTGAAGATCCGCCTGATCGACCAGCGCCAGGGCAAGGAAGAGAACTTTGCGTTCTCGGGCGGCGTGAAGGGCTTCGTCGAATACATCAACCGCGCCAAGACCGTGCTGCACCCCAACGTCTTCTCGGTCACCACCGAGTCGTCGGCCGGCGGCGTGCCGGCGGGCGTGGAAGGGGCGATGCAGTGGAACGACAGCTACAGCGAAAGCGTGCTGTGCTTCACCAACAACATTCCGCAGCGCGACGGCGGTTCGCACCTGACCGGCCTGCGGGCCGCGATGACGCGCATCATCAACAAGTACATCACCGACAACGAACTGGCCAAGAAAGCCAAGGTCGAGACGTCCGGCGACGACATGCGCGAAGGCCTGGCTTGCGTGCTGTCGGTGAAGGTGCCTGAACCCAAGTTCAGCAGCCAGACCAAGGACAAGCTGGTGTCCAGCGAAGTGCGTCCGGCCGTTGAAGAAGCCGTGGCCCGCACGCTGGAAACCTGGCTGCTCGAGCACCCGAACGACGCCAAGGCCCTGTGCAACAAGATCGTCGAAGCCGCCCGCGCCCGCGAAGCCGCGCGCAAGGCGCGCGAAATGACGCGCCGCAAGAGCGTGCTGGAAGGCGCCGGCCTGCCCGGCAAGCTGGCTGACTGCCAGGAGAAGGATCCGGCCCTGTGCGAGCTCTACATCGTCGAGGGCGACTCCGCAGGCGGCTCGGCCAAGCAAGGCCGCGACCGCAAGTTCCAGGCCATCCTGCCGCTGCGCGGCAAGGTGCTCAACGTCGAGAAGGCCCGCTTCGACAAGCTGCTGGCCTCCGAGCAGGTGGCCACGCTGATCACCGTGCTGGGCACGGGCATCGGCTCCGGTCTGGGGTCCGACGACTTCAAGATCGAGAAGCTGCGCTATCACCGCGTCATCATCATGACCGACGCGGACGTGGACGGCAGCCACATCCGCACGCTGCTGCTGACGTTCTTCTATCGCCAGATGCCCGAGCTGATCGAACGCGGCTACATCTACATCGCCCAGCCGCCGCTCTACAAGATCAAGCAGGGACGCGAGGAGCGCTACCTGAAGGACGACTTCGAGCTGGACCAGTACATGCTGAACCTGTCGATGATGCAGGCGTCACTGGTGCCGGCCCGGGATGCCGAGCCCATCACCGGCGATGCGCTGGCGGCCATTGCACGCAAGTACGTGATGGCCGATGCCGTCGTCGAGCGCCTGAGCCGGCTGATGGATCACGACACGCTGCAC
>ENA-OWLM01000284-OWLM01000284.1-metagenome-genome-assembly--contig:-NODE-284-length-19592-cov-9.870809_pt1 | contig 19592 bp, 16 predicted proteins | sample MGYA00245349_ERZ651102 | MGnify/ENA primary metagenome ERZ651102 (study PRJEB26857, sample SAMEA4031759) | metagenome | biome: human; feature: oral; material: saliva | place: Philippines | collected 2014... | reverse complement strand
GGCTACGATCGAAGATCTTGACACCAAGCTCATCCTCGAGCTTCTGGATCATCGTACTGAGCGTCGGCTGGGTGACTTGACAAAAGTCGGCTGCCCGCCCGAAATGGCGGAACTTATCCAGAGCTTGGATATACTCGAGCTGCTGTATGTTCATGAGAGGAGGTTATCGAAGATTAATGCGAGTGTATGTGTAGGGAGCATGCAGGAAGAGCCACGTCTTCAAGCTATGCACACGCGTCCCGATGACATTGATGAAGGGACGCTGACGGGCTCGTTTGAGATAGGGCAAGAAAGCCGAAGTGATCTCTCTATACTTGGCCTCCTGTCCCTTATGGACGAAGGCTCCATAGAGCTGATACCAATACATCCATAGGTAGTTGACCGCCATGGTATTGGCATAGAGGCAGAGGGTAGCATCATCAGCATGACGACGCTGCAGATCCTCAATATTATCAAAGAGGCAAGCCATACGCGTATCAAAGCCAGAAGTAATAGCCCCTTCTCGATATAGTAAATAGTTATACCCCCCTTGTGGCAACAAATAGTAAGAGTTGATCTTACTAAAGACCTCTAACGAGAACGAGTTATCCTCATAGACATATCCCTCTCTAAATCGGATTGTCCCGATGGCACTCGCACGATAAACCTTAGACCAAGCTGAGGGTCCTACCTTAAAGGAAAATCCTTGGACAAGCTCCGCAAGGGCCTCTTCTCGAGAGAAAAGACGTCCCTCCTTCTCCCCGCAATAGAACTTTCCATCAGCCCTGATTTCATTGATGCCATACCCTACGATATCGACATCTGCATGTGCCTCCAAGTAAGAAATAGCGGCTTCATAGATATCGGGCTCTATCGAATCATCACTATCTACAAAGGCAATATACTCGCAGCCCTCTGTATACTGCAATCCAAAGTTTCGAGCCGACGACAGACCACCATTTTCCTTGTGTACCGAGAGGACACGAGGATCTTGCTCAGCATAGGCATCACAGATAGCACCACAGCCATCGGGAGAGCCATCATCGACCAAGATAATGCGGAGATTGGAATAAGACTGAGATAAGATCGAGTCGACGCATGGTCGCAGGTAATCCTCGACCTTATAGACGGGTACAATGACGGCGAGTAATGGTTGGTGTGACATAGCCAAGCGGTCTATTTAGATGAAACTAAGGAGCGGAAGAGGCGATCCCACTGAGGCAGGATAACCTCGGGAGCAAAGCGCTGGGCATTTACCTTTGCGGCACGCCCCATCTGCTGGCGGAGCTCTTCATCTGCCATCAGGCGCTCCAAGCACTCTGCAAAGGCTGCCTTGTCACCATAGGGCACGACAAAGCCTGGAGCCTCTGGAGCCTCCTCGATCACATCACGTGCCCCACAAAGGAAAGCATAGCAGACGGAGGGCAGCCCCAGCTCCTGCGCCTCTAAGAGCACCATAGGGAGCCCTTCTGTCTGCGACGTCATCAAGAGGACAGAGGAGGAGAGGTATTCTTCGGTGATCGTATCTGTAGGGGCATGGAGCGCACAGCTATCCTCCAAGTGGAGCTCTCGCAGCTGATGCATAAGCTGATCATGCAGGTAGCCCTCACCATAGATATCCAAGCGCCAGTCTGGGTGCTTCTTGCTCACCATCGCCCATATATCCAGAGTATCTCGGAGGTTCTTCTCATGCGCGAAGCGAGCGACAGCGATACAGCGCTTAGCTTGCAAGGGCGCCACACGCTCAGATGTGATCGGCATGATATTATAAATCACCTCGACACGCTTCAGGCGATCACCCCACAGCACGGCATCCTCATGGGTCAGCAGTACGGTGCGCGTATATCGAGCTGACGTTCGCGCAAAGGAGCGCTCTGCCCACCAAGAGAGGAAGCGACGAAGATAGTTGGTAGCGGGGAAGCGGTAAGCTGAGACGGTCTTCCCCCACGAGCCATGGCTCTCTGTAATCTTGATGCTACCATCCTTGATCGAAGGGAGGAAGGAGAAGTCTTGATAGCCCGTCGAGATCACCACATCTGGGCGGAGCTCACGGAGGCACTGGGTGAGTAGCTGTTTATGACGACGCTTGTACCGGTAGAGAGCACTATACTTCTTCAGTCGCGAAGAAGTATCTATACAATCATAATTCACCCCCAGATCAATCTGCTGAATAGACGGGTGGAGGGGGAAAAATGGCTTTCGCCCCATAGTATCCGTGGTGATGATAGCTACCTCGTGCCCCTGCTCGACCAGATAGTTGGCTTTAGCTGTGATGACACGCTCCATCCCACCCGCTACGTGGAGGCTCTTGATACAATAAGCGATCTTCATACTGCGCGTATATCGTTAATGGGCGACAGTGCACCCTGTCTTCTCCACAAAGATACAGATAAATTAAGGGCAAAAGCCTCACGACTTCAGCCTATTGATAACTGCGCTTTCCACTCGATCGAGCCAAGGAGAAAAGAGTTTCTGCCAAAGCTGCTGACGCACCTGATCAACAAGTGTCGTAGCTAAATAAAGCCCCGGAACAAAAGCCACCAAGAGGAGGATACCAACGAGTACCGCATAGTGCTGCCCCACATAATCTGCGAGAGCAAGATAGCGGCCACGTGTCAAATACTCCTCATGCAGGAGGTAGACGGAGAAGGAGGAGGCTGCGAGCCAGTTGATCCAGCGCACATGCCCCAGCTTAATCTTACTAAAAAAGAGGAGGAGCGACAGCGAGGCGACAATACACAGGGGCGAGGTATAGCTAACGAGTCGGTCAACAAGAGCATCATCCCCCACCAAGGGACGCCCCATACCCCAGAAGAGGACGAGGGCAAGCAATGCGGATAGAGCGGTTGACCCCAGGAATATCAGAAGGTCATATCGTGGAGCTAACTCACACCAGCGACCACCATGAAGTCGCACGTAGCGAGCTAAAAGATACAGCCCAATGAAGGCTAAGACAGAGTATCCTCTCTGCAGCTCAGACGACGCACTCATCCACCACTCCATGCCGCAGACAAAGAAATAGTAAACAGCAAGGAACAGCCCGAACTCACGCTTCGTAGCGCTCTCCACATAGCGATTCAGCACAGGAGCTAGGAGTACCAGCCACACATAGCTACCAAAGAACCAATAGACTTTCATAGGCTTGAGGTGCATCGACAGCTCTCCCAGAGAGAAGTCCGCTTGCTTCGTTAGCACCCAGAACGCATACATCCCGACAGAATAGAAGATCCCCTGATAGAAGAGGGAGACGACTGAGTTCACCCGAGGCCGAATAGCAAAGTAGCCTGAAATCAGGACGAAGATATCTACCCCTGTGAGATTCATCATACGAAACCAAACACCCAGCCCACCTAAGACAGGCTCAGAATGGAGGAAGTCGGCAGAGGGGAGCCCAGCCCCACCCTCTCGACTCAGGTGGCCAAACATAATAAAGAGCATCGCTACGATACGCAGTAGCTCTATATTCGATGAGCGTGGAGCTCGCGCGGGTGCAGAAGCTGTGGAGGACGTACTCATAGATGAGAAAGAAAGAGGATAGGAGGGAGAAATAAAAAGAGAGGTATCACACGCTGCTGCGTCGCAATACCTCTCTTCTTCTTTGTGGTGCCACCAGGAATCGAACCGGGGACACAAGGATTTTCAGTCCTTTGCTCTACCAACTGAGCTATGGCACCATCATAAGTCTTAGCAACTCTAACAGCGGAAGCGACGAGATTCGAACTCGTGGTACGGTTGCCCGTACGGCAGTTTAGCAAACTGCTGGTTTCAGCCACTCACCCACACTTCCTTGTCGCTTCGTAGCTCTCGAATTGCAGTGCAAAGATAGTACACATCTTTCACACTACCAAATCTCCCCGACGATTGGGCGAAACATCCCGCTACCGATCGGCTGACATTCGCCTTTGTTTCAATGCATAAAGCAACCCTATCCGTATAGTGCTATTCCTCGCGAGATGAGGAGAAAAGCTACCGAAGTCATAGACAGAGAAGATGCGTCGAGCGGTGGTATTCCTTGATCCAGGTACGTGGACATTAAATCCAGGCACGAGAATCGATAGGACCACGCACGTAGATATTAGGACTACGCACGTAGATGAGCTTATTGGAGTAGTGGTCGGCGGGGTTATCCCGTAGTAGTCAAGACTTTTTCTCCCGAGGGGCGCAGCACGACTCTATACGGGAAGAGGGAGGCATTCCCACGCCCCTACCCCGCCTACTATATAGGTAGGGGAAGGGCGGGCGAAGAGCTTACTATCGGAGATAAGCACTTTTCTCTATCTTTGCCTATGGCTCCCTCCAGTGGAGCCCAATGAGATTTCGAATAATCGACCACCTCTAAAAAGAACTACAATGGAAAGCGGACAACAGCTGGACTGGAAGAACCTCGGGTTCGGCTACCACCCCACAGACTATAATGTACGTTGCTACTATCGCAATGGCCAGTGGGGCGAATGGGAAGTATCCTCCTCAGACATGATCACCATCCCCATGGCCTCGACCTGCCTTCACTACGGGCAGGAGTCCTTCGAAGGTCTGAAGGCCTTCCGCGGGAAGGATGGTAAGGTACGCGTCTTCCGCCCTGAGGAGAACGCCGCCCGCATGCAGCACACCAGCCGAGGCATCCTGATGCCCGAGCTGCCCACCGAGCGCTTCCTCGAAGCCCTCGACATGGTCCTCCACCTCAATAAGGACTTCATCCCTCCCTACGAGAGCGGCGCATCACTCTATATCCGTCCCCTGATGATCGGGCTCGGCAAGCAGGTCGGCGTCAGCCCTGCGAGCGAATATATGTTCCTCATGTTCGTCACGCCCGTAGGTGCTTACTTCAAGTCGGGCTTCCGCCCCAGCCCCATGGCGATCATGCGTGGCTACGACCGTGCTGCACCCCTCGGGACTGGGCAGTACAAGGTCGGGGGGAACTATGCCGCCAGCCTTCGCTCGGGCGTCCTCGCCCACGACAAGGGCTACTCGGCCGTCATCTACCTCGATGCTAAGGAGAAGCTCTACATCGATGAGTGCGGGCCTGCGAACTTCTTCGGGATCCGTGGCAAGAGCTACATCACCCCTAAGAGCCCTTCGATCCTGCCCTCGATCACGAACAAGAGCCTCATGCAGCTGGCCGAAGATATGGGCCTCACGGTCGAATGCCGCCCCGTCCATGTCGAGGAGCTCGCTACCTTCGACGAAGCAGGTGCCTGCGGTACGGCAGCTGTCATCAGCCCTATCCTGCGCGTAGATGACCTCGACGAAGACAAGAGCTACGTCATCAGCAAGGACGGCAACCCCGGTCCTATCTGCACTGCCCTCTACGAGCGTCTGAGAGCTATCCAGTACGGCGACTACCCCGACACCCACGGTTGGGTACGCCTCTACGAAGACCTCTAAGCTCGACGCACTCCACGCGTAAGCACATAAAAAGACCGCCCGAAGCACGCAGCGTGCTTCGGGCGGTCTTCGTATATAGCTACTGGATAGAGCGGGCTACTGGACCTCGTAGAGGTAGAACCACGCCTTATCAGCGTACTTCACGCTGGTGAGCTTGTAGTAGGTAGCACCTGCAGCGTCCGTCAGCGTCTCGACGGTGTAGGGCGCACGCGTAGCGAGGCGGCTCACCCAATATTCGGCAGCCGAGGCATACCAGTACCACCACGTCGACTCATTCCCGTCGCGAGCGATGATATCGACCTGCGTGGGGTCGCTGCCAACAGGGACGAAGTCCACCTCATAGGAGAGGCGCGTGTAGCTACCGTTGGTCTGCTCATAGATGGGCATCGTGAGGAAGCCAGCGACCTTCGTATCATTACCAACAAGGCCTGCCGCCTGGTCGGCAGCGGTATTCACACCGAAGTAGGTGCGAGCCGACATGCGAGCCTTGCGATTGCGGTAGAGGGTATTATTGACACGCGTGAAGAAGGAGACTAAGTCATCCGCAGCCGAGTCGGCCTTGAAGTAAGCGACATAGCTCTTATTCACGAGATCAATAGGGAGCGAGACCACCGTCGTGGTGACATCCCCCTCGATAGAGGTGACGCTCGTGCCGTCACTGCTGAGGCGGAAGCCCGAGATCGTGACCCCACCGATGGTGATAGGCTCATAGAAGCGAAGGCCCTCAGTCGTGTAGGCAAAGGCCATCTTCTGTGTAGTCGTCACATCACCGCTCGATGGCGTGTACTCCAGCTGGCGGTAGGTGGGATTCAGGCGGAAGGATACCGTGCCAGCCGTACCGATGGAGACGGGAGCAAAGTTCTTCCCCTGGAACTTCGTAGCCATAGCCTGCAGCGCTGCGATCTCCGTCGCAGGGTCTGTCGTCATCGGGACGAGGCTCATCTGATTGCGGTACTTGCGACCCTGCAGGAGGATGCTGTCACCGCGCTGCCCCATCAGGAGGAGCTCAAAGTCACCGCCACGCGCATTACGGAAGTACTCGGTAGAGGTGATGAAGTGGTGGAGGACATTGCTACGCGTATCGAAGGCCAGCGTCGGCATATCGATGTTCTTCACCGAATAGGTTGAGTTCGTAGAGGTCGTCGAGAGCTCGGAGAGCGCCGTGACACGGCCGTCCTTGAACTGGACATACATCGAGTAGCCCCCGTAGGCACGCTTCGTGTCGGGGTAGTAAGTGAGGCGCCAGTAGCCATCGTGTCCCTCGAGCTTGGAGACCGTCTCACTGATCGCCTCCTGAGTGCGGACGGCAGCTTCGGGGAGCTTATCAAGGTCGCTGGAGCTGGTGCAAGAGCTCATCCAAAGGAGAGCGCCCGTAGCGAGGGCGAAGATCTTCGTATAGTTCATTGCTGTGTCGTGGATGAGGTCATTGTAGTGAAGTCCTGACGAGCGAAGTTGGGATAGCGAGCGTGCAGCTGCGCACGGAGCTTATCCATATCGAGCCCCCAGGTCGTGAGCATATAGTCCTTGATGATACGGATCTTCTCCTCGATGATGGAGCGACCCGAGCGGGTGCGTCCTGCGGGGATCACGTCAGCAGAGACGAGCTTGGCTTCCCACTCATCGGCACTGAGGATGACATAGTTCCCGAAGAGCTCAGCGAAGTCTTCGTGAGGCTCCTGGCTGGCGTAGTTGGTGATGAAGCCATACTCGATGGACTTCTTCCCTTCACGCGTCCAGCCGGAGATCCAGTCGGCCTGACGGTAGTCGAGCGAGGTGATCTTGTCGAAGTCCGTCGTGGGCTCGACTCTCTGGTGGAAGGTATGCGCTGCCTCGTGGTACATCGTACGGAGGTAGACGTCCTTCAGGCGCTCGAGGTAGGTGGAGTTCTGGCCATCCAGCCAAGTCTTCCACTGATCATACTCTGCCTGCACGGAGGTATCGGTCTCCAGCACAGTCTTCAGACTATCCAGCGTGTGGTAGTACTGCTTGAGCGAAGGGAAGTCGAAGCTATTGATGTTCATAAAGATGATCTTGACCCCATTGACCGTCGAAGCACGCGTATTCGAGTTGCTGGGCGGTGGGTTGTAGGCCAAGAGGCCCGTGAGTACGAAGGCCTGCGGCGTGAAGCGGCGTACAAAGTCCACCCCCATCACCTCGGTATAAGGCTCGAGGAAGAGGTACTTGAGGACGTTGACGAACTGGAGGCTGTTGTACTCGTTGGCGGGGGAGGTCACCCAGTTACGGCCGATCTCACTCTCGGTATAGCGATAGTAGATCTGGATGTTGTAGGGTGAGGTGACTTCGCGCTCGATGTACTCGTCCATTGCCGTGCGGTTCGCAGAGGCATTGAGTACGGAGGTCGAGCTAATATCTGCATCCACTTTGCGGCAGCTGCCGAGGGCCATCGTGAGAGCAGCAAGGGCCCACAGGGAGGCTTTCCTTAGAGTCATATTCATAGTGTGGCGCGATGAGGCGAGCTTGAGGATTAGTTACTTGTGCGGGGAGTAGCTTCGAGGCCAGCGTTGCGGACGTTCTGCGGGATCTGGAAGGTCGTATGCTCATCGCCCGAGGTGAGGGTCTTAGCTACGGTGTACTTCGCGCGGTCCTTCGTGTCGTGGACGAAGCGGTAGACCTCGATGCCATAGCGGCGGATGTCGAACCAGCGCAGCCCTTCGTGAGCCGTAGCTACACGGCGGCACTGCAGGAGGTGGTGAAGGAGCATCTCCTGCTCTTCGCCCCCATCGAGGGTGAAGGAGGGATTCAGCTTCTTCTTCATCGTAGGAGCTGTGGCGGAGTTATAGTCCAGAGCCTTGTAGAAGGCGATGATCTCATCCTTCGTGAAGGTATTCTTGGTCGTATTGAGGTAGGCAGCCGTCCACGTGTTGAGGTCGGTGACAGCAGCATCGTACTGCTTCTTGATGATCTCAGCTTCGGCACGTACCAGGAGCGTCTCTTCAGCGGTGAAGGGCACGACGAGCGTGTTCCCCTTCTTACTTGCGTAGTAGGGGTACTTCGACTGGTTGATGACGTCGCGGTAGTTGTACGAGGACGAGACGAAGGGTACCTGCCAGTAGTCGGCCTGCGGTGTCGTGGAGCTGCGCCAGATATTCTCCCCGATGAAGACTTCTTCGGCCGTGCGGTGCGTCATAGAGAAGCGCTTCATCTGAGCGTAGGAGAAGTAGTCGACCGCATTGGAGGCGACGGGCTGCAGGAGGAAGTTCGCCGTGACGGACTCACGAGTGTAGAGCTTAGCGTAAGCATCCTCCGTCTTAGCACCGACGATGCTGGCGACCTGGAAGTCAGACCAGCGGCGAGGTGCCTTCCCGTCGAGCGCCTTCGTAGCGTGCTCGATCGCCTTATCCCACTGCTCATAGAAGAGGTAGAAGCGAGCGGCGAACGCTTCGGCAGCAGCCTTATTGAAGTGGTAGGCCTTCTGCTTGTAGTAGCTATCCGAGATGAGGGGAAGCCCTTCGGTGAGGTCCTTATCGATAGCCGCATAGACCTCAGCGACGGTATTACGCGTGTACTGGGGATTCAGCGTCACTTCAGGGGCCGTCATATAGGGGACGCCTAAGTCGGTGGAGCTGGTAGAGGTATTGTAGTGCTTACCGAAGAGGTTCACCAAGACGAAGTGCGAGTAGGCACGAGCCACGAGCGCCTCACCCTTGTGGGGGTTGAGCTCTGTACCACCACCGAGCTTATCGATAGCCTCCAGCGCAGCATTGGCGTGCTGGATAGCGAGGTAGTGAGCACGCCACAGGGCACGCATACCATCGGATTGGTTGTACTCAGGGCCGTCATTCCAGTAGACGAGGTCGTAGGTGAACTTCGTGAAGTTCGGGTTGTCCGTCCCGTAGTCATCGACATTATCCGTAGACATCTCACAGGCGTAGGCGAAGGAGGTGATAGGATAAGCGTTGGACAGTGCCAGGCGGATCTTCTCAGGAGTATCAAGCTGCACACGTTCGTCGGGTAGCTCATCGAGGAGCTTGTTGCAAGATCCGAGGACGAGGGGAGCCACGAGGGCCACGAGGGGCACGAAGAGTCTATTCATCATAATAGTATCTCGCTTAGAGTCCGACACGCAGGGTGAGGATGAGCTTCTTAGGAGCGGTGACCGAAGAGCTGTACATATAAGCAGGGTCATCGCCACGCAGACGAGCATCCGAATAGAGGAGCATAAGGTTCTGAGCCTGCAGCTTCACCGCGAGGTTCTTCAGCGGCGTGCGGCGCAGGAGGGTCTTCGAGACCGTGTACTCCATAGAGATCTCCTTGAGGCGTACGAGGTCGGTGCTGACGATACGCGCCGTGGAGGCACTGTAGGCATAGAAGCCGTTGATGAGGTTGTCCGCTCCGTACTGGTCGAAGGCGTAGCTGGTGGGGATACGAGGGATATCCGTGTGGGCCTCGTCACCAGGCTTCTTCCAGCGCTGAGTCAGCTCACGTGGGAAGGCTGAGTAGTCGTCCGTATTGGAGATGCTACGCAGACGCGTCACAGCGCCGAACTCATAGTTGATATTCGCCGAGAGGGTGAAGTTCTTATAGCGGAAGGTATTGGTCAGCGTACCGACATCCGTTGGGTCAAGCGTACCGCTGTACTTGAGGAAGTTGATATTGCTGCTCGAGAAGTTGAAGTCGCCGAGCGTCTCTACCCCACGCTCGTTGTAGAAGCGAGGCATACCTTCGTTCGTCAGACCGAGGAAGGGGATGGAGAAGACGGAGGAGAGTGGATAGCCTTCGTAAGAGAAGCCAGAGCCCGAGACCATCGTACGGACCGTGGGGCTACTCAGGAGCGAGGTGATCTTATTCGTCTTGTGGAGGTAAGAGAAGCCCGTCGTCCAGCTGAAGGTCTTCGTCTTGAAGTTCACCGTCGAGAGGGTGAACTGCAGACCCGAGGACTTCAGCTCCGCCACGTTACCATCCTTCTGTGCGACACCACCGAGCGACTGCGTGTAGATAGGACCGACGAGGTCATAGCTACGGCGACGGTAGGCATCGATCTCAGCCGAGATACGGCCCTTGAAGAGGCCGAAGCCGAGGCGTGCACCGTAGGTCATCGTCTTCTCGTAGGTCAGGTCGTGGTTAGCGAGGTTGCTATATGCCAGAGCGATTTCCTTCGAGCTGGGGCGCCAGGGGATATTGGGATAGATCTCCTCGAGGGAGTTAGTGACGGAGGGGTTGTCCGCGACAAGCCCGACGTAAGTCTTCAGGCGCATCGAGGAGAGGGGCTTCAGATGACGGAAGAAGCTCTCACGATCGACACCCCAAGTCAGCTCCACATTCCACGTGGGGAGCCAGCGGACATAGCGCGAGGGACCGAAGCGGTTGCTGGCGTCGAAGCGCAGCAGAGCGTCGATGGAGTAGCGGTCGTCGTAGGTATAGCTGGCGCGAGTGAGGAAGCCGAGGTTGTTATTGACCTTATTGCGGATGGTGTAGTAGTCCTTCCCCTGCTCATAGAGGCGCTGGATAGCGTCGGGGAGGTAGTAGGAGTGGTAGCCCAGGTCGTAGAGGACACCGTAGTTGATGTTCCAGTTGTTCTGGACGTTCCCCTGATTGAGCTCCATACCAGCAGCAGCGAGGACGTTGTGCTTGCCGAAGGTCTGGTGATAGTCGAGGTCGAACTTGAAGCTATTCACATAGTTCTGTACGACGCGGCTCTCACGGATACCGCCCTCGGGGAGTACGGAGTAAGGAAGTGCGTAGGGGTCGTTGGGGTCGGTACGCAGGTTCTTATTGTTGTTGCGTACGTTGGTCGTCTGCATGGCGCGCATGCTACGAGCCAAGACGGAGTGCTCGGTGTTATCGAGGAAGGTCACCGTATTGGTGTACTTGACGTCGGTGACGAAGGTCGCACGCAGCTGCTTGAGGATATCCCACGTAGCAGTACCCTGGATACCGAGATAACCCTGAGTGCGGGTGCGGCGGCTCTCACGGAGCTCGTCGAAGATATTGTAGGAGACGTAGTCCTTCGTATAGCTCTCCGTGGGGAGCAGTGCGCGGCTCGTCGTATTGGCGTACTTGACTGCTGAGGTAGCAGGCTCTTCGGAGGTGTTGTACTCCCCGATGATATTCAGCCCGATCTTCAGCGTAGGCAGGAGCTTGTAGTCCGCACTCATGCTACCCGAGTAGGTATTGGCGCGGCTGCCGATGGTCCACCCTGGGTCGACGCGAGCGGTGAGCGAGGCGAAGAGGTTCGTCTTATTCGTCCCGCCGTTGAAGCTCAGCGTATGGTTGTGGACGATGGTATTGCGGTAGAGCTGCTTGAACCAGTTGGTATTCGCACGCTCAGCGGTGCGGAAGTAAGCCAGACGCGAGGCCTCATCGTTGGACAGACGGGGCTTACCCGATTCGTCGAGCTCGTTGAAGAGCTGGTACATGCGACCGATGAGCCCCTGGTCCTTAGACGTCTCCAGCGTGTGGATCGGATACATCCCCCCGTCGAGCAGGTCCTGGATGAGGGCCACGTGCTGCTGGGAGTTCATCACGTTCAGGTCGTTGTACGTGGGGATGGGGCGGTAGATATATTCCCCGCGATAGCTAAGGGAAGAGACACCAGCAGAGCCAGACTTCGTCGTGATCTCTACGACCCCAGCGATACCGCGTGGGCCGTAGCTCGAGGTCTCCGAAGAGGTGGTAAGGATACGTACCGAGGCGATGTTCTCAGCACTCAGACCTGGCACGAGACCTGCAGCTACCTGCTTGGGGTCTGCCCCAGCGAAGGACTCCAGGCTACCGTAGTCGCTACCGAGGACGACGCCATTGAGCACCCACAGTGGGCGAGCCTTCCCCGTGATCGAGGTAGCCCCACGGCTCGAGGTCGAGAGGATCACATCGTCCTTCCCGTCGCCCGAGTGCGTAGCGGTGGTGTCGGCCTTAGGCTTCCCCTGCTCTGGGGCTTGCACTGGGAGCTCCACATCCACCTGTGGCTGATTCGCCACGACAGTCTTGAGGACCTTACCGTTGAGGATGAACTGAAGGGTCTGGCCCGACTCGAGCTCGATGACGTAGAGTCCTTGCTCGGTAGTTGTCATGCTGCGACCAGTCTCCTTTACGACGACTTGGACTTTAGGGAGCACTGCATTCGAAGCATTAGTGACGCGCCCTGTGACCAAGATTTTCTGCGCTGAGGCCATACCTCCACCCAGGAGGAGTGCAAGGGCCAACGCTGAGAGTCTTGTCTTCATATACTCTAGCTTTGATATCTATTTGTGATCACGAAGATAACATTTTTATGATACACGGAAGGGGTATCATACTGAATGACTTAGTCTTCTCTCGAGCAGCGTCCTTCGCGACGAGCTATCGAGGTTAATCACAGATAGATAAGAAGAGAGGCCATCTCCCCGTTGCAGGGAGATGGCCTCTTGTATCTTGGTGCACTCTTGGGGACGCTTGTACTTCACGTCACCAGCGAGAGCTATATCAGAGTCGACGACTACTTCTTGCGGTTGCCGTAGCGGCTCATGAACTTGTCCACACGACCAGCCGTGTCGACGAGCTTAGCCTTACCAGTAAAGAAGGGGTGCGACGTGCTGGAGATTTCCACCTTGATCAGAGGGTACTCTACTCCGTCTACGACGATCGTTTCCTTAGCGGGCATCGTCGAGCGCGTGATGAAAATGTCTTCGTTAGACATGTCCTTAAATACTACAGGACGGTAGTTCTCAGGATGAATTCCTTTCTTCATTATCGTTATAACGTTATAATTTGTTCTACTTTATCGCTGCAGCCGAAGCTGCTGGGTTGGTAACCGTAGGAGCGCTAATGGACTGCAAATATAGACATAATTTATTGTATCTCCTACCCCACCCGCCCATAGCACAGTCAATTACCCCTCTAAAGACGCGTCTGAAACCCGTATTCATCACACCGCTCGCACCACCTCAAAGAGGTGCACGACGAGCCACGAAGATCGCACGCCCAGCTCCACGATATACCTCTCCGAATAGATACACAAGCCCTTCGCCTTATCGCGCGTATTCCTCTTATCCAGCGGAAGGAAAAGCATCATTATGTAGTGGTTTTCCTCTGTCTATGTACGTAGTCTTAAAGACTAGGCACGTAAATCCAAATATCCACGTACATAGATTTATCGTCCACGTACGTAGTCCAAACTTATCTGCCACTCGTCCAGAACTTTTATCCCTACACGGAGCAACAACCTAATATAGGTTCACTCCACATACCACTATTGGTTCATACTCTTCGCCTCCATCAGAGGGTAGTACCCATAGCTACACCTTGTATTTACCCCTCATAGCGTCACGATCTCAAGTCCACTCTCTTCAGCAGCTTGTCCCAAGCGTAGCACGGACACTTACCCCATCAGGTATGGAGCGAAAAATATGGGGCGCATTCCCTTGGAAAGTCGTATCTTTGCCCGCGAGGCTCAATATATAAGAAGGAATTGGGCTGTGATGAGATATTACATATGATCAAAAGACTTTGTTTGGCTTGTGCGGGGCTCCTGCTCCTCTCTTCATGTGGTGAGTACTACCGCGTGCAGAAGTCCACGGACCTCGGGGAGCGCTACTCCTTCGCCAAGAAAAGCTATAATGAGAAGAAATATGGGCGTGTCGTGAGCCTCCTCGAAGACATCGTCCCCCAGCTCGTCGGTACGAACGAAGGCCCTCAGAGTACCTATCTCTTGGCCGACGCCTACCTCCAGCGGGGCGATGAGAGCGAAGCTTCACGCTACTTCCAGAACTACTATACGAGCTACCCCAAGGGGCCCATGGTCGAGGAAGCCCGCTTCAAGGCTGGCTACTGCCTCTTCCAGGCATCGCCTGACCCACGACTGGATCAGAGCGCTACCATCGGGGCTATCAAGGAGCTCCAGTCCTACCTCGACTTCTACCCCAAGGGCAAGCATAGCTCAGAGGTCGAACTGATGCTCTTTGAGCTGCAGGACAAGCTCGCCTATAAGGAGTTCCTCGCTGCCAAGCTCTACTACAACCTTGGCCTCTACCTCGGCAACAACTACGAGTCGTGCATCATCACGGCGCAGAATGCTCTGAAGGATTACCCCTTCACCAAGCACAAGGAAGACCTGACCTTCCTCATCCTGCGTGCCAAGGCCGAGATGGCTGACCTCAGCGTCCCCGAGAAGCTGCAGGAGCGTCTCCGCGACGTCATCGACACCTACTATGCCTACCTCAATGACTTCCCCAACGGGACGTACACGAAGCAGGCACAGAAGATCTTCGACCGCATGAACAGCAAGAAGGTCAGCGAATAACCCACCCACGAAGTATCATAGAGAATAAAGAATATGCCTAAGTACAAAAAGAATGTACCGACCAACACGATTAGCCGTGACATGGTCAGCCTCAGCAAGGACACGGAGAACATCTACGAGACCGTGATGATCATCGCCAAGCGTGCGAACCAGATCGCTCAGGAGACGAAGCAAGAGCTCGAAGCTAAGCTGCAGGAGTTCGCAGTCTACACCGACGATCAGCAGGAGATGGTCGAGAACGAAGAGCAGATCGAGATCTCCCGTCAGTATGAGCGCATGCCCAAGCCTACGCTCATCGCTGCTAAGGAGTACGAAGACGGCGAGCTCTACCACAACATCGCTGGGCGCACCAAGAAGTAGTCCCGACAAGCTCTCTATCGCTATGTGGCAACGCATACAGACAGTATGGCTCCTCCTTGTGGGGCTCATCATGATCACCTTTGCCCTGCAGGACGTCGCGGTCTTCACCCTCCCCGAGGGGCAGGCTTGTGTCCTCGACAACTGGCGCATCTATAGCGCTGTCGACAGCACGACGCAGCACAGCACCTGGGGCATCGGTGTACTCAGCCTCCTGACGGGCTGTGCATCACTCGGACTGATCTTCCTCTACAAGCGAAGAATCCTACAGATGCGCCTGACGATCCTGACGATGCTGGTCATCATCGGCGAACTCATCTACATCGCTTGGGCCAGCTATCAGTTCTGCTCAGCGAACGGGGCGACCTTCGCCATCCGCTTCCCACTGGCTCTGCCGATCATCTGCCTGCCTCTGCTCTACTTAGCCTCCCGCCGTATGATCTACGACGAGACGCTTATCCGAGCCTCACAGCGCCTACGATAATCCCCATCTGCGAAGCACCTCCCTCTACACATGTGAGACGGGAGGTGCTTCGCTGCTTTCTCCCCCTTCCCCTCCTATCACATCTATTACTCTGCAATCATGCAATTCGATTCGCTACAAGCTATCTCCCCTATCGATGGGCGCTACCGTGGCCAAGTAGAGGCCCTCGCCTCTTACTTCTCTGAGGAAGCCCTCATCCGCTACCGCGTACGTGTAGAGATCCTCTACTTCATCGCCCTCTGCGAAGAGCTCCCACACCTCCGTGGTATCCTCAGCAAGGACCGCACGGACCGCCTCCACGATATCTATCTGAGCTTCACCACCGAGGATGCCCTCCGAATCAAGGAGATCGAGCGCGTGACGAATCACGACGTCAAGGCCGTCGAGTACTTCATCAAGGAGAAGTTCGACGACCTCGGCCTGAGCGATGAGAAGGAGTTTGTCCACTTCGGGCTCACCTCACAGGACATCAACAATACGTCCTTCCCTCTGATGATCCGCGAAGCTGTCGAGCACGTCTTCTTGCCTGAGTTCGGTGGTCTGATCGACCAGCTCCAGTTCTACGCTACGGAGTGGGAGCACGTATCGATGCTGGCACGTACCCACGGGCAGCCAGCCTCCCCCACGCGCCTCGGTAAGGAAATAGAGGTCTACGTCTACCGCCTACAGGAGCAGCTCAAGACGCTCGAAGCGCTGCCTCACACAGCGAAGTTCGGCGGTGCTACGGGGAACTTCAATGCCCATGCAGTAGCTTACCCTCAGCATGACTGGAAGCGCTTCGCTGCAGACTTTGTCCGCAGCCTCGGACTCGAGCGTGAAGCCTTCACCACGCAGATCTCCAACTACGACCAGATGGCCGCCCTCTTCGATGTGCTGACGCGTATCAACGTCATCCTCATCGACCTGGCACGCGACTTCTGGATGTATATCTCGATGGACTACTTCAAGCAGCAGATCCGTGCTGGCGAAGTCGGCTCATCGGCCATGCCTCATAAGGTCAACCCCATTGACTTCGAGAATGCAGAGGGTAACCTCGGCATCGCGAACTCCGTCTATGGCTTCCTCGCTCGCAAGCTCCCCATCTCGCGCCTGCAGCGTGACCTCACCGACTCGACCGTACTGCGCAATGTCGGTGTGCCCTTGGCACACAGCCTCATCGCACTGAAGAGCCTGCGTAAGGGCCTCGGGAAGGTACTCCTCAACAAGGATGCCCTCTACCAAGACCTTGAGCACAACTGGGCCGTCGTAGCCGAAGCACTACAGACGATCCTCCGTCGCGAAGGCTACCCCAAGCCCTACGAAGCCCTCAAGGAGCTCACGCGTACCAACGCTGCCATCACGGAGAAGTCCATCTACGACTTCATCGAAGGCCTCGCTGTCAGCGACGCGATCAAGGAAGAGATGCACCGCATCTCCCCCCACAACTACACGGGGCTCTAAGCCCCCCACCCAGCTCCACGGGCGACATTCCGCCCACTGAGCCCATAAGACAAGTGTGCCCCCGAGCAGCTCTATCGCTACTCGGGGGCACACTTGTATATAATGTGATGGGCCGTCTTCGCCCCCCAACCTACCAAAAACGAATAGGGACTGTCTCCCGACAGCCCCTACTCTCTGTTAACCTTAAATCTAATACCATGAAAAACACACTACAAAGGTACGACATTTTTTTATACTACCAAATAAATCTATAAAATTGATTAAACTTCTTCTATGAAGAGCTACTATTACCGCATAGATATAGCGTGTTCCTTATGCACACATACAGAGTATAAACTCTATGTATCAACGTATTGCATCAAGAGAATAAGGTGAATCCACCTCCATACGAGGAGATAATACCTTCACAAATGAGCACAGAAAAATTTTCTTGAGCAGCGAGAAAGAGTACCGAATCCGTCCCTTTTTCATCCGCTGCTCCCCTATCAGCGGATGATTTTCTTCACTTTTGAGGTAATAGAACGTATAAAAGCACCACGGGCCTACGGCTAAAAGAGCGATCCCCACTATGGTCATCAGACCATAGTGGGGATCGCTTCATTGTACCCAGAGCCGGGATCGAACCGGCACGAACTTTCGTCCATTGGTGTTTGAGACCAACGCGTCTACCGATTCCGCCATCTGGGCTTATCGGATCGGCTGCAAAGATACGACAATTATTAGAAGTAGCCGATACGGATTCATTGCACTACTACTATGCGGTGCATTCCACTACTGCTCCATGCGCGAAGCACTATTGCTTTCCACTCGTAGCACTACTGGTTCACACCACATACCAATAGTGGTTCATACCGCATACCACTATTGATATGAGTCTGTCTGCACGAGTCTCCGGCTAAGCCCTTGTAGCTTATCAAAATAAGCGCCTTCTACTTCACAAGATCTCTACGAGTAATGCGAGAACCCTGTTAACATCTCACCTCTAAGGAAGCGTTCATATCAAAATAGATATACATCTGATAGACTATTTCCTTATATTTGTAGTGGCGTATAAGCATCCATTTAATAAAGTCAGCCATAATACACGCCGCCAAGTTTCAGAAAAGAACCTAATCAATGAGCAATATTTTCTCAAAAATCGCACAGCTCTTCTCCAGCAACAAGGAAGGACAGCGCCCCCAAAGCACCGAGGCACGGACATCAGCTTCTCAAGCAACGACCTCCCAAAGCGTAGCCTCTTGCTCTCGCCCTTCAATTAACTTGACACACATTGACCTACCCACCGCCCCCTCTTTCGGCACACGCAGCCTTGAAGAGGTTCGCACGGCGGCAGAAGCTGGCGACGCCGAAGCACAGTACCTCCTCTTTGACTACTACGCTTCGGGGCATGGGGAAGAAAGCGATCGTCCTGCCTTTGAATGGCTGACCAAGGCTGCAGAGCAAGGCTATCCCTTAGCGCTCTACACCAGTGCACTTATCCAGATCAAAGAAAAGGAAGGAGCAGCTGTACCTCCACAGGCGCTCTTCTACCTCCAAGCCTCTGGAGAGCGAGGCTTCTCCGATGCCTATCTCCAGCTCTATCATCTCTATCGCGATGGGAAGGGCGTAGAGGCCAACGAAGACACAGCTCTCAGCTACCTCCGCAAGGCTATGGAGGCTGGTTCGGGCACGGCCTATCTGATTGTTGCCAAGGGCTTCCTCCCTGGCAATGGCGGGGGGCCCATTGACTACGACGCTGCCTACTACTATGCTGAGCAAGCAGCGCACCTTGGCTCTTCGCAGGCTGTGGAGCTCATCATCCATCTGCTCGAAGAGAACCTTGCCTCTGGCGACCACACGGAGCTCCTGCGCTACTGGCGCCGTCAGCTTCGCCCCACACATTAGCTATAACTCAAGCTCGATGAGCTGACACACTACAAGAACCCCTATACGTGCAAAGGGTACTCTCCACTTGAGGAGAGTACCCTTCTAATTTATTACACCCTCAGCAGAGAGGGGCTGGAGTAGGCTGTATTAATCGAGAGCTTTATTCCTCCGCTTCATCAGGCCACCCTTGAGCACGCAGACGAAGCTCTGCTCCATCGGGAGTAACGAGATAGCACCCTTGTCCAGGACTCGTCACATGACCGATGATATGGATACCATCCAGCTCCTTCAGGCGATCCAGCTCAGCAAGTGGAATGGTGAAGATCAATTCGAAGTCTTCACCACCATTCATCGCTACGGTCGTCGTCGACATATTCAGCTCCTCGGCCATACGATGCGTCTCGATATCGATCGGTAGGCGCTCCTCATAGATACGCACCCCGACACCACTCTCCGTAGCGAGATGGAGAAGTTCGGAGGCTAAGCCATCCGAGCTATCGATCATCGACGTGGGGCGTAGTCCCTTCTCACGGAGAGCAAGGATGATATCTTGACGGGCTTCGGGACGAAGCTGACGCTCAAGGATGTATTCATGCTCGGCAAAGTCAGGCTCGAAGTCCCCCTTCTCCCCTGCGAAGACGCGCTTCTCACGCTCCAAGAGTTGCAGTCCCATATAGGCGGCACCAAGATTCCCGCTGACGCAGATGAGGTCAGTAGGCTGAGCACCACTACGATAGACGATATCCTCTTCGCGAGCAGCCCCTAGACAGGTGATGCTGATACAGAGACCCGTGAGGCTTGCCGAGGTGTCTCCCCCGACAAGATCCACCCCATAGCGGCTAC
>ENA-OWLM01000281-OWLM01000281.1-metagenome-genome-assembly--contig:-NODE-281-length-19639-cov-4.373979_pt1 | contig 19639 bp, 18 predicted proteins | sample MGYA00245349_ERZ651102 | MGnify/ENA primary metagenome ERZ651102 (study PRJEB26857, sample SAMEA4031759) | metagenome | biome: human; feature: oral; material: saliva | place: Philippines | collected 2014... | reverse complement strand
CCCTGCCTCTCAAGCAGCTGGCCGCCAATGCGGACAGGCTGGGGCGTGGTGAGGACATAGAACCCCTGCGGGAAGAGGGGCCCATCGAGATCTGCGAATCCATCCAGGCCTTCAACCGCATGCATACCCGGCTCGATCGCTTCGTGCAGGACAGAACCCGGATGCTGGCCGCCATCTCCCATGACCTGCGTACCCCTATCACCAGCCTGCGGCTGCGCAGCGAGTTTCTGGCGGACGGGGAAGACAAGGAGCGATTCCAGCAGACCCTGCTGCAGATGGAGCAGATGCTGGCGGCGACCCTGAGCTTCGCGCGGGAGGAGGGGCAGCAGGAGGCGACCCGGGAGCTGGATCTGGTCAGCCTGCTGGAGAGCCTGTGCGACGACTACGCCGACATGGGGCAGCCGGTTACCTGCCTGGCCGAGGGCAAGCAGGTGTACGCCTGTCGGGCCAATACCCTGCGCCGGGTGCTGCAAAACCTCATCGGCAACGCCATCAAGTACGCGGGGGGGGCCGAGGTGTCGCTGCTGCGTACCGAATCCGAATTGCTGATCCTGGTCTGTGATCAGGGGCCGGGGATCGACGAGAACCAGCTGGAGGAGGTGTTCAAGCCCTTCGTGCGCCTCGACGAGGCCCGCAACACAGAGTCTGGCAGCGTGGGGCTGGGGCTCGCCATCGCCCGTACCCTGGTGCATCAGCACGGCGGGGAGCTCAGCCTGCACAATCGCCAGGAGGGGGGGCTGGAGGCGAGGATCAGCCTGCCCCTGTAAGGAATCTGACCAGAAAATGGGGCACCACCAGGGTGCCCTTTTTGCTGGCCGTGGCGAGATGGCAGCAGGGGAACCAGCCGGCCAGCCGGAAAAAAGCCAACAAAAAACCCGCCGAAGCGGGTTTTTTCAATTCTTGCAGAGGCCCTTGCCCGTAGAGGGGAAGGTGCTCCGGCTTGAATTACTGCGGAACGACGTTCGCAGCAGCCGGGCCTTTTTGGCCTTGCTCGATGGTGAACTCAACGCGCTGACCTTCTTCCAGGGTTTTGAAACCGTTGGACTGGATGGCGGAGAAGTGAACGAACACGTCTTTGCTGCCGTCAGCCGGGGAGATGAAACCGAAGCCTTTCTCGGCGTTGAAGAATTTTACGGTACCAGTCATTTTGGACATGATAATTTCCTTACAATAGTGATATTGAAACGCCACTCGGGGTGGCAATCCATGATTTTTCGTCAGCAATACGTATGGGGAGCACTAAAGAGGGAAATTATCTGGCAAGAATTATCCGGGACAACTCTATGCACAAATCACTGCTTTAAGATGACTGCCTAACATAATCAGGTCTGAACTACCGAACCATCGAAAACGATTAGAACACGCACACTCCGTCATGGCAATCTTTATCTTGGTATTCTGTTTTTTCTGTACTGGATAGACCGGCTGGTTGTGCTGTTTTTTTTGTGATTTAAATGGAATACTCATCTGCCCTGTTGGATGTGGTAGATTAAAACACTGAAATTGGTGTTTTATATGGCGTTTTTATCCATGTGTTTTCATGCTGACATTATCGTCTGCCACGGAATTTGTTGCTGACTGAGTCTGCCCAGTTGAAGGTGTCTGGCAACACCTGCTCCCTGGCACGCTCCTTGGCCTTTTCCCGTGCCAGTGCTGAGGCATCCTTTGCTGCCTTGGCGCGATCCGCGGCAATCTTCAGGCGCCCGGCCTCCCGGATCTTGTTGCGCTCCCCGTTGGTCAGGGTGTGATCGGCGTTGGCCTGAGCTTTTTGCACCAGGAGGGCGATCTCGGCCTTCTCGGTCTCGGTCAGATCTTTCATTTCCAGCTTCTTCATGGTGCTATCCTGCGGCAGGTGAATGGCCACCCTAGCACACATCCATCAGGGGAACTCGTCTCATCGTCAGTCCGATGTGAAAAGTGCCTTCCTTGTCTCATGTGTGGCTGCTGATCCCTGAAGTGTGCCTATTGGAGGCTCTGCCTGGCCTTGCCGCTGTGAGGCTGGATCCCGACGGAAGGTTGGGGGTATGCTGAGGTCAGTGCGATCTCCGATCGTCACTGCTAGCGTACTGGTTTTACGATTCGGCTGACATGCTGGAATTTCGTTCCAACTGTCCTGGTAACCTTTTTGGAGTCTGATGATGAGCAACAAAGAACAGCATCACGGCAAAGATGCCAAGAAAAAACCGCAGATGTCACTGAAAGAGAAGCGCGAGGCCAAACGGCAGAAAGCCGACCTGAAAAATGGCAGCGCGATGAAGTAACGCTCCCCTCACTGTTGTTCCTTTGGAGCCAGTATCAAGCCAGTCCGTCATGGGCTGGCTTTTATGTTTCCTGTCGATGAGCTCGCGCCATAGCGGGCAAAGATGCGTTCATAGCGTCCGTCTGCCTTCATCCGGGTGAGCTGCCTGTCGAACCACTGTTGCTGTGTGACGTCCCTGAAGGCGAAGTGGTAGTGGGTAGGAGGGAAGAGGTCGTGTTGCCTGACGCTCTCCGAGGGGTAGCGTTCGCCGCTCTCTGTCTCCCCGAGCAACCGGGCCAGGTAGTAGTAGAAGACCCGCTGCTCCAGGATCACGGCATCGGCGCGGCCCAGCAGCAACCTCTGCACCTGGCCTTCCTGCCTCGCTACCTCCTCATAACGGGGATTGCTGCCGACTATCCCGGCGAACTCCTCCCCCAGGATCTGTTTTGCCCGCTGGAAGGCGCTGACCCGCAAGGTCTGCAGATCCTGCAGGCTGTGCAGTGCCGTCTGATCGAGGGTAAAGACCCGGTTGTGGAAGGTGATCACCCTCTGGGAGAGGTGGGCGTTGTTCAGCATGCCGGGCTTGACGTTGATGATGGCGTCCAGCTTGCCTTCCTCCAGCATCCGGAAAGTTCGCTCCAGGGGGAGATAGACGACCTGCAGGTCATGGCCGCTGTCTGCGAAGGCCTCGCGCACGAGATCCAGCTCGATGCCTCTGTCCTCTTTGCTGATGACATAGGGTGGAATGGCGAAGCTCACCCCCACCCGCAGCGGCTGTGCCATCAGGGGGACGGTGAACATCAGCAGAGTGAGGTACAACAGGCGGCTAAGGTGACTCATTCTGGCTCTCGAAGGTGCGGCTCGCCTCGATGATAGCCGCAAGCGCATGCACACGTGAGGGTATGATCCGGATAGTCGCAGCACCATGATGACCGTGGCGATGAGTGCGTCAGAAACAGGCAAAAAAAGGCCCTGAATGATCAGGGCCCGATATGCATCAAAACGGAATATCGTCGTCGAAATCCATCGGCGGTTCGTTATAGACCGGCGGTGCGGATTGCGGCTGCTGGGCCGGACGGCCGTAGCCACCCTGGGGCTGCATGTTCTGCTGCGGAGCGGCAGGACGTTGCATGTTCTGCTGCGGTGCGGCCTGTTGCGGCTGGCCCCAGTTGCCTTGGGAGGATTGGCCGCCCATGCCCTGACCGGCGCCCTGCGGACGGCCACCTAGCATCTGCATCACACCGGTGAAGCTGTCTACCAGCACCTCGGTGGTGTAGCGCTCCTGGCCGCTCTGATCCTGCCACTTGCGGGTCTGCAGCTTGCCTTCCACATAGACCTGGGAACCCTTCTTCAGGTATTCGCCAGCGACTTCGGCCAGCTTGCCCATAAAGACGACGCGGTGCCACTCGGTCCGCTCTTTCTGCTCGCCGGTCTGCTTGTCGCGCCAGGTGTCGGAGGTGGCCAGGGTGATGTTAGTCACGGCACCGCCGCTCGGCATGTAGCGCACTTCCGGGTCTTGGCCCAGGTTACCGATCAGAATGACTTTGTTGATGCCTCGACTGGCCATAATCTCTCTTCCACCTTATGTATACCGGCCAGGCCAGATGCCTGGGCCCATTCAATAATGCGTTTGTTTGCAACGAGATGCGCGCCGCGAATGGGCGTCATCTGCATTCAGTGTCCTGGCTGTGCAGGGTTGCCGACAGGAGCGGCACTCAACCGGCCACAGCGTTTGTCCGTCATAGTACCAGTTGGCGGGCATGAGCGCACACCTTCCTGCCTCTGCGGGCGCCAACGCAGACTGAGTAACTTACCCGAGGTCCGGGGAATCCAGCAAGGAGATGACGCAGGAGTGTGCTGCATCGAGGGGGAAGGCTTGCTATGGTGCAGCCAGGCACTAGCTACCCCCCAAATGGGGGGGGTGTGCTAGTCATTTGTATTGGCTGGAAAATTGTCGGGCTTCAAAAGGGCCACCGCGACGCCTAATACTTTTTTAATGCTGCAGCCAGAAGGGGGATTGGTACTCTTCTTGCCGAAAAGCCCCGACCGAATGTGCAAGGAAGTTCTCTTGATGACGCCCGAATATCCCCTAGTGCTGATCACCGAAAATAACGCACAAGCCACCAGTTTCCAGCGTCACCTCAGCGAACAGCTCGACCTCCCCATCATGTTGGTGGGTGCGCTGGATGCTCTGCCCGATCCCGCCGTGACTGGCACCCAACCGCTGCTGTTGATCGATCTGGACTACCTCAAGTCGGCGCAGCAGGAGCTGTGGAGCAAGACCATCTGCCAGCGCTTTGGCGATGCCAGCGCCGTGCTGCTCAATGCCCCGACCAGCACGGACAAGGAGCTGCTGTTGATGTGGCCCCACACCAGCGGTCTCTTCTTCCGCCAGGACAGCCTGGACAGGTTGGTCTTCGGCATTCGCAAGGTGTTGCAGGGGGAGTACTGGATCCCGCGCCACCTCTTGTGCGACCTGGTGGATTACTACCGCAAGGGCAACGGGCAACCCCTGCGCCAGCAGACACTGTTGACGGCCCGCGAGCAGGAGATCGTCCGCCATCTGATGACGGGCGCCTCCAACACCGAGATCGCGGACAACCTCTTCGTGAGCGAGCACACCGTCAAATCCCACCTCTACAACGTGTTCAAGAAGCTGAACGTCAAGAACCGGTTGCAGGCGGTGAGCTGGGCCAAGGAGTATCTCTGATAGGCGGGGCGGGACGAGAAAGACTGTCTATTCATCCAGTAGTCTCTATGCCATACTGACCCGCTCTGGTTCCCGTATCGAGCGCGCAACAAGATGGAAAAAATCGTGATCCGGGGTGCCCGCACCCACAACCTCAAGAACATCAACCTGATCCTGCCCCGTGACAAGCTGATCGTGGTCACCGGCCTCTCCGGTTCGGGCAAATCCTCCCTGGCGTTCGATACCCTCTATGCGGAGGGGCAGCGCCGCTACGTGGAGTCGCTTTCTGCCTACGCTCGCCAGTTCCTCTCCCTGATGGAGAAGCCGGACGTGGACCACATCGAGGGGCTGTCTCCGGCCATCTCCATCGAGCAGAAGTCCACCTCCCACAACCCGCGCTCGACCGTCGGTACCATCACCGAAATTTACGACTACCTGCGTCTGTTGTTCGCCCGGGTTGGCGAGCCGCGCTGTCCGACCCACGCCATTCCGCTCGCCGCCCAGACCATCAGCCAGATGGTGGACCAGGTGCTGGCCCAGCCGGAAGGCGCCAAGCTGATGTTGCTTGCCCCCGTGGTGCGCAACCGCAAGGGGGAGCACACCAAGCTGCTGGAGAACCTGGCCGCCCAGGGCTACATCCGTGCCCGTATCGACGGGGAGGTGTGCGATCTCTCGGATCCCCCCGCGCTGGAGCTGCACAAGAAGCACACCATCGAAGTGGTGGTGGATCGCTTCAAGGTGCGCGAGGATCTGGCCCTGCGTCTGGCCGAGTCGTTCGAGACGGCCCTGACCCTCTCCGGCGGCATCGTGCTGGTGGTGCCCATGGACGGGGAGGAAGGTGTGGAACCCATGACCTTCTCCGCGAACTTCGCCTGCCCGGAGTGCGGCTACTCCATGTCTGAGCTGGAGCCGCGCATCTTCTCCTTCAACAACCCGGCCGGCGCCTGCCCCACCTGCGATGGCCTGGGGGTGCAGCAGTACTTCGACCCTGCCAAGCTGATCCACGATCCGGGCCAGAGCCTGGCCGGCGGCGCCATCCGTGGCTGGGACAAGCGCAGCTTCTATTACTTCCAGATGCTCAAATCCCTGGCTGAACACTACCAGTTCGATCTGGAGGCGCCCTGGGAGGATCTGCCGGCCAAGATCCAGGAGGTGATCCTGCGGGGTTCCGGTCGTACCGAGATCGAGTTCCGCTACATGAACGATCGCGGCGACGTGGTGGTGCGCAAGCACCCGTTCGAGGGGATCCTCCACAACATGGAGCGCCGCTACCGGGAGACAGAATCCAACTCGGTGCGCGAAGAGCTGGCCAAGTACATCGCCAACAAGTCCTGTACCAGCTGCGGCGGCAGCCGGCTGCGGGAAGAGGCGCGCCACGTCTTCGTGGACAACCGCAACCTGCCGGCCATCGCCGAGCAGTCCATCGGCGATGCGCTGGCCTTCTTCGAAGGGATGAACCTGACCGGCCAGCGCGCCCAGATTGCCGAGAAGATCCTCAAAGAGATCGTCGAGCGCCTCGGCTTCCTGGTCAACGTCGGCCTCAACTATCTGAGCCTGTCCCGCAGCGCCGAGACCCTCTCCGGCGGCGAGGCGCAGCGGATCCGGCTGGCCAGCCAGATCGGGGCCGGTCTGGTGGGGGTCATGTATGTGCTGGATGAGCCTTCCATCGGCTTGCACCAGCGGGACAACGAGCGGTTGCTCAAGACCCTGACTCACCTGCGGGATCTCGGCAACACGGTGATCGTGGTGGAGCACGACGAGGATGCCATTCGTCTCGCCGACCACGTGCTCGACATCGGCCCGGGTGCTGGCGTGCACGGCGGTGCCATCGTCGCCCAGGGCACGCCGGAGGAGATCATCGCGAACCCCGAGTCGCTGACCGGTGACTACCTCTCCGGCCGCAAGCAGATCGCCATCCCCGCCGAGCGTACCCCGCTCACCGGCAAGTGGCTGAAACTGAAAGGGGCGAGCGGCAACAACCTGCGCAACGTCAACCTGGATCTGCCCATCGGGGTGATGACCTGCGTCACCGGCGTCTCCGGTTCCGGCAAGTCGACGCTCATCAACGATACCCTGTTCCGCATTGCCCACCGCGAGCTGAACAAGGCGACCGAGTCCACCCCGGCGCCCTATCGCAGCGTCGAGGGGCTGGAGCACCTGGACAAGGTGGTGGACATCGACCAGAGCCCCATCGGCCGCACGCCGCGCTCCAACCCGGCCACCTACACCGGCCTGTTCACCCCGATCCGCGAGCTGCTCTCCGGCACCCAGGAGGCGCGCTCCCGCGGCTACCAGCCGGGCCGCTTCTCCTTCAACGTGAAGGGGGGCCGCTGCGAGGCCTGCCAGGGGGACGGCGTCATCAAGGTGGAGATGCACTTCCTGCCGGACGTCTACGTGCCGTGCGACGTCTGCAAGGGCAAGCGCTACAACCGCGAGACCCTGGAGGTGAAGTACAAGGGCAAGAACATCCACGAGATCCTCGAGATGACGGTGGAAGATGCCCGCGAATTCTTCGATCCGGTGCCGGCGGTGGCGCGCAAGCTGCAGACACTGATGGACGTGGGCCTCTCCTATATCCGCCTCGGTCAGTCAGCCACCACCCTGTCGGGGGGCGAGGCGCAGCGGGTCAAGCTGGCGCGGGAGCTCTCCAAGCGGGATACCGGCCAGACCCTCTACATCCTGGACGAGCCGACCACAGGGCTGCACTTCCACGACATCCAGCAGCTGCTCAAGGTGCTCCACCAGTTGCGGGACAGGGGCAACACCATCGTCATCATCGAGCACAATCTGGACGTCATCAAAACCGCTGACTGGATCGTCGATCTGGGGCCGGAGGGGGGCGCCGGTGGCGGCCGCATCCTGGTGACCGGTACGCCGGAGGAGATGAGCCGCTGCAAGGAATCCCATACGGCCCGTTTCCTGGCTCCGCTGCTGGGCAAGTAAGGGAAGGTCATGCAAACGAGGGGCTCAGGCCCCTTTTTTCATGGGCAGAGCCTCATCGAAGGGGGCGGCTGTAGCGGGAGGGGAAACAAGCGAGGCGATGTGGTGCCTGTGGGGGAACCTGCGCCCTGGCCGGGGTGGCTCAGTGGGTCAGCATCAGGAAGGCGAGGGCAAACAGGAAGCCCAGCAGAATGAACAGGAAGGAGCCTATGCCCCAGATGGCGGCCAGGATGCCGATTATTTTGTCTTTGCGGGTCTGTGGTTTCATAAAAATAAAATTACAGCGTGGCTACATTGCGTTAATAAAATACCCCTGCGGCCATAATTAAACAACAATGAAAAGGAAATATGAAGGTTGTTAAGGTGTATTTATTTGCTATTTTAAATCGGTTTCAGATGTGAAAATTAACTGCATCATCATGTATTTAAATGGTTTTTCTTTGCGTGATGCTGGATTTTTAAACCCCATAAGCTGCTGTGTACATCCATCTATTTTTTGATAACTATTGAGCTAAATCAATAACCGATCATTCACATCCTTTTATAGTTTTCGGGCTTACAACATAGAAAGAAAACAAAAAAGGAATAACGTGATGAAAAAGATCCTTCCTCTGTTAATCGCAGCCGCTTTTGCTTCCCCCGTCGCCATGGCACACCAGGCCGGTGACATCCTGGTCCGTGGGGGGCTGGCCTTCGTTTCTCCCCAGACCAGCAGTGACGACGTCCTGGGGACGGGCGAGCTGGAGATCGACAGCAACATGCAGCTGGGCCTGACCCTCTCCTACATGCTGACGGACAACTGGGGTGTCGAGCTGCTGGCTGCAACCCCCTTCTCCCATTCGGTCTCCACGGCCGGTCTGGGTGAGGTCGCCAAGGTCAAACACCTGCCGCCGACCCTGATGGCGCAGTACTACTTCGGGGATGCCAACAGCAAGGTGCGTCCCTATGTCGGCGCCGGTATCAACTACACCACCTTCTTCGACGAGGAGGGGCGCGGTGCCCTGGCCGGCACCGAGGTGAGCGTCGACTCTTCCTGGGGGATGGCGGGTCAGGTGGGCCTGGACATGGCGATCAACGATCGCTGGTTCGTCAACGCCTCCGCCTGGATCATCGACATCGACACCGATGTGCACACCGCCGTGGGCACCATCGACACCTCCATCGATCCGGTCGCCTTCATGTTCGGTGTCGGCTACCGCTTCTGATGACAAGGTTGGCCGCCACAAGGCCATGACAACCAAGCATGTCTCTTTGGCCCGGCTCTGTTCGGGCCCTTTTCTGTCCAGCTCCGCGCAAGAACTGTGATCCGGTGCGCCATCGCGCCATGAACTGCTCTTCCATTGCCTCAGGCTGCCGATAACCTCCAGGTTCATATCTTTCCCAACGAGTGAGGATGTCTCCATGGGTTTATCTATCGTGCAGCGGATCATCGCCGGATTTGTGCTGATGCTGCTGTTGCTGGTTCTGCTCGGCTTCATCAGCATCCTGAAGATCCGGGGGATCAACGAGGGGCTGTCCCAGGTCTCGGATCGCGCCACCCCGCTGGTGATCGCGGTCGCCGGTCTCAAGGGCGCATTGCAGGACAGCAACCGCTGGGTGCTGACCTACAGAACCAGCGAGGATGCGACCCAGCTGCCACAGCTGGCCAGTCAGTTCAAGGCGCAGCAGGAACGCTTCCTGGCCCAGAGCAAGGAGATGGCCCGCTTCGATGAAGTGGCCGAGGCGGGCGAGCGGTTCCGTCAGGTCGACGGGGCGACTCGGGAATTTTACGGTCTGGCGGATCAGGTGCTGACCCAGCATGGCCAGTGGGTAGCCGCCCTCGATCGGCGTCATGAGCTGGAGCTGGCGTTCATCCGGCTGGAGGACACCTATCAGTGGGCCGCCGAGCTGCTGTTGCAGCAGACCGCCAGCAAGCGATCCATGCGCAACAAGGCCGAGCTCATCACCTCGGGCATCGCCCGGGATCTGAAGAACATTCGTCGGGCCGACGCCAAGACCGATCTCAACGAGCTGGAGAAGGTGCTCGGCAAGGATATCGAGATGGCCCGCAAGCGGCTGGAGCGGGTGCAGGTACCCGATGATGTGAGGCAGCGCTTCATCGTCAATCTGGACCGTATGCAGGAGCTGGCGCTCGGCCCGCAGGGGCTGCTCGCCACCATGCGCCACGGCCAGCAACTCGCCGCCTCGCTGCAGGCCCTGAACCAGCAGCTCGATACCAGCCTGGTCAACAGCCTGGCGTTGCTGGACGAGATGGGCAAGTCGGCGGGCAGCATCGCCAGCCAGAGCCGGATCGGTGCCGATGGTGCCGTCAGCAGTGCCAGCGTCTGGATCCTGGTGGTCTCCGTCATCTCGGCCGCCGCGGCGCTTATCATCGGCTACACCACGGCCCGCAGCATCCAGCGTCCGTTGCAGCTCATCGACCGGGAGCTGGAACGCATGGCCACGGGTGACATGACGCGGCGCATCGACTACCAGAGCCGCTGCGAGTTCGGCAGCCTGGCTCGCTCCATCAATACCCTGGCGGACAAGACGGGGGAGCTGCTCGCCCAGATCAATGCCGGCTCCCGCCATCTGGTGGACGAGGCGAGCCGCGCCGCCGAGATAAGCGAGCGGGCCATGTCCCGGGTGCAGGATCAGAAGAGTCAGACCGATCAGGTCGCGGCCGCCATCACCGAGCTGGAAGTCAGTGCCACCGAGGTGGCGCGCTCCACCGATGGCACCAAGCGCGAGGTGGATCTGGCGGACGAGGAGGCCCGTGCCGGACGCAAACAGGTGGCCAGCACGCGCCGGATCACCGAGCAGCTGGCGGGCGCCATGGAAGAGGCGGTCGGCATCACCCACAAGCTGGGGGAATTCAGCGACAACATCGGCAGCATCCTGGACGTGATCCGCAGCATCGCAGAGCAGACCAACCTGCTGGCACTGAATGCGGCCATCGAGGCAGCCCGGGCCGGTGACGCCGGTCGTGGCTTTGCCGTGGTGGCGGACGAGGTGCGGGCGCTGGCCAACCGGACCCAGACCTCGACCGAAGAGATCCAGGCCATGATCGAGAACCTGCAGAATTCCAGCAGGCACGTGGTGGAGGTGATGGCGCGTAGCCAGGAGCAGACCCAGGGATGCGTCGAGCAGACCCGGGTCATGGACGAGGCGCTGCAGTCCATCGCCGAGCGGATGAGCGCCATCAAGGCGATGGCGGATCAGGTGGCCCACGCAGCCCAGGAGCAGATCTCCGTCAGCCAGGGGGTGGCCCGCCATGTGGCCGGCATCGCGGACGTGGCCTACGAGACCGAGCGCGAGGCGCGGGAATCGGCAAGCAGCAGTGAAGTGCTGGCGGATCTGGTCGCCAAGCAGCAGCAATTGATCGCTCATTTCAAGGTGTAGGAGGACTTATGGCTAACAAGTGGATCGGGGCCCTGAGTCTCCTGTTGTGCGGCCAGCTGGTGGCCAGCGAGCTGGTGATAGAGAGCTGGCGAATCGATGACAAGGCCCTGTGGGAGCAGAAGATCATTCCCGCCTTCGAGGCGGCCCACCCGGGCATACAGGTGAAGTTCAACGGGGTGCAGAACGTCGAGTACATGCCGACCCTCTGGGCCAGCCTGAAGGAGGGCAAGGCGGGGGATCTCATCACCTGCCGTCCGTTCGACGACTCCCTGGCCCTGTTCAAGGCAGGCCACCTGGTGGAGCTGAGCGAGATGGCGGGCATGGAGAACTTCCCGAGCTTCGCCCAGTCGCCCTGGCAGACCGACAGCGGGGCCCAGACCTTCTGTGTGCCCATGGCCTCGGTCATTCACGGCTTCTTCTACAACAAGAAGATTTTCAGCGAGCTGGGGCTGACGGTGCCGCAGACCCGCGATGAATTCTTCGCGACCCTCGACAAGGTGAAGGCGGACGGCCGCTATGTGCCGCTCGCCATGAGCGGCTCCGAGAGCTGGGTCGCCTCCGAGCTCGGCTTCCAGAATATCGGCCCCAACTACTGGAAGGGGGAGGATGGTCGCCTGGCGCTGATCGGGGGCCAGGAGAGGCTCAATAACCCGCAGTACGTCAAGGTGTTCGAGGAGCTGGCCCGCTGGCGTGACTACCTGGGTGAAGGGGGCGAGAGCCGGGACTATGCCACGACCAACGCGTTGTTTACCTCGGGCAAGGCCGCCTTCTATGCCGCCGGCTCCTGGGAGATAGCCCCCTTCACCGGCAAGGTGGACTTTGGTGTGATGCGCCCGCCCGTGGCAAAGCAGGAGGATGGCTGTTTCTTCGCCGATCACACGGACATCGGCATGGGGATGAACCCGGCCAGCAAGAACAAGGAGGCGGCCATGGCCTTCCTGCAGTGGCTGACCACGGCCCAGTTTGCCGAGCTCTACACCAACTCGCTGCCGGGCTTCTTCTCCCTCTCCAACCACTTCTTCGAGGCCACCAACCCGGCGGCAAAGGAGATGATGGAATGGCGGGATCAGTGCGACTCCACCATCCGGGTCGCCACCCAGATCCTCTCCCGCGGGACCCCCAAGCTCGGGGACGAGCTGGCCGAGGTGAGCCAGCAAGTGCTGCTTGGCAAGACGATGCCCCAGGCCGCTGCGGATCGACTGGAGCTGGGGTTGAAGGGCTGGTATGCCCCCCATCAGGGTAATCAGGAGAAGGGGGGCGAGTGTCAGTGCAATGCAGCGGCGCCCGTGACCGCGCCTGCCTCTGCGACCTTGGCGACCCTGCCTGCCGTGGCCGGGTCAGCGGCTTCGTCGGCATCGGCAACGGTCGGTTCCTCCTCTGCAGCCCCCCTGCCCGCCGCGGAGGTGGAGCAGGCCCTCGCGAGCGAGCTGGATGGCGCGCAGCCGTGATCTTGAGTGCCATGAAAAAAACGGGAGGCTGCGGCCTCCCGTTTTTATTGTTGTCCGTCGCCGGTTTGTCCGGGTGAGTGGGGCCAGCGGCACAGACTGCCGATGCGTGCCACTGGGGTGAAGCCGAGGGCGCGATAGACCCGCTGGGCGTGGTAGTGCTCATCGGCCACGATGATGAGCCGCTCGGCTCGCTCGAAACCCTGGCGAGCCACCTGGGTCAGCAGTTGGCGACAGAATCCCAGGTTGCGCCACTCCCTGTGGGTACGCACCAGCTGGAAGCGCCCCATGCTGCCGGTGAAGAAGAGGCCGCAGCTGGCGACCAGGTTTCCCTGATGCCAGAGTCCCCACCACTGCCCCAGCCCGTCGGCGATCATCGCCTCATAGAGATGGCGGCGTGACTGCAGATAGGGCAGGTAGCTCTCCTCCGAGTGGGCGGGATCCCGCTCTGCCAGCTCGAAGGCGAGCCACTCATCCCAGTCGTCGGCGGTGAAGGGGCGGGCCTGTGGCAACGCATTCCGGCTCGGAGCTTGTGCGCCGCCAGCCTCCAGGGCCAGCACCACGCACTCCATGTACTGGTATCCCGCCGCCACGAACCCGGCTACCCGGCTGTTCTGCCCCTCGCCCAGGGGCCACTGGAAAGTACGGTGGCGGATCCGGGGATCCTGGCCGATCAGGCTGTCGAAACTGGACTCCAGCCAGCCCTTGTCATGATCGCTGGGGGGCGTGGGGAGCAGCAGGTAGTTGCCAAAGTAATAGTCGGGGGCGTTCGGGGTGCGCACGGCCCAGAAGGTGCCATGGTGAGTCACCTCGCCCTGGTAGCGGTCGAACAGCAGATCGGTGGCAAAACCGGGGTGATCTTCCATGATGAGGCTCCTGCACATACTTGAATGGCTTATCGGCAGGTCGGGAGAGAAGTTAAAAAAGGCCGGGAGACCCGGCCAAACAATCACACGCAGATTCAGAACGTCCAGGACGATCCGCCCGCATCATAGCGTGCCTGAGGGCAATTTGGGATGGGCTCGGTCATGACTTAGGTTGAATTGCAAAATAAAAAAATCGTATATCCCCCTTGTCCACGAGAAATCGGTATTGACTTTGCGTCATTTTCTCATAAAGATAGAAAGACGTTTAGACGTCCAAACATCCGTTTTGACGTAGAAGAATGGATTGCAGGACAGGGAGAGAGCAGATGGGATTTCACAGCGCGCGTCAGGTTGAGGCACTCAACCAGAGTCTGGCGGATCTGGGTGGCGACATATCGGTCAGTTTCGAGTTTTTTCCGCCCAACAGCGAAGGGATGGAGAACACCCTCTGGCAATCCATCGAGCGCCTGCAGGTGCTGGAACCCAAGTTTGTCTCCGTGACCTATGGTGCCAACTCGGGCACCCGGGATCGCACTCACAAGGTGATCAAGGACATCAAGGAGCGCACCGGTCTCATCGCCGCCCCGCACCTGACCTGTATCGATGCCAGCCGCGACGAGCTGCGAACCATTGCCCGTGACTACTGGAACAGCGGCATTCGCCATATCGTCGCGCTGCGCGGGGATCTGCCTCCGGGACTCGACAAACCGGACATGTACGCCACCGACCTGGTCGCCCTGCTCAAGTCCGAGGCCGACTTCGACATCTCCGTGGCCGCCTATCCGGAGGGACACCCCGAGGCCCGGAGCGCGCAGTCCGATTTGCTCAACCTCAAGCGCAAGATAGACGCGGGCGCCAACCGTGCCATCACCCAGTTCTTCTTCGACGTGGAGACCTACCTGCGCTTTCGTGATCGCTGCGCCGCCATCGGCATCGATGCCGAGATCGTGCCGGGGATCCTGCCGGTCTCCAACTACCAGACCCTGGCCAAGTTTGCCGGTTTCACCAACGTGAAGATCCCGCGCTGGATGCATCAGCGTTTCGAGGGGCTGGAACACGATCAGATGACGCGGAACATGGTGGGGGCCAGCATCGCCATCGATCAGGTGCGGGTGCTGAGCCAGGAAGGGGTGAAGGATTTCCACTTCTATACCCTGAACCGCTCCGAGCTGACCTACGCCATCTGCCACACCCTGGGTGTGAGGCCGAAAGGCCAGGCCTGATCCCGCGAGCCCGGATACAGAAAAGCCAATGAGCCTCCTCATTGGCTTTTTGTTTTGGATGGGGGTCAGGGCCGGGTTGGCTGAATCTCTTTGGGCTCCAGATCGATGACGGTATTGCCGGCGGCACCCGGGTACTGGTGATAGCTCTGGTCCTGCTCCAGGGTGTAGAAGGTGTCGAGGTAGTCGTCGTTGTTGGTCATCCAGGAGTCAGGCAGCGCCTTGACGATGCGCCCCCCGAGATCGAGGAAGGGCAGGGCCTCGGGCACCCCTCCCGCGGTGAAGCCGAGTTTGAGTGCGTCGATCAGCAGGGCGCTCAGCTCCTTGTAATTGACGTTGTCGTCCTGCTCCATCATCACCACGTCGACGGCGCCCCAGCGATAGCGGTCCCAGTACACCAGGATCTGGTTGGGGGTATAGTCGGTGCTGTCATGGTCGAGGTAGGGCATGTCGACGATGTCCACCACGGGCTCGTCCCTGCCTGGATTGACCCCGGCGACCACCGCATACACCTCGGCCGCGCCGAGCAGCCAGGGCTCCTGATCATCCCTTAGCCTTATCTTCTTCAACACGCTGGTCTTGAGGGGCGCGGTGACGCTGGCAGCGCGGGGGGCTACCTGCATGTCGGCCTCGGCCAGTGCCTTTCGCATCACCTTGAGGCCGGCGCTCTTGGCCTTGATCGGGTCGGCTTCGACGACCAGCACGGGTCGTGCCGGCGCCTGGTTCACGTCGAGATACACCGGGTTGCCAGCCACGTCGAAGGCTTCGATGGCGCTCCAGCTCTTCTCGTCTCCGCTCGGTACATAGGCAACCAGCGGCTCGACCCCCTGCTGGAGCGCACGCGCCTGGTCCGGGTTGGCCAGCCGCAGCTGCATCAGCTGCTTGACCTCTCCCTCCAGCCCCTGCCGGCTGATGGCGGCCTAGTTGGCATCCGTGGCCTGCCGCTTGAGGCGCGGACTCGCCTTGCGCAGCAAGTCGGACAGCGGGCTCTGGTAGCCCTGGTTGGAGAGCAGGGGCAACAGGTTCTTCTGTTGCAATGCGATCTGGCGGGCCAGATCGCGGTCCGCATCGGCCGCGTGGGCTGTGGTGCCCAGCAAGGCCATTAACAGGATGACAGCCTGATTCCTCATTATTCTCGTTCTCCGATATTGAGTCTGACAGAGGCGCCGATTGGGAAGAATCTGCGCCTCATTCTCACTAGAGGGGAACAAGGTTCATATGTGAACACCCTTGACAGAATTATGTGCTGAGTCTCACTGGGGTCTCACCATATGGGCAGGTCAGACGCGGAGCCGGTTGACTTGGTGCAGCGCCACGCCGATCAGCAATCCCCAGCAGGCGGAGCCGACCCCGAGCAGGCTGATCCCGGAGGCGGTGATGATGAAGGTCAGCAAGGCGGCCTCCCGCTCTCCATCCTGTTGCAAGGCGCTGTGCAGGCTGCTGCCTATGGTGCCGAGTAGCGCCATCCCGGCCACGCAGGTCACCAGGGCACCGGGAAAGGCGCCGAACAGGGCGACTACGGTCGCCCCGAAGCACCCGGTGAGCAGGTAGAAGCCACCCGCCCAGACAGCAGCCGGCCAGCGGCGAGTGGCATCGGGATCCACCTCCTTGCCCATGCAGATCGCCGCCGTGATGGCGGCCAGGTTGAAGGCATAACCGCCGAACGGTGCCAGCAACAGGCCGGTCAGTCCGGTCCAGGTGATCAGGGAGGAGGTGGACGGTTGATAGCCGTGAGCACGCAGAATGGCGATGCCCGGCATGTTCTGGGATGTCATGGTGACTAGGAACAGCGGCAGGGCGATGCCCAGCAGGGCATCGATGGAAAAGGCTGGCGAGATCCACACCGGACTGGAGAGCTGCCAATGCACCTCACTCAGCTGCAACTCACCCCTCAAGGTGCATAGCAGCATGCCGGTGGCCAGCACCAACACCATGGTGTATCGAGGCCAGAGATGGCGACCGAGCAGAAAGGCCAGCAGCAGGGTGCCAAGCAGCAGAGGATCCTGGGGCGCCACCTTGAAGAGATCCAGCCCGAACCGGAGCAAGACACCGGCCAGCATGGCGGCAGCAAGGGGGGCGGGAATGTGGCGCATCAACTTGTCGAACCAGCCGCTGATGCCGCAGAGGGTGATCAGCAGCGAAGAGACGATAAAGGCACCGATGGCCTCCGCTAGGCTGAAGTTGCCCAGGCTGGTGATGAGTAGCGCGGCGCCCGGGGTGGACCAGGCCGTCAGCACCGGGATGCGATAGTAGAGGGAGAGACCGATGCAGCTTACGCCCATGCCGATCCCGAGTGTCCATAACCAGGAGGAGACCTGGGCGGCATCGGCGCCGGCGGCTGCGGCGGCCTGGATGATCAACACGACCGAGCTGGTATAACCCACCAGAACGGCGATGAGGCCTGCGACCAGGTGGGGGAGGGCAAAGGGCATGATGACGTCCTTGTGAATACTGATAGTTTGTGCGTTATTGCGTACAATGTCGTCTCGACTATAGCGATGTACGCTATAGCGCACAATATGGCATATGCAAAAACCGGAGAGCAGATGCAGGAGATGAGTCGCTATCTGGCCCAGCGATTGAAAAGGCTGCGTGCCGAGAGGGGATGGAGTTTGGATGCGGCCGCCCGGGAGACCGGGGTAAGCAAGGCCATGCTGGGGCAGATCGAGCGGGGGGAGTCCAGCCCGACGGTGGCGACCCTGTGGAAGATTGCCACCGGTTTTCGGGTATCTTTCTCCAGCTTCATCGAGCCGCCCCCGGAGGTGCAGGGGGAAACACTCTATCGTATCGCCGATGATATCCGCCAGCAGCCTGCGGGAGAGGGGATGCAGGTCGCCCCGTTGTTTCCCTATGAGGGGCGCTTTGGCTTCGAGTTGTTCGAGCTGACCCTGCTGCCCGGCTACCAGAGGGAGTCAGAACCCCATGAGTCCGGGGTGACCGAGCATGTCATTGTCATCAGCGGCGTGATGGAGGTGCTGGTGGACGGGGAGTGGCGTTCCCTCGAGCAGGGGGAGGCGGTCCGCTTTGCCGCCGATCGTCCCCATGGCTACCGCAATCTGGGAATCGCTCCTGCCATCTTCCATAACCTGATCCACTATCCTGCCATGCCGATGCTATGACTAGCCGGGGCGGCCATCCGCCCTGGGACTGGTCAGTATGGGGGCATAGACCCAGACAAAGAGACCGTAGGCGGCAATCCAGCTCCAGCCGCTCAGGTTCCATCCCGCCAGCGACAGACCAGGCCAGAAGAGCGGAAGGAAGACCCGAACGATCGCTGACAGGACGATGAGCGCAAATGCCGCCGTGATCCTGCGCCCGACCTGTAGGGCTCTGCCGCTGTGGCCGAGAGAGACTCTGGCGATCATCCCGAGGATCATGGTGCCCATGCAGCCTGCGCTGAGCAGGTGGCTGGCTAGGGACAGGGTGATGGGCAAGCCTGCTGTATGGGCGGCCAGCGCGGCCAACCCCAGAGGGATGAAGAGATAGGCCAGATGCAGCGACCAAAGCAGGGGCTGTGCCACAGTGGTGGCGGGTCGCCAGCGCAGCTGTCTGTAGAGGTGGGTGCCTGCCGCCACTATATATAGAGGGAACATCTGGATGCCGGTGACCCATGGAGTGGGAAGCAGCAACCAGAGCAGCAGGATGAGCCACAGGAGCGCGAGCGCGGTGCGTTCCAGCCACGGCAGGGGAGTGGCTTTCTCCATGCCGGTGGCTCTGGCCGTGAAGAAGGGGATGACCCTCCCCCCCATCACTGCGATCAGAGTGGTGAACAGCAACACCGTCGTGATCAGCAGATGTTCCATCAGGCTCCAGTCAGCACGCCTTAACCAGCTTGCTCCGTTGAGCAGGGTCAAGACGAGGAGCAGGGGAACGAAGAAGAGGTTGCGCCACTGGCGTGTCACTATGATGGGTCTGGCGAGGAACCAGGCGCAGAGGGGCAGCCAGGCCAGGTCCATCGCCATCAGGATGACATGGTTTTCCCCCACCCAGGGAAGCAGGCACCTCGGTGCAGCCCACAATCCCACGACCAGAGCCAGTGGCCAGCTGCGCACGCCGGGGTGAGCGGTCCAGTTCTGTACGGCGGTGAGCAGGAAGCCTGCCACTATGGCTGCGCCAAATCCGAACAGCATCTCATGAGCATGCCACCAGACAGGATTGCCAATACCGGGCAGGGCAAGCCAGCCGTTGAGCTGTCCCAGCCAGCCCAGCATGGCCAGGCAGGAAAACAGGGCGCCCAGCAGGAAGAAAGGGCGAAATCCCAAACGAAACAGCGGAACTATCCGTTCTTCCTTTTGGCTATCCAGGATCTGGTGCATGGCGGCGACCTTAATTGAGTATTTGAAAAGCTAATTATAAAAGTAGCTTTTCAAATACTCAATTCAAAACCGGTTAATGGTTGCCTAAAGACGGTGTTGTGGATGAAAAAGATACGCCTTGCTGCATGTTTGAGCGAACGCGTCGCCAATGTGAAAAAGCCCTTGTCATCGCGGCGCGGCTCCCTATAATGCGCCCCTACCAGCACGGCGGTCCACGCCAAACTGATGAGCCAGCTTCCTTGTGAAGCCGGCGCCGAAAGAAAAGCGAAAACAAGCGCTTGACTTTCGAAATGAGGTCGGTATTATACGCCACCTCAGCGCGACAAGCGCCACGCTCTTTAACAATTTGAATCAAGCAATCTGTGTGGGCACTCACAGCATCGAGCATCAAAAACAATTTTTGATTTTCAATGTCTGATGAAGTGACCAAAGCAACGAAAGTTGCAGCAGTTAATTCAGCAATTCATTGAGCCGCCTTTATAGGCAACCAAACTTAAATTGAAGAGTTTGATCATGGCTCAGATTGAACGCTGGCGGCAGGCC
>ENA-OWLM01000280-OWLM01000280.1-metagenome-genome-assembly--contig:-NODE-280-length-19650-cov-3.984180_pt1 | contig 19650 bp, 18 predicted proteins | sample MGYA00245349_ERZ651102 | MGnify/ENA primary metagenome ERZ651102 (study PRJEB26857, sample SAMEA4031759) | metagenome | biome: human; feature: oral; material: saliva | place: Philippines | collected 2014... | reverse complement strand
GCTTGGTTGTGCGTCGCGATGAAGAGATTGAAAACTTCGTCGCCAAAGATTTCTTTGAAGTGAAGGCGCATATTGTCACCCCAAAAGACGAGCGCTTTACCGCCGTCTGGCAGCCGAGCGACGCCTGCGAGTCCTACCAGGATGAAGAGGGGCGTCTGCTCCATCGTCCGCTGGCCGATCACGTGGTTAACCGCATTACCGGGCAGCCCGCTATCGTCACCAGCTATAACGATAAACGGGAATCAGAACCCGCGCCGCTGCCGTTTTCGCTTTCAGCACTGCAGATTGAGGCGGCTAAAAAGTTTGGCCTGAGCGCGCAGAACGTGCTGGATATCTGCCAGAAGCTCTACGAAACCCATAAGCTCATCACCTATCCGCGTTCGGACAGCCGCTATCTTCCGGAAGAGCACTTTGCCGGACGCCACTCGGTGATGAACGCCATCGGCGTGCACGCGCCGGATCTGCTCCCGCAGCCGGCGGTCAACCCGGACACCCATAACCGCTGCTGGGATGATAAAAAGGTGGATGCCCACCATGCGATTATCCCGACGGCGCGCGCCAGCAGCGTCAGTCTGACCGAGAACGAAGCGAAGGTGTACAACCTGGTCGCCCGACAGTATCTGATGCAGTTCTGCCCGGACGCGGTGTTCCGCAAATGCGTCATTGAGCTTGAGATCGCCAAAGGCAAGTTTGTCGCCAAAGCGCGTTTCCTCGCGGAAGCGGGCTGGCGCACGCTGCTCGGTAACAAAGAGCGCGATGAGGAGAACGACGGCACGCCGCTGCCCGTCGTTGCGAAAGACGACGAGCTGCTGTGCGAGAAGGGCGAAGTGGTTGAGCGTCAGACCCAGCCCCCGCGCCATTTCACCGACGCGACGCTGCTTTCCGCCATGACCGGTATCGCCCGTTTTGTGCAGGATAAAGATCTGAAGAAGATCCTCCGCGCCACCGACGGTCTGGGTACGGAAGCAACCCGCGCGGGTATCATTGAGCTGCTCTTTAAGCGTGGTTTTCTCGAGAAAAAAGGGCGCTATATCCATTCGACAGAGCCGGGCCGTGCGCTGATTCATTCCCTGCCGGAGCTGGCCGCGAGGCCGGACATGACCGCGCACTGGGAGTCGGTGCTGACGCAGATCAGCGAGAAGCAGTGCCGCTATCAGGACTTTATGCAGCCGCTGGTCGGGACGCTTTACCAGCTGATCGATCAGGCGCGCAGCACGCCGGTGAAAACGTTCAGAGGGATGGTTGCACCCGGGGGCGGCGCGAAGAAACCGTTCAAGAAGAAAAAGAGCGCGGCCTGATACGCCCGGTTTTCTCCCTCTCCCTGTGGGAGAGGGCCGGGGTGAGGGCACCCGGCCGCACGATATAAACCTTAAATCACACCCTGCCCAATCATCGCATCCGCCACCTTCACGAACCCGGCGATATTCGCTCCTCGCACGTAGTTGGTTTGCGAGGCCTCGCCGCCGTACTCCACGCACGCATGGTGAATATCCAGCATGATATGGTGCAGGCGCGCATCCACTTTCTCCGCCTTCCAGCCGAGACGCGCGGCGTTTTGCGCCATCTCGAGGCCGGAGGTCGCCACGCCGCCCGCGTTCGCGGCCTTGCCCGGCGCGAACAGCACGCCCGCGTCCAGGAACAGGTCCGTCGCGTCGATGGTGGTCGGCATATTCGCCCCCTCGGCTACGGCCTTCACGCCGTTGCTAATCAATGTACGCGCGGCTTCCACGTCCAGCTCGTTCTGGGTTGCGCACGGCAGGGCGATATCCACCGGCACGCCCCACGGCTGCTTCCCTTCCAGGTAGGTCAGGCCAAACTCGCGGGCATAATCCGCCACGCGACCGTCGCGGCTGGCTTTGATTTCACACAGGCGCGCCAGTTTCTCCGCCGTGAAGCCCGCTTCATCCACCACCGTGCCGCTGGAGTCAGAGGCCGTTACCACGCGAGCGCCAAACTGCATCGCTTTCTCAATAGCGTACTGCGCCACGTTACCGGAGCCGGACACCGTGACGCGCATGCCTTCAAAGCCTAAACCGTGACGCTTGAGCATGGCTTCGGTGAAGTAAACCAGACCGTATCCGGTCGCTTCCGGGCGGATTAGACTTCCGCCAAACGACAGCCCTTTGCCGGTAAAGACGCAGGCGCTGTTGTTGGAGAGCTTTTTCATCATCCCCGCCATAAAGCCCACTTCACGTCCACCGACGCCGATATCACCGGCAGGAACGTCGGTGTCAGGACCGAGATGGCGATACAGTTCGGTCATTAACGCCTGGCAGAAGCGCATCACTTCACCTTCGCTTTTGCCTTTCGGATCGAAATCGCTGCCGCCTTTCCCGCCGCCCATCGGGAGCGTGGTGAGGGCGTTTTTAAAGGTCTGCTCGAAGCCGAGGAACTTCAGAATCGACAGGTTTACGGACGGATGGAAGCGCATGCCGCCCTTAAACGGGCCAATGGCTGAGTTAAACTGTACGCGCCACGCGCGATTGACCTGTACCTGATTGCGATCGTCAACCCACGTCACGCGGAACTGAATCACGCGTTCTGGCTCGACAAGGCGTTCAAGCAGAGACATCTGACGGTAGCGCGGATTTTGTTCAAGGAAGGGCCAGAGGGTGGTCATTACTTCACGAACGGCCTGCGCGAACTCGCTTTGGTGCGGGTCGCGCTGCTGAACATGGGCAAGGAAACTTTCCAGAGAGCGTGTCTGATCCATAGATATAAGAGCCTCTTATAGTAATTTATGTATGTTGCTTATGCGATTTGTGTTGTTTTTTTGACTATACCACCCGTACCGCTTTGTGAGGCAAGCAGAAATGTGTGCCGAAAGGGAAATTCATGAGAGAGGGTGGGTCATAACCAAAAGCGATGACGAGATAAATTAAAGGTTCTGCTCAGGTTTACCGTTATAGTCATTATCAGGACACAACAGGAAGACAAGTCGATGAACCGTTACGTGATGACCGCGTTATGTTTGATGTTTACCGCTGGCGCTCAAGCGGACCGCATACGCCCGGATGTGGAAGTGAATGTGCCGCCAGAGGTCTTTAGCTCCAGCGGCCAGCGCGCGCAGCCGTGTAATCAGTGCTGCATCTATCAGGATCAAAACTATTCTGAAGGGGCGGTGGTAAAAGCGGACGGTGTTTTACTGCAGTGCCAGCGTGATGAACGCACCATTAGCACGAATCCGCTCGTCTGGCGTCGCGTAAAAGAATAAAGGCCTCCAGCAGCGGAATATCCGCCGGGGCTAAGTCGTAGGCGAACGCCTCATCCGGCGTACACCACGCCAGCGCGCTGTGGTAGTGCGCCGTGAGCTCTCCACTGAAGACGGGAACATGCCAGGCGTGCAGGTTGATTAACCGCTGCGACACTTCGCGCTGGTGGCTTGCCACGTAGCGCGCAGGCTGAGCCTCAATGCCCAACTCTTCACGCAGTTCGCGGATCAGCGCCTCGGGCTGGGTTTCACCGGCTTCGACTTTCCCGCCCGCAAATTCCCACATTCCCGGCTGATCGGCGTGGGCAGGGCGCTGCGCCAGTAAAATGTTGTTGTCTTTTTCGATGATGGCGGCAACGACATCGAGTGTTTTCAGCATGGTCGTCAATAATTGTTAGCAAAAAAAGACATATTATCGTGCCCTTTCTCAGAGTCCAGCTATCAGGAGAATCAGGTGAAAAAGACCACCACCTGGGTTGCCCCCATCGAATCCCTTCCCGCCAGCCTTAAGCCGATTGCCGCCATGCAGAAAAAACATTTTGGTGCGGTGCTTAATCCCACTCGCTGGTGGGGACGGATGCCGCGTCTGTTCTGGCTGGTGGCGCTGTTTGTCGGTTATCTGGAGCGCCGCAAGGCACGTCTCTCCCCGGTGCTGCGTTCACTGTTGATGACCCGCGTGTCGCAGCTGTGTCACTGCGCATTTTGTATTGATGCCAACAGCCTGCGGCTTGCCGAGCGGGCGGGCGCGCTGGATAAAGTTCAGGCGGTGAGCCACTGGCGTGAAAGCGATGTATTCAGCGACGAGGAGTGCGCTGCGCTGGCGTACGCCGAAGCCGTCAGCGCCACGCCGCCTCAGGTGGATGACGTCGTCAAAGCGCGGTTGACGCGCCACTTTACGGACGACGCGATTACCGAAATGACGGCGTTGATTGCGTTTCAAAACCTCTCGGCACGCTTTAATGCCGCGCTCGACATTCCTGCTCAGGGGCTGTGCGCTACCTTTAAAGAGAAACCCCATGCTTGATAAACACCTGCATCCTCGCCTGAAACCTCTCCTCAACCAGCTCGTGGCCGTGCTGGATAAACCCGTTATTACCCCTGATGGCCTGACGTTAACAGGATTTGCCGTCGGCGTGCTGGCGCTGCCGTTTCTGGCGCTCGGCTGGTATTTTGCTGCGCTGGTCGCCATCGTACTCAACCGCCTGCTGGATGGCCTGGACGGGGCGCTGGCGCGCCGCAGGGGATTAACCGATGCGGGAGGGTTTCTGGATATCGCGCTCGATTTTCTGTTCTACGCGCTGGTCCCGTTTGGCTTTGCCCTGGCTGCACCGGCCGAGAATGCGCTGGCTGCCGCCTGGCTGTTGTTCGCGTTTATCGGCACCGGCAGCAGTTTTCTGGCGTTTGCGGCGCTGGCGGCGAAACACGATATCGACAACCCCGGCTATGCGCACAAGTCGTTTTATTACATCGGCGGGCTAACGGAAGGGACGGAAACCATCGCGCTGTTCGTACTGTGCTGCCTGTTTCCGGCGCACTTTGCGCTGTTTGCGTGGATATTCGGCGCGTTGTGCTGGCTGACCACCACAACGCGCGTCTGGAGCGGCTATGTGACGCTGAAGTCACTCAACGCTTAGAGGGTACTCTCAGGCCCGCGCCTGCCGGTAGAGACCGGATTTTGCGGATGACTGCTCCATTCGTACCAGCCGCCGTCATAGACGGCGACGTTATTCCAGCCCATCGCGCGGGCGCACATAAAGCTTTCTGACGCCCGCCAGCCGGTGCCGCAGTAAAACGCGACGTGTTGCTCAGGCTGGATGTGCCAGGTCTTCCACATAGCGGCTATATCATCAGCGCTGCGCATGGTGCCATCCGGGTTATGGAAATCTTCCATGTGGGTCGCGTCGCTGCCCGCGTGACCCCAGCGCGCCCCGGCAATGTCACCTTTGGGCTTGATGTAGCTGTAGCCGCTGGTTTCGCCGATAAACTCCGGCCACGAACGAATGCTGACCAGCGAGGCATCCTGACGGTGCAGCATGCCGCGCGCCTGCGCCATATCCACCATCAGCTGCGGCTGGCCGGGGATCGGTGCGCCGAAATCCGGGGCGGGCTTCACGTTTGCGGGCATACCGCGCTCAACCGGCAGGTCGGCCTCTGACCACGCTTTCCAGCCACCGTCGAGAATGCGAACATCCTTCACGCCCGCATACAGCATGATTTGCGCCACGCGCGCGGCGGCGTAAACGTCACGGCCATACAGAATGACGGTGGTATCGTGACGGATCCCGTGCTTCGACAGCATCGCTTTCAGCGCGTCGTCAGAGACCTTATTCCACAGCGGCTCGCTTTCCACCTCGTTGGTGTCGATGTAGCCCGCGCCGGGGATATGGTTCAGCAGGTAAAACTTCGGTGCGCCCCAGGCGGCCTCAATCACTTTCCAGTCGCCTGCCGGGGCGGCGGCGACCGGTTTGCCTTGCTGCAGCTGGTGGATCCACTGCGGGTAGACGAGTTGTTCAAAGTGCGGCAGGCGCTGTAGGCGATCGGGTGTTTGCAGAGCATCGCTGAGAAGCGACACATGGGCGTATCCGGCCTTCTCCAGGCGGGCTTTAACGGCCTGGTTGTCGGCATCGCGACCGTAAAGGGCAATGGGCGTGGAGGGGGTAAGCTGATGTTGCTTTATCCACGCGCCAATCTGCTCGTCGCTCATGGCGCTAAGCCAGGAGGCCGCCAGGTTGAGCGCGGCGGGTTCATGCCCGGAGGGGCCGCTGAGCGTTTGCGGCCAGCCGTTGTAAAACGCGCTGGGGCGGGTGTCGATGGCTTTGCCCTGTTGTGTCTGCAGTTCAGCCAGCGTAAGCGAAGGGGACATATCAGCCGCCACGGCGGAGAGTGAGGCGAGGCCGCAGAGCAGGGCCAGCGCGGTCAGTTGAGAAACACGTTTCATCGAATAACCTGACGTCAGTAAAAGAGGGGGGCATTGTCGTCTCTCCCGGATCTGAAAACATTGCGTTAGCACATTATTGCCAGCGAGAAATCTCGATCACCTGGCCACCGGGCGGAATGTCTTCCTCATCATGGGTAACCAGCACCGCCGGAATATGACGTTCCCGGATGATGTCAAACACCCACGCCCGAAACGAGGCGCGAAGCGCTTTATCGAGGCGGCTGAAAGGTTCATCCAGCAATAATGCCTGCGGCTCCGCAAGCAGGGCGCGCAGCAGGCTGACCCGGGCGCGTTCTCCGCCGGAAAGCGTTGCAGGGTCGCTGGCAGAGTAATTTGCCAGCCCGGCAGAACGTAGCGCCTGCTCAACGCGCTCCCGACGCGCCTCGCTTTTAATGCGGGACGGAAGGGCGAGCATCAGGTTTTGCCCGACGCTGAAGTGGTCAAACAGCAGGGCGTCCTGAAAGAGGATCCCTAAACCGCGCGTTTCCACGGGCAAGGTGTCGCAGCGGCGTTCATCAAGCCACAGTTCCCCCTGCGCTTTAAAATCAGAAGATAACGCCCCCACCATCCAGGAGAAAAGTGTTGATTTCCCGCTGCCGGACGGCCCCATCAGGGTCACTATTTCCCCGCGCGGCACACAAAAATTGACCTGCCTGAAAAGCGGTTCAATGGTGAGATTTTGCACCTTTAACATTAGCGTAATCCTCGACGGTAGCGGCCTGCCAGTCTGGATAACAGGGCGGCGATGCCAAAAACGATGCCCGTCACCAGCAATAATCCCAGCGCGCGAGTCGCCAGGATCGGAAGACTTCCCCCGCTGCTGAGCGCCACGGTTTCAGTGGTCAGCGTGGCGAAACGTCCGGCACCCAGCCACAGCGTGGGCATGTATTGCGCCATGCTCACCGAAAACCCGGTGGCAAAAGCCAGTAACGCCGGGCGTGCCAGCAGCGGGCATTTTAGCATCCAGAATATTTTCATCCGTCCCCAGCCAAGCGTTCTGGCGGTAAGGAACAGTCGGGGATCCAGCTTTTGCCAGGCAGGTTGCAGCACCAGCAGCGTCCAGGGCAGCACCCACAGCAGGTGCCCCCAGAGCACGGCCGCGAACTGCCCGTCGATGTCCAGCGTGAGCGCAATGGCGTATTGCCCGGAGACAAGGGGCAGAGCGGGCAACGCGAGCGGCAGCCAGACCCACAGCGCGCCTCGTCGGGGCCTCCATTCGAGCCAGAGAAAACTCAGCCCAAGCGCCAGCACGCCAGAGAGCAGCCCCAGCGTAAGGCTGGTGGTTAACGGGGACAGCGCGGCATCGTCGGGGCGCGCTAAACCGAGCAGCACGATGGCGCAGAGGATCCCGCATCCCGGTAGCCACCAGGCGAGCGACTTTTCCGGTACCGGCAGGGACGCGCGGTGCCTGACGCCGGAGAGGTCCGGCAAGGTGCGTCGCCAGGCTTTCCAGATGCCAAAGCCCACTCCGGCCAGCAGGGCCAGAATCAGCAGCAAGAGAAGGCAAACGAGCGTTCCCTGCACCTGCTGCTGCGCATCGCCCTGGCTGAGCCACTGCCAGGCCAGCACCGCCAGCGTGGGGGGATTCCCCGGACCCAGAATAATGGCCACATCCACCACCGACAGCGACCAGGCCAGCACGGCCAGCATCACGGCACCCAGCGCGGGGGCAATGGTCGGCAGGACCAGCCAGCACAGGCGCTGAAGCCGTCCGTAACCCAGGGTACGCAAAACCACGTTCTTCTGCGCCAGCTGCGCTTCAGGCAGCGCGGCATAGAGTGCCCACAGGACAAACGCGCTCTCTTTGACCGCGAGCGTCAGCCCCAGCCCGATGCCATAACGATCGAGCTGCGGTGAGCAGAAAGTGCAGACCCGATAAAACAGTCCTCCCTCGGCAAACAGGAGCAACGCGCTGGTCGCGAAAGCGACGTGGGGCACCGCCAGCATCCAGGGTAACTGCGTGCACAAGCGACGCCAGCGTTCGCCGGGCCACAGCAGCGTGATGAACCCCAGTGCAATCGCCAGCGAACCCAGCGTTGCCAACAGCGTCGAGACCAGCGTGGCGGCAAACGCCTGCGGCAGCTGGGGATCGTCAGCCAGCGCCTGCCAGCTATCGAGCGACAGCGCCGGAGCAAACAGCATTGCGACGGCAGGAAGCAGCGGGAGATAAATCACCGCCATTGCCAGCCAAATCGCCCCGCTTAGCGGGTGCCGTAGCGGCGAAGCCATTCCTGCTCCAGCGCGTTAACCCAGGCGGCGTGCGGTTCAGGAAGCACAGCCGGTAACGCTTCCGGCGTGTGGCTGCGAAGCTGTTTGGCCTCATCGGCGGGGAGTGTCCCCGCGTCCAGCACGCTCGGGTCCCCCCACACGGCCGGGTCCGCTTTGCGGATCTGTGCCTGCGGTGAAAGCAGGAAGTTTGCCACCACTTTCGCCCCCGCGCTGGCGCTGGCATTCGCCGGAATGGCGACAAAATGGACGTTACCTATCGTGCCGTTCTTAAACCCGAAGCTGTAGCTGTCGGCAGGGAGTTCACCGCTGGCGACCTTTTGCCGGGCATGCGCCGGGTTAAAGGTCATCGACAGAGCCAGGTTGCCGCTGGCGAGCAGAGCATCCATGCGCGCGGGCGAGGGAGGAAAATCTTGCCCTTTACGCCACAGCAGAGGATGCAGCCCGTCGAGGTAGCGCCACAGCGGCGCGGTAACCTGCGGGAAGGTATCATCCGGCGCTTTTTTTAACGCGTCAGGCTGCGTGGTGAGCGTCAGAAGCAGCTGTTCCAGGAACGCCGTGCCGGTAAAGTCAGGCGGGCGCGGATAAGTGACCTTGCCCGGGTGCTGCTGCGCCCACGCCAGCAATGCCTGAGGGGTATCAGGCGGCGCGGGCAAGCTCGCTTTGCGGGCGATAAAGGTCAGCTGCGCGCCGCCCCACGGCGATTCTGCTCCCTCGGTTGGAATGGCAAAATCCTCCGTAACCGGTTTATGCATATCAACGTATCGCCAGTTCGGCAGCTGCTGTGCCCATCCGGTTTGCAGCAACCCCGCCTCTTTTAGGGTGCGGAAATTCTCCCCGTTCACCCAGAGCAAATCGACCGAGCCGTTGTGGTTTCGCCCTGCGGCATGTTCCGTCTGGATGCGTTTCACCGCATCGGCGGCATCCGCCAGACGAACAATCCTGAGGTCTATCGCGTAGTGCGTTTTCATTTCGCCGCGAACCCAGTCCAGGTAGCGGTTAACCGCCGGATCGCCGCCCCAGGCGTTAAACCAGACGGTTTGGCCTTTAGCCTGGTGTTGAAGGGATTGCCAGCTGTCTGCAGAAAAGGCTGGCATCGCCAGCAGCAGGCTTGTCAGAAACGCGCAAAAACGCACACGGCGCATAATGCCTCACTTTTTGAACGAAGAGGTGTAACGGGAAAAGAGCCAGCGGGTGGCCAGCGGGAATAACCCCAGTAGTGTAAAGGCGAACAGCATACCCGGCGACAAAATATCGCGCAGCGCTGTCACTCTTCCAAGCTCGCGTCCGGCGTTGAGAAAGACAACCGTTGCAGGCAGCATGGCGACCTGGCTGACCCACCAGTAGCGACGCACCGTGATGCGGGTCAGCCCCATCAGCAAATTCACCAGGAAAAACGGAAACAGCGGCATCAGGCGAAGGGCAAAAAGATACCCCGCGCCGTCACGCGCCATCCCGGTATTGACCGTTTTCATCTGTAGCGCAAAACGCCGTTGCACCCCGTCGCGGAGCAGATAACGGCTGGCGAGCATCGCCAGCGTGGCCCCGAGCGTGGAGGCAAACGAGACCAGCACGATGCCTTCCCACAGAGGAAATAACGCCCCGCCCAGCAGGGTGAGGATCGCCGCGCCGGGGATCGACAGGGCGGAGACCGCCACATAGAGCGCAAAAAAGATCAGCGCGCTTCGCAGCGGCGCGTGGTCAACATAGGAAAGGAGTGCCTGCTGGTGGGTTTTAATCCCGTCCAGGGAGAGCGTGCCTGGAGGAAGCATGACAAACATCAGAATAAATGCGCCCAGAAGGGCGCACAGGAAAGCGATTTTTCGAATGTTCACGCGTCATTACAGCTTGAATTTCGCCCACACCGGCGCGTGGTCAGACGGTTTTTCCATGCTGCGGATATCGTAGTCGATCCCGGTTTCGATGCAGCGTTCTGCCAGCGGGGCGCTGGCCAGCAGCAGATCGATGCGCAGGCCACGGTTGTCATCAAAGCCTTTTGAGCGATAGTCAAACCACGAAAAGCGATCCTGCGTCTCCGGGTTGGCGGTACGGAAGGTATCCACCAGGCCCCAGTCCAGCAGGCGCTGCATCCACTCGCGCTCTTCCGGCAGGAAGGAACATTTGCCGGTACGCAACCAGCGTTTGCGGCTGTCTTCACCGATACCAATATCCAGGTCGGTCGGGCTGATGTTCACATCACCCATGATCAGCACCGGATTGTCTTTGTTCAGCTCGGTGGTCAGATAGTCCTGGAGATCCTGATAAAACCTGGCTTTGGCCGGGAATTTAGTCGGATGGTCGCGGCTCTCGCCCTGGGGAAAGTAACCATTGATCACGGTGATGTTCCCCAGCGGGGAAGGCAGTTCCGCCATGATGATGCGGCGCTGTGCTTCTTCGTCATCGCCGGGAAAACCACGGCGCACGGAAACCGGCGTCTCTTTGGTCAACAGCGCAACGCCGTAATGGCCTTTCTGCCCATGATAAAAGACGTTGTAACCGAGTTTCGCCACCTCTTCGAGGGGGAACATGTCGTCGTGAACCTTGGTCTCCTGCAGGCCGATCACATCTGGCTGATGTTGCTCAACAATGGCTTCAAGCTGATGAGGACGGGCGCGCAGGCCGTTGATATTAAAAGAGACGAATTTCATAGTCGCTGCCAGTGCAAGGTGAATAGTGCATGGATGGTAGCAGAATTTGCGTCAACTGTTACGGGGATCGACCAATATTCAGTTTTGATATCGATTTTGGCGAGAGGAGGATTTACGTTTTATGCCCCTTTCCAGTAATAGTGCTCAATTCGCGATCGTAGCGCCTTATCTCAGTATTAAAATTTGCATAAATTTCACTCCCCTTCCCGTTAATTCCCTGCGATTATTATGGTTTTAATAATTTCGCTTAAGGAAGAGTAATGAACATATGTTATCCGGTACGGAAAGCCGACGGACGGGACTATAAGAACTATGACGAATTGCTTACCGACATCCGCAAAAATGCCCACGGCTGGTGGTTAATTGGCGTGAGTCGTTACTGGCACGGTGGTATTCATATCGGGGCGTCATCCTCGCCGGCATCGGTGCTGAATCAGGATCAGCCGGAAAAATCCGTGCCGCTCCAGTTCATGATGGACGGCGAGGTGGTGGCATGGCGGGTTAATCGCGATTACGCAAATATTGATTGTCGGCTGGAACGTCCTTTGCGTCAGTCCGGCACCTTTGTCTTGGTCAAATCAGTGTACAAGCCTGACGAGCAGGATGAATCCTCTTGGCTGACGCTATATCAGCTTTACATGCACATCGCGCCATTGTCAGAATTTCCTAAACGCCAGCTTTACCGGGTCACGCAGAAAGGTCATGGCGTGCGAATGCGTAAACATTCCCGCCATGATGAGAGCCGTGAAATCGTGCCGGATGTCCTGATAAATAAACACGGTCACGCCAGAACACTGATGCAGGGTGACACGCTTGCTGTACTGCAACAAAAATCGTTTCTGCTGGAACAACGGCCGGAGCCGTTCGCCCTGGTTCAGCGTCTTCGGGATGGTAAACCCGCCGGAACGCTTTTCTGGGTCTCAATGCGCCCGGAATATCTGGAGCCTGACGGCGAATGTTACGTGTGTCTGCCTGACTGGATGGACAGTGCGCTCAATCACGGCGTGTTTGATGATGTCGTAATGCCTTCTGTTCCGCTGAAAGTCACAGTGAAGGCAGGCGAACCGGTCGGGTTCCTAGGCATTGAGGACCTGGCGGATGAAGATAATTACCCGCAGGTTATCACCACGGAATACAAAGCACATATTGAGTTGCTGAGCCTGGATGAGCATGTCCCTGATTTTGTGGCCAACGTGAAGGGAATCAAAACGGGTAAACAGTTCATTAAACTGAAGCTGAAACGACCGTTGTATCTGCGAAATGGAGAGGGTGAAGACAGCACCTTTGAGCAGATGAGCGCCATTACTCGTGCCGATGCCGGAAGAATAATCCTGCGTGATGCCACATACCCGTTTACGGATAAAGCCGGGGTCACCTGGTTTCAAATCCGCCCACACAGCTGGATGCACCAGGATGATGTGGAGCAACTCAGTCAGCATGATTTAGCAGCTTTAAACTTTCACTGTATTGAGTCAGAGGCAACGACCGATTTTACCCGTACGCTGGACGAAAGCTGGATAATTGAGGCTCTGAAAAGCGTTAACGCTCACTTTAGTGGTGAAAAAGGTCCCCAAAGCGCACAGGCGAAAATGTTTTATGACAGCCTGATCCACAACGCTGAAAACAGAAGACCGCCCAGCCCATATCCTGACAAATCTCAGGACGAATATTTGTTTAGTGCACTGCATGCAAATCAGATGAACATCCCGGAATATGCGCGGCGTCTGATAGTGAAACACGACAGCGACTGGCACAGTACCCGCGATGATGCACGCTGGTCATCAGTATTTAAGAACAGGCAAGAAAGTCCCATTGTGCAACTGTCCAACGCGGGATTTCTGGATGCGACACAATGGATGGATAAGGTTCCGCCGTTCGCCAGTCAGCGGTCAGTATGGCATTTTCACCCGCTTGAATTTTTATATGTAATGTCCGGTGATGATGATATGGATATAAAATGGTTAACTGTACCTAAAGGTCAGTTAACGTTTGATGCAGAAGGGAATGATAATAATGACAGTCATTATTTCAGTCGCCATATTCATTGGCCCGGGGGTGTTTCAGGGGTAACGATTGGTCGAGGATATGATCTAGGGCAGCAAAATGATCCAGCATCAGATTTTGACTCTATTGAATTAAGTCAGCCGTTAAATCATTGGCTTGTAGAATCAAAAGGTTTGTCTGGCTCAGATGCTGAAAATCGTTATAAATCAGCGAGAGACAGCATCGGTGATCATGAGATAACGAGGAAACAGCAATATGACCTTTTTGTTATTACTTACAATCGGTTAGAAGATGATGTAAAAAGAATATGTCAGAAATCTAATACAATTAGAGTGTATCATCCGAATCCAAATACCACCCCAGAACAAGCATGGAAAGATATTCCAGAAAAAATAAAAGAGGTGCTTGTAGATCTGAGATACCGTGGGGATTACACACCTCATGCTCGATCTTTAATTCAGCGGTACGCATATTCTGGTGATTTGTTTTCATTCGGTCAATTCTTGTCAAATAGAACTCAATGGTCAAATGTCCCACATGATAGATTTTTAAGGAGAGTTAGATTTTATGAAAATTAAATATATTTTGTTTATTTTGTTTACTTCATATTCTGCGGCAAGTGTTGCCGCATTTTCTGAGGAAGAAAATAGCCAACTAGCGAGTATTAATCAGAAAAGTTCAGGGGAAGTAAAAACGGCATTAGATAATTTGAACAAATCGGTTGATACACAAATCAGTAACAATACAGACCGTAAGCCTTTTATTTTGGAGCTTAAAAAAGCATGGGGAGATATGATTGATAAAAAATGTCAACTGGAAACCTTTGATTCCAAAGGAACTGATGCTGAAACAACCGAAGTGAGCAATTGTCTTGTAAGATACTACCAAGAGGAAATGAAGTACTTCGACGCGATGCTCCCGTAACAACAGCTCCAGACACGCATCTTTTTTTGGTAGCACGTGTTATGTTGAATAGGCCGCTGCGAGAATTGAGCACCACAGCGACCTATTTCCACATAGCCTCATTGTGAGAACTAAATCTCGTAGTTACACCAGATTCGAGACAAGTGAATAGAACAGTTCTTTGGTAAACGGACGGCGGCTTCCTCCTCGATTGTTACCATCGACCAGTGACCAGACGCCAGGTTCACTCTTACCACCCCCAAAGGAATCCTGCATGTACAGATTGAATTTCAAATTACGGCTGACACCAGTGAATCGAACTTTAACTTCGCCTTTCGATCCCATCAGATAAAGTGCTTCTGGACGAAATTCCACATGTTTATTCCCGTTTGAAATCTTCATGAAATCCATCGGGTAGGAATTTGTATTCCGCGTTGTTACATCATGAATATTCGTACGATTCCTTTCAATCGCCACAGGCATGCCTTCAAGCCATGAGCGTAATTCGATGAAAAGGGTACGTACACTTTCCTGAAACTCTTTGATGTCATTGGCTTCTCTTGCTGCACCGACTTCTTTATCAGAAGCAGACTGGTGAAACATATTCATTAGATCATCTTTGGAGGTCATTTTCGGTCCTTTACCATTATTCAACAAATCGTCTTGAAATATTCAGTCTGGTTTGAACACATCTAATGAACCGGGTTTCACACTCAAACCGAACAACTTGTTATGGATCACCGGAACAATACTAATGTTGTCATAATCTTCCAGCCCCATCATGACACCGAAGGCTTCACCCATATTGTCAGTCAGGAAGGCGTCGTCAAGATCACCTGTGTAAATGCCGGTGGGTTCGTAATCGCCATCAGTGAAGCTCACGAATGCACGTTCTTCCTTGTTGAACAGGGCATAACCAGCGACATTTGGATCGCCTGTTGTTATGCCGTGTTTCTCTTCGAATTTTTAAGCCATTTATCGAGTTTACGTTTCTTCATTCCATTGGTCTCAAAGAGGGGTACTGTTAAATCCATGTCATGTTTAAGGGTATCTCAGGATAACTCAGATTTTAGAGAGCTGCACCATCCAAAAATCGAGATACAAAATTAACTCATTGCATTGATATTATTTAATAATCGAGAGTTTTTTAGATAAGTGTTGGGGTAGTCTAGATCGACCAATAACTGCGACAGATAATGCCAACGGTGCAATATTTGCACCATTCTGACGCGCCTTGCCCCCAAACAGAGCGTAAATGGCCGATAAATTTCGCGAGCGATCACAATTCCAGAATTATATTTGGCCTGTGCATACTCTTTCTGATTTTCATGCGGCAAAGCGCCGCCTGTCGTAAAAATATTCACTTTTTATGCATTAACAGTGAATAACTCCATATCGTAACCTGTTGATATTCTGTCCCGCTATCCCGTTTATGCATTTTTATCGCTGGCTGGCACGAAGCGTGCAATCTACATTCACAGTGCAAACACTCAATTATTTAACATTCAAATAACTTTTTATTTACCGGATGAGGTCGCTATGTCTCTGTCAATTACGCGTGAAAATTTCGATGAATGGATGATGCCGGTTTACGCTCCGGCGGCTTTTATTCCGGTACGTGGGGAAGGCTCGCGCCTGTGGGATCAGCAGGGCAAAGAGTATATCGACTTTGCGGGGGGGATTGCGGTGAACGCGCTGGGCCATGCGCACCCGGCGCTGCGTCAGGCGCTGAACGACCAGGCGGCGAAGTTCTGGCATACCGGTAACGGCTTTACCAACGAACCCGCGCTGCGCCTGGCGAAGAAACTGATCGACGCGACCTTTGCCGAAAAAGTCTTTTTCTGTAACTCGGGGGCGGAAGCCAACGAAGCGGCGCTGAAGCTGGCGCGTAAATATGCCCACGACAAGTTTGGTACCCACAAGAGTGGGATTGTGGCGTTTAAAAATGCCTTCCACGGGCGCACGCTCTTTACCGTCAGCGCGGGTGGTCAGCCTTCCTACTCGCAGGATTTTGCACCGCTGCCGCCGGATATCCGTCACGCCATCTATAACGATCTGCAGTCCGCCAGCGAGCTGATTGACGACACGACCTGCGCGGTGATCGTCGAGCCGATGCAGGGCGAGGGCGGCGTGCTTCCGGCGCAAAAAGCCTTCCTGCAGGGGCTGCGCGAGCTGTGCGACCGTCACAACGCGGTGCTGATTTTCGACGAAGTGCAGACCGGCGTGGGTCGCACCGGCGAGCTGTATGCCTATATGCACTATGGCGTGACCCCGGACGTGCTCTCTACCGCCAAAGCGCTGGGCGGCGGCTTCCCGATTGGAGCAATGCTGACCACCGATAAATTCGCCAGCGTAATGACCGTGGGCACCCATGGCACCACCTACGGCGGCAACCCGCTGGCCACCGCCGTCGCCGGGCAGGTGCTCGACATCATTAATACCCCTGAGGTGCTGAAAGGCGTTAAGCAGCGCCAAGACTGGTTTGTTGAGCGCCTGAATGCCATCAACAGCAACATGGGGCTGTTTAAAGAAATTCGCGGTCTGGGCCTGTTAATCGGCTGCGAACTCACGCCGGAGTTTGCCGGAAAAGCTAAACTTATTTCACAGGAAGCGGCAAAAGCGGGCGTGATGGTGCTGATTGCCGGTGCCAACGTGGTGCGTTTTGCGCCTGCGCTGATCGTCAGCGAGGAAGAGGTGCAAACCGGTCTGGACCGTTTTGCGCTGGCGTGTGAGAAGGTGAAATCCGGGGTGTCATCATGATGGTCATCCGTCCCGTTGAGCGCGGCGATCTCGCCGGGCTCATGCAGCTTGCCGGTAAGACGGGAGGCGGGCTGACCTCGCTTCCTGCCGATGAAAAAACGCTGTCGGCGCGCATTGAGCGCGCCCTGCACACCTGGCAGGGGACGTTGCCAAAAAGCGAACAGGGCTATGTGTTCGTGCTGGAAGAGACCGACACGGGTTCCGTGGCCGGGATCTGCGCCATTGAAGTGGCCGTCGGGCTTAACGACCCGTGGTACAACTACCGCGTCGGCACCATGGTTCACGCCTCGAAAGAGCTGAACGTCTATAACGCGCTGCCCACGCTGTTTCTCTGTAATGACCACACGGGGGCCAGCGAGCTCTGCACGCTGTTCCTCGACCCGGCGTGGCGCAAAGAGGGCAACGGCTATCTGCTCTCCAAATCGCGCTTTATGTTTATGGCCGCCTTCCGCGATCGCTTTAACGAAAAAGTGGTTGCCGAGATGCGCGGCGTGATTGATGAGACAGGCTACTCGCCGTTCTGGGAGAGCCTGGGCGAGCGCTTCTTCTCGATGGAGTTCAGCCGGGCGGACTATCTCTGCGGCACGGGCCAGAAAGCCTTTATTGCCGAACTGATGCCGAAACATCCTATCTATACCCATTTCCTCACCCCGGAAGCGCAGGCGGTGATCGGCGAAGTGCATCCGCAGACCGCGCCCGCGCGCGCGGTGCTCGAGAAAGAGGGGTTCCGCTACCGTAACTATGTCGACATCTTCGACGGCGGCCCAACGCTTGAGTGTGACATTGACCGCGTGCGCGCGATTCGTAAAAGCCGTCTGGTGACGGTCTCCGAAGGACAATCCGCGCCGGGCGAATGGCCAGCCTGTCTGGTCTCCAACGAAAATTACAACAATTTCCGCGCCATGCTGGTTCGTACGGACCCCAAATGTGAGCGTCTGGTACTGACGGCGGCGCAGCTGGATGCGTTGAAATGTAACGCGGGCGACTCGGTTCGCCTGGTGCGTCTCTGCCCTGAGGAGAAAACAGCATGACATTATGGATTAACGGTGACTGGATAACGGGTGAAGGCGACCTGCGGGTAAAAACTAATCCGGTCGGCCAGGCGGTGCTCTGGAAAGGAAATGATGCCAGCGCCGCACAGGTAGAACAGGCGGGCCAGGCCGCACGCCGCGCGTTTCCGGGGTGGGCAAAACAGCCCTTCGCCGTGCGTCAGGCGATTGTGGAGAAGTTTGCCGGGCTGCTGGAGGCGAATAAGGCCGAACTGACGCGCATCATTGCGTCTGAAACCAGTAAACCGCGCTGGGAAGCGACCACCGAAGTGACGGCGATGATCAACAAAATCGCCATTTCGGTGAAGGCCTACCATACCCGCACCGGCGAACAGCATACCGAGATGCCGGACGGCGCGGCCACGCTGCGCCACCGTCCGCACGGCGTGCTGGCGGTGTTTGGCCCGTATAACTTCCCGGGACACCTGCCGAATGGCCACATTGTGCCTGCGCTGCTGGCGGGCAATACCGTGATTTTCAAACCGAGCGAGCTCACGCCACTCACCGGCGAGGCGGTGGTTAAGCTGTGGGAACAGGCCGGCCTGCCGCCGGGCGTGCTGAACCTGGTGCAGGGCGGGCGGGAAACCGGTCAGGCGCTGAGCGCGCTGAGCGATATCGACGGCCTGCTGTTTACCGGCAGCGCCGGAACGGGCTATCAGCTGCATCGCCAGCTGGCGGGGCAGCCGGAGAAAATTCTGGCGCTGGAGATGGGCGGCAACAACCCGCTGATTGTTGAAGATCCTGACGATATCGACGCCGCGGTGCACCTGACGATTCAGTCCGCCTTTATTACCGCCGGACAGCGTTGCACCTGCGCCCGCCGCCTGCTGGTCAAGCGTGGCGCGCAGGGGGATGCCTTCCTGAAGCGTCTGGTAGAGGTGAGCGCGCGTCTGGTGCCTGGCGCATGGGATGCCGACCCGCAGCCGTTTATCGGCGGCTTGATTTCCGAACAGGCCGCGCTGAACGTGCTGAAGGCCTGGCAGGACCACGTCGCGCGCGGCGCGAAAACCCTGCTGGAGCCGAAGCAGGTTCAGCCGGGCACCTCGCTGCTGACGCCGGGCATCATTGAGATGAGCGGCGCGAGCAACGTGCCGGATGAAGAGGTCTTTGGCCCGCTGCTGTGCGTCTGGCGCTACGACGATTTTGATGCGGCCATTGCGATGGCGAATAACACCCGCTACGGCCTGTCGAGCGGGCTGATTTCACCGCATCGCGAGAAGTTTGAACAGCTGCTGCTCGAAGCGCGCGCCGGGATTGTGAACTGGAATAAACCGCTGACCGGCGCGGCAAGCACCGCGCCGTTCGGCGGCGTGGGCGCGTCGGGCAACCATCGCGCCAGCGCGTGGTATGCCGCCGATTACTGCGCGTGGCCGATGGCGAGCCTGGAAACTCCGGCGCTAACGCTGCCGGAGACGCTTAATCCGGGGCTGGATTTTACCGGAGGGGATCGTCATGAAAGCGCGTGAAGTTAACTTTGACGGGCTGGTGGGGCTGACGCACCACTATGCCGGTCTCTCATTCGGGAATGAAGCCTCGACGAAGCACCGTTTTCAGGTCTCCAACCCGAAGCTGGCGGCGAAGCAGGGGCTGCTAAAAATGAAGGCGCTGGCGGATGCCGGTTTCCCGCAGGCGGTCATCCCGCCGCAGGAACGCCCGAACGTGGCAGTCCTTCGTCAGCTCGGCTTTAGCGGTACTGATGAGCAGGTGGTTGAAAAAGCGGGTACGCAGACGCCGCACCTGCTCTCCGCGGCAAGCTCTGCCTCCTCTATGTGGGTGGCAAACGCGGCGACCGTCGCGCCGTCAGCCGACACGCTGGATGGCAAAGTCCATCTGACCGTGGCAAACCTGAATAACAAATTCCACCGCGCCACCGAAGCGGAAACCACCGAGCGCGTGCTGCGTGCCATTTTC
>ENA-OWLM01000279-OWLM01000279.1-metagenome-genome-assembly--contig:-NODE-279-length-19726-cov-4.358345_pt1 | contig 19726 bp, 9 predicted proteins | sample MGYA00245349_ERZ651102 | MGnify/ENA primary metagenome ERZ651102 (study PRJEB26857, sample SAMEA4031759) | metagenome | biome: human; feature: oral; material: saliva | place: Philippines | collected 2014 | study... | reverse complement strand
TTGAGCTATGCTCTTCGCAGATATTGAGATGTAGTCTTGAGGCCGGCTCGACCACCAACGTGGAAGAAAACCAGACCGTTACCCTCACCTTCGGCGGCAAGTTGTACACCGCGACGGTGGATGCCAGCGGCAACTGGACGGCGACCGTACCGTCCGCCGATTTGGGCAGCCTGAAGGACGGCGATGCCAGCGTGCAGGTGAGCGTCACCAACGTGAACGGCAACAGCGCGTCGGCAGGCCGCGAGTACAGCGTGGACGCCACCGCGCCGACGGTGTCTATCGAGATCGTCAGCGACAACAACATCATCAATGCGGCCGAAGCGCAGCAGGATCTGGTTGTTAACGGCGTGACCAACGCCGAAGCGGGCCAGACCGTCACCGTGACGCTGAACGGCGTGGACTACACCACCACCGTGCAGGCGAACGGCAGCTGGAGCGTGACCGTGCCGTCCGCGGATCTGAGCGGCATTACCGACGGCAACTACACCATTAGCGCCGCGGTGTCTGATAAGGCGGGCAACCCGGCCTCTGCGGATCGCGACGTGCTGGTGGATACCACCGTCCCGCAGCTGACCATTAACACCGTTTCCGACGACGACGTGATCAACAGCGCCGAGCATGCGCAGGCACTGATTGTCACGGGCTCCGTGACCGGCGCGGCGGCAGGCGACGTGGTCACCGTCACCCTCAACGGCAAATCCTACACCGCCACCCTGGACGCCTCCGGCAGCTGGAGCGTGGGCGTGCCTGCGGCGGACGTCACCGCGCTGGCAGCGGGGGATTACACCATCACCGCGGCGCTGACCGATAAAGCGGGCAACAGCAACAGCGCCACGCACGGCGTGGAGGTGAACCTGACCGCGCCGGTGCTGACCATTGACACCGTTTCCGGTGACGATGTGATCAACAACAGCGAGAAAACCCAGGATCTGACGATCTCCGGTACGGCTTCCGGCCTGGCGGCAGGCGCGGTGGTGACCGTGATGCTGAACGGCAAAGCGTACAGCGCGCAGGTGGACGAAAACGGAAAATGGACGACTACCGTTCCGGCGGAACAGGTGAGCCAACTGGGCGAAGCGTTGTACACCGTGACCGCATCGGCAACGGACAGCGTCGGCAACACTACCAGCACGTCGCACACCGTGAACGTGGAATCCGTTCTGCCGGGCGTGATTATCAACACCATTGCAGGTGATGACGTCATTAACGCGGCGGAGCTGGCGGCCGACCAGACCATCAGCGGTAAGGTGGTGAATGCCGAAGCGGGCAACACCGTGACCGTGACCCTTGGCGGCAACAGCTACACCGCAACGGTGCAGAGCGATCTGACCTGGTCCGTTAACGTGCCGGAATCCGTGCTGACCGCGCTGGGCAACGGTGATTTGACCGTGTCGGCCAGCGTCACGAACGGCGTGGGCAATAGCGGAACGGGCGAGCGCGAAATCGTGATAGACGCAAACCTGCCGGGCCTGCGCGTGGATACCGTGGCGGGTGACGACGTGATCAACAGCATCGAGCACGTGCAGAACCTGATTATCACCGGGACCAGCGACGGGCTGGCGGCGGGCGCGGCGCTGACCGTGACCGTCAACGGCAAAACCTATCCGGCGACCGTGCTGGCGGACGGAACCTGGAGCGCGGCGATCCCTGCTGCGGACGTGGGCGCACTGAGTGCGGGTACGGTTACCGTGACCGTTGCGGGCCAGAGCAGCGCCGGTAACCCGGTTTCCATCAGCCACGATGTGACGGTGGATCTGGCGAGCGTTGCCATCAGCATTGACGCCATCGCCACCGATGACGTGATTAACGCGGCCGAGAAGGGCGCGGATCTGGTGCTCTCCGGCACTACCTCGAACGTTGAGGAAAACCAGACCGTCACCATCACCTTCGGCGGTAAGAGCTACACCGCGACCGTGGATGCAGACGGAAAATGGACAGCTACCGTGCCGTCTGCGGATCTAACCGGTCTGAAAGACGGCGACGCCAGCGTGCAGGTGAGCGTCACTAACGTGAACGGCAACAGCGCCTCGGCGGGCCGCGAGTACAGCGTGGATGCGACCGCACCGTCCGTGACCATCAATACCCTGGCGAACGACGACATTCTGAACTCCGCTGAAGCGCAGTCCGATCTGACCGTATCCGGCACCACCACCGCCGAAGCGGGCCAGACCGTCACCGTATCGCTGAACGGCAAAGACTACACCACAACCGTCAGCGCAGACGGCAGCTGGACGCTGAACGTCCCGGCCGCCGATCTGGCTGGATTAACCGACGGCAGCGTGACCGTCACCGCATCGGTCAGCGATAAAGCGGGTAACCCGGCGTCCGTGGATCACAACCTGGCGGTAGATATCACCGCGCCTGCGGTGACCATCAACACCGTGGCGGGCGACGACGTCATTAACATTGCAGAACACGGCCAGGCGCAAATCATCAGCGGCACCGCCACAGGCGCGGCAGCGGGCGATAAGGTCACCGTCACGATTGGCGGTCAGACTTACACCACCGTGCTGGACGCGGCGGGGAACTGGAGCGTGGGCGTACCGGCCAGCGTCATTTCCGGCCTCAGCGACGGCACCGTGACCGTCACGGCGTCAGTCACCGACGCGGCGGGCAATACCGGTACCGGCAGCCATAACGTGACCGTTGATACCGGCCTGCCGTCCGTGGCGTTCAACGCCATCAGCGGCGATAACGTGCTGAACACGGTGGAGAAAGGTCAGGATCTGAGCGTCAGCGGCACCAGTGCCAACCTCGCGGAAGGCACCGTGGTGACCGTGACCCTCAACGGCAAACAGTACACCGCAACCACCGCCTCAGACGGCACCTGGAGCCTGACGGTTCCGGCAGCGGATCTGGCCGGTCTCGGCCAGGCCAATTACACCCTGAGCGCGACCGCCACCAACGGCGTGGGCAACAGCGTGAATAACACCGCGAACCTGCTGGTGGACACCGCGCTGCCGACCGTCACCATCAATACCGTGGCGGGTGATAACGTCATTAACGCGGCGGAAGTGGCGGCAGGCCAGACCATCAGCGGCAAGGTAGCGAACGCGGAAGCGGGCAATACCGTCACCGTCACCCTTGGCGGCAACAGCTACACCGCAACGGTGCAGAGCGATCTCACCTGGTCCGTGAACGTGCCGGAATCCGTCCTGACCGCGCTGGGCAACGGCGATTTGACGGTGTCGGCGACCGTCACCAACGGCCACGGCAACACCGGCACGGGCGAGCGCGAAATCGCTATCGACGCCAGCCTGCCGGGTCTGCGCATTGATACCGTGGCGGGCGACGATGTGATCAACAGCATCGAACATACGCAAAACCTGATCGTCACCGGCTCCAGCGACGGGCTGGCGGTTGGCACCACGCTCACCGTGACCGTCAACGGCAAAACCTATGCGGCCTCCGTGCTGGCAGACGGCACCTGGAGCGCGGCGATCCCGGCGTCGGACGTCGGGGCCCTGGCTGCGGGCACGGTTACCGTGACCGTTGCGGGCCAGAGCAGCGCCGGTAACCCGGTCTCCATCAGCCACGATGTGACGGTGGATCTGGCGAGCGTTGCCATCAGCATCGATGCGATTGCCACCGACGACGTGATTAACGCGGCGGAGAAAGGCGCGGATCTGGTGCTGTCCGGCAGCACCTCGAACGTGGAGGAAAACCAGACCGTCACCATCACCTTCGGCGGCAAGACGTACACCGCGAAGGTGGACGCTGACGGTAACTGGACGGCCACCGTGCCTTCCGCCGATCTCGCGGGCCTGAAGGACGGCGATGCCAGCGTGCAGGTGAGCGTCACCAACGTGCACGGCAACAGCGCCTCTGCGGGCCGCGAGTACAGCGTGGATGCGACCGCGCCAGCCGTGAGCATTGATACCGTCGCGGGCGATAACGTGATTAACGGCAGCGAAGCGGCTGCGGGCGTGGCCATTTCCGGCACTACCACGGCGGAAGTCGGCCAGACGGTTACCGTGACGCTGGGCGGTAAGAGCTATACCGCGCAGGTGCAGCAGGGCGGCATCTGGAGCGTGAACGTGCCGGGCACCGACCTGTCCGCGCTGGCGGATAACGGCTACACCGTGCAGGTCAGCGTGAGCGACGCCGCGGGTAACCCGGGCAGCGCGGGCAAAGCGATTACGCTTGATACCACGCCGCCGACCGTCAGCTTTAACGTCGTGGCGGGCGATAACGTCATTAACAGCGTGGAGCACGGGCAGGCGCAGATTGTCAGCGGCACGGCAACCGGCGCGAGCGTCGGCGATAAGCTGGTTATCACCATCGGTTCGAACCAGTACACCACCACCGTTGACGCCAGCGGCAACTGGAGCGTGGGCGTTCCGGCCAGCGTGATTTCCGCGCTGACCGACGGCACCGTGACCCTCAGCGCGACCATTACCGACAGCGCGGGCAACAGCAGCACGCAGACCCACGATGTGGTGGTGAACACCGCCTCCGTGGCGCTGACGGTGAATACCGTTAGCGGTGACGACGTCATCAACGCGGCGGAAGCCGGTTCGTCCCTGGTGATTAACGGCTCCAGCGCCCAGTTCGCCAGCGGCACGCAGGTTACCGTGACGCTGAACGGTAAGACCTATACGGCCACCATCCAGAGCGACGGCAGCTGGACGACCACCGTTCCGGCCGCCGACGTGGGTGCTCTGGCCGACGGTGCGAGCTATCAGGTGTCCGTGTCGGCGCAGGACAGCGCGGGCAACAGCGCGTCGGCGACGCACGGCATCAGCGTGGATACCACTGCGCCGGTGGTGAGCATTGCGACGCTGTCGACTGACCACATGCTGAACGCGCTTGAAGCGCAGCAGCCGCTGACCGTGCGCGGCTCTTCCAGCGCGGAGGCGGGTCAGACCGTCACCGTGACGCTGGGCGGCAAAACCTACACCGCCACCGTGGCAAATGATGGGACGTGGACGCTGGATGTTCCGGCAGCCGATCTGGCTGCGCTGAGCCAGGGCGCGCTGACGGTGACCGCCTCGGTCAACGATAAAGCGGGTAATAACGGCCAGACCACGCACACCTTAACGGTGGACACCGTTGCGCCAACCGTGACCATCAGCACCGTGGCCGATGACGATATCGTCAACAACGCGGAGCAGCTGGCGGGCCAGACAATCCGTGGTACCACCACGGCGGAACAGGGCCAGACGGTGACCGTCTCCTTTAACGGGCATAGCTATCAGGCGACCGTCGGGGCGGACGGATCCTGGTCGGTCTTCGTGCCGGGCCGTGATTTCCTCGGCCTGAGCGACGGGGATTACACCATCACCGCGTCGGTAAGCGACAGGGCGGGCAACCCGGGCAGCGCAACGCACGACGTGACGCTGAACGGCGATGTCCCAACCATCACCATTAACACCTTTGCGCAGGACGATATTGTCAACGCCGCCGAGCACGGCACGCCGCTGGTCGTCAGCGGCACCACCGACGCCCCGGCGGGCCAGACGGTGACCATTACGCTGAACGGCAAAACCTACACGGCGACCGTTCAGAATGACGGCACCTGGAGCTATACGGTCGGAAGCGCAGACGTCACCGCGCTGGCGGACGGCGGTTCGTACGTGATTAACGCGCAGGTCAGCAACACCATCGGCAACAGCGGCAGCGATAACCACAGCGTCACCGTGGATCTCACCGCGCCGTCGATGGGTATTAGCATTGATTCGCTGCAAAACGACACCGGCCTCAGCGCGAGTGATTTCATCACCAACGACGCTCAGGTGGTGGTCAACGGCTCGCTGACCGCGCAGCTCGGCAATAACGAGAAGGCGCAGATCAGCCTCGACGGCGGTAACACCTGGATTGACCTGACCGTGACCGGCACCACATGGCGCTACGCCGATGGCCGCACCCTGACGGACGGTACGTATCAGTACCAGGTGCGCGTGATCGATAACGCGGGCAACGTGGGGGCGACGGACAGCCAGGACGTGGTTATCGATCAGACGAAGCCTGCGGCTACGACGATTACGGTCGATTCCATCACCCAGGATACCGGCCTGTCCGGCAGCGACTTTATCACCAGCGACAGCCAGATCAGCCTGAAAGGGACGCTCGGCGCGGCGCTGGGCAGCGGCGACCACGCGCAGATCAGCCTCGACGGCGGCGTCACCTGGATCGACGTCAGCGTCAGCGGGCTTAGCTGGACGTACGTTGATGGCCGCACGCTGGCCGACGGGGATTACAACTACCAGCTGCGCGTGATTGACGACGCGGGCAATATCAGCGCCACCGCCAGCCAGGTGGTGACCATTGATACGGTTGCGCCGGACGCCAGCAAAACCATCGCCATCGACAGCATCAGCGACGATACCGGCCTGAGCAGCAGCGACTTTATCACCAACGATACGTCCCTGACGCTGCACGGCTCGCTCGGCGCGACGCTGGCCGACGGCGAATATGCCCAGATCAGCATCGACGGCGGCGTCACCTGGCAGAACGTCATCGTCACCGGCAACAGCTGGTACTACGTGGACGGCCGCACGCTGGGTAACCAGACCTATGACTACTACGTTCGCGTGGTAGACGCGGCGGGCAACGTGGGAGCCAGCGCCCATCAGCAGGTGACCGTCGATACGGTTGCCCCGGATGCGGCGATTACGGTGACCGTGGATAACATCACCGTGGATACCGGCTTCGACAATAACGACTTCCTGACCAGTTCGACCTCGTACACGCTGCACGGAACGCTCGGCGCAGAACCCGGCGCGGGTGAATTCGTGCAGGTGAGCATGGACGGCGGCAGCACCTGGGTTTACGCCACCGTCAGCGGTACGCAGTGGAGCTACAGCGACACCCGTACCCTGACCGACGGCAGCCATAACTACCAGGTGCGGGTCGTTGACCAGGCGGGGAACGTTGGGGCCACCACTACGCAGGCGGTGACGGTGGATACCCAGTCGCCGCAGTACGGCGTCACCATCGACAGCATCAGCGACGATACCGGCCAGTCCGGCACTGATTTCATCACCATGGACACCACGCTGACCATCAACGGTTCGCTGGGCAGCGCGCTGGCAAGCGACGAGCGCGTACAGATAAGCCTGGACGGCGGAAATACCTGGCTCGATACCACGGTCACCAACCAGCGCTGGAGCTACACCGATACCCGCGATCTGCCTGACGGAGACTACACCTACCAGGTGAGGATTATCGACCAGGCGGGCAACGTCGGCTCCACCGCTTCTCAGGTGGTGACGGTGGACACCACGCCGCCAGCCACGGTGGGCACGGTAGTGAGCTACACCGACGGTGAAGGCGAGCGTCAGGGCACCTTTGGCAGTGCGGTGGCGACGGACGATAACGCGCCGCTGATCAACGGCACGCTTAACCGCGCACCGGACGACGGTGAAATTGTGCAGCTCTATCGTGACGGCGTCCTGCTCGGTCAGGTGACGATGAACGGCAGCGCGAGCTGGTCCTTCCAGGACAACGGCCTGAGCGACGGCAACCACACCTACATTGTGCGCGTCACCGACAGGGCCGGTAACTACACGGAATCCGACGGCTTTGTGCTGAACGTTGATACCAGCATCCCGACCACCACGGCGGCGATTACCGCGCAGACCACGTCGGACACCACGCCGATCGTCAGCGGGACCGTCTCCGCCGATCTGGTGAATGGTGAATACCTGGTGGTGACGGTGAACGGAAAAACCTACACCTCCCAGACCGGCGGCGCGGTGGTGGTCGACCCGGATCACAACACCTGGTATCTGCAGATCCCGGACGGCGATGCGCTGAGCGTGTCGAGCTACAGCGTGACGGCGCAGGTGAAGAGCAGCGCGGGTAACGGCAATACCACCGGTACGGCGACCGGCAGCCTGGTGATTGATACCACCTCGGTGAATACTGACTGGGCAACCACGGCGGGGAACAGCAACAACTCCACCATGACCCTCGGCATGAACAGCAGCGGTCTGTGGAACATCATTGCTAACGGCCAGTCATACTCCAGCAGCGATAGCTCGACCTATGCCGGAAATACGCTGACCAACACCCGCAGCTACTACGCGGTGAGCCAGACCGCCGCCGACTTTGACCGTAACGGCACGCAGGATATTTTCGCGACGGAAAATACCTACGCCGGCTCTACGCAGGTGATGTGGACCTACGATGGCAGCACCTATAACGCCAGCCAGCTGGCGATGGGGACCACCATCTGGTACGGCGGCGTGATTGCGTACGATAAAACCGGCGATGGCTATCTGGATCTGGCGTACGGCGATGCCGGCATGGACTCACTGACCTACCTGGTGAACAACAACGGCGTTCTGTCGCCGGACGGCACCGGCGGCGAAGGCGGTTTCTACGGTCAGTTCGATTCCGGGCGCGAAATCTCCGGCGTCGACCTGAACAACGACGGCACGGTAGACATTGTCCAGCACACCAACCGCAGCGGCGCGTACTCGTTAACCGTGATCAACAACAACGGCAACGGCACGCTCTCTATCGGTCAGAACCTGACGAACGTGTTTGTGGCAAACGCCTCGAATACCACCACGGCGGCGTCCATGACGTGGGCGGACTTCAACGGCGATGGCTATATGGATCTGTACCTGGGCAGCAGCTACAACAACAACGGCGGGGTGATTTACTACAACGACGGTACCGGGACGCTTTCTGCCACCAAGAGCGCGGTGGAAGCCTCTAACGCCACGGCAGGCTATCTGTCGGTGGCGGTGGACTGGAACGGTGACGGGCAGATGGACATCATCAAGCTCAGCACCTACGGCGGCTCGCAGACGGCGACCCTGTTCACCAACAACGGTTACGGCTCCACCTGGACCTCAAGCCAGCTGGCTTCAGGGCTGGCAAACGTCACCGGCGTGGCCGCAGTCGACTACAACTGGGACGGCGCGCAGGATCTGCTGGTGTCGCAGCAGAACGGCAAGGTGGTGCTGGTGCAAAACAGCAAAACCATTGCTGACGGCACCGCGATGCACCTGCACATTGTCGACAGCGAGGGCATCAACGCCTACTACGGCAACACGGTCAATCTGTACAACGCCGCGGGCGTACTGGTGGCGTCGCAGATCATCAACGCCCAGTCCGGTATCGGCTCGAACGATACTTCTGCGCTGGTGAGCTTCTACGGGCTGGATCCGAATGAAACCTATTCGGCTGAGATCCTGAAGATCACCAACGGCGTGTCGGATAACGTCACCTGGAGCGGTCTGGAAGCGGGCAACGGCAAAGAGGGCTACGTCCTGACGGCCGAAGCAGCCACCGGCGGCCACAGCGGGACCCTCACCGGGACCGGGTATAACGACACCTTTATCGCAGAGGATGGCACCTATACCTACAACGGCTCCGGCGGCTGGAATACCCATTCCGACTACGACACCTGGAGCAACACTGGTGGGATGGACGTGGTGGATTACCGCAATGCGACCTCCGGCGTGACCGTTGACCTGCGCCTCTCAACCGCGCAGGACACCGGGTTCGGTACGTCACGACTGCTCAACATTGAGGGAATTAACGGCTCGAACTTCGACGACGTCATTACCGGCAACAGCGGTGATAACCAGTTCGAAGGCCGCGGCGGGAACGACACCTTCAACATCGGCAGTGGCGGTCACGATACCTTGCTCTACAAGCTGATCAACGCGACGGATGCGACGGGCGGTAACGGTCACGACGTGGTGAACGGCTTTACGGTCGGCACCTGGGAAGGGACCGCGGACACGGATCGTATCGACCTGCGCGATCTGCTCTCCGGCAGCGGCTATACCGGCACGGGCTCGGCGAGCTACGTGAACGGCGTGGCCACGCTGGACAGCAGCGCGGGCAATATCAGCGATTACATCCGCGTGGTGCAGAACGGCAGCAACACCGAGATCCAGGTGGACCTGGACGGGACGGGCGGCCAGTTCTCGCCAACCGCCCTAGTGACGCTGAACGGCGTGCAGACGGATCTGGCGACGCTGCTGGCGAACCATCAGCTGTTAATTGCGTAAAACAACGCCGCGGGGAGCGATCCTCGCGGCTTTTTGCGTTTCTTTACATGAATAGCCATAACCCTATATTTCACAAGATTATTTTGCGGGCTCGTTTAGATGACGTTCGATTTCTAATCATCTCGCAAGGGTATCATTTCAGTGCGTAATTATCGCGCTGGACAGGACGTAGCATTATGAAGACACATCCACAGTACGAACCCTGGCTGCAGGGCATGCTCACCATCGCGAAGCACTATCGGCTGGACTTTTCGGCGGAGCACGTTCGGGTCACGATTAACCATGAAAGTCAGTCTCCGCGCCAGCTGGTGCTGGAGGAGATGGCGCGCCAGCTTGGGCTGGGGATGCGTGTGGTGGCGGCTGAAGCCGCATCCCTCGACCCGTGGCGTCTGCCGCTGCTGGCGGAGTTCACCGGTGGACAAATCGCGGTCATTAACCGCATGGACAGCGAAGGCAACGTTAGCCTGCAGTTCAGCGGCGACGCGGGGCTGGAGACGACGCTGACGCGTGACGAGCTCGGGGTGCGGTTAAAAGGGCTGATGGTGTTGCGCCCGCTCGAATCCACGCCGGATGCCCGCGTGGACGATTACATTAAACCCTATGAGAAAAACTGGTTCTGGCAGCTGGCGCTGAAAGACTGGCGACGCTACAGCGACATTATGCTGGTGGCGCTGGTGGCCAACGTGCTGGCGCTTTCCGGCATGGTTTTCTCCATGCAGGTCTACGACAGGGTGGTGCCGTCGCAGTCGGAAGCCACGCTGTGGGTGCTGTTTGGCGGCGTGATGATTGCCATCGTGTTCGAATTCATCATGCGCATGCTGCGCGTGCATATTTCTGACGTGGTGGGGAAACGCGCTGACCTGCGTATCTCTGAACGCGTCTTTGCCCACGCGCTGCGGATTAAAAACGGCGCGCGATCCAAATCAACCGGATCGTTTATTGCCCAGATCCGCGAGCTGGAGTCGGTGCGCGAGCTCATCACCTCGACCACCATTGCGGCCATCTCCGATCTGCCGTTCTTCCTGCTGTTCGTCTTTATTCTGTGGATGATTGGCGGCCCGCTGGTGCTGGTGGTGCTGCTCGCCGTGCCGCTGCTGCTCATCCCCGGCCTGCTGGTGCAGCGCCCGCTGGGGAAACTCTCCAGCGAAGGGATGCGTGAATCCGCCATCCGTAACGCCACGCTGGTGGAAGCGGTGCAGGGCATTGAAGACATCAAGCTGATGCGCGCCGAACAGCGTTTCCAGAACCAGTGGAATAACACCAACGATGTCGCCGCCAGCGTCGGCATGAAGCAGCGCTGGCTGACGGGCCTGCTGCTCACGTGGACGCAGGAGGTGCAGTCCATCGTCTATGCGGTAGTCCTGCTGGTCGGTTGTTACCTGGTCATCAGCGGCGACATGACCACCGGTGCGCTGGTGGGAACCTCGATTCTGGCATCGCGCACTATCGCGCCGCTGTCGCAGATCTCTGGCGTACTCTCGCGCTGGCAGTCGGCAAAAGTGGCCCGCAAGGGGCTGGACGACCTGATGCAGCGCCCGATTGACGATCCGCAGCACGGCAAGAAGGTACACAAAGCCCACCTGCGCGGCGACTATAGCCTTGAGGACGTCGGGTTTTATTACGACGAGGAAGAGAAACTCACCGTGCTCAACATCAGCAAGCTGCAAATCCGCGCCGGAGAGCGCGTGGCGGTGCTGGGGCGTAATGGCTCCGGTAAAAGCACGCTGTTACAGCTTCTGGCGGGCATGCAGGAGCCGCAGCAGGGCAGCATCCTGCTCGACGATATTGCCCTCAATCATCTGGACCCGGCCGACGTGCGCCGCGACATGCAGCTGCTTAGCCAGCAGGCGCGGCTGTTCTTTGGCTCCGTGCGGGACAACATCCTGATGGGGAACCCATTAGCCACCGACGATGAGATTCATCAGGCGCTGGTCAACAGCGGCGCGCTGGAGTTTGTGCGCAAACAAAAAATGGGGCTGAACTATATCATCAACGAAGGCGGGGCAGGCCTGTCGGGCGGCCAGCGTCAGGCGCTGCTGCTGGCGCGCGCGCTGATCACTTCCCCGAATATCCTGCTGCTGGACGAACCGACCGCCTGGCTGGACGAAATGAGTGAGAAGCAGTTTATACAGCATCTCCACAAATGGCTGGGTAAACGCCGGACGCTGGTGGTAGCGACGCATCGCCTGCCGATTCTGGATTTGGTCGACCGCATCATCGTGCTGGAAAACGGCAAGGTGGTGATGGACGGCCCGCGCGATGCGATCCTGCACCAGCACGGTATGGCACCGCAGAAAGCCGTACAGCGTACCGTCACCATGAAAACGGAGGGCGTGGCATGAATGATTTCTCTCGCTTTAACAGCCGTCTGAAAGAGCCGCGCCTGCCGCGTGCGTCACTGGTAGCATGGTCGCTGTTCGCCCTGCTGGCGGTCTTTATCGCCTGGGCGAGCCTGTTCAAGCTGGATGAGGTGACGACCGGCAGCGGTAAGGTGATCCCGTCCTCCCACGAGCAGGTGATCCAGTCCCTTGAAGGGGGGATTATCCACAGCCTGATGGTGCGCGAGGGCGATATTGTTGAACGCGGCCAGCAGCTCGCGCAGCTTGATCGGACCAAAACCGAGTCCAGCGTGCTGGAGAGTGAGTCTCGTCTGAATGCGGCGCTGGCAACCGCTGCGCGCCTGAAGGCCGAGGTGAACGACACGGCACTTGCGTTCCCGGAAGAGCTAGATGATGACGTTGAGCTGGTTAAACAGGAAACGGCGCTCTACCAGTCCCGTCGTGAGAGCCTCGAAAAAGGGCTGGCCGGTTTACGTCAGGGGGCCGAACTGGTGCAGCGGGAGCTGTCCTTAACCCGGCCGCTGGTGACTCAGGGGGCGGCCAGCAAGGTTGAGGTGTTACGTCTTGAGCGTCAAAAAAATGAGCTTGAGAATAAAATCACCGAGATGAAAAACCAGTATTACGTTCGCGCCCGCGAAGAGCTGGCGAAAGCCAACGCGGAGATTGAAGCCCAGCGTTCGGTGATGAAAGGGCGTGAGGACTCCCTGACCCGGCTGACCTTCAATGCCCCGGTTCGCGGGATCGTGAAGGATATTGACGTGACGACCGTGGGAGGCGTTATCCCGCCGAACGGCAAGCTGATGAGCCTGGTCCCGCTGGACGATCAGATGGTGATTGAGGCGAAAATCTCGCCGCGCGACGTCGCCTTTATTCATCCCGGCCAGAAAGCGCTGGTGAAAATTACGGCCTATGACTACTCCATTTACGGCGGACTGGAAGGGGAAGTGACCATGATTTCGCCTGACACCCTGCAGGATGAGGTGAAAAGGGATGTCTACTACTACCGCGTCTATATTCGTACCGACAGTAACCATCTGACCAATAAGCAAGGTCAGGAATTTCCGGTCTTTCCGGGCATGATTGCCACCGTTGATATTAAAACCGGCAGCAAAACCATTCTGGATTATCTGTTGAAGCCGCTGAACAAGGCGAAAGAGGCGCTGCGCGAAAGATAAGATAGTGGCGTTCGGGATCCCGAACGCCATGTGAATTATACCGTTGACGTCACGTTGTTGAGATTGCGTCGTTCTTTCGGAACCACGTTGATGTAATGCGTGACATACGCGAAATACAAACCGGCATAATTTTCCACCAGTTCGATAAAGGCCGGGTAAATCGACATCCTTCCATCACCCCGATCTTTAAGATAGCCCGCCTCTTGCGCCGTTTTGATAATTCGGTTCACGTGAATGCGCGAAACAAAAAATTCCTTGGCGAGCGTGCTGGCAGAATAATCAATAATTGCACCGTGTGCCGATTTGTTTTTTACCGCCTGCAGATAAAGATATAGCATAATCATTCGGCCTCCGTCTTTATCGATAAATAACCCCACTTCCGGCAAAACCTTCCTGAACGTTAATCCCCGAAAAAGGTATTCCGCCGCGCGGCGGAAAAAGTTATTTCTTAAAATGTCATTGTCCAACAGATTGACGTCAATATTAAACGCAGGATACAGAATGCTGACCGGCAAAAAGGCGCCGGACATATAGCGTTTAAGTTCATTTAAACCTTTTTCGGTTGGCGCGATTCTTGTTTTACGGCGGTCTTCCGTGCAGCGCCAGGTCCGAATGCGCCCGGTGGTTCTCAGTATCGTAATGATCGCAATGACGCTGTTGGGGCTGGCTATTTTATAGCGTGAACATAACTCTTTAATCTCTGAAACGGATTCGGCCTGATTTCCAAAAATAAAACAACACATGGAGAGAATAATGTTAAACCGTGATTCCTGCAGCATTGTCTTGTAGAAAAGAGGTTGTTTTTTGTAGATGGTATCATTAATTGTGTAGTGCTCTAATATTGCCTCACCGAATCGCGGGTTGTTCTTTATAACATCCCTTCGATGTAGCAAGGCCCTGGATGAGATGTGATTATCCATAGCGTTTTTCTCGTGTTTAATGAACCGATAGATGAAGTGTTAAGCCTTCTTTTTCGGAATATTCATTATACCTGAGAAAATGTTGTTTGCGGTCGTTATTTGAAAAGAAAGATATATTTACAGTCATGATAATGGTTGGGTGATTAACGCAAAGATGTTCCGGTCAATGGCGTTGATAACGATATCCTAACCACTCAGCGTGCTGTAAAATCATTATTCAAGCCAGGTGTATTCAGCTTTTTGCATTTATAAAAATGAGATTGGCGCTTTCGTGCCCAGGAGCAGGTTATGACTCAAAAAACGTCTCTCAGAAATGTTGCTTGCGATGAGAAAAAATTTGTCATCTCAACCTGCTGTTTCACATTTCAGGGATATTGTTTGCTGCTCAAACAGTATGGGATAAACGCCTCACTTATTCACTTTGAGGAAGATGAGGTGCACCAACGAGATCTTGAAGATGTTGTTAAAAATCAGCATGCTAGCATTTCTGTATTTCTTGGGAAGGGCGTTGTGGAACTTCTTGCCAGCCTGAAGCGGCTGGCATCCGTGCTGAACGCGCTGCCCGATATTCGACGCGTAACCCTGTATGGTGACATCCCCGAGGGTTGGCTCTATTGTACGCTGAGAAGTCTTTTAAAGAGTAGCCAGCAATTGTCATTGATTCGTATCTCCAGCGTTGCTGATTTGGCATCCAACCTCAATATTCTCGGCGAAAAGCTTAAGGACCGTTCACGCTTATTACGCAGCCAATATATGGCATGCGCGCACCCGCTAAAAATAAAAGGCTTAACAAAAAGAGAGGTTGATGTTTTATTGCATTGCTACCGAGGGATGTCCGTAAAAGTGCAGTGTGAAAGGACGGGATTGTCTAATAAAACTATTTATACTCACCGAAAGGAAGGGATGAGTAAATTACATATGATTAGACAATGGCTAAACGATCCGCACAATTTCAGGGCGGAAAGCCGTGACGTCCTGCCCAATAAAAATGAAGGGTTCACCGATCAAGAAGTGGATATTTATAACGCACTGTTGAAAAGAGAAATATTTCCAGCGTATCAGATCATTACCGATCGTGATAAAAAAGGGGTGGGATTTGAGATACTTATTCGCTGGAATAAAAACGGTAAAATTGTTAAGCCCGCCAGCTTCCTTAACGATATCTCACATCATGAAATATGGTTAAAGATTACGGCGCTGGTCATCCATGCCGCCGTTTGCGGAATTAATAAATATAATGGAAAGTTTTATTTTTCCGTCAATATTCCTCCTCGTCTGGCCGCCGGGAATGCCTTGCCGGATATGGCCAGGAAGGCCACCGGCATGCTGCTCAAACCGCAGTGGGCGGAAAAGCTGGTGTTTGAATTCGCGGAAAGCATTGATGTGATGAAGGACAGCAGGATCCCTGAAACCATGCGTCTCCTGCGGAACACCGGGTGTAGATTATTTTTGGACGACTGCTTCTCCAACCATCACACCCTGTTCCCCGTCAGGCAGGTGCATTTTGACGGGCTGAAGCTAGACCGGGATATCGTCGAGCATTTTGTGGCAAATGATAATGACTACCATCTCATTAAAGCGATACAAATTTATAGCGATATGACCGGAACGGATTGCATCGCAGAGGGCGTTGACAGTGAAGAGAAGTTTGAAAAATTAGTTGAGCTGGGGGTGAAAAGCTTCCAGGGTTATTATCTGTCACGGGCTGTGAAAGAGGAGGAATTAGACAGAATGGTACGAATGTTTAGCTAGAAAATAAAGCCCCGGAGGGCCTTTATTATTTGCGTCCCAGCAGCAGGCCGAGAACAATACCCACTGCACCGGCGGCAATAAGCCCGGTCAGAGGATTATTCTTAACCGCTTCCGTTACGTCAGAAACGGCATCGCTGGCCTGCGCGGCATATTTTCTCGCCGCACCTTTGACCTGATGCTTTGGTGAATCTACGAATTCACCAAACTGCTGCTGCGCTGAACCTGCAAGTTCATCAAGCTTATTTTTGGCTTTGTCTTCTGCGAACTGGGTGTTTTTATCGGCATTGATATCAGACATGTTTACCTCCTTTAGTGAGTAATTAAAGGATAGCCGCTCTTTGCCGATGTGAGAGACGAAAGGTTTATTTCGGCCCCTGGCAGGGCTGTTTTCGGATATATCTCTGTGCGTGGATCTCGCACAGAGAGGCGCAGTTATTCGGCAAAACTCAGCAGCGCGTCGCCATCAAGACGATAGCGAACCCATTCGGACTGCGGCAGCGCGCCTATGCTCAGGTAAAAATCGATGGCGGGCTGGTTCCAGTCCAGCACGCTCCATTCAAGGCGGCCGCACTGCCGTTTTACCGCGAGCTGCGCGATATGTTTCAGCAGCGCTCTTCCCGCGCCTTTACCGCGATAATCCGGAGAAACGTACAGGTCTTCCATGTAAATACCGTTGCGTCCTAGCCAGGTAGAATAGCTGGTGAAGAACACGGCATAGCCGGCGATCTTACCTTCACATTCCGCGATCAACGCTTCGGTTTGACTGCCGGGACCAAAGAGCGTTTCCCGGATCTCCTCTGGCGTGGTCACGACTTCTTCCGGTGCTTTTTCATACACCGCGAGCTCGTAGATCATGGCGTAAATTGCCGCCGCATCTTCGGGACGGGCCTGACGAAGGGTTATGCTCATTCTTTTTCCTGTTTTTTTAGCCTGTATTTCGATTGATGGCGTTAAGCATACGGAGTATTGTCCGAAGAATTAAGTGCAATGAAATCAACAAATGATGAATATTATGCATCCGGCACTGAGACGCCTTGATTTAAACCTGCTGCCCGTTTTCGACGCGATTTACCGCCACCGTTCCGTTCGGCTGGCCGCTGATGAACTGGCGATGAGCACATCGGCACTGAGCCATGCGCTGTCGCGTTTGCGCCTCACCCTTAATGACCCGCTATTTTTCCGGGAAGGGCATCGCATGTCTCCCAGCGTGTATGCCACTCAGCTTGCGCCCTCCATTGCTTCCGCACTGTCGTTCCTGAACCATGAGCTGACCCCACAGCCGGAGTTTGACCCGGCCAGCAGTACCGAAAGCTTACAAATTGGGATTACGGACTTTACCGCGCTGTGCATTTTCCCGGCGCTGATGCACAAACTGCAGCTTACTGCCCCGGGTTTGCGTTTCGAGTTGCGCTACCTGCCGCACAGCCCGGCGCTGACGGAACTGCTGGCGGGCGAAGTGGATCTCGCGCTGGGGTTCAGCACTCAGGATGATATCCGGCACCCGGAACTGGAAGAGATCGACTGGTTTGAAGATGAGTATGTGGTCATCAGCAACGCGCGCAGGACGCGTCTGACGCTGGAGGATTATCTCGCAGCCCGCCATCTGGTGGTGACGCCATGGAATGAGAAGCAAGGCGTTCTGGACGTGCGGCTCGAACAGTTGGGCTATACCCGACAAATCGCGATCAAAACGCCGTCAATGCTGAGCGCGCCGTTTATCGTTGCGGAAAGCGACCTGCTGATGGCGATCCCCCGTTTTGCCGCTGAGAAGCTGACGGCGGCGGCGGACCTGAGGATTTTTCCTTTGCCGTTTTCGATACGCACGTTTGACGTGAAAATTTATTCGCATAAACGCAGCGGCCAGCGGGGCGCGACCCGATGGCTCAAGGAGGCGCTGCAAACGCTGGCGCAGGCAGGCAGGGGACGATAGGCCGGGTAAGCGCAGTGCCACCCGGCAGAAATGGCGGTCAATAAGGGAGAATCACGTTAACGGCAGGTAGATGTCCGTTTGCAGCGCATGTTCTGGCACCTCGTGAATAAAGTTGAGGTAGTGGAAAAATACCGGGGCATCGCGCAGCGTTTCGCCGCTGGTGGGTAGCCAGTCGCGAAACATAGCCCACACCGTGGCGGAAATGGTATCCAGCGAACCCGTGTGACGCCCGACGGCGTAACGTCCGCCGTCGATTTCACCGCTGATAACCCCAAATTCATTTTCTGGTATCGCTTCAGAGATACTGCCGCAGATATCGAAACGAAAGGCGTCTGCGGGTGTGGTTGCCGGGTCATCCCAGGCAATGCCAAACGTGCTGCTTGCGTGTACTGGCGATAAGCCCGTGGCTTTACGCCAGGCGATAAATTTCGCCGCGCTGTCATTAACCCGGTCCGGGCTGCCACGGTGCTGCAGCATTGCCACTTGGGTCTGTGGGAAATCGACAATCTTAATTTCCATCGGTTTTTGCTCCTGAAAGGTCATTTTCGGTACGCGCTGGTGCCAGTTCAGCCAGTCCGGCTGCTGCCGAAACTGACGCGGACTTTTTCCAAACGCGTTTTTGAAGGCGCGACTGAACGATTCAGGGCTCTGGAAACCGGCATCGAGCGCAATATCAATCACCTTATCCTGAGGATTAAACGCCAGTCGCCAGGATGCATGACGCAGGCGTAGCCACTGGATATAGCGATACAGAGGCTGGCCGCTAAAGACCAGAAACTGCCGGTGAAAATGATAAGGCGAACAGCAGGCTAACGCGCTGAGCTTCTCCAGCGTGAGCGGTTCATCAAGATGGTGGGCGATATAGTCGCACACCATCGTGAAGCGCTCGCGGTAGGCCGTTTTGATTGCATCGTTCATTGCATCCTCCTGATGACCTACTTTGCCTCACCGAACGGCCAGAATCCTGACCGATCTTGCTGATTAGGGAGAGGTTATACTCGCAGCATATCGTTGTGCGGCAGCAATCGCCCTGTCGTCAAATATACTTTCAAATAGATGGTTTACATCACCAGGAAAGTTAAATACCATACCCCCCTATAGTATCTTAACGGAGGGCGTATGCCGCATTCACCCGAAGATAAAAAACGCATTCTCACGCGCGTCCGTCGCATTCGGGGCCAGGTTGATGCCCTTGAACGTGCGCTGGAATCGGGCGATCCCTGCCTTGCCATCCTGCAGCAAATCGCCGCCGTGCGCGGCGCTGCCAATGGCCTGATGGGCGAAATGGTCGAAATTCACCTCAAAGATGAGCTGGTGACGGGGGAGACAACCCCGGATCAGCGGGCCGTTCGGATGGCGGAAGTCGGCCATTTGCTGCGCTCTTATCTAAAATAAACCCACAGACATCACATAAGGGAAGTCATTATGAAATCACGCGCAGCCGTCGCATTTGGTCCAGGCCAGCCGTTAAAAATCGTTGAAATCGACGTTGCACCGCCAAAGAAAGGCGAAGTGCTGATTAAAATCACCCATACCGGCGTGTGCCATACCGATGCGTTCACGCTGTCGGGGGACGATCCTGAAGGCGTTTTCCCGGCGGTGCTCGGCCACGAAGGTGGCGGTATCGTGGTTGAAG
>ENA-OWLM01000278-OWLM01000278.1-metagenome-genome-assembly--contig:-NODE-278-length-19755-cov-5.908528_pt1 | contig 19755 bp, 11 predicted proteins | sample MGYA00245349_ERZ651102 | MGnify/ENA primary metagenome ERZ651102 (study PRJEB26857, sample SAMEA4031759) | metagenome | biome: human; feature: oral; material: saliva | place: Philippines | collected 2014... | reverse complement strand
CTCCCCGACCTCGAGTACACCCTCTACCAGCCGCAGCAGCTCAAAAGCCGCATCCCCGCCCTCATGATTCACGGCTTCGCCACCCGCGGCGAACAGCTCTACGGCGGCACCAGCTGGATCCGCCAATACCTACGCGCCGGATACCCCGTGCTGATCGTTACCCTGCCCTACCACTCAGACGAATACCTCAAAGACCCCGAATCCATGCACGCCATCGACTGCAAGCTCCCCGACAACACGAGCGTGCGCAGCCGCACAATTCCGTTCGATTCGGTGCCCCCTGTCGATGCTGCAGGTCAGCCGCTGACCCCCATGCACCTGTTCACCAATCTGCTCGCCCAGCTGCTGCGCACCGTCGCCACCGAGAACGACCTCGGCGTTGAACTGGAGCCCCGCGCGCACGTTATCGGTTTCTCCTTCGGCGCCCGCGTCGGCTGGGAACTCGCCCTCACCCACCCGGAGGCGGTCGCGTCCCTCACCCTGGGCGGCCTGCCCCTACACGACCACCTCATTACCCTGCGTTCCATGCTCGAAGCGCACGAGGGAACCAGCGTCACGGCGGATAGTGAAACCCCGGCGGCGGACTCCACCGACGAGGCGATTGCCTCCTTCACCTCGATTATTGACAACTCCCCCATTCAGCCCGACGCACTGCTGAAGTTCGTGCGGATTCCCTTCGGCCCGTTCTTCGACGTGCCCGCCCTGCGTGCCGGATCCCCCGACCTGCCTGCGGGTCACCCGGGCGCGCATCCGCACGCGCCCATTGCGGTCGTGCTCGGTGACGCGGACACCATCGCCGCCGACGGTGCCGAACTCTACGACATGGTGCGCGGCAACAACCCGCTCAACCGTTTCATCTCCCTGCCCGGCCGCGACCACGTGAACGCACTGACCTCGGGCGCGTTCCGACGCGGCGCGCTCGCCTTCGCCGCTGAGGTGGAGGCGGCAGAGGTAGAAACGGCAGAGTAAGCAGCCGCAGGCTACGGCGTCCAGGTTCCAGATTCCGGGCGAAGTAAGCGACAACGTCATAAAACGTCAAATTCGCGTGGTGGCTTCACTATCAGCTTTATCGTGCACCAGGTGCGCCAATGCTCGTAGAATGGGAACGTATCAAAAAACCTTTATCTGCGGTTGGACCTCAACCGCACCTCAACAAAGGAGCACCATGCACAAGGTTAAGGCTGTCGTAGCCCTCTCCCAGGACGCACCCGTCACCGTCACCACCATCAACGTACCCGACCCCGGCAAGGGCGAAGCACTCGTCAAGGTCCTCACCTGCGGTGTCTGCCAGACCGATCACCACTACGTCACCGGCGGCGTCGGCCAGGACTTCCCCTACCTGCTCGGCCACGAGTCCGCAGGTATCGTCGAGGCTGTCGGCGATGACGTCACCAACATCGCCCCCGGCGACCTGGTCATCCTCAACTGGCGTGCCGTCTGCGGCGAATGCCGCGCATGCCGCAAGGGCCAGCCGCAGTACTGCTTCGCAACCCACAACGCAACCCAGAAGATGACCCTCGAGGACGGCACCGAGCTCACCCCCGCGCTGGGTATCGGCTCCTTCGCGGAGAAGACCCTCGTCGCAGCAGGTCAGTGCACCAAGATCACCGCTGACATCAGCCCCGAACAGTACGCAGCAATCGGTCTGCTCGGCTGCGGCGTCACCGCAGGTCTGGGCGCTGTGCTGAACACCGGTGAGCTCAAGCGCGGCGAGTCCGTGGCAGTCATCGGCTGTGGCGGCGTCGGCACCGCAGCAATCGCAGGCGCACAGCTCGGTGGCGCAACCACCATCATCGCCGTCGACATCGACGAGGATAAGCTGGCACGCGCACGCGAGCACGGCGCAACCCACACCGTGAACTCCTCCAAGGTCGACCCCGTCGAAGCCATCAAGGAACTCACCGGCGGCTTCGGTGCAGACCTCGTCATCGACGCTGTCGGCATCGCCCCCACCTTCAAGCAGGCATTCGAGGCACGCGACCTGGCTGGCCGCGTCGTCCTCGTCGGCGTGCCCGCCCCCGGCACCACCTGGGACGTCCCGCTGGATGAGGTCTTCGGCCGCGGCGGCTCCATCAAGAGCGCATGGTACGGCGACACCCTGCCCTCCCGCGACTTCCCCGAATTCGTGGACCAGTACCTGCTCGGCCGCCTCGACCTGGACGGCTTCGTCTCCGAGCGCATCCGCCTCGAAGACGTCAACGAAGCATTCGAAACCATGAAGACCGGCCGCGTGCTGCGCTCGGTCGTGGAACTCTAGGAGCGTAGCGTGAGCGAACGTATTGAACGAGTCGTCACCTCCGGCACCTTCTCGCTGGACGGCGGTTACTGGGACGTCGACAACAACGTCTGGATCATCGGCAATGACTCCTCCGTGATCATCATTGACCCCGCCCACGACGTCGACAAGATCTCCCGCACCGTCGCAGGCCGCACCGTGGAGAAGATTCTGCTGACCCACGCCCACGACGACCACATCCGCAGCGCCAAGGAGGCGGCAGAACGCTTCGGCGCACCCGTCTACCTGAACCCCGCAGACCGTGTGCTCTGGGAAATGGTGTACCCTTCCTGGGACTTCGACCACGAACTCGCTGACGGCGATATACTGCGCATCGGCGACACCGAACTGAAGGTCCTCGCCACCCCCGGCCACTCCCCCGGCTCCGTGTGCTTCTACGCACCCACCCTCAGCTGGGAGAACAGCGAAGGCGTCGTCTTCTCCGGCGACACCCTCTTCAACGGCGGCCCCGGCGCAACCGGACGCTCCTACAGCGATTTCGACACCATCATCGAGTCGATCTCGACCCGCCTGCTGACCCTGCCCGAGTCCACCGCGGTCCTCACCGGCCACGGCGACAGCACCGGCATCGGCCTGGAAGCACCCGAGCTTCCGGCATGGATCAAGCGCGGCCACTAAACCGGCAGCCTCACGCTGAAGTTCACAGGCTGAGGCTCTCACACCGAGGTTCTCAGGCCGAGGCTCACCACAAACCGAGCACGGTACACAAAAGGCGGATGCCCCACCACCTGCAGAAGGTGGCGGGTCATCCGCCTTTTATCGCGCGCTCATCACGCTCAAGCTACCGGCAAGGAACTAGCAGCAACCCAAACTAGCCGCGTTCCGTCTCAGCCAAAGGAGCCAACTGCTCCTCATGCTCCTCACGCCACAAGTAGCCGTACAAATGACCCAACGCAAAATACAGCGTCGCAATAATCACCGGCACCATAAACGCATTACGGTAATACGGAGCGTCACCCATATAGCCGCCCCACATACTACCCATCGCAAGACCAATACCCAGCATCGAGCGGGTAAAGAAGCTCGCCTGCGCATCAGGAATATGCTTGAGCGAACGGTTCAGCCACAGCTCATGACCGCCAAACGCCACACCCAGCACCGCACCACACAGCACCAACGCATAGAAAATCGTGGACGTATCATCACTCGCCGGCAAATACAGGGCACCCATAATCAGCAGAACGCCGCTCACCAACCAACCATGCCACGGGTTCACCGAACGGGCACCCAAAACCACGGGGAAAGACACAAGCACCATCGCGCCGGTACCGGTCGCAACCATCGCCATGAACAGGTTCATCGAACCGTGAATCAGCGAGAAGCCCAGCAGACCCGAACCGACCGCGCCCATACACGCACCCAGCAGCACCAGACCAAGAATCAACACCACCGTCTGCTTATTCGGACGGACCAGATTCTTCGGCGGAGACATGCGAATACGCGAAATATCCGGCAGCCACATCGGCGCGGCCAGAACCACAATGAACAGTAGCGCATCCAGAATCATCGTGATCCAGAAGCCCGCATACTCATGATTCGGGGTGATGTACGCATCGCCCAGCCACACCAGCAGAGCAGCCAGCGGGTACATCGACATATTCGCCGTCGTACCCCACGACACCGCAGTCGACAAGCGAACATCACTGTACTGGTAGTTACGGCGATACAACGACTCAAGAGCGAACGGAGTCCACGGCGGAGTCGTAAAGCCCATCGCCACACAAGAGAGCGCATGGTAGGTCGTACTCACGTTATTCGGGTCAACCGTCAAACGCCAACCAATCACCAGCATATTCAACACCGCAGCAATATTCAGCACCGACGTAATCGCCAGCAACGACCGCAAACCCAGAGCACGCACCAGCATCGGGCCGAGCATAATCTGCACCGAATACGCGCCAGTAAACGCCGCCACCGCATAGCCGCCATCATGCACACTACCCAGATGGCTCGCCAACAGAATATACAGCGCAAACGCCGAAGAAGCCGCCGGAATGTGGAACAGAATCGTCAACACATTACGGGCAAAACCCTCAGCACGAAGCACCGCATACAGGTGACGACGCTGCTCCTTACCGTTGCGCTGAAATAACGCCCAATGCTGACGCAAAATATCCGGCAGTGAAGCGTTCGTATTAATCTCATCCGCAGCCGGAACCGGGCGAGGCGGCAACTCCTGCAACACGTGCTCATTGTTGCGCACCACATCCGTCAGGGAAGTGCCCGGAACCGTCGGAATACCCGTGCCCGAAGCACGCATTTTATTCAGCGCATCGGAAGCGGGGCTCACCTTCGTGGTGCGCGGAGGAACCTCCGGCGCGGATGCGCTAGCGCGCGCATCAGCCGGAGGCTCCACACGATACGTTGAGTTCGGGTCCCTATCCTGAGGTGTCGAGGTCATCATCTCTTTCACGAATAAGCCGCCGGACATGCTACAACAGAGGCCCGGAAGCGAATTTATGCCTAATAGGAGTTTACCCTCACCGACGAGCCGTTCTGACCCTTTTCAACCACAATCTGGGCGGGAATACGGTTCTTCATCTCCTCCACATGCGAAATCAGGCCAATAGTGCGGCCGCTATCACGTAGCGACTCAATCGTGCCCATCACCATGTCTAGAGTCTCAGCATCCAGAGTGCCGAAACCCTCATCAATGAAGAGGGTATCCAACTCGATACCGCCGTTATTCGCCTGAACAACCTCAGCCAGACCCAACGCCAACGATAGCGACGCCAAGAACGACTCACCACCGGACAACGAGGACGCCTCACGCGGCTCACCCGTCCACGTGTCAGTGATCTCAAGGTTCAGGCCGCCACCGGAACGGCTACCCTTCGCACGGTGATCGCTGAACACCATGCCGTAGCGGCCCTCACTCATCCGGTCCAGATGCAGCGACGCCGACCGCAGAATACGCTCAAACTCGGCACCCAGCACATAACTGACCAGGTCAACCTGATGCTCATAACCGCCCAAAGTGTCACCGCGGGCAGCCGCCGCCAGGTTAGCCAGCATCTGCGCACGGTCATAACGCTGCGCCGTCTGCGCACGGAACGCCGCATACTCGCCACGCAGCACATGCAAAGAACGCAGCATGCTCTCCCGCTCACCCTCACGAAGAGTCAAACGGTGCGCCGCCGCACGCAACTGCTCAACCTGCTCACGCACACCCTGCAGATCATCCGGCGCCTGCTCGCCAGCGGCAACACGAGCAGCCACCGCAACAATCGCCTCACGACCAAAGCCCTCAAGGAGGCGGGCATGCTCCAACTCATACGCGGCAACAGCCTGCTCCAGGGCATCAACACGCTCGGGGGTGCGCACCGCCGCCTGCACCAGCTCAGCGCTCTCAAACGAAGACTCAGCCAGCAGACGCTCAGCCTGCGCCGCCGCCAAAGCATGACGCTCACGCGCCTGCCCCAACAGCAACACCGCACGAGCAAGACGCTGATGCGCCGCACGGTAGCCCTCCACAGCCTCAACACGCTGCGCAAAACCCACCGCCGCACGAGCAGGCGCCAACTCAGCCGCAGCCGCCTCACAGCGCGCCGCAGCGTCACGGTGACGAGTCTGAGCCTCAACCGCCGCGCTCTCGATGGTGCGTAGCGCCTCCTGAGCCTTCTGCTGCTCGGCACGCACCCGCTCAACCTTCACCAGCACGCCGTCACGCGCGGTCACGCGCGACTGAGCCTGCGCGAGGCGGGTCTGCGCCTGCTGCAGCTGGGCGGCAGTCTGCTCAACATCGCACTCGCCCTGAGCCACCAGGGTCTCGTACTGGGTGCGGGCGGCGGCAAGCGCCTCGGAGGCTTCCTGATGTGCCTTGGTCGCCCGATCCTTAGCCAGTTCGTGGGTGCGCGCCTGCTGGTGGGCCTTGTCTTCACGCTCCTTGGCGGCGTCCAGGTCGGCACGCTCAATCAGCTGCTCACCCTCAGCAATCTGCGCGGGGGCGGGGTGCTCGACCGAGCCGCAGACCGCGCAGGGTTCGCCGTCCTTGAGCTCACGCGCCAGCAGGGAGGAGGCCTGGGCAAGGCGCAGCACCTGCAGGTTCTTGAACTCCTCCGTGGCGGCGAGCGCCTGCTGAGCCGAAGCCTGCCACTTTTCCTGCGCCTTCTGCTCGGCGGTGGCGGTGCGCTTGCTCTGCTTCTGGGCCGCAGCAACCGCGGCGGAGGCGGCATCCAGCTTCTGCTGCATCTGCTGGGCGGCGTCGTGCTTCTGCTGCGCCTCGGTGACCAGGTGCGCGGCGAGGGTGCGCTCCTCGTCGGCGGTGCTGTAGCCGGCGAGTTCTTCGGCAAGCTGCTCGGCCTGGGCGGTGAGGTCGCTCAGCGTCTTTTCGGCACGCGACTTGTCCAGTTCGAGGGAGTTAGCATGCTTCAGCAGGGCGGCCGCGGCGGCTTCCTCTTCGGTAAGCTGCGCGTCCTTCTTCTGCAGGGCGCGCAGGGTGTCGAGGAGCGCCTCGAGCTGAGTTTCCTGTTCAGCGGGCTCGAGGGAAGGGAGTGCGGCGAAGGTGGTCCCCTCAGGGAAGGTGACCTCCGGCGAAATGTTCTCATCGCGCAGTGCCGCAAGCAGAGCGTTGCCGTTCTCCTCCAGCGCGGATGCACAGGCCGCCTGCTCCTGCTGGCGGGCGGCGAGCGCCTGCGATTCGGCATGGACCTGCGCGTACTGTGCGTGCAGGGGCGCGGCGGCACGTGCCTGCGCCAGCTCTTCACGCTGCGCCTTGTGCTCGTCGGCGCGTACGGTCAGGCGGGTGCGGCGCTCGCAGAGCTGCTCGTATTCGCGCCAGTCGGCCTGCAGCTGGGCGCGTTCGGCGAGCAGGCGGGTGTTCCGGTCGGCTTCGTCGGTGAGGCGCTGCTGCTCCTGCTTTTCGCGTGCTGAGGTTTCGCGGGCGCGTTCTACTCCGCCGGCGACCCATGCGTCGAGGGTTTCGGCGGTGACGCTCTCAGCGGTGAGCTGTTCGGAGGTCTCCGCCTCCACAGGGTCTTCGGTAGCGGAGCCCTCCCCTGCAGCATCTTCAGCGTCCGGATCCGCAGCGTCCAGTAGCGCCTGCAGGGCGAGCATTTCTACGCGGGCACGTTCAAGGTAGCCGCGCTGGGTGTTTTCGTCCTGGGCGACTTCCTGCTGGGCGGTTTTCGCTTCCTCAGTGAGTGCAGCGAAGAGCTGTTCGTAGTGTTCGACGGGGAACATCTTTTTGAGCAGTTCTTTGCGTTCTTTGGGCTTGGACTTGAGGAATTGCGCGAACTGGCCCTGCGGCAGGAGTACGACTTTGAGGAATTGTTCTTTGGTCAGGTGGGTGCGTTCGGCGATGGTGCGGTTGACTTCGGCGACGCTGCTGGAGATGGGGGTCCAGGCTTTTTCGTCGGTGGGGTCGGCGCCGGGTGCGAGTTCGGCGAGGGTTGCTTTGGCGCTTTCTTCGCGCATCTGGCCTTTGCGGGCGCCGCGGGTGATGGGCTTGTTGTAGGCGGGGGTGCGGTCGATGCGCAGGCGCTTGCCGTGGAGAGTGACGTCGAGTAGTACGCGCGGTTTGGTGCCGCTGTGCACCGCGTAGGTGGAGTGCAGTTTGGCGGATTCGCGGTCGCTGCTGGTTTCGCCGTAGAGGGCGTAGCAGATGGCGTCGAGGATGGTGGTTTTACCGGCGCCGGTGGGGCCGTTGAGCAGGAATACGCCGGCGTTGTTGAGGGTGTCGAAGTTGATTTCTTGGCGCTTGGGGTATGCCATGAAGGCTTCGAATTCGAGGTTGTGCAGGATCATGCGTTGTCCTTGTGGCTTTTGATGTGGTCACTGAGGGTGGTGATGACGTCGCGTTCTTCGCTGGTGAGGGGGCGGTTGCGTACGTATTGGTGGAATTGGTCGAAGGTTTCGACGGGGTCGGCGTCGCGGGTGGGTTGTGCGGCGGCGGGTTTGTCGGTGGCGGGTTGGGTGCTGCGGTAGCTGAAGTGGGAGATGGTTTCGTAGCGGCTGCGCAGGCGGTCGACGGCGCCGACGGGTAGGGTTTCGTCGGTGAGTTCGATGCGGCAGTAGTAGCCCTGCTCGTAGGGGGCGTATTCCGGGTTGTTGAGTAGCTGGTCCATGGTGCCGCGTAGGGTTTTCATGTGTACGCGGGTTGCCCATTCGTGGCTGCTGATGGTGGGTGCTTCGCCGGGGTTGAGTTCGATGAGGTAGGCGCCGTTGCGGTTGTGTTCTTCGCTGAATGAGAAGCCGAGGGGTGAGCCGCTGTAGCGGATGGTGTGAGTGACGGGGTAGCGCTTGTGGATGTGGCCGAGGGCTACGTAGTCGAAGCCGTCGAAGAGGGAGGCGGGTACCCAGTCGATGCCGCCGACGCTGATGTCGCGTTCGGAGTCGCTGCGGGGTGTGGTGTCTGCGCTGGCGGCGATGTCACTGCCGGTGGTGTCGCTGACGGTTGCGTGGCTCATGACGATGATGCGGTCGGCGCCTTCGCCGCGGGCGTGACGTTCTGCGGCATCGGTGCGGATGGCATCGGTGACGGCCCCGAGGACCGCCTGGTGGGTGGGCTCTACGCCGAGGGCGGTGGCGTGGAGGCGCGGCGCGAGGTAGGGGATGGCGTAGACGTGAACGCGCTGGGTGCCGTCGGTGAGTTCGACGGGGCGGGTGGCGTCTTCGAGGGTGGTGCGTAGGTGCACGCCGGAGGCTTCGAAGAAGGCGGCGCCGTAGCTGAGGCGGCGGAAGGAGTCGTGGTTGCCGGAGCTGAGGATGACTTGCACGCCGGCGCGCATGAGGCGGGTGAGTGCCTGGTCGAGCAGGGTGGTGCTTTCGGCGGTGGGGATGGTGCTGTCGTAGACGTCGCCGCTGATGAGGAGAGTGTCGATGCCTTCGGCGTGCACGTAGTCGAGCAGTTCGTCGATGAACTGCTGGTGTTCGCGGGTGAGGGGGCTGCGGTGGAAGGTGCGGCCGAGGTGCCAGTCGGAGGTGTGCAGAATCTTCATGGTTTCAGTATGGCACTGCGTCATGTTTTGCGCCTCACAGTTCGTCATTCAGGGCGTAGGCACTCACGCGGAGCGGGGGCTCCGTCCTCAAGGCGCCCCGGCGCCGCAGAGGGGGCACTCCCCCGCGAGTATGAGCACGAAGCCGCAAGCACGAAGCCGCCTGGCACATCCCCGGCGCATCCTAAACGCACGTGGGATAATCGCCCTATGAGTTTTTCTTCTGTTGAGTTCACGCGTGCGCCTGAGGTTTCGGCTGAGTTTGCGGGCAGGGTGCGCGGTTTGTTGCGTGCGTCTGCGTTGGGTGATGCGCTCGGGTATCCGTTGGAGCTGTTGTCGGCTGAGCAGATTGCGGAGCGTGCCCCTAAGCCGTGGGATTCGGCGTTTGGTGAGCTGCTGGTCAGTGATGATACGCAGCTGACGTGTTTCACGCTGGATGCTTTGACGGAGGTTTTGGAGTGGAATAATGAGGGCGCGGCGGCGGATGAGTTGGCGTGTCTGTGGTTGGCGTATTTGCGGTGGTTCCGCGGTATTGGTGAGGTTTTGCCGGAGTCTGCGCCGTTTTCGTTGGATCGTGAGATTGATGGGTCTTCGGAGTTGACGGCTCGTCGTGGTCCGGGTGCGGCGACGTTGCGGGCGTTGGGTTCGGGTGAGATGCAGTTGGTGTCGAAGTCGTTGAATCCTGAGGCTTTGGGTAGTGGTGCGTTGGTGCGTTCGGCGGCGTTGGGTGTTTTGCCGGTGGCGCAGGAGCGTACGGTGGTTTTGTTGGCGGTGCGTGCGGCGGCGTTGACGCATGGGCATCCGGAGGCGTTGGCTTCGGCGGCGGCGTATGCGTTGCTGGTGCGTGATCTGTTGGCGTCCCCGTCGGGCTCGTTTGGTGCGTTGTTGGAGGCGGCGCGTCGTGTGGTGTCGTGGTGTGGTTCGGTGGCGGCGGATGAGTCGATTCCGGGTGATGCGTCGCGTACGGCGGCGGCGTTGAGTCGTGCCGTCGACCTGCTGGAGCGGGGCGTGGTGCCGGTTCCGGAGGCTGTGGCGGAGCATTTTGGTACGGGTTGGACGGCGCCTGAGCTGTTGGGTGTGGCGTTCTGGTGCGCGGCGGATGCGGTGAAGAGCCTGCCTGCTGATGCCGATGATGCGACGGTGCGTGGCGCCTTGTTTGAGGGGTTGTGTCGTGCGGTGTCGGTGGATTCGGATTCGGATTCGGTGGGTGCGATGACGGCGGCGTTGTGGGCGGCGGCTGGTTTCCCGGTGGGTGGCGATGAGGCTGATGCTTGGTCGGAGGCGCTGGGTCGTGTGCGTGGTTTGGATCAGGTGGAGGCGGTGGCGGAACGCTATCTGCGCCAGCTGGGTCTGTAGCGGCGCTGAACCTCAACGGTGCTGAACCTTGGCGGCGTAGCCGGTCACGCGGAGCGGGCGAGGTATATCTTCGCAGGACTATATTCGTAACTATCTCTTCGTAGCCGCAGGTAACCGAACCTCAACGGCTTAGCGGACATGCGTAGCGGGGGCTCCGTCCTCGAAGCGCCCCCAGGCGCTGAAGAGGGGGCACTCCCCCGCGAGCATCGTCCGCGAGCCTGCTGCGCAGAACTTACCGCGAGCATCCGCACGCAATTAGAACTGCTAGTCAGGAACTTTTAGTCCAGGTAGTCGCGCAGTACCTGCGAACGCGACGGGTGACGGAGCTTAGACATGGTCTTGGACTCAATCTGTCGGATTCGTTCGCGGGTCACGCCGTAGACCTTGCCGATTTCGTCGAGGGTCTTGGGCTGGCCGTCGGTCATGCCGAAGCGCATTGCGACCACGCCGGCTTCACGCTCGGAGAGGGTGTCGAGCACGGAGTGGAGCTGTTCCTGCAGAAGGGTGAAGGACACTGCGTCTGCGGGGACGACTGCTTCGGAGTCTTCGATGAGGTCGCCGAATTCGGAGTCGCCGTCTTCACCGAGGGGGGTGTGCAGGGAGATGGGTTCGCGGCCGTACTTCTGGACTTCGATGACCTTTTCGGGGGTCATGTCGAGTTCCTTGCCGAGTTCTTCGGGGGTGGGTTCGCGGCCGAGGTCCTGGAGCATCTGGCGCTGCACGCGGGCGAGCTTGTTGATGACTTCTACCATGTGCACGGGGATGCGGATGGTGCGGGCCTGGTCTGCCATTGCACGGGTGATGGCCTGGCGGATCCACCAGGTTGCGTAGGTGGAGAACTTGAAGCCCTTGGAGTAGTCGAACTTTTCGACGGCGCGGATGAGGCCGAGGTTGCCTTCCTGGATGAGGTCGAGGAAGAGCATGCCGCGGCCGGTGTAGCGCTTGGCGAGGGAGACGACGAGTCGCAGGTTGGCTTCGAGCAGGTGGTTTTTGGCTCGCTTGCCGTCGTGGACGACCCAGCGCAGGGCTTTTTTGAGGTCTTTGTCCATGTCGGGGTTTTCGGCGAGCTTGTGTTCGGCGTAGAGGCCTGCTTCGATGCGCTTGGCGAGGTCGACTTCCTGCTGTGCGTTGAGCAGGGAGACCTTGCCGATTTGCTTGAGGTAGTCCTTGACGGGGTCGGCGGTTGCGCCGGGGGTGACGACGCGCTGTGCGGGTGCGTCGTCGTCGTCGTTTGCGGTGAGGACGAAGCCGGAGCCCTTGGCTGCTACTGCTTCTGCGGCCTTCTTTTCTTCTATTTTGGCTGCGGTTTCTTCGTCTTCTTCGTCAATTTCGTCTTCGCCGTCGGTGATTTCGAGGTCTTCGTCGAGTACGAGGTCGAATTCGTCGTCGTTCTTTTTGCGGCGGCCACCGGTCTTGCGCTTGGTTGCGGTTTTGGTGGTGGTGGTTTTGCGGGTGCGCTTGGGCTTGTCTGCCTCGGTTTCGGCAGTGGTCTCTGCACCGGTTTCGGCGGTTGCGCCGGTGGTGTCTTCGGTTGCCGCTGCGGCTTTGGTGGTTGCCTTCTTGGTGCGGGTGGTCTTGGTGGTGGTTTTTGCGACGGTTTCTTCGGTTGCGTCGCCGGTCGCGGTCTTCTTGCTGGTTGCAGGTGCCACTAGAACCCTTTCTGGCTTGTGGTGGGGTGTTTTGTTTGCAAAACACCTAAGACCCTGTCAAGTCTGTGCTGGCGTCCTCGGTCGGGGTGTTTGCTGCGTTTGTCCGGTTTAACGCTGTGGTGGCGGGTTTTATTCCGCGTGCGTTGGGCGGTTTGCAGGGTTCCGTTGCTCGTTGTGTGGAGCGGTTTGAGGGCGCGTTGTAGCGCATTGACTGTACGGGGTCAATATATAAGTATTGCAGATTTTTGGTTGCTTTCAACTTGACGCGCTGTTTGGGTGGGCTTGGGGATGTTTTCGGGTGGGTGCGATTGTGCGCGGGAGTGGGCGCATGTGGGAGGGGCGTGCCGGGGTGGCGCGCCCCTCCCTGCGTTTTATGCCTCGCCTTTAGGGTTTTCTGGGTTTGAGGGTGCTGACGGGTTGGCGGTGTGTTCCGGGTTCGCCGCAGATGGTGTGTTTGATCCAGGCGGGTAGGTTGCCTGCGTTGAGGTGTACGTCGAGGATGTTGAGGTCCTTTCCGAATGTGTGGCGGTGGGCTTCTTGGCGGAGTAGGCGGGCGTAGGTGCTGTAGCCCTTGTACCAGTTGGCCCAGGCTTGGGTGTTGCGTAGTGCGGCGTATTCTCCGTCGGTGCTGTGGGGTGTGAGCAGGCTGGTGAGTAGTTCGAGTGCGTTGAGGCGTGCCCAGTGGGGGCTGTCTAGTTTTCCTTTGAGGGCGTTGAGGTAGTGGGTGTAGACGGCGTGGTGTTTGGTGAGGTATTCGCTGTTGGTGCAGCTTTCGTCGATTCGTTGTTTGAGGTCCTCGAATGTGTTGTGGGCGTTGTGGTCTTCGGGGTGTCCGGCGAGGCGCGAGAGCACCTCGCGGCTGATGGTGTTGAGTTCGGCGGCGCTGGCGAGGTCGGCGGGGGTGAGGTTTTCGAGTGTCCAGCCGTTGAGGTTATCGTGCTGGAGGCTACGGTTCTGTTGACTGATGCGGGCCTGTTGAATGGTGCGGTGGGTGCGGCGGATCCAGTCTTGCCATTGCACGCATTTTTCGGGCACGGCGCGTACGTACCCCTGTTCAGTGCCGGGCGTGGCGCTGAGTGCGTCGGTGAAGCTGGCGGGTATGTAGGTTTTGCGGGTGATGCGGGTGCCGTAGTGGGGTGGTTCGAGCGGCACGAAGTTGGGGCTGGTGCTGGGGTATTCGCCGCCGAAGGCGTGGTAGGTGTATTGGGCGGAGTAGTGCAGGTAGGCGAGCGCTTTTTGGGCGTGGTTGAGTCCGTAGCCGGCGAGGTAGGTGAGCATTTCGGCGGTGATGGGGTTGAGGGCTGCCGGTGCGATGGAGGCGCGTAGGTGCCCGGCGACTTCAGCGGGGATGAGTTCGCGGAGTGCGTCGCCGATGGTGGGCGCATCGGCATCATCAACCGGGTGGGTGGTGAGCAGGTGCGCGGCGGCGTTGATCGCGGCGTCCCAGTAGCAGAGGTCGATTTGGGCTTGGCGGTAGATGGTGCGGACACCTTTGCGGGCTTCTTCGTGGCGGGTGATGTGGGTGTGGTCCCAGAGTTCTACGGCGTTTTCCCAGTCGTGGCGTGTTTCGGGGTTGGTTGTGGGGTCGGTGTCCCAGGGGCTGTGGGCGTAGTTGTGTTGGGCGGTGTCGGCGATGGTGTCGCCGTGGCGGGTGAGCCAGGTGTAGTAGCTGCTGTGGCGGATTTCTTCGATGGGTGCCAGGAGGGTGAGTGCCTGCTGTTCGGGGTCGAGCGCCCAGATGCTGGCGCCGCCTGCGTAGATGACGTCTTCGCAGCGTAGTTCGCTGACGATGCGCGGGTCGTGGAGCAGGTGGAGCCATGCGTTGATGGGGATTTGGGTGTCGACGTCCTGTTGGATTTCTTCGATGGCGGCAAGTTGTGCGGTGTTGGGGTGCAGTTGGCGTTGGCGTACGGTGTTGTCGCCGTCGATGATGATGGCGTAGAAGCGGGTGAGGGTTTCGCCGTTGTGGCAGGTGGGGAGTTTGGCGAAGGTTTCGTGCAGGAAGTCGGCGCGTTCGCTGTGGGTGCAGGGTTCGTCGGGTAGGTTGACGCGCAGGCTGGGGCCGAGGGTGTTGTCGGTTGCGGTGAGGATGATGAGTGAGTGGTCGGGCCAGTAGCCGTGCTGGTGGAGGGCGCAGCTGAGCACATCGTATTCGTTGCGGATGGGCGGGGGCGTGTCATAGCTACCGTAGAGATGGTCGCTGTTGGGGTTATTACCGTTGGAAATATTATTTGCGTTCATGCCTTCACGGTGGCATGGTTTGCGCGGGGTTCGGGGTTAAACGAATAAATCTGTGGATACTTCGGTTCATGTGTCCGAAGGTTCCACAGATTTATTCGTATTGTTCGTTTATGCGCCGGGGTTTGTCCACAGTGGCGCGGGGTGCCGCGTCATAATCTGTCACGCAATACCTGGCTGGCGGGCGGTATCCACGAGCCAGGTTCGCGGCGGGCAACCCATCCGCTCCCCTATGACTCGCACTCCCCCACAGCGTCCCCTACTGCGCGCACCTATTGTTCGTCGAGGAACCGTTCGAAGAGCGCACCAATCTCGTCGCGGCTGGGCACGTTGTGCGCGTCGCGTCGCGAGAGGGGAATCGCAATGTCGGAGGTGCGGAAGTTCTCGTCGTAGTTCTCTTCCATGGTCGTGATCATGCGACCAATTTCGGGGTTCTGCTTGACCTGATCGTTGATCTGGCTGTGCACGTGGCGGGCGGCTTCGCGCAGGTTCTCGGTGGGCAGGGAGAGGTGTGCGGCCATGCCCACGTGTTCGAGGGCGGTGAGGGTGCCCTGCGGCAGGTCCGCCTCCGAAATGTACTGGGGAATGTTCACGCCGAAGCCGACGGTGTCGATTCCGTTTTCGGTGAAGAGCACTTCGAGCAGGTTTGTGACGGTTGCGTGCACGTCCGCGCTGGGCTTCCACGGGGAGATGCCGCGAATCAGGTCCTTGCGGGAGCCGTGCGCGGTAATCGGGAAGGGGCGGGTGTGCGGCACCGGCATGGGGAATGCGGAGACCAGCACGACCAGGGAGGGCTTGACCCGCTGGGCGATGGTCAGCACCGCCTTTTCGAAGCGCTGCCACTGCAGGTCCGGTTCGGCACCGGTGAGCAGCAGGAACGGCTTGTCGAGGCTGTCTTCTACGGCGTAGAGCTTCAGCTGCGGGTATTGCGGCTTTTCGAAGTGGTCTTTTTCGTAGCGGATGTAGGGGCGGCGGGCACGGTAGTCGTGCAGCTGGTCGCTGTCGAACTCGACGATTTCAATGTTTTTGAGTTCGCTGAGCAGCACCTGCCCGAGCTGCCCCGCGGTGGAGCCTGCGTCTTGCGGGCTGGAGAGGGCGATGACGAGGGTTAGCCCGTGCATCCTGGGGTCGTCCAATATTTTGGTGTTGGCTAAGTAGAGATCTTCGGGGTTGAGCATTACGCCTCCTCACTTCTGTCTGGTTCGCGCCGCGTTCGGGGTGGGCTGAGTGTTTTTGCCGGCACCCGAGGTGTTGGGGCGAAGGGGCGTCTTCTGTTATCTGACGCTTTCCGTAGTCTTTCATTTTATGCCACCACGGCACTGTCTCGACAGTGTGCGGGCTTTTCTCGCAGTAGGTGAACTTGTTTGGTGTCCCATCGAGGTTCTTAAGACGCTGCAGTTCGGCTTCTTGTGCGTTTTTCCGTGCTGTCGGCTGTCGGGATGAGAGCTGAACCTCACGCCCTCCTACATATCCGTGTAGAGTAGAAGCAGTAGTCCGCGTGGCTTTGCGCGGCGGTATTCATCCTCACTCTTCGAGGGCCTACAGTTGAGTTTTTCGGGCGCGAGGATGTGCCCCGACTATTTGAGAAGACATACGCAAAGGAGTAACGATGTCTCTGTCTCTGTCTATTCACAGCACCGACCTTGAAGCGCTCGAAGCTGACGTTCTGGTTCTGGGCGTTCTGAAGGGTTCGGACGGCGCGTACCTGGCGCCGAGCTCCCTGTCTGAGGACTCTGTTGAGGGTATTAACGAGCTTCTGGAGGCGCTGGGCGCCTCGGGTGCACCCGATCAGCTGCTGCGTCTGCCCGGCCTTGAGGACACCGGTGCCGGCATTGTGGCGCTGGCGGGTCTGGGCTCTGATACTGCTGAGGGTCAGGAGCGCCTGGATGCTCTGCGTTACGCCGCCGGTTCTGCGGCTCGTCAGCTGGTTGGTTCCGCTGAGGAGATTGCTTTCGATTTCGGTGTTTCTTCGGTAGAGGAAATTGAGGCTATTGCTCACGGCGCTGTGCTGGGTAACTTCGTTGAGGAGGGCCTGCGTTTCAAGACCAAGGATTCGGTCCAGGAAGAGATCGAGTCCATTCTGATTGTTTCTTCGATTGATCAGGAAGAGGCTGAAGAGGCTCTGGTGCACGCCCTGGTTCTGGGTGAGACCGCTAAGGATGCTCGCCGTCTGGTGAACCTGCCTCCGTCGCACCTGTACCCGGAGACTTTCGCTGAGTTCGCTGCTGAGGTCGCTGAGGATTACTCGAACATTGAGATTGAGCTGTTCCACCACGACCGCCTGGCTGAGGAGGGCTTCGGCGGTATTTCCGGTGTTGGTCAGGGTTCGCCCCGCAAGCCGGTTCTTGCCGTTGTGAAGTACACCCCGGAGAACCCGAAGGCTCACGTTGCTCTGGTGGGTAAGGGCATTACCTTCGATACCGGCGGTAACTCGCTGAAGCCTGCCGCTTCGATGATGACCATGAAGTGCGATATGGCGGGTGCTGCTGCCGTGCTGAACGCTGTGGTTGCTTCCGCTGAGCTGGATGTTCCGGTTGCTGTGACCGGTTACCTGTGCCTGGCTGAGAACATGCCCGGCGGTCACGCTCTGCGCCCGGAGGACATTATCACCATGCGTGATGGTCGTACCGTTGAGGTGCTGAACACTGACGCTGAGGGCCGCCTGGTCATGGCTGATGGTATCGCTCTGGCATCTGAGTCGAACCCGGACGTCATCCTGGACATCGCTACCCTGACCGGTGCCGCTATGGCTGCTCTGGGTCTGCGCACCGCGGCTCTGCTCGGTGACGAGGAGATTCGTGACCGCGTGATTGCGGCCGGTGCTGCCGCGGGTGAGGCGTACTGGCCGATGCCGCTGGAGTCCTACCTGCGTAAGAGCCTGGAGTCCCCCGTTGCTGACATCAAGAACATTGGTTCCCGCTACGGTGGCGCACTGACTGCGGGCCTGTTCCTGAAGGAGTTCGTGGGCGAGGGCATCCCCTGGGCTCACCTGGATATTGCGGGCCCCGCGTTCAACGAGGAGGCACCCTACGGCTTCACCCCGAAGGAGGGTACCGGCTTCGGTACCGCTACCCTGGTGAACTTCATCCAGTCCTACGCCAAGTAGTCTGCATGGCTGGGCGCGCGTCCTAGCTGGTGCGTAGCCGTTCAGCATAGAGCTAATCAGAGGAGGGTTTTCCGGTATTTCTGCCGGGAAGCCCTCCTCTGCGTCTTTTCTTGGCTGCGTCTTTCCTTGGCATCTTTTCTTGGTGTCTTTTCTTGGTTGCGTTCTGTGCGAGCGCTGTGGTGGTCCTGTCACCACGCCGTTCTATGACGCACCGCTTTTCTTGAGTGGTGAAAAATTTGCGCTGTTTGGGTGATTAATCAGCTAAAACCGCCCTGAGTGAACTTAAACGACCCTCAACGGGGGTATTGTTGTATTAAGTGTTTTTCTGCGTACGCGGAGGGGCGCGCGATTTTTGTGAGTCGCGGGCCTTTCGCGCATGCTGGGGAACCTACCAATAAATTGGTAAAGAACTCATTGCAGGGGTCTTTAGCCCCCACAACTATGCAAGGGAGCAATATCGTGGCTCAAGAATTCGACATCCTCATCCTCGGCGGCGGTTCCGCTGGCTACTCTGCAGCTATTCGCGCACGCCAGCTAGGCTTCACCGTCGGCCTGATCGAGAAGGAAAAGGTCGGCGGCACCTGCCTGCACACCGGCTGTATCCCCACCAAGGCGTACCTGCACGCTGCTGAGCTGGCTGAAGAGGCACGCGAGGCGTCCAAGGTTGGCGTTAACGCTGTTCTGCAGTCCATCGAGATGGGCAAGGTTCGCGATTACAAGGACAACATCGTCTCCGGTAAGTTCAAGGGTCTTGCAGGCCTGCTGAAGATGAAGGGCGTGGAGGTTATCCCCGGCGAGGGTAAGCTGACCGCTCAGGACACCATCACCGTAAACGGTGTGGAGTACAAGGGTAAGAACATTATCCTGGCATCCGGCTCGGTCTCCAAGACCTTCGGTCTGCCCATTGAGGGTCGCGTTCTGACCTCCACTGAGGCACTGGAGATGGACTACCTGCCCAAGAGCGCTATCGTGCTCGGCGGCGGCGTGATTGGTTGCGAGTTCGCATCCATGTGGAACGCTATGGGCGTTGACGTCACCATCATCGAGGGCCTGCCGAACCTGGTTCCCAACGAGGACCCGGCAATCATCAAGGTTCTGGAGCGTGCGTTCAAGAAGCGCGGCATCAAGTTCAACACCGGCACCCTCTTCGAGAAGGTTGAGCAGGACGCTAACGGTGCTAAGGTCACCCTGGCTGACGGCAAGGTCTTCGAGGCAGAGATCGTTCTGGTCGCTGTTGGTCGTGGTCCGAACACCGCAAACATGGGCTACGAGGAGCAGGGCATCCCCATGGATCGCGGCTTCGTCCTGGCTAACGAGCGTCTGCACACCGGCGTTGGCAACATCTACGCTGTTGGCGACATCGTCCCCGGCGTTCAGCTGGCTCACCGCGGTTACCAGCAGGGTATCTTCGTTGCTGAGGAAATCGCTGGCCTGAACCCCTCCATCGTTGAAGACGTGAACATCCCCAAGGTCACCTTCTGTGACCCGGAGATCGCTTCCGTTGGCTACTCCGAGCCCAAGGCTAAGGAGAAGTTCGGCGCTGAGAACGTTGAGACCGCTGAGTACAACCTGGCTGGTAACGGCAAGTCCGCTATCCTCGGTGCTACCGGTATCGTGAAGGTTGTCCGCCAGAAGGACGGCCCCATCGTTGGTGTTCACGCTATTGGTAAGCGCATGGGTGAGCAGATTGGTGAGGCTCAGATGTGGGTTGCTTGGGAAGCATTCCCCGAGGACGTCGCTAAGTTCATCCACGCACACCCGACTCAGAACGAGTCCCTGGGTGAGGCTGCAATGGTCCTGAACGGCACCCCGCTGCACAGCGCATAATTTTTGCTGACTGGCGTTAGCGCGTCAGCTTAGTATTGACGACCGTTGGTCGTTAGCGGTTGCCGGGCGTATCCGCTGAACAACGCCCCTATCCGGATGCGCGTCGACGTGCTTCAATGCATACGGCGCGCATCCGGGTCACCGCTCACATTTTTCTAGTTCAAGCATTCACAAGGAGAACGGGAAAGATTATGTCCCACACCGTAGTACTGCCCGCACTGGGCGAGTCCGTGACCGAGGGTACCGTTACCCGCTGGCTCGTTGAGGTCGGCGACACCATCGAGGTTGACGCACCCCTGGTTGAGGTTTCCACCGACAAGGTTGACACCGAGGTTCCCTCCCCCGTAG